>Ga0187865_1003902_pt1 | contig 11629 bp, 12 predicted proteins | sample June2016WEW_11_1_2_FD_132989 | JGI IMG/M metagenome (GOLD analysis project Ga0187865, IMG submission 132989) | Peatland microbial communities from SPRUCE experiment site at the Marcell Experimental Forest, Minnesota, USA - June2016WEW_11_100 | ecosystem: Environmental > Terrestrial > Soil >...
GAGCGAGCCGTGGTCGTCGATGCAGAGGTAAAGAAAGAACAAGGAAGACCACTCTTCGGAGTAAGAGGATAAGTGCGTTCAAAAAAGGATTTGACAGGGCCGACATTGTTAGAGATGTCCGGTAAGGCACTAGAGCCAACACACAACAAATCTTGATTCGGATTCGCGGATTGTAATGGTTAGCAGCCAATACATCGAAAGGACTTTGCTATAGTTAACCGATGGCACCCAATCACAAACAGCCTCGAAAACTGACCCCTGCTTGGAAGGCGTTTGTTGAGGTCGGTTTTATAATCTTCCTGTTCTATTCCAATCTTTTGATGGGGGAATTTACTCGTGCAAATGGTCGGGGGAAGAGTTTGGCTTTCGCCGTTGAAGATATCTTTTCGGTCCCTAATTTGGTTATTGCCGTTATTTCTGGACTGATCGGCTATCTGCTTTTTGACCGCCTTCGAGAGCGACTTTAGATTCGCGGCGCGATCTGGCATCACTAAGGTGATGCTCAGGCACTGCCGCTCGACCATCATTCAGTGTCGTCCTTAATCGCAAATACCGTCTTCACTTCCGAGCGCAACATATAGATAAGGAGCCCACCTCCAATTGCGACTCCCAGCCCACCCTCAAAAACATGCCTGAGAAAATATTCATCAACTCTCCAAGGATTTGTGTCGCGATCAGGCGTGGTCAGTGAGTTATTCTAATGAACGGAGAATAGCTAGAAATGAAGGAAGCCGAAGAGCAGCCCAGCGCGATCTGGTGGGAGGCGCCGGCGCGACAGTGGACTCTGCTTTTACAAGAGCGTGAGGAACAAGTCTTCCTCGTCTTGACGCTCCTGATCGGCGCCTTCGTCGGCGGGGGAGTACGTTACATCCGTGCCTTGCACGACGCCGGCGTGTCAGATTCGCGATTAGGCCGGAGCATCCGGCGGACACGACTCCTCGCGGTTTGGGTGAAGGAGTCGTGCCCGGGCGGAATGGCCAACGCAACGGTCAGAAAACCGCGCGGCTACTGGAAGCGCTGGGCTGTGGCGGTAGCACAGCCTTGGCGATAGGATTTGCCGGTAGTGTCGAAAAATTCCGTGGTGGCTTCGCTGGTAAATTCGTCGTAGCCCTTCATGGTGATGGTCTGCGTGAGGATTTGAGAGCCGGCCTGAAAGCCTGGGTTGGCAGTCGGGGAGGGGGGCGTGGTGAAGAAAAGGAAGGCTTCGTCTTTGGCGTTGTAGGTGTGATCGCCGGCGTAGCTCCAGATGCCCTGATCTGTGCCGCGCTGTCCGGGAGCAAAGGCTGGGTTGGTGGTGGCGCCAGTGAATGTGTCGCCTAGGTTGAAGGTGAGCAGGGAGTTGAATGGCAGGCCAACGAGGGTGCTAGTGCCGCAGACGTAGGACTGGACCTGAACGCGCCATGTGCCCACAATAGCGGATCCGCCATCGAAGTCGCGGTGGGCGGGCTGGGCGTGGGCCCGGCGTGGCGCGGTGGCCAGAGCGATGGTTCCCAATACCACCAGAGTGCCGGCGGCGATAATCGAGATTCTCTTGCAATGCGGTGAATTCATAGGGTTCTCTCCTTTTAGGTTGGCGAACCGGATAGTGACCCGGTCTGCGGAGCGAATGTGCATTAAGAAAGGCCGGCGCGTCTTTAGAATGGCGCTCAAAATTTCTGAAAACTTCTGAAAGTCGAGAGAAATGAGCGAACTGCCATCCGAAAACTACGTATTTGGGGAGTTTCGCATCGACAGCGCCAAACGGGTGCTGCTGCGGAAGGGCCAAGGCGTGGCTTTGACGCCGAAAGTGTTTGAGACACTTTTGTACCTGGTCGAAAACCGCGGAAAAGTGGTTGCGAAGGACGAGTTGATGACCGCGGTGTGGCCGGACACGGTGGTGGAAGAGAACAACCTGAACCAAAACATCTCGACGTTGCGGAAGGTGCTGGGGGAGAGTCGCGGGGAGAACCGGTATATCGCCACAGTGCCGGGGAAGGGGTACCGATTTGTAGCGGAAGTCAGCGGGAGCGGCGAGGCACGGAGGGGAGCATCGACGCAGTCTGCCGCGGAAATGACAACGGCGGTACAGCCCCCGGGAAGTAAGAGCTTGTGGCTGATTGCCGCAGGGGTGCTAGTAGTGATGGGAATCTTGGCGGTAGGCTATCGCACATGGACAACACGCTCGAGGGTTAACCAAGCCGGCGAAGTGCGGTCGCTGGCAGTGTTGCCGTTCAAACCATTGGCGGCCGCGGCAGGCGATGCGGTGCTGGAATTGGGCATGGCGGATACTCTGATCACGAAACTCAGCGGCGTGACCGAACTGGAAGTGCGGCCAATTGGCGTGGTGCGGCGATTTACCGACACGGGCGAAGACCCGGCAACGTTGGGGCGGAAGTTGCAGGTGGACGCGGTCCTGGACGGAAGCATTCAGGAATACGGCGGGCGGATTCGCATGACGGTGCGATTGGTAAGGACGTCGGACGGGCGGCAGATCTGGTCGGGGAGGTTTGATGAGAACGCCGGAGACATTTTTGCGGTTCAAGATTCAATCAGCGAACGCGTCGCGCGCGAGTTGGCTGGAAAGTTGACGAGCCAGGAGCAGGTCCAGTTGAGGAAGCGCTACACGGAAAATCCAGAGGCGTATGAACTGTATCTAAAAGGGACTTACTTTTGGCAAAAGCGGACGCAGGAAGGAACGGCCGAGGCCATCGATTATTTCCAGCAGGCATTAGCGCGGGACCCGAAATATGCTTTGGCATACACGGGAATAGCGAACTGCTATAGCGCAATGCCAATTTCCGGCGACGTGCCTTCTCGAGAAGCCTTCCCGAAGGCGAAAGAGGCGGCGATACGTGCGCTGAAGATCGACGACACACTGGCAGAGGCGCACGAGTCGCTGGGCTATCTGAACTACTTTTTCGACTGGGACTGGGAGGGATCCCGGAAAGAATATGAACGCGCGCTGGCGATCAATCCGAATAGTCCCACAGCGCACTGGGGATACGGGCTGTTGTTATCCAGCCTTGGCGAACACGACAAAGCGCTCGCGGAGGTGGACCAGGCGCTGAAACTCGAGCCGGCATGGCCGTTGACCGGTGCCCTGAAGGGACACGTATTGTTTCAGGCAAGGAGGTACTCGGAAGCCATCGTGCAATTGCAGAAGACGCTGGAGATGGACCGGAATTTCTGGATCACACATATCGAGCTGGGTAAGGCGTACGAAAGAGCAGGCCGGTATCGGGAGGCACTGCAAAGTTTTCAAAAGGCGCAAGAGCTTTCAAGTGGAACGAGCGAGACGGATTCGCTGATGAGTTTCACATACGCGATGGCCGGGCGGCATGCAGACGCCAAGAGGTTGTTAGAGAGTCTGAAGAGAAGAAGAGATGAAAAGTACGTACCACCTTACAATCTGGCATTGGTTTATAGCGCGCTGGGCGACCGTGCAGAGACGATGAGGTGGTTAGACCGGGCGTACGAAGAGAAGGACGTGCACATGGTGTTTCTGGGAGTAGACCCGAAGTGGGATCGAATGCGCGGGGAACCGCGATTTGACAGCTTGCTGGGAAAGTTGAAACTTGCGGGGGCTGGGAAATCGGTTGCGGTCAGGCCCGTGCTTCAAAACACGCGAGTCTCAGAGGCACCCTATGCCCTCCCGGACAATCAAAGAAAGCCATAGGTCCAGAGTCTCCGATAGGACCATGCATTGCCACTCCTGGAGTGGACAATCGTCCGGCTTGTTGTTTCAGAAAACGATGGCGCCGTCACAAACAGCGAAATGGAACCACAGGGGAGAACAATCGCATCTCCGTCTCGCACGCGGAGACAGAGCAAAACTCTTTGCCTGGAGAAGACCACTCTCAGAGCAAGAGACTACGTTCACACAGTTGGGCTGAATGCCGAGACAAGAAAGGACCGGCATCGAGCCGAGGGGGAAACATTTGTCTTGACATTCCCTTTAATAGGACTTTTCCATATACGCGACTTAGAGCGATTTAGGTCCATACACACGAATTGTTTTGAAAGTCAAGTCAAACGGCGTTAGTCGACATCGCTTTCCCTCCCAACATCAGCGGCTCTGGACCCACGCCGTGAATTGATGCCAAAACGCCGAGTGGGCAAGGGGGTGCATCGTGAAGTCCATAACAAGAATTAGAAGCGATCCCGAAATCGTTGCAAGATGAACTTTTCTGGGCGACCAGAGATCAAAAGCGATCATGAAAATTAGGAAAGAGTCGAGGATGCCGAAGAACACCAGATCGCTGGAAAAGACAAATGCGAACGGCCAGCGGCCTAATGCCGGCCCTAGTAGCGCAACTGTCGCAAGGATCATCAGTCGCTTATGCGCGGCGCCATCCATGCGGACACGAAACGCCCAAAACACGAGAATCCCAAAGACCAACAACTGAAGAACGTCATCGGCAAACAGCGCCTCGATACTCATCCCAAAGACTGCATGCCTTCGCACTGCACCAATCAGTGTTGCAAACCCTACAAGCACCATCAGTCCCGCAACGATCATCCCCAATATGCCGAGGCGCATGTGCCAGTTCACACGACCGGCAGCCACCAACGTAATTTGGATAATGAGCAAAAGTACCCAGCAGGAAAACAGTGCTCCATGGAGATGAACGAGTGGACTAGGAAGTTTGGCATGAAATACTCCCGCCAGATAATAGGTACGCGCGAAGCCTATAAAAACGACTGCAAGGATGAGCAGCGCCATAACTAAAAAGAAATAATCGTCGGTGTGCTTCTGAACCCTGCGGCCCGCTATCGTTGCCAATCTTCCCCCCAATACGGAACAAGACTTCTTCAGAACAGACTTAGTCGGAATCGCGAGCCACATTAGCATAAGGACGACAAACACTGATCAAAATCACAGCACTAATCAGACATATGAGTAATGGAAGGAAGATGTCCGCTTCCGCGACATTCAATTTATTTTGATAGCTTGCGCGTCATAAATGACTTTGCCGCCAACCATCGTCAAAACTGATCTCGTTCTCGGCAACTCTTGCGTGGGAACCGTAAAAATGTCCTGCGACAGGACGGCCAAGTCAGCCAACTTCTCGGGTTGAAGGCTCCCCTTTTCCTGTTCGGCAAATTCGGCGCACGCCGAGGTCAGCGTGTAGGCCACTACCGCTTGCTCTCGTGTTATCGCTTCTGATGGACGGTCTCCATGGATTGTCGCGAACATAATATTCAAAAACGGATTTGTGGGGCCGTCCGACCCAAGCGCCACGGGGATTCCCGCAGCCAGTAGCGATCTTAGCGGTTGGGCTTTGCTAAATGCGGCACCTCCAGAGCTGGCAACGCTGGATAAACCCATCAGGTGCGAGGGGTTTTGCACTACTACAATTCCGTACTCCTTCACCCTGCCCACAAGGTCCGGAAACAGGCTGTCACCGTGCTCAAATCTCACGCGCCGGCCCGCCCAGACGCTTTTTCCACCTGTCGCCTCCATCGCGTCAAGGACTGCCTTCGCGGCACGATAACCCGAAACATGCAGGATGAGCTGATCGTTGTCTTTAAGTGATTCCTTCAACATGGCCGCGATCTCTTTTTCCGGGAACGTCAGCGGCAAATCCCCGAAAATATCATCGAAGGGCGGAGAAGTTGGCATTTTGATTGCATCGCGCGGAGTAAACGTTCCTTCGATCGGCACTCCATCCGTCATCCACTTCGTTCCACTCACCGTGATCTACCCATTGGGATTCCGTGGCACTCCCTTGCCTTCTTCAATATCCCTTCCTGCGGCCGTCGTTCCAGGCATCCGAATCACGCGGATCCTAATACGTGTAGGAACTTCTTCGAGTAACGCCACCGCCCGGGCTGAAGGAATTCCATTCGACATATCTTGAATTGAAGTGACCCCGAATCTCTCCGCGTCGTCGAGCGTAGACCGGAGTTGAGCGACCGCATCTTTTTCCGGCACCGCATTCTCGACGGTTCGATCCATGTCTATGCCGGCGTACTCCCGCACCACGCCGGTTAGCCTACCCCTCCCATCGCGCTCAAAGCGTCCACCCGCGGGATCGGCTTGATTGTCCGCAACACCAAAAAACGTGAGCCCAGCGCTATTCAGAATGAATCCATGGCCGGTTAAGGTAACCAAAAGGACCGGATTCTCGGGTGCTACCTTGTCGAGCGAATCCCTATTGACGGAAATATCCTGAAAGATCGCTGACCCGATTGTGACCACAATGAGTGACCTGTTGGGAGATTTACCTGACGTCGCGGCTATGGCATCTCTGACCTCATCCCATTTGGGGTTCATTGTTTTCAGGTGCACTTCCACTTCATTTACTGGCTGGAGCTCCAGGTGATTGTGCGCGTCGTTTATGCCGGGGATTACTGTGCGGCCGGCAAGATCAATTTGTTTCGTTTGCGGGCCAGCTAGAGATTTTATTTTTGCAGAATCGCCGGCAGCGATGATTCGCTCGCCGCGTATGGCCAATGCTTCGACGTATGGCTGGGCAGAATTGCTGGTAAATATTTTGCCGTTGAACAGGATCAGCTCCGGTGCCGATTGCTGGCCACGACCGGCAGAGCACAAGAACAGCAACACGAAAATTGTGAGCCATCCGCTGGTTCGCATTCTAATCATGTTTTTTCCTTTCTCAACGAGGCTAGTTGCAGGTACGAGCGGGCGCTCAAGGCGATGTTGGCCTCACCGGATGCGGGCCCATGTCTTCCTGGTCGGGCCGTATCACGTTGAACCGCGCCGCCAGCATAACTACTGGCCTCCTATTTCGGGATCTCGCCGTTCCAATTGCTGTTTATCGGGTCGAAAGGCTGCGCGTTCGGATCAATGACTGTATTGTGGCCATGCGTGATCTTCCATTTGCCACCTCGCTTGACGAGCACGTACGTCAGCCTGCCGGACCCCGGAGGGGCTTTGCTGCCATCCGGTAGAATTCCGCCCCCTTTATCATCTTGAATAACGACAGCAATCGCGACAGCTGGAGTCACCGCTCGAATGGTCATGTCCCGGGTGCTCATTCCTCCGTCCCGAAAGATTGTTTTGAGGTACACCTCGTGCGCTTTGACGACGGCGGCCTTCCCGCGCCAATGCATGCCGACGACATTGATCCAATCCGCATCGTCTGCGAAAAGGTCTGCATACATCTTCATGTCCTTCTGATTCAAGGCTTCGGGAACGGCCATAACAATAGTCCGGATGGCCATTTCGTCGGGCTTGCTTAGAGTTTGAGCGTTGAGAACACTCATGGGGAATAAGCCGATTACAATCACGCCAATTTGATAGCCGTGTAGTTTCATGTTGCTAACCTCCCTAACTTTGTTGGATGCTGCTGTCTATTTCGGGATCTCACCGTTCCAATTGCTCTTGATCGGGTCGAACTGCTGAGCCTCCTGATTCACGATCGTGTTGTGAATGTGGGTGACCTTCCATACGCCGTCGCGCTTTACAACCACGAACGTATCCAATTGGCTGCCGCTGGGAGTCTTCTCCCTATGCCCATCTGGCAGAACCATTTCACCGCTGCCCGTCTGTACAGCGACAGCCACGGCCACATCCGGTGTGATCATTCGGATCGTTAGATCGCCAAAATGTATTTCTTCATTTTGGAACATCACGCGATGATATACGCCGAGGGCCTTGACGATGTCGGCTCTTCCTTGCCAGCGTGTCCCCAAGACATTAATCAGATTAGCGTCTTCCGTGAAGACATCTGCCATTGCCTTCATGTCGTGGTGGTCCCAAGCTTCCTGAAATCCCATGACTGAGGCGCGAATGGCCGTTTCGTCTGAGGTGTTGGCCGCAAAGATATTCGCGCCAACCATCCAGAGCAGTCCTGCCAGCCCAAACTCAACTAAGTAACGAATTGATCGCATTCGATTGTCTCCTTTGCTGTTTGGTCGTTGAAGCCGGGGATTACTGTGCGGCCGGCAAGATCAATTGCGGGCAAGCGAGAGATTTTATTTTTACAGAATCGCCGACAGCGATGATTCGCTCGCCGCGTATGGCCAATGGTTCGACGCATGGCAGGGCACCGTTGCTGGTAAATATTGTCTCGTTGAACAGGATCAAATCTGGAGTCAGGTTCTGGCTGCGTGGAAGCCCGCAAAAATAGAAAAACATTAAAGTCAGCGTTGAAGCGGCGAGTCTCCGCATATTTCAGATCCCCATAAAAACTAGCAGTCCCAGCAAACTTTTCGGCGGGTTAAGGTAGCATTGAATCTGCTCTATTGTCACTATCGTCCTCAGAGTATTTCAGCCTTTACCGGGAAAGTGGAGGCTAGTACCGGTAAGCCGGCTTTTCGGCGCTGACTGAATGTCAGCTTACTTTTGTAATCTGTTGTGACGGTTTTACTCGACTGTTGCCTAACACCTAACCTGAGAGTTGCCGTTATACTGCAATGTTGCGCTGACACGAGAGCTGCCAAATTGTTTAGCGCATTTACAGGAGACCTGAATGATCGTCGTGACAGGCGCAACGGGACGCACAGGAAGGGTAGCAGCGGAAGCGTTGCTCGCCAAAGGCGAAAAGGTTCGCGTGGTTGGGCGGGACTCGAAGAAGTTGACAACTATGGTGGAGCTAGGTGCGGAACCATTCGTCGGTAACGTCGAAGATGTCTCTTCTATGACGGAAGCTTTCAAAGGCGCTTCAGCCGTCTACCTGGTTCTGCCCGAGGACATCTCACAGCAGGATTTGCGTGGGCATCAAGAACGCGTTTCCGATTCCTACGCCGCAGCAATCGCCAACGCCCATGTGCAGTTCGTCGTCAATCTAAGCAGTATCGGCGCTCAGCATGCGAATCACACTGGCCCCATCGTCGGCTTACACAATCAGGAGCAAAAACTCGATCGAGTCGCTGGGCTGAACGTCCTGCATGTGCGCGCAGCGTACTTTATGGAAAATCTCTTCATGAGTATCGAGCCGTTGCGTTCAACAGGAACACTACCGGGTGGTTTACAGGCGGATGCAAAAATGCCGTGGATAGCCACGAAAGACATCGGCGCCTATGCCGCCGTACGTCTTGCTGCCCGCGATTTTTCCGGCAGTTCAATACAGGAGCTACACGGGCAGCGCGACATCTCCATGAAGGTGGCGGCGTCAATTGTTGGCAATTCTATCGGCAAGCCCAATCTCCCGTACGTGCAAGTGCCGAGCATAATGCTTGGGCAGAGCCTCATGGAGATGGGGTTGCCTGAAAAAACCGCAGAGCTGCTTATTGAAATGTGGGATGGTGCGAATGCCGGCCTCATTGTGCCCCTGGAAGCGCGCTCGGTAAGAAATACGACACCCACTACGCTAGAATCATTCGTCACCGAGGTCTTCGCGCCTGCGTATCTCCAGACAGTCTGAAAGCGGCGCACGGTTTACTTGAAACCACTAAACATGACGACGTCTGCGTCGTTGGAACGAGCGCGGGTGATGGCGAATTTCTTACCATCCTGGGACCACGCATATGCGGCCACCAGAGCGGGCTCGGAGTCGAAGTGGGTCAACTGCACGAGCGGGCCCCCAGCCAAAGGCTGCATGTAGACATTCTCGGCACCGCCCGGCGTATTGTGCACGTAAGCGAGGGCACGCCCATCCGGCGTCCACCCCAGCTCGTGCCAGATGTACGTCGCAGGCAGCTCGATTCCTTTTGAAATTGCGCCGTCCTCCAGTCTTTGCACCACGATCTTCGACTTCGCACTTGCACCCTGTCCATCGGTCCTGCCATAGGCGATCAGTTTGCCATCCGGGGAGGCGACTGGAGAGAACGCGGTGCCGTGAGCCAATTCCACTCGTGTGCCGCCGTCAACGGAAATCGTAAAAATTTGCCCCAATGTATCGGTTGCTTGCGCTTCGGTGTACACCACCCATTTGCCATCCGGCGTACAGGAACCCTTCTCCACGTCCTTTGCGAAAGTTAGCTGCTTTAACTCACCCGTTGCGATGTTGAGACGCCAGAGGTTGGGCGAATTGTCCTCGAGGACTCTGGCGACCACGACCATATCACCTGGGCCGCATGCGCTCGCAGCAAAAACCACATTATCATTCTCCAGCAGGCGCACCCGCTGGCTGCCATCGGCGGCAGTCGCATATATGTGCCACGCTGCATCCTTTTGCAGAAGTTTCCCGGCAGCGGTCCACGCCAAATCATATCCGGTCGCTCGCTCGGTCGATATGGGAGTCAGTTTCCAACTAATCTTGTCAGTTAGCACGCCAGGCGAATCACCCACCCAGATCGTCGCCGCTGGGCTTTCCTGGATGGTAACGAACGCCTTCCCTTCCCCCGTTACACTGAGCGAGAAGTACATGCTCAAGTCGTTGCTGATCTTGAACGGATCCCCCGCGAGGAAGGGTTGAAACCAGACCTGCCACCGCAGGCCAGTTGACTTCTCAGCGGCGACGAAAAAAAGCCCGGAACCATCCGGCAGCCATGTGACCGCCGTGACCAGGGTTGGAAGCGAAAAGCTCTTTACCAGCTTGCCTTCCGGCGTAAATACCAGAATGGACGTAATCTTGTTTTGACCTGTGTCAAAGGCACCCACCGCGATGAGATTGCCCGCAGCTGCCCATGAAGGATCTGTGAACAAACCTTGGCCCTGATCCTCACGACGTCGAAAGATGGCTTGCTCGCCCGTGCCGTCCGCATTCGCAATCAAAATCTGATCTTCGCCTTTGTCCCGGATTAGCCGGCGGTACACGATGCGTTTGCCATCGGGCGAAAAGGCCGCTGCGCTGGCCACGTCACTCACGACTTGACGCGAAACCCCACCCAGGGAAGGTACGCTGTACAGATTGACGTTGTTTGGATTGGCCGGATCTGTATGCGTGTAGAACAGATAATTTCCGTCGGGAGTGAAGGTGGCACCAGAGCCAAAGTGACCTGGCTGCGGCGGAACAACCGTAACCTCACTGCCCGTAGCCACTTGCTTCACTCGCAGGCTGCGTTCCTCCTCTCGCCTGCCATAGGCCACCAATCTGCCGTCCGACGAAATGCTGACCAACCCTATTGCCTCTCCATGCTCTGTGAGCTGTCGAATGCTGATGTTGCGGGTATCGATTAGGGGTGCGTTCCGGCTCAGAAGTTTGTACACGCCGAACGCAGCCGTGACTGCGAGGGCCAAAGCCATTACGGCCGCGCCCAACAGCGTGCCCTTATGCCGCCGGGCTTCAGCGATGAGTACAGAACTGGACGATGACGCGGTAGTTAAAACCTCTGGACCCGTAAGTCTTGAGGGGGAGACCGGTGGCTTAGAGTTGGCCGAGGAACCCGCGGATGTCGTCTCTGTGACCATCCTGCCCGATTCCGAGTCCCGCTTCAGGCGCATCAGTTCGGAACGCATTTCCGACGCGTGCTGATAACGCAATTCCCGGTCCTTCTCCAGTGCACGATTGATGATCCGTTCCAGATCGGGCGGCAGGTCGGGGTTCAGTCGTAAGAGAGGCAACGGAGCACGGTTCATAATCCCGTCGAAGATCACCCCAGTACTCTCGCCACGGAAGGGTAACGTGCCCGTAGCCATCTCGTAGAGCACAGCACCAAAGGAGAACAGATCACTCCTCACATCCAGGTCTTTCGCTCTCACTTGCTCGGGTGACATATATGCGACCGTGCCTAGCGTAGAACCCGGACTAGTCAGTTGCTCTGCACTCACGCCCTCGGTCATCTCCGGCGGAACCGTCGC
>Ga0187865_1003907_pt1 | contig 11618 bp, 11 predicted proteins | sample June2016WEW_11_1_2_FD_132989 | JGI IMG/M metagenome (GOLD analysis project Ga0187865, IMG submission 132989) | Peatland microbial communities from SPRUCE experiment site at the Marcell Experimental Forest, Minnesota, USA - June2016WEW_11_100 | ecosystem: Environmental > Terrestrial > Soil >...
CCTGTAGTTGAATTGGTTCTTTGGTGGAACCCAATCCAGCGTATCAGGGGGCTCAGCCTCTTACCGGCGGCGACACCCTCCGCTTCGGCCAGCAGTTAGCCCGCCAATTTGGACAGCAATGATCGCGAGACGGATCGACAGGATCACCCGCCAGGAACAACAACAAGCCCTTGCGTATTTGGCGACTACGTTCCAGTGCCCGGCCCAGACTCACGGCGTGATCCGCCGACTTCCAAAGAGCCTCCTCGACGTTCACGACCTGATGGCTGCTACCGGCGTGGACCTGCTTTCAGTGCTCCGGGAGAGAATGCTCACGTGGAATAGGGAAGAAGCTCCGCTCGGTGCGCGCTTAATACTGATTGCATTTTTTCCGAAGACCCGCACCGCCGGGAAGCCTCCAGAAGTGTCGGATATCTGGGCTTTCCTGACTGTCGAGACCATCCGCCAGCTAGGGGCGACTCTGGGCTTCTGGCAGGTTCTTCCGAACGGACAGGTTGCGGCGCTTATCGGAGCCGACATCGACCGCCAGAAGGCCTCGGCAATTGAGGTATTTGTCCTAAATCCCTCATTTGCGCTCAATCGGTCCCATGCCGCCCTCCTGAATGGATACACACCGTCCGCCATACGGATCACGGCCGTGGGGGCTGGAGCGCTTGGCTCACAAGTCATCTCCAAACTAGTGCGCGGTGGATTCGGCTCCTGGGTTCTCGTTGACAACGATCATTTGCTTCCTCACAACGTTGCTCGCCACGAGCTCCCGGAGTCCTTGGTTGGCTTCCCCAAGGCGCTGGCAATGCAACTTCTGGGGAACAACATTATTGAAGATCAAGCCGTTTCTGGCGCGATCATTGCGGACATCCTCCACCCGCGCGACAAACGCGAACAGATCGAGACCGCCCTCAAGAACGCCGATTTGATCTTAGATTTCTCTGCGTCAATTCCTGTTGCACGACATCTTGCCGCGAGCAGTCTGGGGCCAAGGCGCATATCGGCTTTCTTAAATTCCGACGCTTCAGACCTCGTGCTTCTCGCGGAGGACACCGAACGACAGTTCCCGCTAGATTGTCTTGAAATGCAATACTATCGCGAGGTCATCACCCGACCCGAGCTGTCTGATCACCTAGCAAAAAAGAATGACAAACGGATTCGATACGCTCAGACGTGCCGGGATCTGACAAGCAGCATCCCAGAGGATCTTGTCGGTTTGCACTCGGCCATTGCTTCTAAGGCGGTCCGATGGGTTGCGGAAGACGCCAGTGCCACAATTTGTGTATGGCGCACTGCGCCCGACCTAAGCATCAAAGCTTTTACGTCGCCGCCTTCGGTCATACGTGAGGTAGCGCAAGGCAATTGGAGGATTCGAACAGATGATGTGCTGCTAAGGCGCGTTTCAGCGCTGCGGGCCGAACGGCTGCCCAATGAGACTGGTGGAGTTTTCATAGGAGCCTTCGATCTTGAACGTAAGATCGCCTATATAGTGGACACGGTTCCTTCTCCTCCAGACAGTACGGAATGGCCGGTGTTGTACATCCGCGGTTGTCGGGGATTGCCGGAGCGTCTTCAGCAGATCGACCAGATGACCGTTGGCATGCTGCAATACGTGGGCGAGTGGCATTCTCACCCGGACGGCTCAACAAGCCCCAGTACTGAGGATAGGAAGGTATTCAAATGGCTTTCTGAACACATGCGGATGGACGGACTACCACCAATGATGGCGATAGTCGGTGAGGGCGGTATCGTCAGCTGGTTTCTCGGGGGTCTCACTGGATCTCGTTCACCACATCATCAGTCCCTCTAGCGACTCCCATGCGGGCACAATATATGGGTGAATACGGCAAATGGCGATGACGTTGGATGACTTGGTGGCGAAGGTCACGGACCCCTACGAGCGACAAGCGCGCCTGTACCCAGCCCTCTTGTCCTTATTGCCAGTGGTAGCGATGGTTGTGCTGCTCTATGCCCCTCAGGCCTCATCGTTCACCGTCGTCTTGACGATCACGGTATCGTGCGGTGGCCTCTATCTCTTGACAAATCTGTGCCGGGAGTTCGGGAAACGCCTCGAAGAGCGGCTGTTTCAGCAGTGGGGCGGCAAACCGACAACCCAGTTGCTTCGCCATCGCGACAAGACCATCGACGCAGTGACCAAGCGCCGGTATCATTCATTTTTAGCCGCCAAGATCAATCATGCTTTTCCTGACGAAGAAGGAGAAAGACACAACCCCGATGCCGCCGACGAGGTCTATCAGTCCGGGATTCGGTGGCTTTTGAATCACACTCGGCCAGATGACAGTAAGAAATTTGACCTGTTGTTTAAAGAAAATATCTCCTACGGCTTTCGGCGCAACGCCCTGGCACTGAAACCTCTCGGCCTCATTATTTCTATTGCCTCTCTGTTATGGGCATTGGTAGCAGCGGACGTTCTCTTCGGCTCTAGCCCAAAGTACATCGACTTAGCTGCGCTTTCCCGGATGCCAACCCATACAATATCGTGTTCTACCATCTCGGCCGTGATGGTTGTGGTGTGGCTGTTGTTTTTCACCAGAGCTAGCTTACGAACAGCAGCCTTTACCTATGCAGAAATGTTGCTGCGAGCGTGCGAAACGCTATAAACGCCCCAAGGATGTTCGGGCAGCTAAATGCTACCGCCGAGGCGTTTGTTGGCCAGTGTGTAACGTTTGGGCGTTTTCGACTCCTGATTATTGAGAGCCATCATGCTCTCGACTCTGACCCCGAACAGCCGGTGGTCACAAAACAGGAGAACGAGATGCCAGAAGAAACTGCCACTACTACCCCGGAAGTTGACTTTCAAACCCCAGCATGGGGCGAAGACGCCCCGCGCGGCGGCAAAGCCGTACTGAACCGAATCATCAAGGAAAAGGCGACCGTTCCGCTCTTTTTCGGGCAAACGCTTATCAGCTCTTTGCGGGACGTAGGCTATAACAGCACAACATCGGCGTTGTGCGAGCATGTTGATAACGCCATCCAGTGGGGCGCCACCAAAATTCACGTCTATTTTCGGCAGACCGGCAAGAAGGGCACCTACCAGACCGATGTGCTGGTCCTCGATAACGGCAGCGGTATGGCGCCCAATATCCTTAAATTTGCAACGTCATTCGGCGGCTCCATGGTCTTTGACAACCGCTCCGGCATCGGGCGCTACGGCATGGGCATGAAGACCGCGGCGCTCAGCATGAGTCCGATCATGGACCTTTATTCCTGGCAGGAGACCGGGGCCTACTACAACATGACGCTCGATGTCGAGGCAATCGGAAAAGAAAAATCAAACCTCATCGAGCTGCCAGACCCGGCCCTGATGGACCTGCTGCCCACCGAAATCTCGGATATCCTAACTAAACCACTCTCTTTCCCGGATAGAGACGAACAGACACTTTTGGCGCACAACGTCGAAGAATTGAGTGATCGGCTCGGGAAGTCGGGCACCATCGTTTATCTGCCTTTCTGTGACCGCCTTACCTTCACGAAAGCGCGGACCCTTTGCGAACATGCGGTCAAGGAAATGTCGCGTGTTTATCGCCGCTCCCTTGCGAAGGGCACGAGGCTCTATGTCAACAATCGCCTGGTGGAGCCTTTCGATCCGACTTACTCCATGGTCGCCGCTCGCCATGCCAAAATCCCCGAGATTAAGGTGAAAGAAAGCCGGGTGGTTTTTTCCAAGGTCATCGAAGTGAAACGGAGTGAAAACCACCAGCAGGACGCGGAGAGCATCGAGACCGCGCCCATCACGGTGCGCCTCTACGCCCTGCCGATCGAGGATTGGGGAGCGCTGCCGCTCAAGGTGCGCAAGAACGACCTGCACCTGTATGACGACCACACGATCTCGGTTCTGCGCAATGACCGCGAGGTTTTTGTCGGGACCATTCCCCAGATCATGAAGCGTCACAGCGACGCGAACTGGTTCCGCATCCAGATCGACTTTCCCGGCGCACTGGATGAGGCCTTTGGCGTCGCCGCCAATAAGCAGGGCATCCGCCCCAAGGATTATGTCTTACGGGACATCTCGGGCGTGCTCGATGGGGAGATCGCGGCGCTCCGCGAGCAGATTAAGAGGTACCAGAGCGAGCAGACGGTCATACGCCAAGGTAGCAAGCCAAGCGCCGGCGAAATGCAGGCTGACGAGGCGGAGCGGCGGCAGGCCAAGCCCATGATCGAACCCGCGCCGACCACTCCGGAGGAGCAACGCCAACTCGATGAAAACCTCCGCACTCTGGCGATGATGCTCAAGCGTGATAAGGAGACCGATGAAGAGGCTTTCGAGCGCGTCAAAAACTCAAAACACATCATGCATTACAAGCATGACGAATACTGGCCGTTTTATCACGTCGATCAACGGTTCGGGAAGATTATCCTGACGATCAACACGGCGCATCCGTTTTACGAACGGCTCTATGAGCCGCTGAGCCGCGCGGCGCTGGCGCTGGACACCCGAGTTGCGGAGGGTGCGCCTGGAGCGGCAGAGGAAACTGCTGCGGAACCGCAGACCTTCATGGGCGCCAAGGAAGCCCTCGTGGCGCTTCAGCTCATGCTCCTGTCGCTTGCGCGGGCGCAAAGCTCCATGGCGCTGCAGGATCCCGACCGGAATCATACGTTCGAGCTTTTCCGGAAGGAGTGGTCAGACACTTACGGGACGCAATTGGGATCATCCCTTTGAGTCGTCGTAGGCTGCCCCGAGCGCGAGCGCTTGGGGCAGCGAAGTCTGTTAATATGTGAACAAGGGGCAGAAATGGCCCTCCGTGGACGGCCGGCAACGGCTTCGTATCGGACACAGCGTTCCGGTTCGAAGTTCGGCAACCAATGGAGAGTTTGACCTGCACCCTGGTCATCGAGGGGACAACAATGATCCCCACAGAAGGAGATGAACATGGCGGAACTCCCATTTCCGTGGAGCATTTACGCAGAGCACCAATCGAAGGCCGCGCGCAGCGGCCGGATAAGCGACAAGTCCTGGGGTATCGAGAACGGTCTAACCAACTTCCTTACCGCTGTTGAATCCAGCAGTGATCCCGCGAATCCAGATGAATTTCGGCGCAACGTAGACAGGGCCGTCGCCACCGGCTCCTGGGTTGAACGCAACCGCGCACGACTCCGGCGTAAATACCTTCGGCAGGACCAGGAACCCCACGCGGAACGTCGGATGCTGGCCCGCGCCCGCCTTGCCGAAATCCGCGGCAGCGTGAGCACGGCGGAGTGGGAGCTTCTCATCGCGCAGGCGGCCGGCCTCGCCGCTCACGAAATAGCCGCTGCTCCAGGCGTTACGGCTGGCAGCGTCCGCACCAGGATTGCGCGCCTCCGGGCGCGCCTGCGACCTGTCGCATGCCCAATCCCACGACCGATTGGAGGATTAGCGGCATGAAAAACAATCCATTCCCGATCTTCACGGTTCGCGCGGCTGCGACGCATTCGAGTAGAACAGTGATTTCAAATCCATAAAGAGAGGAACAGAAACAATGGCAGACGTTGAAGTAACTTGCATCACCAAACCGCATCCGCTGAGCCCCCACGAGCACATTACACACTTGGGAAACCCAGCGGCGAATTGGAAATGGTCCCGCGAACAAGTCATCGCCAGTATCGAGGCGAAGACGAATACGTTCTACGTACTGGACCCGCGTACCGGCAAGCGCGCCGATGTCGGTGTTGTTCACCCCGACGGGGGGCGGGCTCCGTTTCTGCAGACATACGCGGACGGCGACTGGAACAATAACCTGCTGTCCCTGAATCAGTGCCCACTTTAATTAACCAGAAAGGAAAAACAAACAATGGCAAAGCAACCTGGTCTCGACAATCGGCACCGCGATAATAGCGGGCAAACCCGTGAGAAGAACAGCAACACCCGCATCGACACGTTGCGGGATATCTATGGACCGGACTTCGCCCCTGGACTGCGCGGCGACGCGCATTTGGGGACGCTGCTCGACCGCACCGGCTCCGAGTCGCTATCGGACTATCTGAAAAACCGGAAACGGTAACGGGGTTCGGCCCCGGTCCTTGTTGTTCCAGAGCGGAGCGAGATATTTGACGCGCCCGTGTTTCATCGCGCCTCAAATCGAAAGCCGCTCCACAATATTCCTGGTCACGCGGCGGCGCTGGACAATTACCCGGCATTGAAACTCCATCAATAAGGTGAACAGAGTGCCGGCTAGGAGAAAGTCCATGCGGAAAACGAACGAAGTCCTGCGGTTATCTTTCGGTGGTCTGGATTGAAGAGGTTCCAGATCGTCCCCGGATGAGAGTGTGGTCATGCGACCACAAGGGCAACAAGAGGGCAATTACGATTCCGCTAGGTTCCAAACAAGCACATTACGTTACTCTTTGCGCCGCGTAAGTCCATTAGATTCCGTTAACTGTGGTACTCATAACCCAAAGGTCGGTGGTTCAAATCCACTCCCGCAACCATAAACGCCATTGCCGAAAACGCAGGGTCGTTCGCCTGTTTACAGAAGCTTCAGTTTCCTGAAAGCCGCTCTCAGACTTCCCACAAGCCCGTTTCGCGCCCTCCTGCCTAGATTGCTGGTGGGAATGGCTGTTCTCGACAGGAACCATGGAGTTGTCGGCACGATTGAAGTCCCTTAATCCTTACGATAAGCTTGCGGTTTATGCAGGTCAGCCTAACAAGAGTTGGGCGTTTAGGAATGGAGTGCACCGAAATGAGTGCCGATAACTTGCCCCAGAGTCTCGACGTCATCCTTGTCCGGGGCTCATCAATCCAAAGCACGGAGCTATGCGCGTTGCAGTCAGTTGCAATGCTTCAGCCAGTTTCTTTTTCTCACGTTGTTCTCTCGATTGGGGAGGGAATCTGTCTCCACGCTACGACTACGGGTATTGATTTGATTCGGCCAAGTGAGTTCTGGACCTCGGACAACTATCGGCGGTCGAATGTCGTGCTTCGAAGCAAACGGATAAAAACGCAGGCTGTGACCGCGGATCTGATTAAAACGACACACGAGTTCATTCGAGAGGCATTCGGTGCCCGCTACAATCCTTTCTTCGGCATCCCGAAACGGTGGATCCGTGTGAAGCGTTGGTTCTGCTCGGAACTTGCAGCCGACGTTTTGAAACGGGCCGGGCACGAAGTCGTTTCGAATCGCGCTCTAGAACAGACCTGGCCGGGACACTTTCAGCGATGTCGCTTACAAAGTGATGAATGGGAGGATGTTACCCGTATCTATGATGCATATGTGGAAGAAATCACCCGCGGGTCCACCCCAGACTGCGCTGACGTCTTTGCGCGTACGAGGTATCTCACGGGCGAGGCAACATTCGTGCTGTACAAGTGGGCATTTCCGATAATGTTCGATACGGACAAAATCCTCAAGGATGCGAACGCGTTGGACGCAAAGCTGAGAGCAACGGTCGCGGAGATCATCACGGCCACTGACGCGATCAGGGAACGAACTAAAAAGTGATGTTAAGGTCAGGCACAGGAAGCCTCAGGTGGTGCTGCCGCCCAACAGTGTGCAACAGGCGACGCGCCGGTTGCAGCGGACGGCGTTCCGGCGGGCGGGGTTCGATGGCCCGATCTACCGCCGGGTAAACGGTAGACGATCATTGACCGCTCGACAGAGGTCCTGTTTGCATCCGATTTAGCGCTCGGTGGTCTGGACGGACGCGTGTCCGAAGGCATCACAGCCGGCTCGCACGTGAACGGTGCGTTGGGCATTAACGACAAAGGGAGTATCGGTCATGCCATTGGTTAAATGCGGGAACTGTTCAGGGGGACGATGCAGCTGCAGCAATTGTGGGGGGCATGCCAGTTTTTCCTGTGACAGTTGTGGCGGCAGTGGATATCAGGGCGCAAACAATTGCTGGAAATGTGCTGGGAAGGGATCTTTTAATTGTCCATCATGCAATGGGTACGGTACTGTGCCATGCGGCACTTGCTCTGGTTCAGGGCAGATACGGGTTGATTGAGGAAGAGAAGTGGATAAGTCCTATTATTTATTGATTGAGTTGCCCAACCTGTGAGTGGAGAAGGACGGGATCGCGCGCCTGTCACCCAAGCGTTAGGCATCGACAATGGAGGACCCGGCTGTGGGAAGCGCAACGCTCGCAGTGATCACATTGCTGTCGCGAAATCCCCTTCGCGCCAGCAAAGGCCCAGGAAGTCGGGTTCTGGGAAGTCGGCCACTCGGTCGCCAACGAGTAGCTCTCGGATCGCTGGAAATTGGAAGCTCTTCCGGTAGCATATTATGCGTTTCCCCTTGATGCTGAACGAAGCAAATGTGGGGCAAGGTGGCTAGCGCGGTGCCAATTTCTCAACCCACAACCCAACCCACAAAATGCGATGTCTTATACGACTTCCGCGAACTTTGGCAGTCCCCGCGGTCTGTTAAGTCGTTGTAAAACCTATCGGGGCTAGACTGTCACGGCAGAGGTCGCGAGTTCGAGTCTCGTCGTCCCCGCCATTCTTCTCAGTAGTTTAGGCGGAAATCCAAAAACCGACTCGGGGGCATCTTGGGGGCAACTAGCCGCACACGCTGCTCTGGAGTGATGGATTCACGGCCGTCGAAGCATTTCCCGTCGAGTTCAGCTCCCGCTGGGCGCAAGTCAGGCTGTTTTAGGCCATTTCCCAGTCGAGGTTCAGGAGGGAGAACAAGAGCAACTGCAGCACTGGGTAAGATTTGATGTCACGTGGCCGGAAGGCGACGTGGTTTCAACACGAGAAAAACACCTGGTGATTACCGACAGCCTTTTGACCGAGTGGCGGGAACGCACCGGGGTCAATGTGCTCGATGATCAAGAATTGCTTGGCCGTCTTTTCGAATTGCGCTTCACCACGATGGACCTGGGAGTGTCAGACCTCGTAGTCCGCCCGCAGGACATGCAGGCTATCTTTTGGCCTGCTCCGCAGACGTAGCCGGATCCTTCTGCTCGAGCGTTTCCCGCTCATCCCTCTCGACCATCTCTCGCACGCTCTCAGGGATCGCTTGCGCGTATATTCCAAGCGTCATGGCCAGCGTCTTGTGCCCCAGGTGCGCCTGGGCATCCTTCGGAGTCTTCTGGTTCCGCGTAGCGTGGCTTCGCCGCAGCACCTGAAATGTTAGCGGCATATCGAGCTTTAGATCTTCCTGCAACTTTGCGAGCACACGTTTCCTGAAGTTGTCGGCAATGAGTGGGTTTCCCTTCTTGCTCGCGAACATCAGGTCACCAGGTTTTGCGTGTTTGCAAGCCTCACGCCAGCGAAGAATAGCTGCACGCGTGGCTGGCGGAATGAACACACGGCGTTCGCCGACCTTGTGGTCCTCCAGGAGCTTTCCCTTCCACGCAGAGTCTCTAATCACGAAGTGGTCGCCGAAAAACAAGTTCCAGCGCAGACCGAAGACTGCACGGGGTCGCATGGCGCAGAAGATTCCGATATGCAGTATGGCGCTGTTCCGTGGCTCGCCCTCCACAGCCTTGAGAATTTTCGGTACCAGCTCGGTTTCGAGTGCCGGTTTTTTCGGGAACTTGGTCTTCGGCATGGGCACACGGCGCATCGGGTTTTTCCCCACGATGTCGTCGACTGCGTCTTCAAGGATGGCGCGAAGCAATGTCCACACCTTTTGCACCACACTGCGGGTGTGGTCTCTACACAGCTTGTCGAATAACGCAGCGACGTGCTGCGCCTCAATGTCTCGGATTCGCACGTCGCCGAAGGTCGGTAACAAATAGGCGTTCATGTACTGGTCATACCCAGCCTCAGTCGGTTCCGACCAACGCACTCTGCGGCGCGGTTTGAAGCTGAGAGTCCAGTAGTCCCTGAAGGTAACGTGGTCAGCAGATGCGGGGCGGCTGCCCAACCCGCGTACGTGGGCTTCGATGCGGGTGCGGGCCTCCGACAAGGACATTTCGGAAACGTAGCCAAGCACAATCTTTGGCTTGCTGCCATCGTCAGCCCGCCAGCGGCCGACATATTGCTTCCGGCCCTTCGCCCCTTCAGTCTCAACCCAGCCTCGTTGATAACGGCGGCGTTTCACCATTGGGGGCATGATTGGGGTGCTGTCCACCTTAGAAGTACGCACCGGAGTCATCTCGAGTATCAGTAACCGATCTGGCCAGAGTCATTTGCGCGGTATAGGACCCTGAGTCCTAGTGCTGCGCCTCGCCGGGCTAGGACGCCTTAGCTCGCCGACGGCGCCAGGGCGCAGCCTGCGACTGTTGCATGATGAACTCGTCGACGGCAGTTGGCTGGAACCTCATTAAACTGCCCAGACGCACGCAGGGCAGCTTGGGATGACGGCGGGTGGCGTGGTATCTCAGCCACTGGGGGCTGACTTTCAAACGCTTCGCGACTTCTTCAACATCCAGAAGATCTTGCCGGATCTGCTGGGGGTCGGGCATGACTTGCAAATTCGCAGACATAAGAACTCCAGTGATCGCTCCATCGCCCGAGGCAGTCTCACCCGGTCGAAGGCACGGATTGATGCGAGGGTTCTATTTAACCCGGAAGCGAATTTCCGTCAAACGGCTTCGATCGCTGCTATTCGGCTCGATGTGAGCAAAACCTCCGTTGCTGACAACCCTCTGTGGTGGCATGTCTTAGCTCTTCCTGTTACGAGCTTCCTAGGACGTCACACGGTCCACCACCCAAAGTGCGTACGGCCACAAAATCCCCCGAGTCTGAGAAAGCAGGAATCTCGGGCCCCATCCGGATACTGTCTACGGCGCTCTGTTCCAAGCGCAATATAATCTTGGAATGGTTGATCGCATTGCGTGCTCATGCGTCACATGTCCGAAATGTGGGACTTCGGTTGTGGTTAGACAACAAACCGAAGTTGGAGAGAACAAGGAAAAGTTCAGAGCAATCTGCCCGGCGCCGGAATGTGGAAGGGAATTCGAATTCGAGACTGGGGAGACGCGGGTTTTCGAAGTGCCTCTGTCTCTTTTCGAGCGTCGCCACTTCTGTCGGTCTGAATTGTCCTGACCGCGCAGTGAAGTGCAAACAACTTTGACTGGAATCCGAGTCACAGTCTTCCAAACATCGCCGGATCAAGTCGCCTCGCTAGCTTCCTCCTCTTGCTCGCCGGTTTACTCTGCCAGTCGCCGCCGCAATTCCTGGAGCCAGATTCTCGGATTCGCGCCATGAACCACGCGCCCGAGAAATCCTAGCTTCTCGGCTGCGTTGCTATGGTTGTGGCGGATGTCGTCCTTGGTGACCTGTGTGTAGACCGCGAGAAAGCCCGCCATACTCCTGGGCTTGGAGAAAAGATACGTTGCATGGCCGAGTCGGGGAGTCTCGACAGCCACCATCTTCTCGAGATCGAAGACGTACTCGGCCCGAAATAGGTAGATCCGACGGGCACGGCGGTCGACCTGGCGATAAAAGAGGCGATCATAATCGGGGCGCCAACTTATCAAGGAGACATCGAAGTCGCTGGGGATGTCCAGACCAGAGCAGATCTTTTCGAGTTCCAATTTTTCGACTGCCTGGGACTCAGTGCGCTGGCGGATCTGAGCCAATGCGGTGGAGTACTGTCCAAACCGGTGGTAGGTTTTTCTCGCAGCCTCTAGCCTGAAAAATTCGTGAATTCAGAAACACGAAAAGCCTCTTCCTGGTAAAAAGCTGTTGTTCACGCAGTTTTTCACCAAACAAGAGGCTTTCGTTTGAGCGAGCATAGCAC
>Ga0187865_1003912_pt1 | contig 11606 bp, 16 predicted proteins | sample June2016WEW_11_1_2_FD_132989 | JGI IMG/M metagenome (GOLD analysis project Ga0187865, IMG submission 132989) | Peatland microbial communities from SPRUCE experiment site at the Marcell Experimental Forest, Minnesota, USA - June2016WEW_11_100 | ecosystem: Environmental > Terrestrial > Soil >...
CGCCACGGCGGAGACAATCAAGTCGCTCCCTGCCGGTAGTACAGCAACTCAGCCGCCGCCTCAGGCATATGTACATTTCAACATGCGGTTTATTGAGTTGCTTGAGACTGGAAAGCTTACCCCAGAAACATACAAAGAACTCTTAGCAGAGCGAGACAGGTTAACGGCGGTTATACCTATTCTCAAGATTGAGACGGGCAAATAGTAATTCTTATCGTCGAACAGAGGTTAAACGACGCACGAGTAGTCGTCTTCCACTTTCACGAGCGACGTAAGCTGATAAAAGTCTGATATAGGCTTCTCTCTTTACACACCCTCTCCTTTTTCCGGAAGAAGATTATTGACATAGTAACTGCGCTACCGTCTGGCGCATCGGGAGGGATGGAAATAGTTCTCGACATTCTCCGACAAGATTGTATTGTCGGAGACAGGAGAAAAGGGGACGACATGGACATCCAGAGGTATCGGCAGCGCTTGAGTGAAGAGATGGCATATGCGCAGGAGGCGGAGTCTCGAGGACGACGATCCGAAAGGGAAGGCGTTCTCCCGGGGACGAAGATCCGGACTCAAGCAAGCCCTGGAGCTGCTCGACCAGGTGGTGAAGGACAGGGCATGACAGGAATATTAACGGATCGGGGGAAAGCGGAGCGCGAAGCAAAGGTCAAGGAGGTTGTCGGGCGGCTTGCGCACGAGGTCCCCGAGCTCTCCGACCTGGACGGCGCCACCCTGGAGAAGATCGCCCGGCTTTCCATGATCGACGAAGTGAAAGGCAAGCTGCGCAAGGCTGCGGATCGGGAGCGGATCGACTACCAGGCGGAGCGGGAGCGCTTTATCGCCAGGGCGAGCCGCACGGGGAGCGAGCGGACCAGGAAGCTCTACGCTTCCGCCCTCTCCCGCCTTGAGGCCTGGTGCACCGCACAGCGGCTTTCTCCACTGGAACTGACCCCTGCACTTGCGGACGACTGGATCGAGGGCGAGAAGGCGCAGGGGAGGGCTCCGGCAACGGTGAGCCTGGCGGTCTCGGGCGCATCGGCATTCTGGACATGGATGGAGCGTCGTCATCCCGAGTGCCACAATCCTTTCCGAGGGACCAGGGCCAGGCCTCCGCGGAAGGCGACGCGGAAGCTGGCCGTTCCCTCTGACGTGGAGATCCGGATCCTCGAGGCGGAGGCGACACCCAGGCTACGGGCGGCCATCGTCATGATGGCGCAGGCTGATCTCCGGGTGGGCGCCCTGCCTTCGCTGTCGATCACGGGCTCCAAGTGGACGGCCACGACGAAGGGCAAGGACCAGGGGGGCACAGCCCCCCCGGAGGTAAGGCTTGCTATAGAACGCGCGGGGCTTTCCCTGCGCTCCCCGTTTGAGGGCTGGACGGCGGGCAGCATCGCGAAGGCCTTCGAGTATCAGGCCCGGAAGCTGGTAGCCGAGGGCAGGATCCGGGAGCGGTACTCCGTGCACGATCTGAGGCACGCGTTCGCGGTCAGGGTCTACGGGGCAACGCACGACGTCTACCAGGTGGAGAAGGCCCTCGGACACGCCAACGTGGCGGTGACGGAGACCTACCTGCGGTCCCTGGGGCTGGAGACGGCATGATGACGGACTACTCGAAAATGAATTGGCTGGAGCTGCTATCGACTCCCCTGTCCAAGAAAACCGGCCGCGAGTTGGACGATCTCCAAAGGGCGGTTACGGATCGGCTGAAGAGTGAGGAGGGGGAGAAAGGGATCGAAACCAAGGTCAAGTACGTGAACGAACTCTTCGACGGGATCGAGGCCGAGAAGAGTCGAAGGAGCGAGCGCACCATGCTGCGGATCGCGCTCATCGGTCTCATGGTGACCGGGGCGGCCGCTCTCGCGGATCTGATCCCGAAGCTGATCGATTGGATCTCGAAGCTCGTGAAACTCGTGGGTGGGTAATCGGGGGATTTCTTTACGGGGGGGGTCTATGGATGCAGTAGGACCTTCCCCGGATCGCATGGCGGCCCGCCACGAGGCACGTTCCAGGGCGACATGATAGACTCGCCTCATAAACCAAGGGGGAAAAGAAGAATGAGAAGGCTACTTGTCGCGGCTTTCATTCTGTCCGCTACGCTGGTCCTTCCTCAACGCCTCCTATTCGCGCAGGACGCCTATGACGACGTGGATCTCGCTCTTCAGGGCGGGAACCTTGACTCAGCGAAGTCTTTGATTGGCAACCTGAGCAGTGGACCAAGACGGGACGCTTACCAGTCGGTCTATGACGTTCTATTCGCCAAACAGGCATACGATGCGGCAGTCCAGAAGTGGAATGCATCGAACAAGAGCGACGATGACCTCGCGGCGGTCTTTCTCTCGATAAAGCAATTCTCTGATGCATGGAAAGCACTGATTGCGCACGGCCCTCTTCCTGTGAGAAACGGTCTGGTCAGTGACCTCAACCAGCTCTTGCGTACCATGAATGACTACAACGCGAGCTTTGTAAATCTAAAGGCGAGACGAGAAGCCGAGGTTCAGCAGAAGGCGGCAGAGGCGAAGGCGCAGCGGGATGCAGAGAACGCCCGAATGGCGCAGCAGGCAGCCCAGCAGGCACAGGAAGCCCAGGCACGAGCAGACGAAGAAGCTGCCAACCAGGCACGGCAGGAAAGGAACGACAAGATAGACAAGTTCGCCAAGAAACTGGGTTACAAGGGATTGAATGAGGACGTCGGCATAGCTCACTTCCTCGCGAATAGTCAACGTGATGGCAACCTGGAATCGGGACTGGGGTACGTCTTCTACACGAAGCTGTCACCAACGGAAGAGGCCATCGACAAGATGTGGAAACTCACCCAGGTGGTAGAGGGCTGGGAGATATACAGCTGGATGGATGAGGTAAGGCAGTTCACGATTGCCACCAAAGCGAGGAAGGGACTGCCTATGGAAGGCCAGCAGCTGAAGAGCGGCTTCTATGTGTTCAAGGGGAACAAGCAGTTCACCATGGCCCTGAACGGCGTCACGAAAATTATCCAAGAGTTCGAACCCGTCAACATTCCAGAGCCCGAGACGGCCCCGCAACAATAGAGACACAAGACATCCAAAGACTTGACGAAATAGCGAAAACGTAGCTACACTGTACGTGCTCTGTAAGGGAGGGGCAAAACAGTGAAGGCTATTGCTTTCGCGCTTCAAAAAGGCGGTGTCGGAAAGACTTCAATCTCTGGCAACGTCGCCAAGCTGGCATCGAAGCACAGAAAGACTCTTCTCGTGGACGCTGACCCGCAAGGCTCGCTGAGCTCGTGGCTCGTCTCGGGCACGCCGGTTCACGAGTTGGCCGACGTTCTCCGGGGACAAGTGACACTGCGGGAGGCGATTGTCTCGCTCGGGGAGAGTCTCGGCCTGGTCCCGTCGTTCGGGCTCGGCGGTGACCTGGAGGACTATGCGGAAAACTCGCTTGCAAAAGAGCCCTACGTTTTCGAGGAGCTTGGCGCTGAGGCCGGCCAGCTCGGGTACGAGCTCGTGATCTATGACGCGCACCCGGGCAAGACGTGGCTCGAGCGGTGCGTCGTGATCGGGTGCGTTGAGGTGATTTCCCCACTCACTCCCGAGTATTTGAGTCTCGACGGTGTAGAGATTTTCAAGGAGTTCCTCGACGAAGTACGAAAGGGTTTCCGCCGGACGGTGCGCCATGACCGGCTTGTACTGAACATGGTCAACCAGAGTTTCCGTCGACATGCGATCTACGAAGAGAAGATCCGGGGGCTTGGCTTCGAGCTCTTCGAGGTCCCGCAAGATTCGAAGATCCCGGAGGCGCAAATGGTCAAGCAATTCCTTGCCGACTACGAGCCGACCGCTCGGGCGATCCCCGAGCTGCAGCGGCTGGCAAGGGCTCTCATGGAGGGATAGGCAATGTCGCTCAAGAAAGATGCGTTACGGGCAACCGTGGCAGAGGATACGCGGGACCTAGCGAAAACCCCGGCAGAGAGCAAGGGACGGATGCGGACATATCAGATCAAATTTCCCGAGGCAGTAATGGAGCGCTTCCGCGTTCACTGCGAGGGCAAAGGCCTGTCCCTCTCAGCAGGGACCAGGCTGGCCGTGAGCGAGTACATGGAGCGGGAGGGGCTGCGGTGATCTGTGACTTCTACACTGCTTTGACAGCATGGGGGACGGTGGGCGCTGTCCTCGTGGCGCTGTTCTATCCGATTTGCCGGGAGAGCAAAGACAACCGGGAGAAAGCTCGAATTCTTCGAAAGCAGCTATTGGTCAAGATCGCCGTCGTTGAGTGTGCTTCAAGACAGTTACCAAACATTGAACAGTTCGGGTACTCCACTGAAGAAAGCAGAAGGACCTCTGCCGAAATCAGCGCGCTGTTCCCTCAAACAGCCGTGCTGACGTCAGAAGAGCAGGCCGTCATCAGCAAACTGTTCTTGCTCTTGGCCACCACGCCAGAGTGGCCCAAGGCCGAAAGCGGACGCCTAACGGAGATCTGGAAGGCGGCGGACACCGCATTCAAGTCACTGCGGCGGATCGAAGCCCACGCGGGAAAAGGCCGGGAAGACAAGCATGAGTGAACCGGATCTATTGTATCTGACAAGCGCCGATTGTCGGATACAGGAGATCTCACACAATTCAGCATTTTGTGATAGCCCCAAGCCTTTCGCGCGGCACCATCACCGTCCCGAAGGCCACCCCCCGGGCCCACTCAGAGGGCCGTCCGGCTCCCCAGGGCGCGGCCAGGGGCCGACAGGCGAACGCATCTTGACCACAAAAGCACCCATGTCCGGTCGATCCTTTGCTTCGATTACTACGGCTGCCGGGCTGTTGGATTCTTTCAATAGCGATAAAACAAGCGCCCTTTGCTTTGGGGGCAGTTCATCTAATCGAGCGGGCAAGAACTTCCGCCATTTTGGGGATCGCGACAGTAGAGCTGCAAGCTCGATCGCGGTTTGGATATCCTTCTCGCGCTTTCCTTTCCTTGGGCGCCGTTTGCTCACCAGGAGCTTGTGAAAGCAAAATCGAATAGGATCGGGAACCTTGACACGGAACTTCCCATACTTCACTTCAATCGGTTCGACCATAAGCCTGTCGACGAGGCGCAGACTTTGGGCTCTGATTGCAAGCTCCTTGATGAGGTATGGCTCTTCATCACCCCTTCCACGATCGGGGATTAGAAACTCGATTTCCGCTTCGGGGTGACTGTACTTTGTACTTCCATTCGCGCCATTTTGGCGCCGGAATCCAATGGCACCGAAAGCCTCATCAAGATTTCCATGTGCCAGAAGACGCGGCGGCCGTGCGAAAAGGAGATCGATGTCAAAGGTGCGCAATATTGAGAGCTCGTTAGGATTGTTGAAGTATCGGCGGTAGAGATGCTGTGCCCATCCCCCGATGATTACAAGGCTCGAGAGTATCCCTACATCCTCCAAAGCCTGGAGAACGGAGGAGAAGAGCTCGAAGTCATCGGACATGGATCATTTTCTGCAGGCGCTTCGCGTTGGCGTCGATTGCTTTAATTTCCTTCGCAATTATGCGCCGCTTGCCGAGTATAGCTGCAAACTGTTTTGCCTTCGGCGATGCCTCGGGACCGAGGTAGGCTGTTACAACGCGGCGGCCGTCACGATATGCCCGATAGGCATAAACACGCCTTCCCTTTTTCTTTAGGACCACAGAGCCCGGGGGCAGGGCTGCACGCTGCGCGGAATAACGCGCACGGAGAGCCTTCAGGCGCGCGAGTTCCTCTTTGAGAATGGAATCAACCACCGCCATGACAAAACCTCTTTACCCAACAATTCGCTAAATATATCGGGTATTGTTGGGTAATACAAGGGCCTTCATTCTCCAAGCGACCAGGTTGGTGCGGATCGTCGGCTACCGAGATTTCAAAGAAGTGTTGCAAGATGACTGCCGGCATTGTATGCTGTTTGATGATCTTGGGAGGGGTCAAGCCGAAAGGGAAAACCTTTAACAAGCTAACACGCGCTGTTCGTCGAACAGCTTAATAACGCGAAACCCCCGCATCGCGCGGGGGTCTTGCTTGTCGTCGTGGGGGGCGACTATGGTCGTTTCTTAGCAAATCCGATCATAGCCCAAACCCTCCGGAACGTCAAGCAAAAAATCAGCGCTCTAGGTTTGTGCATAGACCTTGCGCTTAGGGAGGGAAGATGTACGAAGTCACCAGCAGCATCTCAGATGCTCTCACCGTGTACTCACCTTGTGTTGTGTTTGCTCCAAGTATGGATTGTGCAGAGGGATTGACAGATTTTGGGCAACTAAAGTATCAAACACTAACCAACCGGAGGATTCAAACCCTTACGCTCCTGTCACGAAAGGAAGGGGGAATCCTCGATGGTGCTTACAAACAAGATCCCAGACATTCAAAGCCAGACACGCAGCCGAACCATTCGAACACGGTTTCGCGACACCGACGAGGCGGATCTATGAGTGGGAAAACCGCAAAAAAAAGCGGGGCCCCCGCCAGGACACCCGCCATCAACACCGAAAATTATTCTAGCAGATCACCGATCCCTAATCAACAGGAAGCAGTCGAGGAGTTCGTAGCTGACTACCGTCAAGACTCGCTTCCTCCCCTCAACATGGGCTTGTATGAGGCCTTCATCGCCCATGGCTCGATTGGAGTGGACGCGCTCTCCTGCTACCTGCATCTCTGCTACACGTATCGTCGGCAGCACACTGACCGGGTGAGAGCTACCAGGTCTTATCTCATGCGAGGTCTGCACATGGGACGGGACCGCGTGATTGCTGCCCGGGCTTTGCTCGATGAGATGGGCCTCACCGAGGCCTACGTCACCAAAGACCAGAAGTGTAGGATCACAGGTCATTACGTCCGGCTGTGTCTCCAACCCAACCCAGGGCAGAAAAACCCGAAAAAATCCACCGTACAGGTTTCCCACACGGTGGATGATCCACACGCTGGTGCCAGACACCAAATGCTTGAAGAAGAAATCCAAACTCTTGAAGAAGTAAGAAAAAAGAGAGAGCCGCAGCCCACCGCGCCTACTCCCCCGGTGGAGTCTTCCCTCTCCTATGTTGCTCCGCAACACGGGAAAGAGCAGAAGTTGAGCCGTTCCCCGGTAGCTGCTTTGAAAGAGATCTCCCGGAGCGTTCTCGGCCGCGAGACTGATCATGTACGCCAAGCAATAGCCTTACAGCCAGGAGCGGACCATGAGGAAATCTGTGAGGCTTGGGAGATCATGCTTACCGAGCATCCCTCTGGGGCTGCTTTCTTTGCGAAAGACTACGCGACTAGGTGGGCACCGAAAGCGCGCAAGGCAATTGCCAGACGAGGACGAAAGGATCTGAATGCAGAGGTCGTTAGGGTAGCGCGGGAAGAACTATTCGTGCCGCGGCAGCCAGGTGATGAGGAAACCGTGCGTGAGCTGGCAGCGGATGTTCCCTGGCGTAGATATTCGACGAAACTTCAACACCCAGGAGACTTCTCAGAAGGCAGATGCGAAGGAGAAAAGCGATGAAGAACGCGCAGCTGTACTTGTTTGAGCCTGAGTTGTGCGAAGAGGAGCTGGCCGGCGTGGAAGGAGATGGACTGTGCGAAGGGGAGGAGGTCTACGAGGGGGAACTGGCCGAGGAGATCTGGGAGGGCTGGAACGCGGCTGATAGGAGCGTCGTGGCGGGCCGTGGACGAACGATCCGGAGGCTTGCCGTATGATTTTACACCCTGCTGCCTTCGGGCGTCAGGGACTTGTAGAACTCCAGGAGCTCGGGGATTTGCTTGGTGGCGGGGTTTTTTCTTAGGCCCTCGCGCATGTACTCGCGAAACCATCTGTCCTGGTGGCGTTCGCTAAGGTAGGCCTGGGCGATAGCGCCGCAGATGATCTTTGCACGAGCGATGCGCCTGCGGGAGGCGCGCTTGGCATCGGACTCGATACGGGAGCGACGGCGGCGGATCTCGTTCAGGCGCTGGCGGATGGCGGCCTCTCGGTCCTCGAGTGCCTTGAGGCGCTCCTCTTTGGTTTTGCGCTTTCGCTTGGTGGGCTGAGCTGTCTCCTGTGGCATCGCTGGGTCCCCTTTTTGGCGCTACGCAGGTATTGCGGGAGGCAGGAGAAGGATCGGGGGATGGCTCTTAATGTCTTAAGAGCCAATTAATCCAACCCCGCCCCTACGCAAAGCATCTGGGATACAGATGCTTTGAAACCCTTGACTTGTCAAGGGTTGGGGGATAGAGTCGGAGGACCGAAGATAGGGGGCGGGGTTGGATTAATGGCGCACTTGTATGTTGCTAGGGCAACATGTGCGGCGGGGTTCCACCCCTGCACCCTGGGGAGTGCGAGCACTTGAGTGCTCGCAAAATGAGGAATGTGCGGCGTGGCTATCTACCACTTGCACAGGCAATACGTCTCGCGGTCTGCCGGCCGCTCGTCGGTAGCCCTGGTGGCCTACCGCATCGGGTGCAAGCTGCACGATGAGCACTACCGCCAGGACCACGACTACACCCACAAAGACAATGTACGCGAATCCTTCATCCTTGCCCCCGAGGACGCCCCCGAATGGGCGCACGACCACGAGAAGCTGTGGAACGCAGTGGAGGCCCGGGAGAAGCGCAAGGATTCCCAGGTAGCCAGGGAATACAACGTCGCGCTGCCGCGCGAGCTGAACGGCGAGGCGCAGCGGCGGCTTGTTGCCGCCTGGGTTCAGGAGCGTTTCGTTGACCGGGGCCTGGTGGCTGACGTGGCGATCCACGAGGGGACCGAGCGCACCAACCCTCACGCTCACGTGATGCTTTCCACCCGCGAGATCGGCCCGCAGGGATTTGGGAAGAAGGTCACTGACTGGACCAACGAGCGGCAGAGTCTCATACAGGATCGGGAGACGTGGGCGAAGGCAACGAACCTCGAGCTCTCCCGAGCCGGGGTGGAGGCACGGATCGATCACCGGACCCTGGAGGCGCAGGGGATCAACAGGGAGCCAGGTCGGCACCTGGGACCGAAGCTGTCTCGAGAGGTGAAGTACCTGGAGCGAGAGCTGGTGGCAATCAATCGGCTGAGGGAGGTAGAGCTTGGACGGGGAAACCAGATCGAAGTTGACAGAGCTGGAAGCCGCTATCGCGGAGCAGAACGAGGCGTTAGCCAAGATGCAAAAGTTGAGCGCGGAGCGCAGCACGGACTACGAGAACAGCCTATTGCGGCAAGCCTTGGCGACGTCGCAAGAGAACTTCACAAAGTTAAAGCGCGAGCAGGACTCAACGCTGGCCGCGATCAAGGTGTTTCTGGACCAAAGCCTGGGAAGACTCGAATCGATGATCTCGAACGTCAACTCGAGGATCGAGAACGTAAGGAGCAGCGCCGACGTGGTAAGAAGCACGATCAAGAGCGAGAGCGAGACGATGGTCCGCACCTTGGCCGCTAACCTCCCTCCCGTGGTGAAGGCCTTCACCGAGGACATGGAGAAGGTCAGGAGCGAGCAGGCGAAGATCGCCGACAGGCGTGCTCTGATAGACATGGTTGTAATTGCTGCCGCCGTCCTGTCGCTGTTTATAGTGATCAACTCTCTGACTGATTGGGCCATCTCCGCGTGGATCCACAACGCGTTAGTCTGGATCGGTCACCTGTTTGGCCCTCGCCAGGCAGCGGGGCATCGATAGCGGGACAGGGGTATCTTTTCGCGCGTTCGTTGGAGGCCCGCCACACAAAGGGTTTTTGGAGGTTTCCAGCCAAACAGCTTTTTGGTTCACGGAGGGAGTAAAGTGAAAAAGCGAATAGTCGTTGCTGTCGTTCTTGCGGTCCTTTTTGCTTTGTCCTCGACGTATGCACAGACATCAGGCTTCCTTACGCTTGTCCGGACCGGTACGGCAAAGAGCATACAGGCCGCCATCGACCAAGGTGCAGAGGTCAACGCTAACGGCGGGACGGCCCTGATTGTTGCTGCCCAGTACAATCCGAACCCTGAGGTGATCACCATCCTCCTAAACGCTGGAGCGGACATCAAGCTCCCAGACACAATGTTTGGCGCCTATAGCCTGATTATTGCCGCCGCGAAGAACCCGAATCCTAAGGTGATCACTGTTCTTGTTGAGGCCGGCGCTGATCTCGACGCTCGTGGCCAAGGCGGAAGGACTCCTCTTATGGACGCCTTATCATCAGGGAAGCAAAGCCTCAAAATGATTACTACGCTCTTGAAGGCCGGCGCAGACGTCAACGCTCAGGACGAGGGAGGTAGAACCACTCTGATGGGGGCCGGAACTTTGGAAGCTCCAGGAAGCTCTGCATTAATCGCCATCCTTCTAAAAGCTGGAGCTGACCTCGACGCTCGGGACTCCAACGGCATGACCGCTCTGATGTGGGCCGCCAAGAACAACCAAAACCCCGAGATGATCATGGCGCTGTTGAAAGCCGGCGCAGACATCAACGCTCAGGAAAAAGGGGACCCTGAGGCGATTATCCTTGAGTACTACATCTACATGACCCCGCTTATGGCCGCTGCCGAGAGCAACCAGAATCCCGACATAATCACGCTGCTCCTAAAGGCCGGTGCCAATCTTGCGGCTCGGGACGACAACGGCAAAACCGCGCTCATGTATGCCGCTGCTGGAAACCCTAACCCCGACGTGATCAATAGGCTTTTGAAGGCTGACGCGGATACTACGGCGAAGGACAATAAGGGGAAAACAGCATTCGACTACGCTCAGGCCAACCCAAGTCTTAAAGGCACTAACGCCTATCGGAAGCTCCAAGAAGCGTCACAGTAAGCGAGCCGGGTCTAACCCTATATGCCAAAAGAGGTGAATCATGAAAACGACTGTCATCCGAGTCTCAAACGTCATGGAAAAGGATCTCTTGGCGAACCTGCAAAAGAAGATCGATGAGTTTCTCACCACGCCAATCGAAGGAAAGCTCCCGACCGTCCGTTTCATCTGTCAGAGCGAATACACACCGGAGAAGATGGGCGCCATTAGAGGCTTCACCTCCGCCGATCCACACGTCACCTATACCATCCTCTGGGAGTGAAGGCAGCGATACGAGGGTAGTTGTAGGCCTCTCCGCGCGAGTCGTCTAACAGGTAGTTCGATGGAGGAACAAAGCAAGGAGAATCTCTGATATCAGACCCAGTAAAAGTAACATTGCTGCTCTAGGGCCGCAATGTTTTGCTCACCATGAGAAGCATTCAAACTGCTGTTCGACTGAAAGGAGAAAAAAGTATGGCAGAGTCATTGAAGGTTGGCGACGTTGTAAAGCTCAAGAGTGGCGGCCAAGCAATGGTAATCGACAGGATAGATACGCGGGGTGCCCGAGTCTCTGCCCCTGGTCGAACCGGACGATAAACGAGCTGATAACACGCTGGCCTAAAATTGTCCGTATAGGAGGAGACAATGACTGAGGCGGAGCTAGCTCTCGCGGTTCAAAAGATTGCCATCTACGGCACAATTCTTGCAGCTCTTGTTGGTGGAGCGTTTGGTTTTCTAGGCAACTGGGTTTCAACAGCTCTCACAAAAAAATCAGAGAGAAGGCAGCAGCTTCTTCAGCTTGGATTTGAATTGGGAATGAAGGAGTACGGCGCCACGGCGGAGACAATCAAGTCGCTCCCTGCCGGTAGTACAGCAACTCAGCCGCCGCCTCAGGCATATGTACATTTCAACATGCGGTTTATTGAGTTGCTTGAGACTGGAAAGCTTACCCC
>Ga0187865_1003915_pt1 | contig 11602 bp, 12 predicted proteins | sample June2016WEW_11_1_2_FD_132989 | JGI IMG/M metagenome (GOLD analysis project Ga0187865, IMG submission 132989) | Peatland microbial communities from SPRUCE experiment site at the Marcell Experimental Forest, Minnesota, USA - June2016WEW_11_100 | ecosystem: Environmental > Terrestrial > Soil >...
GGGCGGCAGAAAGGTTACTCGCCTGCTTTGCGGTCAGGACTTCAGGGCTTTTAGGCGTTCTTGTTGGCAAGGATTCGGCAACTTTCCGAAGGTTTTCTTTGCCCAACTCTAGACCTTCAATTACCGGTGGTGCTCCCAACGCCGACTTTCCCGCAGCCGCTCCGAGCCCCGCTGCTAACGACGTAGCAGTCAATAGATTTTGAAGATTTTCAGGAGTCCGTTCGTGGTAGTACTTCTTTGCAAGCCCAGGAATTTCCGCCGCTGAAAGAGAAGCGTAGGCCGCAGATTGAAAAGGGACGGACGCTCCTCCGGTTGCGATCCCGAGAAACGTGTTGGCCAAGCCTTCTGGAGAAGACGCGAAATCAGCTAGTCCTGCCGCAAGTCGAGCAGCGTCGGCGTAAGCTCCCACAGCCCCTCCCCTCTCGCGTTCAGGGAGCAGCTTTTCAGCTATGCTTGAAAAAGTCTGTCCGCCTACCAGAGGTGAAGTGAGGGGTTTTTTCAGGAAATCCCGCGCGGCCCCGAGAAAAGCAGCGTAAGGGTCTGACTTCCAAGCGGAAACAGGAGTCTGCGCAGCTAGAGGGGTCGCCTTCGACATGTCAAGCGTGACTGGCGCAATAGGTTGGGCCTTCGACATGTCAAGAACAACTGTGCCTCCCATTAGTGAACAACCCCCAAGTCCCTTCCAGTTGAATCAGTGTAGTGTTTCTTCCCATCCGAGCCGGGAGCTATGTGCGTAGCCCCTGGAGGAGGGCCAGAACTTCCTGTTTGCCCTATCCCTTCATTCGGTGAAAGCGTGTCGAGAACCCTCTTCGCCGAGGGCATGATGAACCTGTCGCCAAACTTCTGCATCCCTGGAGATGCGTTCTGGTTCCACTGGTTTTCAAGGGACCCAATCTTTGACCGCAAAAGTTTTGTTGTTATCGCCACATTGGTTTTGAGTTGGTCGGGGCCGAGATTCGGATTGAAGTCTTCTTCGTTCGTGCCGCGCTCTCCTAGCGTTCCGCCGCTTTGAATGTATGCCTTGGTAAGTTCTGGACCGAGCCGGTGGACAATCGTGCTGAAGGTCGTAACCGGCGTTTTCCCGACCTGCACACCAGCTTGATTCGCGAGAAGATTGAGAGCTTTGACATTTCCGTTTTTGAGCGCGTCTATAGCGTCGGCAAGCACGCCCGCATGACCGAGCGCCGTGTTTATCGCATTGATTTCCTGCGACTGCTTCCCCGTAGTATAGTCGCGTCTCAGATCGGCTCTCTGCACGTTGAATTCCGGGTCGTAAGTCGTGAGGTCGTTCATGACGGACTGCCAGTAAGGCGTGCGGAGAGCGAAGCTGCTTGGCATCGGGATTCTTCCCTCGGCGAGCGCCTTCACTAGGTTGGCTCTTTGCTTTGGAAGCGTCGAAAGGAAGTCTTCTCCGGTTTTACCGCTGGCGGTTCCGGCCCTTGCGGGTGCGCCCTGTGCCTGAAGATTAAACGAGAACGCTGGGCCGAGTACTTTCATCGCCGCTTCGTAGTCGGACGGACCCTTGCCTGGATGTTTGGATAGCCAGTCCTGCATTTTTTGCTCGGCGACCGATGTGGATTTCGGGTCACCGGTAAGCGCGAATACTGGCTCTCCACCGGGAACGCCGAAAATGTTATACATGCTGGCGTCTGCCAGCGGATGTCCCCATGGGTCCACAACATCTGCGCCAAACTGTTGCTTTATCTGCGCCCCAGTAAGCGGAGCCTTGGAGAGAGACGTGGGCCGCTGCCCGTACAAACCAGCCCGTCCCCGCCCGAGCAGCGCATCAATCCCCTGCATCTGCGCCTGTATCTTGCGAAGCTGGTCCTTCGATTCCTGCTTGCTCATGTCGAGCTTGCCGAGGTCTTCGAGAAGCGTGCCGTATTGGTTCCGCAGGTTGTATTCCTGCTCTTTCAGCTTGGCGGCAAAGTCGGTGAGCCGAGCCGCCGACTCCTCTCCCGACACTGCGGCCTTCTGCCCGCGTTCTCCAAGTTGCTGTATTTCCTGGCCCTTCTTGTAGCCTTGCCCGATCATGCGGGCATAGTCGTCAAGCGTATCGTGCCAAGCGGAAAGGTCTGGCGGTTCAGGCACGTCAGGACCGTGCGCTGCGTGTTCCGCCACGTGCGCGATGGCTTCGGCAAGTCCTTTTGGCGCTTCTTTGAGGGTGTTTATCAGTCCGCCCATTGATCTCCTGAGTGCAACGTTACAGTTACATCCCGACGCCCAAGCTGCTGACGTTTGAAGGCGGATTTGGGACGGATTCAGTCTGCGGCTTTGGACTGTTCGGATTCCAGTTCGGAGTCTGCATCGGAGGAGCGGGACTCAGCGGAGATTGACCGCCAGAGGCCTTGTAGAAAATCTTGTGCAGAATGTCTCCTAGCTTGCTGGCCTTCCCCTCCTGTCCCGCCTGGCCTTGGCCACCCTTACCCTTGCCGCCCGCCTTCTGGCCGGCGATGAGTTGCAGCATCTCGCCGAGCCGCAGTCCCATCTCCTGATCGGCTTGGTGCATCTCCCCGACGGCTTGCCGGTATTCCTCGCTGTCTGGTTGAGCACCCGACCTTTGCAGGTAATTGAGTTTGGACACGGCGTGGTCGTACTTCGTCTTCGCCAGAACGACCGCATCTTGAATCTGATTGAATTTCTTTTGCTGTGCTGCGGCGTAGCCCTGCTGAAGTCCCTGCATAACCGCCATGATATTGCCTGCCGCTTGCGTCTTTCCACCCGCCGCACCGATTCCTCCGACGTTGACCGAAGGAGGTCCGGAAGGCGGTCCCGCCATCTGCCCGATTTGCGGAGCGTCTGGAAACTGCGGCGTCGGAAGCTGAAGCTCGTTAGCCATATCTCACCCCTACATCATTGCGGCCATCATCGCGATCTGCGCGATTTCTTCGACCTCTGCCTGCTGCTTTTGCATCTCGAGTTGCCCCACATTCGTGTAGGCGTTCGCCGTACTGACCTGTAGGTTCCCGGCGCCAAGCTGTGTCTCGTACGTCAGTCCGGTTCCCCATTCCCCAGCCTGTCCGAGCGCCGCGAGTGCCTGATTGTATGTCTTGGACAGCGCGTTTCCTATCTGGGTCGCTGTGTTCTGGTCGACTTGAGCGCTGAGGAAGGCGCTTTCCCCACCCCTCGGCAGGTTCGCGATTTGAGCTTTCTCGCCCTGCGCCGTGGCATTGATGTCCGCGATGGTCGAGGCGTTTGCCTCCATGCGCATCGTGGGGTTGGTCGAGAACAGGCCCTCTAACTCGTTGATGTAGCCCTGGTAGGCATTGACGCTTGGCCCGTAAACCGCTCCCACCTCTTGCATTACGTCGCCAGCGGTTGTCTGGGCGGCACCCAAAGACCCTTTGGCCGAACTTACGGCAGACGCCACAATGTCACCTCGCGCTTAATCCTACCCTAGCATTTCGGAATATCTTGCTCCGCAGAAGAAACGAATTTGGCCTTCCCTAGGAAACAATGGCTATATCGCTGCCTCACCGAGCACGCTGGACAGAGCCAGATAATCACTCTCTTTCCGTCCACATTCTCAAGCGTTTCAAAGCGATTGTCGGCCAGTCCGAGGTAGTGGGGTTCTTGCGCCACCCCGCCACAGGCCTGCCCGTTGTGATCGCCCCGGAAAATACAGTCGCATCCGGTTCGCTTGGTCGGGTAAAGTCCGAAGCTATGTCTAACGGCAGACGCCATCTGCACACCTCGGGGGGAATCCTACACACCGAAGCGGTGAAATGCAAGGGGGTTTTGGTGAAAGGCTAAGTCTCTGCGGTGCCAGCCGATACGTTGACCGCTGAAGCTAGGTAGGCCTTAACGAGTTCCTCGAAGGTTGCATTTGGATGCTCAACCCTCAGTTTCTCAAAGTCTGGGAACACATAGACATCGCTCGGTCCGAGCGTGTCGTCGGTGTAAAAGTCCATTCCCCGGAGCTTAAGGTCCGTTTTCTTCATCATCGCAATGCCCCCTTACGAATTCACCGTCCACCAATTTCCGTTCAATGCTTGCACCCAAAGTTTCCCGTACTGCTCGCTCACCGAGTTAATCCCGTTGATGACCTGCCCTGCCTTCGGTATGAACGTCGCCGGGTTGGTTGACGAGTCGGTCTTGACAAGTGGGAAAATCCGGCCATCCACGGTCGTTGCGTCGGGAAGCTGGACGCTGATTCCACCCTTTGAGGCATCGGCAAGGATCGTGCCGTCTCCCGCTTGGGCTTGGTAGCTTGACGAGATTGGCTTGCCGGACTGGCGGAGGCTCGCGTATTTGGTCTCCGCGAGGCCGAAGGAGAGAGCCTCATCGGGCGTGGGCGGGTCGCCCTGGAGCAAGCCAGTGATCGTGTTTCCGCCCATCGACAGGTTGCCGGAGATGTTCGCCTGCTGGCCGCCCTGGCCGGAAACCGCGTTCAGCCGTTGGTAGAGCAGACGGAGGAAAGTCGTGAACTGTGCTTGCGGAAGCCACGTAATCTGCTGCTGAGAAACCGTTCCATCGGGAGCAACGACCTGCACCGTGCTCGCTTCCCAAATAGGCGTGGGCACATAAGGAGTGTTCGACATAGGCGCTCAACTGTAACGTTGCAACTACCCGCCCTCGGCGTTTCCGCCGAAAAACGGCAAAGGTGTCTCGATAGGGTTGATGCCATTCCAAGGCATCCACTCCAAAGAGGAATCGACGGCGTACGGTTTGAAGCCCTGCCCTCCGACCGCGTCAAGAGCAACTTGGCACAAATAACCCTTGTTGAGTGGGAGAAAAACTTCGTAACGAAGCCTTGTGTTCCCGGTTGACGGAATGGCTTGGGCGGGGAGCACGACGTTGTCCACCGTCGCGGTCAGGTTGACCACCCCGGTCGATCTCAGGCAGACCAGCGCGCGGTATGCGTGACCATATCCAGGGGCCCCAAAACTCGTCGCGGGAGTTTCGCAATGAGTAATTTTCTGGCCATCGTTGCGGTAGAGAATCGAGAATCCAAATACGCTTCCCTGCCCACTCCAACTGGCTTGAATGCTGGCTCCGGTCGAGTACTGGTCCTGCATGGAGAGCGGCGTTGTGTACCGCGACGTGCTCACCGCCGAGCCAAGTGCCACGTAGTTCGTCAGCGTGTCATTGAACGAGGCCAGAACTTTGATGCCACCGACCGGCGCGGTGCTGTCGAAGTTCAAATGCCCCCACTCGCAGTCTGATTCGAAGCCCGACGGTTTGAAAACCCGACTCTGAATCAGGCAGGGAATTGCAACGCCGTTGTCGCTTGTCGCCGCCGTATCCCACTGGTAGAGGTTGCCATCTGCACCACCGATGAGAAGCGCTTCAGTCGTCTCCGGTTCGTTGTACTCAACACAGCCAGCAAAGCCGTAGGCGTGAGGTCCGGTCCAGTTAGAACGGTCCGCATCCCAAATGTAAAAGCGCTTTATTCCATCCTTCCCTTGGTAGACGAACCGCAAGTGATGGTCGTACCACGCCATGCGCAGAAGTTCGGGATGCGTCCAATCTACGGCGTCGGCCCTCGTAGACTGCGGATCAAACAGCGGCCATAATTTATCGTCCGTGATGCTCTGGCCCGTTCCTCCACTGCTGATAAATATGCCACTCTTGCCAAGCCATCCCATAAAAGGAATAAAGCTTCCCCCCACTAGCGCCCACGGTGACCCGAGCGATTCTCCGCTTCCGACGTCTTGGGCTGAATAGAAGCCAGCAATGCTCGCAGGGAAAATCTGGAATAGCGACTCGGTTGAGCGCGCCCACGGCGTGCCGCTCCAATATGTTCCGTTTGTGAGGGGGTCGCTCGGCTGGGTCACCTCAAGATTGTTAAGACTTGACCACATGTCCGGCGCACTCGGATTGCACCAGAAAAGGTATCCGGGCTCGTAGATGTTGCCGCATCCAAAAAGGGTTGTCCCTGCGTAGGGTCCCCATATCCGAGGCAGAGGACTGCCGTAAACAATATCGCCGGATTCATTGACGACGGTCACTGGCGTATCGTTGGTCAAGCTCAGTATCGGCGCCGCCGCGATTTCCGCATCCGACTGCGCGTCGATGAATGCCGCCTGCACGGTTCCCCCACCGATTGTTACTCCGCCACCTGCGATGGTGTTTGCGACCACGAAACTCGTTGGGGTCGGCACCGTCAGGATGGGGAAGAATCCGTCAAACTGGGTTTCAAGTGCGCTCGTATAGCTCACGGTTACCGAGCATCCGTTGATCTCGATGTCTGCTCCCGTACCGGTTCCGGGAATGCAGTAGCAGCCGATTTGGAAGCCGAAGTTAGGAGACTGAAGCTCCTGAAGCGTGGGCAGCACTCGCCACGGTCCGCTCGCGGAGACCGCTGTGGGCGTTCCAGTCCAAGGCGTCCCTCCGTCCGCAACGTTCTGTGGGACTCCACTCACCCCCAAAAGGCTTACGGTATCGGTAAACGCCTCGCTCGTTCCCGCAGTCTGTGCACGCGTGTACGTCACCTTGAGGCCGGTAATCGTCGCGTCACTCGGCAGCGCCTGAAGGCTCGTAAATCCGGTTACCTGTAGGAAAGACGAGGAATTGACTGTGTAATTCGACGCGTACAGCGTGCACGTGGCGTAGAGGGTGGGACTCACCGCATTCTGGGGGTTCACCCAAACGTTTTCCCTAATGACCTGGCTGCCCACGGTTGGCTTCGAGATTCTCTGCCCCGGCGCGCGATTGAGCGGGAAGCCCGAGGGCACTCCAGAGACGAACGCCGTATCGCCCGCGGAAAGCCCGTGAGGACCTTCCGTAGTGTACGTCGCCTGCGTTCCTGCGGCGTTCATTACGACCCCCAGAGGTGCTGGCGCTATCGTGCTCAGTGGGGCGTTTGGCTGGGTTCCCACGAGGTACCAATTCGAGGCCAAAGAGCCGCCTCGGCGCCACCAGCGAATCGTGTTGACCTGCGGGTCGGCCGAAATGCTGCCTGGGAGGAGCGCCACCGCCTGATTGACCGGATATAGCGGCACAGCCATGATGGGCGAAGGATTCGACTCGCTCTTGGTCAGCGAGTTGTACCGCGTTTCCCGCCAGTCGTAGCCCACACCTACCGAGGCGTCGGGGTAGGACTGGCCCTGGAGGTACATATCCTCAACAATGATCGTTGGATCTCCACTGGCCGTCGGATAGACGACGATCTCCCAAGCCTGGATTCCCGACCAGTCGTAATCCCCCTGGCCTGCCCGAGTAAAACTCGATTTCGGGACCGAGATAAGGTTCCAGCCACTCGAAAGCTGGCTAAAGAACGAGGCGTAGTAGTAGTTCGTGGTAAATGCGCTTGAAGTGAGTGTCCCGCCCGAAACGCTTGCGGGATCGACGTCGAAAAGCACTTGAGCGTCCTCGACTTGCGTAACGTCGTCAACGTAAAACCAGAGTTGGACCGTGTCTACAGCCAAGGACGCGTTGTCGTCGATCGTTGTTAGGTCCTCGGAATCGACGGAGGCGATTGAGAGGGTCGCTGCGGTCGCTCCGGTGAGCATAATGCCCACGGTGGCAGTCCCCGACGTCGCCGTGTCGTTAGCGGCAGGCTGAGAATACGTCCAGGCGTTTACCCCCACCGTGCTGGCCACAACGAACGTGCCGTTCCAACTCTCGTCTCCCGCAGGGCCAGTCATCTCGAACGGCAGTCCACCGAAGAACCCGGGCGACGTAGACGCCATCGCAGTGACGATTCCCGAGGCGCGTACCATGCTCGTTGCCGAAACCACGTTGAGTGCCGCCGTCGTTGCCGTGCCCGCCACGATGCCGGCCAGGGAATTGAGGGAGGCGATGGGCTTTGTAAGCGCTCCAATCACCTGCACGGTTGCCTGATCTGGGTCGGGGGTTATGCCCAACTGCCAGACAGTCTTGGCGCTGTTCACCTTGACCATCTTGGCTGAGTCTCCCACGATTAGCCAGGGTTCACCGGTTCCAGAGAGCCGGTAGACCACGAAGGTCAGGGGATTGCCGGAGAAGCCTGTCGCCAGCGTCGTCCATACGGGGTCTCCGGGAGTCCAGCCGTAGAGGGAAGTGCCAGCGCCCACGACGTAAAGCAGCACGGTGCTTGGGTAGGAGGAAACCGGATCCGAAAGTGTCGCGATACTGTGAACCGGACCGCCCCCGATTGGAGGGCCAACAGCTACGGTTCCAGCCCGCGTTGGAAGTTGGCCAGAAATTGAATCGCTGACGTTTTGAAGAGCCGTGAACTCTCCGGGTCGCAGAGCGTCGGGGGCCGCAGAAATATTAACCCCACGGAACTCCGCAACTGGCACATCGAGCGAACTGTACGGAGGGGGCACTAAGCAGCCTCCAACTTGCGGGCTATCCTGAGTTGTGGACGGCCTGTCGGGTCAGGCGTCGTAATCTGATATGTTGCCGTCGTGTGGCCCATCGGGCGCTTACACTTGGGGCACAAAATCGTGTCGAGGAATTTCGAGCCGACTTCCCCATGGTCGTGAATAACGATGGCGTCCTTCTCGCAGCGGTAAATTCTGATGTGCCTGATGCGCGTCATCCCCTCTTCCCCTGTCTGCGGTAGACCGAGCGTGGGGTCACCGCCCGAGGGCCGACCATTCGCGGACCCGTCGGCGGGCGCGTCATATTCGGGACGCCGGTGCGCGGCGCGAAACGGATGCTGCTTATCGGCTGTATGCCACCTGGATCTTTCTCTCTTCCGGTCTCCATAATTTATTCCTAATGCAGATTTTAGTGCTAGAATGAGTCGAGCCGCAGAAGGGTTCGAGCCCTCACTGCGGCTCTTGACCTAATCAGCCTTCGTGGAGGCCGACCATGCCCAACAAAGATTGTACCCCCGAAGAAATCTGGAAAACAATCCCCGAATATCCCGATTACGCAGTCTCCAATCTCGGAAGAATCTAGAGAATAAGAAAAGAAACTCCTACCGGACCAAACGCAGTCGGAAAGATAATCCGGCCTTACATTACGAATTGTGGCTATCTGGTGGTTCAACTTACCTTTGGAGAGAACGGGAAGAGACGGAAAAAACACGTTAGCATCCACAGGATGCTGGCGTCTGCCTTTATCGGTCCTTGCCCCAATGGTTTCGACGTGAATCACAAAAACGGAATAAAGTCCGACAACCGACAGGAGAATATCGAATACGTTACGAAGTCCCAAAACATGAGGCACGCTCTCGCTCTGGGACTCTTGATACCTAAGGGAATGAAGGGCGAGGCGCACTTTAAGGCCAAACTTACCGATGAAGACGTGAGGGCAATACGCATTGGAACCCTCGGCTATCGCAAGACAGCCGAAATTTACGGAGTTGACCGGACAACAATACGTTGCATTCGAATTGGAAGAACTTGGACTCACGTGAGATAGCCGCCCGCGCCCGAGTTCGTTTCCCTACCTGTGTCCGTTGGCATCACGCCCTCGCTTCCGCCGCCCTCAATTCCTCGACCGTGAACGGTGGGACGATTTCAAATTCAAACGTGTATCTTCCCGTGCTCTTGACTTTGATTTTGCGTGTACTCCAGTCGAGTCCCTCAAAGCCAAGTTTAGCCGCGTTCTTCTTCATGGCCTCCATCGCTCTTGCCTGGAGAAGCCTTTCTGCGTCCATCGGCATTTCACCCTCCAACCGCAACGTTGCAACTAGCCCGCACCTTCGATCGGCACCATTCCGGGCATGTACAAAAGTGCCTTGCTCAATGCTACCAAAAGTTCGTACCGTTGGGTGCAATATCTCGCCCTCTGATCGTCCGCCCCCTCACCTTGGAGGCCATAGAGAATGGCCATTGCCCTGTAAAAAACTGCCACCGCGAAGTCCGGCGGGAAACTCAGGGCCACGCCCGTATTCGAAAGCTGGTTTGGCACCGGCGTATAGATGAGGTCGAGTTCTCCCACATCTTGCGGCTGTGGGCTCACGTCAAGCGCAGGTACTGGAGGTAGGGACTCATTCGACGTCCATGGCGTTCCGAGCACCTCTTCCCAGTCCGGCACGGTCGAGTCCAAAGCCAAGGCGTCCTGCACGGGCAACTCGACAACTGCGGTGACGTTTGCGGCGTTATTGTACCACCGGAAGTAGGCTTGGAGGTTCCACGTCCCTGCGAGCGGCGAGGCGAGCGTGACGTTGACTCCCGAAAGTCCATAGTCTGCGCCGATCTCAAGGAGTTGGCCGTTCAGGTAGAGTTCAAGGCTTGCCGTGGGCCAGGGAGCGGCGGGCAACACGAAGTGCTGGTGGTCGCCCAAATCCTTCGGAGCGACGTCGTCGTAATAGATCGGCGGCGCCGACACCCTAAACCAAGCCTGCAAGACCCAATCGCCTTCGGAGTCGAGCGCGTTCTTGAGCAAGACGGTCAACGCCGTAAGCGTGTAATCCCCCGGCCCGCCAGGGTAGAGTATCGGACGAAGCAGTTGGCCGTTCAGAAAGAGTTTGAGGCTCAGCGGCGGATTCGGCAGCGCCGGAAGCGTGAACGTGCGGTGGTCGCCGGAGTCCAGTGGGGTTATGTCGTCGAAGAATATGGCTTGCGAAGCGCCGTCAACACGGAAGTAGGCTTCGAGGTTCCACGTCCCAGCGAGCGGAGTGGTCAGCGTCAGGTTCTTTCCTGAAAGCGCGTAGTCGTTGGGCTCAAGAAGGCTCGTTTGGGGCTCAAGTATCTGGCCGTTCAGGTAGAGTTCGAGGCTTGCGACCGGACTTGGTGCCGTCGGCAGGGTGAAGTGCTGGTGATCGCCAGAGTCTCGCGGCGTGATGTTGTCGTAGAAGGTGAGTCCCCAGAGGTCCAGCGGGTTGCCGTTGAAGGAAATCCAGGCGCGCCGGCGCACGTCCATCATGTCTTGCGGAAGTTGGATGGTTTCTTCTTCCGGCGTGGCCCCAATCCCGTCCAAGGTGTCTCCCTCGAACCCCAGGTGCTCGGCGACAATTCCCGTGTCTCTCTGCAGGTCAAGGCTGGCCTGGTTGACACAATTAACAAGTTGGGAAATCGTAAACTGATTCGTTGCAAGCGACTGCCCGCCGTTATTGGGTTCGAGGATAGCGTCCTGAATCCAACCGAGAAGTTGAGTGTCCAGACAAGCTGGGTACGACGGACTGGGCATCGCCTATTCTCTTTCAACTGCACCGTTGCAGCCACGCCGCCAGTTACGGGCTGGCCACGGTGGCCCTGGCCTCGCTCGAAGCGCCGCTGAGCGTTCCGGTCGAACTAACAGATTTGAGCACATAATAGTAGACTCCACCCGGACTCACCCCGGAGTCCGTGAAGGCTGACCCTGTCAGCGGGCTTGCGTTCAGTGCAGTCGCCGATTCCTTCCCCGGCGCCGTGCCTCGATAAATGTTGTGCCCGGCCGCGCCGTTCGCCGCCGTCCAAGTGAGCGAGACAACGTGCGCGCCGATCAAGATGAGCGGCGCGGTAGTAATCGAAAAAATCCCACCGCACTTTGCTGCGATGGAAAAAGAGTAAACGCCGCCATTGCTCAGAGTGCCGGAGAGTTTCCCCGCCGTCGAAAGCGCCAATCCCCCCGGCGCGGTGGATCCTGGCGCGAACGACCAGTTCCAAGGCGTTGCGCATCCAGACATCGAAAAGGCAACGGCATAAGAGCTGAGCGCCGTCGCCTGGGAAAGCGTGGGAGAACTCGTGATGCTCAAAGGCGAAGCGATCGTGACCGTGGTTTGCGCGCGAGCATTCACCAC
>Ga0187865_1003916_pt1 | contig 11601 bp, 4 predicted proteins | sample June2016WEW_11_1_2_FD_132989 | JGI IMG/M metagenome (GOLD analysis project Ga0187865, IMG submission 132989) | Peatland microbial communities from SPRUCE experiment site at the Marcell Experimental Forest, Minnesota, USA - June2016WEW_11_100 | ecosystem: Environmental > Terrestrial > Soil >...
ATGGTGCTCTATAATAGCTGGGCCTTGATTGTAGGAATCTTGAAAGATCGAGAGAAGGTTGAACAGAAGCGGCTGCGGGAGGCCGAGAGTTTGGCAGCCACGGGGAAGGCCGTCTCCAGTTTGGCCCATGATCTGAAAACTCCTTTAATCGCTATCGGAATGTTAAGTCGTTTAATGCAGAAGCGTTTAAAAGAAGAGGATCCCTGTCAGGAAAAACTTGACCTGATTATTGGGGAAGTCCAGCGGCTGGAAAAAATGGTGGAAGAAATGTTGGATTTTTCCCGGCCCCTGGAATTACATAGATCCGAGAAGGATGTTAATCAGTTGGTGAGCCAAAGCATTGAAATTGTCGCTCCCATTGCCCAGGGAAAAAATATTGAACTTCGGAATGAATCCTCTCAAAGTCTCCCTCTGGTATCCATTGATGACCTGCGGATAAAGCAGGTTATCATTAATTTATTAATGAATGCTATCGAAGCATCATCGGAAGGGGAAATCATTAGAGTTTGGTCGTATGAGAAAAGGAAAAACCTTTTTATTGAAGTAATTGATCACGGATGTGGTATACCTGCGGAAAAGAGAGAGGAGATCTTTGTTCCTTTTTTTACGACCAAACAAGGAGGTACCGGGTTAGGACTTCCTATCGCCAAGAAGGTGGTGGAGGCCCACCAGGGGTATTTGGAAGTTCTCAATAATTCCGAAAAGGGGTCCACAATTAGGGTGGCAATACCCCTTGGGTGACAGAATCCATTGCACGAAGAGAACTTCCGAGAAAGGGAGTTGACTAAACAGTGCCGGGCAGTGTCTTAGGATGTTAATCGTAACCGAAATTGGGACAGAAAAGGACTCCATGAAAGGTAAAAAGTCTACTGGACAACTACGAAATTGACCTCATTGGGTGTCTAACTTAAAATCTTCCTGTCTAAGGAGATATAAACATGAAAAGCTTCAGGATCGGGTTATTCTCATTCCTCCTTTGTATTGTTGGTATTGGATTGGGAATCTCGGAGTTAAAAGCGAACCCCAACTGCACCGATTCAATTTCGGAACTCTTTAAGAGGGTTTCGCCTTCTGTGGTTTTTATCTCAGCGGTTTCAATCGATCCCTTTAAGGTCATAAACCGAGTGAAAACGGTCATTGGTTCGGGATTCATGATCAGCAGAGACGGACTGGTTCTGACGAACTCCCATGTCGTTTTCGGACGGCATGTCATAATCGTGACCTTAGATGATGGAAATAAAGCTGTGGCAAAGGTACTTGGGGCAGATCCTATCTTCGACCTGGCCGTCCTGCAAATCCCCACCCCTCCCGAAGGTCACCCTGCTGCCAATCTTGGCGACTCGGATACAGTCCAAATTGGGGAGGAAGTTTTGGCTATCGGTAACCCTATGGGTTTGGAACAAACCCTAACGCGTGGGGTTGTTTCAGGGGTCAACAGGATTCTACCCGAGTCTACCATGAGTATGACTCTTCCCCTCATCCAAACCGACGCAGCTATTAACCTGGGTAACTCAGGTGGACCACTGGTGAATCGGTGTGGGGAAGTTATCGGAATTAACTCATCAATCCTTATGGATGCCCAAAATGTTGGATTTGCCGTGCCTATAAATATTGCCAAACAGGTCATCCCCCAATTGATGCAGCAGGGACGAGTTATCCGTCCATGGGTCGGTATCCATGGTCGGCTGGTTAAAAAGGAAGATCTTGCGATCTTAAATATCCCCTTAGTTGATGGGTTTTTAGTCGAAACCGTAGAACCCGGAAGCCCTGCGGAACGAGTTGGCGTGCATGGGGGGGAACTGCCGATCACCATTGTCGGAACGGAGTTCTTGTTGGGGGGCGATATCATTACCGAGATCAATGGACAATCAATGGATAACCCAGAGAAATTAATCAAGTTGGTTCGCTCATTGAAAGTCGGTGATCGATTGAATTTGACTCTATATCTTGCGATGAAAACCCGCAAGCTTGAGTTTGATCTTCCTGAACGCCCGATTCTGATGGGTGATTTGCCTCCTGATACCCCCCGCGATCTAATGCCAGGATTGAAGGGAGGTTTTAAATCTTCCAATAAACCATAGACATCCTATAAAATAGATCACCATGGTTAAAAAGGATCAAGCCTTTTCATATTCTATTTATCTCAAAAGACCATCTTCAACATAAGGAGGAGAACTTTCATGTGGCCGACCCTGAAAACTGCCAATCTAAATACTGTAATACTGCTCTCAAAATATAGGTTTTTTCGCATAAAATACTGTCGTTCCTTAATTCCATTTTTCCCCATGTTGTGTTAATCTGAAAAAAGATACTAAAGTTCCCGCGAGGGAAGATGGCCGATTAAAAGATTCGAATAAAACCAGGAGTTTCTTGGAAGCGAATTCGGCCGGCGATCCGAAACGAATGGGGCCAAAGAAGCCCAGCAGACCTCCAGGGCTACACGGGCAGCTTTCCCCGACTCCGGCTCTCGACCGGAAGGCAGAGCCATTTTTTACGAGGTTATGATTTGGAGGAACGAGAGAAGAACGCCGTAGCGAAACCGGCCACTCGCTCAATATTTTTCAGGCATTGGTGGGTTATACCGTTGGTGGTTTGTGTCTTGGCGGTCGGGACCTACGCCGTCCTGGTCAATACAGGGAAGACACAATTGCGAAACGCCGCAAAGGAGCGTAAGGCCCTCCCCCCTGCCATCCCGGTAGTGGCAGTACAAGCGAAGAAGACCGACTTCAATGTTTATATCACCGGGCTCGGCTCGGTCACTCCGCTCAATACCGTCACCGTGAGGACAAGGGTCGACGGACAGCTCATGGAGGTTCTGTACCGGGAGGGCCAAATCGTGAGCCGCGGGGATCTCTTGGCCAGAATCGATCCCCGACCGTTCGAGGTGCAGCTGACCCAGGCCGAAGGACAGATGGCCCGGGATGCGGCTCAGCTTCAAAACGCCCGGATCGACCTGGAGCGCTTCCGAACGCTATGGGCCCAGGATTCAGTCGCCAAGCAACAGCTGGACACTCAAGAGGCCTTGGTCCGCCAGCTGGAAGGAACGATCAAGAACGATCAGGGGCAGATCGACAGCGCCAAGCTAAACCTCGTTTACTGCGACATCACCGCGCCGATCAGCGGGCGCGTGGGCCTGCGTCTCGTCGACCCGGGGAATATCGTGCATGCGACCGATACCAACGGGCTGGTGGTGATCACCCAGCTTCAACCGATGACCGTTATCTTCCCCATTCCGGAAGATAGCCTCGCCCAGGTGCTCGCCGGACTCAAATCCGGCCAGCATCAACCGGTTGAAGCCTACGACCGCGAGATGAGGCAAAGACTTGCCATGGGAACCCTTCTGACCATAGACAATCAGATCGATCCAACCACCGGGACTGTCCGTCTCAGGGCAGTCTTCCCCAATGAAAAGAATGAGCTCTTCCCCAGCCAGTTTGTCAATGCGCGCCTGCTCGTGGACACCAGGCGGGGGGTCATCGTAATACCCGCGCCTGCCATTCAAAGGGGTCCCCAGGGCACCTTCGTCTACGTGGTGAGGCCGGACCGTACGACAACGGTCCGACCCGTGACGGTCGGGGAAATCCAGGAAGGCGAAGCGTCCATTAAGACGGGGCTGTCACCCGGTGAGCTCGTTGTGGTGGACGGGGCGGAAAGGCTGCGGGAAGGAGTGCGGGTGGAGTTGAAAGCTCCAGGCGGCGGACCCCCGCCAAAGGCCTACTGATGAATATTTCCCGTACCTTCATCCTGCGACCGGTGGCCACTACCCTGCTGATGGTGGCTATCCTCCTGGCCGGCTTTGCGGCCTACCGCGAGTTAGCCGTATCGGCCTTGCCGACCGTGGATTACCCGACCATCCAGGTACGTACCTTCTATCCGGGTGGCGGCCCCGAGGTCATGGCTTCATCCGTGACCGCTCCGCTGGAACGCCAGTTTGGTCAGATGCCCGGCCTGACCCAGATGACCTCAACGAGCTCCACTGGCAGTTCCATCATTACGCTACAGTTCACCCTGGAACTCAGCCTGGATGTAGCCGAGCAGGAAGTACAGGCAGCCATTAATGCCTCCTTCACCTTTCTGCCCAAGGATCTGCCGATCCCGCCCGTTTACAGCAAAGTAAACCCGGCTGATGCGCCGATCCTCACCCTGGCTTTGTCTTCAGACACCTTACCCCTTCCCCAGGTCGAAGATCTGGCCGATACCCGGTTTGCCCAAAAGATCTCGCAGCTTTCGGGCGTGGGGCTGGTGAGCATCAGCGGCGGCCAGAGGCCGGCCGTGCGGATTCACGCGAATCCGGTCGCTCTGTCGGCCTATGGCCTGACCCTCGAGGATTTGCGAGCAGCCCTCTCCGCCGCCAACGTCAATGAAGCCAAAGGCAGCTTTGACGGCCCGCGACAGGCCTACATCATCGGGGCGAACGACCAGCTCTTTTCGAGCAGCGAGTATCGGCCGCTGATCGTCGCCTATCGCAACGGGGCCCCGGTGCGGCTGTCCGATGTGGCCGAAGCGCTCGACGATGCGGAGAACGTAAAACTGGCGGCCTGGATGAATAATACTCCGGCGGTGATCCTGAACATCCAGCGACAACCCGGCGCCAACGTCATCGAGGTCGTGGATCGGATCAAGAGGCTTTTGCCGCAGCTGCAAAGCTCTTTGCCTCCCTCCATTCGGGTCTCGATCCTGACCGACCGGACCTCGACCATCCGTGCCTCGGTCAGAGACGTGCAGTTCGAGCTGATGCTGGCCGTAGTCCTGGTGGTAATGGTCATTTTTCTTTTTCTGCGCAACGTGGCGGCCACAACCATTCCCAGCGTAGCCGTCCCTCTGTCCCTGGTGGGTACTTTCGGAGTAATGTACCTGATCGGGTTCAGCCTTAATAACCTATCGTTGATGGCCCTCACCATTTCCACCGGGTTTGTCGTGGATGATGCCATCGTGATGATCGAGAATGTCGCCCGGTATGTTGAGCAGGGAGATTCACCGCTGCAGGCGGCCCTCAAGGGAGCGGAACAGATCGGTTTCACTATCTTATCCCTGACCGTCTCCCTCATCGCCGTGCTCATTCCCCTCCTTTTTATGGGCGACGTGGTCGGACGGTTGTTCCGGGAATTCGCCGTCACCCTCGGAGTGACCATTCTTATATCGGCGGTCGTATCGCTCACGCTGACACCCATGATGTGTGCGAGGATTCTGAAGCACACCCCCCAGGAACGGCAGGGAAGGTTTTTTCGTGCTTCCCAACGCGGGTTCGACCGGGTCATTCAATTCTATGGTAAGACGCTGCGATGGGTGCTGGACCGCCAGACCCCCATGCTCCTGGTGGCCGTGGCCACCCTGGTCCTCACGGTGTGGTTATACGCCATCGTGCCCAAAGGATTTTTCCCTCTCCAGGATACCGGGGTTATTCTGGGGATTTCGGAAGCGCCCCAATCGATCTCCTTTCCGGGCATGGCAGAGAAGCAGCAGGCCCTCGCCCGGGTGATCCTGCAAGACCCGGCAGTCGAAAGCCTCTCTTCTTTCATCGGGGTGGATGGAACCAACCCCACCCTAAACAGCGGGCGCATCCTCATCAACCTGAAACCCCTCGAGGAGCGGAAGATGAGCGCCACGGAGATCCTCCGGCGACTCCAGCAGGAGCTGGCCGGGGTCGAGGGGATCATGCTGTATATGCAGCCGGTCCAGGACCTTACGGTTGACACCCGTATCAGCCGGACCCAGTATCACTATACCCTGGAGGATCCGGACATCGACGAGCTGAACCGGCTGGCTCCCTTGCTGGTCGAGAGGTCTCGCGCCCAGCCTGAGCTTCGTGACGTGAGCAGTGATCAACAGGACAAAGGTCTGCAGGTAGCCATTTCCATCGACCGTGGCACCGCCTCCCGTCTGGGCATCACACCGCAGCTCGTCGACGATACCCTGTACGACGCTTTCGGCCAGCGCCAGGTATCCACGATCTTCACCCAGTCGAACCAGTATCGGGTCGTCCTTTCCGTCAAGCCCGATTTCCAGCAACATCCCGACCGCTTGCAGATGATCTATCTTCGGAGCGCGGGAGGGGGACAGGTGCCGCTGGGAACGATTTCCCAGATCACGGAAACTACGGGTCCGCTCGTCATTAATCGCCAGGGCCAGTTTCCCGCAGTGACCCTTTCCTTTAACCCGGCCCCCGGGGCCTCTCTCGGCAAGGCCGTAAAGGCGGTCGAGTCGGCTACCCAGGAGATGGGTCTGCCGGCCAGTATCCGGGCCAGTTTCCAGGGTACGGCCCAGGCTTTCCAGGCCTCGCTCACCAACGAGCCCATTTTGATCCTGGCTGCTCTCGTGACGGTCTATATTGTGCTCGGGGTCCTCTATGAGAGCTACATCCATCCGATCACCATCCTTTCCACGCTCCCCTCTGCAGGAGTGGGAGCGGTCCTTGCCCTCATGATCTTTCACACCGAGCTCTCCGTCATTGCCGTGATCGGGATTATCCTTTTGATCGGCATCGTCAAGAAGAACGGTATCATGATGGTTGATTTTGCCCTGGAGGCGGAGCGCAAGGAGGGCAAGAGCCCGGAGGAAGCCATTTACCAGGCCAGTCTCTTGCGCTTCCGGCCGATCATGATGACCACGATGGCGGCCCTGCTGGGGGCACTTCCTCTGGCGCTGGGCACCGGGGTGGGATCTGAGCTTCGTCGCCCCCTGGGCATCTCCATCGTCGGCGGGCTCATCTTCAGCCAGGTGCTCACCCTTTATACCACCCCGGTGATTTATCTCGCCTTCGACCGGCTGGCGCGAAGGGTCCGCGGCCAGCGTTCGGGAAAGGCCAACGAAGCCGGGCAAGGCACAGGCCTTCCATGAACATCTCGGCAATCTTCATTAACCGGCCAGTGGCGACCACGCTTCTCACGATAGGACTGGTGCTCGTTGGCGCGGTGGCCTATCAATTGCTACCGGTGTCCCCCCTGCCTCACGTCGACTTTCCGACGATCGCGGTGTCGGCGATCCTGCCCGGAGCGAACCCCGAGACCATGGCCACATCGGTCGCCGCGCCGCTGGAACGCCAGTTCGGACTAATCGCCGGCGTGACGGAGATGACCTCGACCAGTAACCTCGGCTCGGCGAGCATCGTTCTCCAGTTTGACCTCGACCGTAACATCAATGGGGCGGCCCGTGACGTCCAGGCGGCGATTAATGCGGCCAGGGGATACTTGCCGCCGACCCTCCCGAGCAACCCGACCTACCGCAAAGTCAACCCGGCGGAGGCGCCCGTTCTCATCATCGCCCTCACCTCGGACACGATAAATACGGCCCAAATGTACGATGCGGCCTCGAGCATCATGCAACAGAAGCTATCCCAGGTGAAGGGGGTCGGCCAGATTTTCGTGGGCGGCAGCTCTCTTCCCGCGGTCCGGGTGGACTTGAACCCCACGGCATTGAATAAATACGGGATCAGCCTCGAAGGCGTTCGCGGTGTTCTGGCCAGCACGACCATATATCGGCCCAAGGGGCAGCTGGCGAACGGAACCAGGACCTGGGAAATCCAGACTAATGACCAGCTCCGCTCCGCCGAACAGTACCGGCCCCTCATCTTAACCTATAGGGCCGGAGCGGCGGTCCGGCTGCCGGATGTTGCCGACGTACAGGACTCGGTGGAGGATCTGCGCGCCGCAGGTCTGGTAAACGGAAAGCCAGCCGTGATGATCGTCGTCTTTCGTCAGCCCGACGCCAATATCATCGATACCGTCGACCGCATCCGCGCCCTGCTCCCCCAGATGGAGGCCGTCATGCCCGGGGCGATCAAGTTTTCGATCGTTTCGGACCGGACGCCCCCGATTCGCGGGTCCCTGCGCGACGTTGAACGGACGCTTGTGATCTCCGCCGTGCTCGTGATCTTGGTGGTATTCATCTTCCTCCGGAACATCCGCTCCACCCTTATCCCCGCTGTGGCAGTAGGGGGCTCGCTCGTCGGCACCTTTGGGGTGATGTACCTTTTGGGCTACAATCTGGACAACCTGTCCCTGATGGCTCTCACCATTGCCACGGGGTTTGTCGTTGACGACGCCATTGTCGTTCTGGAGAATATCACCCGGCACATGGAAGAGGGGATGTCTTCTTTAAAGGCTGCTCTGCTGGGGGCCCGGGAGATCTCCTTCACGGTCCTGTCGATGAGCATCTCCCTGATTGCGGTCTTCACTCCAATCCTTTTGATGGGTGGGATGGTCGGCCGTCTGTTTCGCGAGTTTGCCATGACCCTCTCTGCGGCCGTAGGGGTCTCGCTCGTTCTATCTCTGACGACCACCCCGATGATGTGCGCTAAGCTCCTGAAGTCCGAAAAAGGGCAGGCCCATGGGCGCCTCTATCGGGCGAGCGAGTGGACTTTTAACACGCTACATCGCCACTACGGTCTGACGCTCCGCTGGGCTCTGCGCCATCCCCGAATCATGCTTACTCTCATGCTGGTCACGATTGGGACAAATGTCGTCCTCTTCACCCGCATCCCCAAAGGCTTCTTCCCGGAGCAAGACACCGGACGGATCAACGGTACCATTCAGGCGGAGCAGGATATATCGTTTCAGGCCGTTAGGGAGAAGTTGACGGAGGTGGTGGACATTATCAGAAAAGACCCCGACGTGGTTTACGCGGCAGCCTTCACCGGCGGGGGCGGAGGGGGCGGCACGACTACGAACACTGCCCGCATGTTTATCACCCTGAAACCGTTTGAGGAACGGAAGGCCAGCGCCGGGCAGGTGATTGCCCGGCTGCGGGGAAAGCTCGCCCAGGTGGCGGGCGCACCGACGTATCTCCAACCCGTGCAGGACCTGCGGATCGGAGGAAGGATGGGCGCCGCCCTGTATCAATATACGCTCCAGGGAGACAACCTGACCGAGCTAAACACGTGGGGTGCGCGTATGCTGCAGCAAATGCGCGCCCTGCCCGAACTGGCTGATGTAAACAGCGATCAGCAGAACAAGGGTCTCCAGGCCTCGGTGGTGATCGACCGGAGCACGGCCTCGCGGCTGGGGATCACGCCGCAGCTCATCGACGACACCCTGTACGATGCCTTCGGCCAGCGGCAGGTGTCGATCACCTACACTCTCTTGAACCAGTACCACGTAGTGATGGAGGTCCAGCCGGCCTTCTGGCAACGCCCCGAGACCCTCCGGGACATTTACTTGCCCTCCTCTTCAGGGGGGATGGTGCCGCTCAGCGCCTTTGCCCGTCTGGAGCGGACCCCGACCTCGCTCGCGGTAAATCACCAGGCTCAGTCTGCAGCAGTAACGATCTCCTTCAACCTGGCCTCGGGAGTATCTCTGGGGCAGGCAGTAGAGGCAGTCGAGCTGGCTACCCACCAGATGGGGCTGCCGGCCAGTATTCGGGGCAGGTTCCAGGGTACGGCCCAGGCCTTCGAAGCTTCGCTGGCCAGCGAACCGTTCTTGATCCTGGCAGCGCTCGTGACGGTCTACATCGTCCTCGGGGTCCTCTATGAGAGCTACATCCATCCCATCACCATCCTGTCCACCCTGCCCTCGGCCGGAGTGGGGGCGATACTCGCCCTGCTGATCTCTCACACCGACTTCAGCCTCATTGCCCTGATCGGCATCATTCTTTTGATCGGCCTCGTGAAGAAGAACGGGATCATGATGGTTGATTTTGCCCTGGAGACGGAGCGCAAGGAGGGCAAGAGCCCCATGGAAGCCATCTACCAGGCCAGCCTCCTGCGATTCCGGCCGATCATGATGACCACGATGGCAGCCATGCTGGGGGCGCTTCCTCTGGCACTGGGCACGGGGGTGGGATTCGAGCTTCGCCGTCCGCTGGGCATCTCCATTGTCGGCGGGCTGATCTTCAGCCAGATGCTTACTCTCTATACAACGCCGGTGATGTATCTCTATCTGGATCGGTTAAGGCTTTGGCTGAAGGGAAAACGGGGAGAAAGTGGACGGAGGGGGTTTGCCCCGCTGATGATAGTCGCCGGGACGCTTACGCTCTTTACCGGATGCACGGTAGGCCCGAATTACGTCAGGCCTCCGGCCGAGGTACCGCCAGCTTACAAGGAGATGGAGGGGTGGAAGACGGCCCAGCCGAAGGATCACATCATCCGCGGCGCCTGGTGGGAGATCTTCAATGATCCCAAGCTGAATGCGCTCGAAGAGCGGGTCAACATCTCGAATCAGAACGTGGCTACGGCAGAAGCGCAATTTCGTCAGGCTCGTGCCCTGGTCCAGGTGGCTCGAGCGGGCTACTTTCCGACGGTCACGGCCGGGCCCTCTTATACGCGCTCCCTCAACGTCAGCGGCGCGGCTCCCCCCGGGACGGCCATAAACGATTACCTCTTGCAAATCGACGTGTCCTGGGCGGTGGATGTCTGGGGTCGCGTTCGCCGTCTCGTCGAAGCCGGCGTGGCAAGCGCCCAGGCGAGCGCGGCCGACATCGAGGCCATCCGCCTGCTCACTCAGGCGAACCTGGCCCAGGACTATTTTCAGCTGCGCGTGCTGGATGGGCAGAAGAAGCTTCTGGACGAAACGGTCATCGCCTACCAAAAGAGCCTCGGACTGACCAAAAACCAATACGCCAGCGGCGTGGTCTCCATGGCCGACGTACTCCAGGCCGATACCCAGCTCAAGACTACCCAGGCTCAGGCGATCGACCTCGGGGTGCAGCGCGCTCAGTTGGAGCATGCGATCGCCTTGCTCGTTGGCCGACCCGCATCGGCCCTTTCCATTCCGGTCGTGCCCCTGGGCGTGTCTCCGCCCCCCATCCCCGTCGGCGTTCCCTCGGAACTCCTCGAACGGAGGCCCGATATCGCCGCCGCCGAACGAAATATGGCTGCGGCCAATGCCCAGATCGGAGTGGCCGTGGCTGCCTATTATCCGACCATCACCCTGAGCGCAGCGGGCGGTTTTGAAAGTACCAGTCTTTCCAACTGGCTCTCCTGGCCAAGCCGCTTCTGGTCGGTTGGAGCGGCGATATCGGAATTGGTCTATGAGGGGGGCTTGAGGCGGGCGCAGACCGCGGCGGCGCGGGCAGCCTATGACGCGACAGTGGCATCCTATCGTCAGACCGTGCTTACCGGGTTTCAGCAGGTGGAAGACAACCTGGCCGCCTTACGCATCCTGGAGGAAGAGGGTCGGGTGCAGGAGGAGGCGGTGAAGGCAGCCCGGCAATCGGTGGCGGTAGCCATCAACCAGTATAAAGCAGGAACGGTTAGTTACCTCAATGTCATTGTGGCCCAGGCTGCGGCGCTGAACAACGAAATAACCGCACTCGGCATCCTCAATCGTCGGATGGCCGCCAGCGTGCTGCTCATCCAGGCCCTGGGCGGCGGCTGGAGCGTGTCTGACTTACCCGCTGGTAATAGTCTCGCAGGAAATGAAGGGAAGCGATAGTCGGGAATTCCTCCTCAAAGTAAACTCATTCTTGGGCGATCCCGAGAAAATAGAATTGTTCCCTTATGCATTCCACCTGGGTTAACTACCTTGGTCCCCATCCTCATGGGTCAGGTTCTATTAAGACTTTCTAAATCAATCCGCTTGACTTGAAAAATTCAAAAAGGTATCTTAAGCCTAAAGTAAGGAATTTCTTCGTTCCCCCATGAACAATCTAGGCTCCCCGCAATTGAAA
>Ga0187865_1003923_pt1 | contig 11588 bp, 9 predicted proteins | sample June2016WEW_11_1_2_FD_132989 | JGI IMG/M metagenome (GOLD analysis project Ga0187865, IMG submission 132989) | Peatland microbial communities from SPRUCE experiment site at the Marcell Experimental Forest, Minnesota, USA - June2016WEW_11_100 | ecosystem: Environmental > Terrestrial > Soil >...
CGCGCCCCGGGGGATTCCATTCGGATCGATGTTGTATGGGGCCGGAAGCGGATTGCCATCATTGAGATGGGGGGCAATGGTCTCGCTGGAAAGCAGGTAATTCTTCAAGGCGGAATTGACAAAGGGATTTGCCGACCCGTTGGCCGTATGGTAGTCGTGGGTGTTGAGAAGGGAGCCAGTCTCAATGGCCGTGTTGAGGAACGTGTTGTAATCCTCATTCGTTCCTCCGCCCGCGCCGTTTAACACTGGCCTGGTGTTTCCAAACCACAGGTTGTTGTACAGCCCGGCTATCGTGCTGTTGGAACAAGCCAGGTAAACGCCGCTGTAACTACCCGCCGAACTATTGAACCCAGAAATGGTATTATTATTGAACTGAAGATTAGTAAGGGGGGCAGAGGGATACTGGCAATTATTATCGGCAACTATGCCTAAACTCAAAAATTGCCCGGAGTACGTTCCTGTCGCAAAAAACACATCGCCATAAAACTGCAAATTATCCGAACGCCCACCAAGGAGACTCAGCCCTGCGTCAACAACTGCGGTCCCGCTGATGTCCTCATAAACATTGTAGCGGTCAATGAGATTTGTGCAGGGCGCACATGTCCAGGCTTCTTGATGCTCACCCAGCCAGCTTATGTTCCTTGCGAGCACACTATACTGAACGGTAATATTTGCCCCCCCGTTGATCTGAAAGAATGTACCGGCAAGGTCGTGAAAATAGCAGTGGTCTATGAGGAGATTACTGAGCGTGTTGGTCCCTGGTTGATTTATATCCTCCTGTCCGTTCCCCGAGGGGGTGCCGCTCGTGTAGTTCCCATTAATCTCCACGTGACGAATTATGTTATTTGTCACGTTGTAAGTGGTGCCCCCTTCTCCCAAGTTTATAACGTAGGGGTACGTGGGACTCAGAGGAGACGGCTCGCAAAAATAGAAGCCGTAAGCACCCGAGTTTTCACCGCTTCCGACCATGCCATCAATGACGTAATAGCTGCTGTCCATCAGCCACACACCACCGGTTCCTGAGGTGCAGGCCCCACCACTGCCTCCCCACCGAGCGGGCGTAGTGGTGAAGGTTGACTGCCAGCCGGAGACGCCAGAATCAAGGCTGGCCTGCGCGTAACGAACGGTGATGAGCGTCGTGCCGCTAACGGGATCATTAAAGCGTTGTGACGAATAGGTGCAGCTTGAATCCCCGGCGATGACGTAAGTGTCACCACGGACCATATTGGAATCGTGCCCGTCATTTTTCTGGGGAAGGTGGAGATAAGCATTGGTGAAACTCGAACCATTGCCGCTGCCGGTCGCATTGCACCAGACATAGTGGGTCGCAGCGCACAACGCGCTTGGTGCCAGAAAGCTGGAAAGCAAAAGAATAATGCCTAAACAGCCTCTCCACCCGAATTTGTGTTGTCCCATGGTTTAGTCCTCGCGATCTGAATCTAGCTGTGGTATTCGATCCTGCGCTATTATACAAATAGGAGGTTCTTGAGCTGGTCCGGACGAGCACTCCCTCACACCATCCATATAAACCCCTTTGTCGGCACAAGTCAACGCCTGAGAGGGTAAGAACTGCGTCCAGACTGTAGATTCACGCCATGAAGATCCTGGTGGTCCTCGCAAATTACGGAACGTTGAATGACGTCTATCTGCACAGGGTCTTGGAAGAATATCGCAAAATGCCCTACGACGTCGACATCGCAGTGCTCTCAAATGTTCCCAAAACCCTGGGGCCGGATATCGAGGTGGTTCTGACCCTGCCCCCCAAGAACCCTTATGCGTTTCCTTTTGCCCACAAGAAAATCCTGGCCGAAAGGATGCCCCATTACGATCTCTTTATTTATTCCGAAGATGACACACTCTATACGCAACGCAATATCGAGGCTTTCCTGAGGGCCACGGAGGTCCTCCCTGAGGACGAGATTGCCGGGTTTCTCAACACCGAGGCGGATGCCAAGGACAACCTGCACTTCTGCAATGTGAATTTCTGTTACCACTGGGATCCCGGCTCGGTCAAGACCAGGGGCGAGTACACGTTCGCTTACTTCACCAACGAACATTCCGCCTCTTACATGCTTACACGGCGGCACCTCCGGCAAGCGATCGAATCCGGGGGATTTCTCGTCGGGCCTCATGAGGGGAGGTACCAGCTAAGGGAATCAGCCGCCACCGACCCGTATACACAATGCGGCTTCAAGAAGATGATTTGTTTGTCGCATCTTGACGATTTTCTGATCCGCCATCTTCCCGGCGTGAAATTTGCCAGCCGACCCTTTGCGGCGAGAACGGAATTTCAGAGGCAGATTGATGCGCTCCTGGAAATTGAGAAGAACGGCCGCCCGCGCGGCCTGCTGTTCGAACCAGAAACGAGGGCACTGCATTCAAAGTGGTCCAAGGACTACTATGAAAAAGTCAGAGATGACATAATATCGCTGCTCCCCGCGAATGTCCAAAGTGTCCTGTCCATCGGGTGTGGTTGGGGCGCCAGGGAAGGGTCCCTGGTGAAAAAAGGCCTGCGCGTGGTGGGCGTACCCATGGATTCGGTGATTGCGGCCTGTGCCGAGGCCAAGGGCGTGGAGATCGTGTACGGGAATTTTGAGACAGCCCGGGCCAAGCTGGCGAACAATCGCTTCGACTGTGTCTTGTTATCCCATGTCTTGCACTTGGTCGCGGATCCACGGAAGGTGCTATCGACCTTCGTGGAGCTCCTGTCGGAGGGTGGTATCGTAATCGCCATCGTTCCAAATTTCGCTCAAGTAACTACTCTATGGCGGCGGCTTCGGCGTCAGCCGGCCTACAAGGACCTCGGAGACTATGGCAAGACCGGGGTTCACTTGACGACGCCGGGCATCATTCGCAAGTGGTTTCAACATTGCGGCTTGGCTGTTGGCAAAACTGTTTGCAGGATTCCTCAGCGAGGCCAGCTTGCACACTGGGTCTCACTCGGATTAGCCGATCCACTTTTGGCGGAGGAATTGATAGTGGTGGGGAGGAGGCCGTAGCGGCCACACCATGAGCTTGAGGCCTCGAATCTCCGTTATCATCCCCACCTATAACCGCTCTTTCTTGTTGAGGAACGCTATCAAAAGTGTGCTCGCGCAGACGTACGCCGATTACGAGATTGTCGTAGTCGATGATGGATCCACCGAGGACATTGGCCAGGTCGTGGATCATTACCAACGTCAATCCGGGGATCACGGGTGCCGCTTTCAATACATTCGCCAACAGAATCTCGGCGTGAGCCTAGCACTGAATAATGGCATTGAAAGAGCGCGAGGCGAATGGATTGCCGTCCTCGCTTCCGACGATATCTGGCTTCCCGACAAGTTGGAATGGCAACTTCGGGCAGTCCGGCAGTTCGGGAATCAATGTCATGCCTGCTTTACGGATGCCCGGTATGTTAACAACCCTCACCTGCGAATGACGGCTTTTGACCGCAGGCGAAAGCGGCTGAGGGGAACAATGGGAATCGTCGTTGAGCCCTTTCGGCTTTTCCTCAGCCCGCCGAGCGGCGTGTATGTTCAGACTCTGATCGTGCGTACCGAGCTGATTGGCCGTGTTGGGGGATTCGACCCGAAGCTTCGGATTGGTGAGGATACAGATTTTTTGTTTCGGCTAGGCCTTGCAACCAATTTCTGTTACGTCAACAAGCCTCTAGTCGAGATCGATCGAACACCTAGCCGGGCTGACGGGCTGACGGAATTGACGGCAAAGGACCACGAACTCCGGCTTCAGCACCGGCAGTACATCTACGAGAAGTGGCTTGGCATGACCGGCGATCGGGGGAACCGCTTGAGGAAGAGAATCCTTGGACGCCTGGCAGACATTTACATTGGATGGGCCAACTACCATCTTATAAACGAAGATTATAATGAGGCACGATGTGCATTATCGAAGGCGCTCCATATCCGATTTAAGGCCAGGGACGGGATCAAATGGCTTCTGACTAAAGTGGCGCCTCGGACAACTAGAAAGGTAATCGTGAGACGAGAGGCTGAGAGAGAAAGACGCCAGGTAGTGGTCTGACTCGGCAGGGGCAAGCCACACTCCCCGAATACGATGCGGGGGCACTTTGCCCACAGAAGTGGAGGGCCGGAGGAACCCAGGCGCTCTGGCCTTGAGAACCTGAATGCAGACGCACACGTGGGTTTGAAACACTTCGGCGCGAGGTGCGGAAGCCTCGACCTTACATACATCGGCATATGAGCATAGAGAATCGAGTACGGGCAATCGCGTTCTACCTGCCTCAGTTCCATCCCATACCTGAAAACGACGAATGGTGGGGGAAGGGATTCACCGAGTGGACCAATGTCGCTAAGGCTCGTCCGCTGTTTCGCGGGCATTACCAACCAAAGGTGCCGACTGATCTTGGATTTTATGATCTGCGGGTCCCGGAGGTACGCGAGCAGCAAGCGAACCTGGCAAAGGCGTACGGGTTGGAGGCTTTTTGCTACTACGATTACTGGTTCGCGGGAAAGCGTTTGCTGGAACGTCCGTTTAGCGAGGTCCTGAGCTCAGGCCGTCCGCAGTTTCCGTTTTGCCTGTGCTGGGCAAATCAGACTTGGTCGGGAATCTGGCATGGGGCTCCGGAGCGTATCCTTATCGAGCAAACATATCCAGGTGCCGCCGACCACGCCGCCCATTTCCGCGCACTGGAACCGGCTTTTCACGATCCTCGGTACCTGCGGGTAGAAGGCAAGCCGGTTTTCATGGTTTTCAGTCCCAAAACGTTACCGGATGTGCAGAAAACAACCGACCTTTGGCGAGAATTGGCGGCCAGGAGCGGCTTGAATGACTTTTTCCTGATCGGCATTGCTCGGGCCCGCGTTAATGACTCGCCGCTAGCCCGTTGGGTCCCGCAAGAACACGGTTTCGACGCATCAGCGTCGAGCGGACTGTTTCGCAGGAGGCGCCGCATCACTGGGCGTGTCCTGTGGAATCGCACTCTTCGCTTCATTGGGCGCCGGGCGCCGGGGCCGACCCGCTACTCCTACAAAGAAATCTCCGCCACGCTGGCGTTTGAGCGTGCGGCCGGTGTTGAAACGTACCCCTGCGTCACCGCCAATTGGGATAACACACCGCGTAGCGGGCGGAACGGCTATGTTTATGAGGGTGCGACGCCAGAGCTCTTTCGCCAATTACTGAAACGGGCGATTGCTGCCGTCGAGGTATTGCCTTGGGAGCGGAGGCTTGTCTTCATCAAGTCATGGAATGAGTGGGCCGAGGGAAACTATCTCGAGCCGGATCTAAGGTTCGGGCACGGGTTTCTGGAGGTATTGAAGCAAGAAGTGGTTGCACACCAAGACAGCGTCACATTGCGTGCTAGTGCGGTTGAACCCTCGCTTAGTCAACCGTAGCAATGTCTCGCCGCCGAGCGTAGTGCGTCCTATAGAGTGCAAACTGTGAAGGTTATCGAAAACATCGGATATCGGACCGCGGCGCGAATGGTGACTTTCTCACTTCAGGCAGCCACCAGTGTAGTCCTCGCTCGGTATCTTTCCCCACGCGATTACGGGATCGTGGGGTATGCGGCTATTTTTGTGGCTTTTCTCGGACGATTCAATGATTTGGGCTTGGGTAGTGCGCTGATACAAAGAAAAGAGCTTGACGCCCGTGCCGCGAATATCGCGTGGTCGTTGCGGGTTGTACTTGGAGCCGCAGCATTCGGCCTGGCGTTCCTAGCGTCACGACTTGCGGCAGTCGGTTTTGGAGATCCTGTTGTATCGGTCGTTGTCGTGGTGCTTTCTTTGGATTTCCTCATTAGCAGTATCGGCTTTATTCCAAGTTATCTCATGATGCGTGGGTTAGATTACCGGCGATGGATTCAACCGATGATCGCCGCTGCCGTGGTGCGCACGACCGTAGCGTGTTGGCTTGCAGTGCATGGGTTTAGTTTCTGGAGCATCGTTGTAGCCCAGATCGCGTCCTCAATTACTCAGGCGGTTTACTTTGTATGCCTCGACCACCGGAAACTGCAGTTCCAATGGGACAAAGCGATGGCTGGGGAGCTACTGAGCTTTGGGGTTCCTCTGTTTTCGTCCGGACTACTAACATTCGTCATCTTCAACGCCGATAACTTCATAGTGGGTGCGGTTTCGGGAGCGGTGGTACTGGGATACTACGCCCTGGCATTTAATTGGGGTGCGATGGTCTGTGCGCTTGTGTCTGAGCTTGTTCATTCTGTGCTGTTTCCCACGTTCGCGCGCATGCAACATGACCGGGAGCGCTTGCGGCAGGGCTATCTCCGAGTTTTGGAACAGTTAAGTGCATTGGGAGTGCTCCTTTACGTGGGACTATTCTGCTGCGCGAGAGAGTTTTTGGTCATCGTGCTGGGACGTGGCGGAGGGAAGTGGTTGCCAGCTTGCCATGCCCTACAGATCCTTTGCATTTATGGCATAGTGCGACTGATGCTCGAGCCTTTGGGCAATGTGCTGGTTGCGCTGGGACGAACACGGCTGTTGTTTCGCGCAACTCTCATAGCCGCGTGTTGTGAACTCGTTCTCCTGTATCCCGCCCTTGTTTTCGGTGGCATTAACGCCGTTGCCGTTGTGGTTACGATTTCCTATGGAGTCCAATGGTTCGTGTATTGGCCGGCGATTCGTGACGACCTAAACGTGGGCATCCCTGATCTGAAAAGGGTGGTTTTCCCTCCCTGCGCTGCTGGTGTTGGTGCTTGGGCAGCCGGCGCTGCCGTCGAGTCTGCTCTGCCCTTCGGTATCCCGACTTTTGCGTTAATGATTGTCACGATCACGCTGGTGTTTGTTGTCATCCACGGGTGGCTGAGTTCCTGGCGTTGGTTTGAAGAGTGGAGACAAGTTTATTTGGCTCGGACGAGACCGGCGTGACCGTGCTTCGGCCTTGAAACGATAGTATGTGGCGATAACCACTCTCAAGTGGCGTGTCCTTCGCCCAATTTGGAGGTCTTCGAATGGCCATAGGAGTGGGCAGGCCCGCTGAGCTTACGGCGAAGTATCCCCAGTATTATCAAAACCCTCGACCAGAAATGTTGCCCTTTGTTCCGCAAGAGGTCAGCAAAGTCCTGGAAGTCGGGTGTGGCGAGGGGCGGTTCGGTCTCGCGATCAAGCAGACCGGGAACGCGGAAGTGTGGGGGATTGAAACGCTTCCCGAAGTCGCTCAGCAAGCCGCGCAGCGGTTGGACAAAGTTCTTTTGGGTGACGTGGAACATGATCACCTGGAATTGCCGAGCGAATATTTCGACTGCATCGTCTTCAACGATGTCCTGGAACACCTGACTTATCCGTGGGCGGTGCTAAGACGATTGCGTGACGCGCTTCGAACCTCGGGTTGTGTCGTCGCCTCCATTCCCAACATCAGGTATTACCCGACGTTGAAGGCGCTGATTTTGCACAAGGAATGGGAATATACCAAAGACGGCATTCTGGACCGCACACATTTCCGATTCTTTACTCAGAAGAGCATACCCAAGTTTTTCCAGGACTCCGGCTACGAACTGATCAGGATGGAAGGGATCAACCCTATGGGGCTTTCATGGAAATTAAAGCTCGCCTTTAGATTCCTGGGCCGTGCAATAGATGATACGCGCTACCAGCAGTTCGCGTGCGTGGCGCGGAAACTAAGGAATGCATAAGTAGTAAAGGAAGGTACTAGACGAGTTCTGTGCGCGGCCCCCATTAGTTAATCCACTTTGAGAGTGACCTTCCGGCAAGATCGACTGGTTCGCGTACCACGACTTGCGCAACGCCCGATGGTGTCTGACGATAACCACTCTCGACGGCACGGAGGTTCACCGGGGACAAGTGTGTATCCGCGCTCGAAGATATATTTGAGAGGATTGACAGTCAGTGGGGCAAAGGCTTGACATGTTAAGAAAGGCTCTGCAAATGCTCGGGCAGTGCGGCCCCGGTTTCACGGTCCGCAGAGCCCTTTGGCGTATCCACTACGAGAACTTCCAGCGAATCAGGAGAGCTCGCGCAAAGTCCAATGGAAATGCGCCCGAGCTGGTCCGTTTCCTTGACAAGGAATTCGAGTTGCATCCCTCCATGCAGGGCGTTAGTGAGGAGTTGGTGCTTTACGAAGTCCATGAGCCGTTGGCCACGCGGGTCTATCTGGACACCCTATCGCCGGGCGACCATGTGATTGATGTCGGGTCGAATATCGGATACTGGCTGTTGCTGGCCGCCCGCAGGATTGGTGAGTCCGGGCGGATTCTCGGGTTTGAACCCGTTCCCGGCTCACTTGAAATCTTGCAGCGCAACATCCAGCGGTCGGGCATCAGTAACGTCGAGCTTTCTCCCTGGGCTATAGGCGCAGAGAATGGCGCCGCACAATTCTACGAATCGCAGGTTCCCAATTTGGGGAGTCTGGTGAAGCATGATGATCTCTTGCCCACCCGAAACCTGCCCGTCGAAGTCAAGAAGTTGGATGAGGTAGTAAGGGAATCGGCCGGGTTTCGGCCCAAGATGCTGCGGATGGATGTTGAGGGCGCCGAGCTAATGGTGCTGGAGGGGGCGCGAAACCTCCTGGAGAAATATAAGCCAAGCCTTTTCATAGAGTTCCACCCTTTTCTTCTGGGGTGCGATGCTGTCCGACGCACGCTCGCGGGACTGATGGAGTTGGGATACACCACGGGGACCATGATTGATCGGACCTGGGACCAACCCTGGATCAGCAAGTGGATGAGAGAGCGGCGATGCTGGCGAGGGCCGATCGACATTTTGATCCGAAGAGTTGAATCTCCCAAGGATCCCCTCTCCGAATCGACGCTGACCATGATCCTCAAGCGGTAGTGGGACTAAAACCTCAAGGGCAACTGGCATAGGCTCACGGAATCGGTCAACTGATCCCATCGTAAGAGGACTCGGGGGGTCAAAACAATATATCGCTCCTGTTGGTGACAGAGAAGTGTAATCCAGAAAACGCCATGAACCTTCGCAGGGCCACAGTCTTGATCCTTTTGTTGCTGGTGGCGGGGAAGGCCGCCGAAGCCCAAAGCCCTTATCTACAGTGGAAGCATGGGCCGCCCCACGATGCGAGCTATTTCCCCCTCGCCGTTTGGCTCCAGGATCCTGCAAACGCGGCCAAGTACAAGGCAGCGGGAATCAATGTGTACGTCGGCTTGTGGAAGGGGCCGACAGAGCAGCAACTTTCTGACCTCACGAAAATGGGTATGCCAGTCATTTGCGAACAGAGCGGGGTAGGACTAGCCCACAAGAACGATCCCATCATCGTAGGGTGGATGAATGGGGATGAGCCGGACAATCTCCAGGACGTCACTGACCCCATGACGGGTAAGAAAACCTATGGCCCTCCCGTGCCACCTGCGCTGGTGGTGCGCGAGTATCAAAGTATACGCGCGGCAGATCCGACAAGGCCGGTGATGCTCAACCTGGGCCAAGGGGTGGCCAACGACGAGTGGGTCGGCCGCGGCGCCGATGCCAAATTGGATGTCTACCCCGATTATATTAAGGGGTCAGATATCGTTTCCTTTGACGTATATCCCGTGACGAACATCCGCAAGCCGGACGGTGAGAATTATCTCTGGTACGTGGCCAAGGGCGTTGACCGGCTGGTGAAGTGGAGCGGTGGCGAGCGAATCGTCTGGAATGCTCTCGAGTGCACGCACATCCACAACCCCAATGCAAAAGTGACACCCGCGCAGCTTCGGGCGGAGGTGTGGATGTCGCTGGTGCATGGCTCCCGCGGCATCGTCTATTTCGTGCACGAATTCAAGCCTCGGTTCAACGAACATGCTTTGCTCGATGATCCCCCAATGCTGGCGGCTGTGACCGGCATCAATGCTCAAATCAGGCGGCTTGCTCCCTTGCTGAACTCCCCCACGGTCGAGGGCGCCGTCACGGTCACCTCCTCTCCTGGAAATATTCCCATCGACGTGATGGTCAAGCGGCAGGGGAATTCGATCTACCTTTTTGCGGTGGGAATGCGTAACGCCGCGACGACGGGCTCCTTTTCGTTGTCGGCACTGCCACCCAAAGCCCAAGTCCACGCGCTCGATGAAGACCGCACGCTCGTGGCCAAGAACGGGAAATTCACGGACGCCTTCAAGGCATACGATGTGCACCTGTACCAAGTCAAGGTCCCACCGGCCAAACCTGCGCGTCGGGGCCGTTAGGTCCCCCATAGGATTGTCCTCTGCGAAAGGCACAGGTGTCGAAAAATTCGGATCCTTGACTCTCGCCAGCAGCCTTAAATCCACAGGAACTCAAACAAGACTGGGCAAGGCGCACTCCAGCCGCAATGCTATCAAATATGGCGTGTTTGCCCGGCTACCCGTGGCGAGCATGAAAGAGCTAGGCAAGTGAAGGCTGAACTATGGACAACCTGTTTGCGCTCTCAGGAAGAATACTCATCACTGGTGGAACACGAGGGATCGGTCGCGCTATTTCACTACGCTTTGCCCGAGCCGGGGCATCCGTGACCGCGAATTACCTCCGCAATCAAGAGGCCGCGGATGAGTTAAAGGCCACGGCAGAGCGGGAGGGGCTGCCCATCGAGTTGTGTCGTGCTGACCTCACCACCCCCCAGGGCCTTGAGCAAATCGAAAGGTCCATCCACGACGCCGGCGGGGCTCTTTCCGGGCTGGTTCATTGTGCGGCGACGGGTGTGCACCGCACCCTTTCCGAACTTACCGCACGCCACTTCGACTGGACGTTCTCACTCAATGTGCGGGCGTTCTTTGAATTGATGAGGGTTCTCGTGAATCGGTTTTCGGAGCGATCCAGCGTGGTAGCCATCAGCTCAATGGGCGCCCTGCGTGCCTTGCCGTATTATTCTTTGGTCGGGGCATCGAAAGGCGCGCTCGAGGCCCTCGCCCGACATCTGGCGGTGGAACTGGCGCCGCGGGGTATTCGCGTGAACATCCTTGCCCCCGGCACGGTAGCCACCGAAGTCTGGAAAGTGATTCCGGAAGGAGAAGACCGTGTTGCCGCGGCAAGGGACCGCACTCCCATCCGGCGTTTGGTGACGCCCGAGGAGGTAGCGTGGGCCGCCCAATTCCTCTGTTCGGAAGCAGCGACGGGAATCATCGGGCAGACCCTGGTTGTGGACGGGGGGGCAGGGATCGTGGGCTAGGACCGTCAGCTCCGGAACTCTCCTATGGACTTTGGAGAGCCGGGATTTCACAAGATAAGCTAGTACCGAGTTGCATTAATAAGCGATATTATTCATGGCCCTCGGAAGGGCGGGGCTTTAGCCCCGCCGCCTCAGGGCGGAGGGTTGATTGGGCCTTTAGGCCCTGAAGCCACGTCGCTTCAGGGGCTAAAGCCCCTAAATCCCTCCCGAGTTCTGCGGCGGGGCTAAAGCCCCGCCCTTCCATCCGCCGACAAATAAGGTCGCTAACCTCTGCAACTAAGCACTAGACTGACGAACTGGTTCTTGATTTTCGCGACATCTTAAATCGAGGAGCAAAGAGGATGGAGAATGTTCTGGTCAAAGTTCAGGAGGTTTTCCATGAGGCTTTTGGGACAGACGCCCAACTGATTTCCTTGGAGACCACTCCTAGCGACGTACCGGCATGGGATTCGGTGGGGCATCTGGACCTGGCAAGCAGGTTGGAGCGGGTTTTCGGCATCAGTTTCGACGTGGATGATCTC
>Ga0187865_1003928_pt1 | contig 11574 bp, 15 predicted proteins | sample June2016WEW_11_1_2_FD_132989 | JGI IMG/M metagenome (GOLD analysis project Ga0187865, IMG submission 132989) | Peatland microbial communities from SPRUCE experiment site at the Marcell Experimental Forest, Minnesota, USA - June2016WEW_11_100 | ecosystem: Environmental > Terrestrial > Soil >...
CACACATCTGTTATTGAGCACACGCCACAAATGCATAAACCAATTACCATACTAGCGAACCTTAAGAGAGAAAGATTTTTAGAAACGCATCAATAATAGGCAAGCAGGCAGGAAAGATGGGGTACAGAGTAGTCTTTCTTAATGGTGTTGTATTTCTGCTTTGGGCTTCTATATGTTTCTTTCAATTTGGAATCTTTGGCTTTAATATTCTCCTAAGCGGATTAGGCGTTATCGTCGGTTTAGGTTTTGGAGTTGCAGTAGCACTGAGGCAACTCAGCAGTCTCGAAAAGATTGGAGAATTAAGAACAACCCTCAAAATGTGGGCGTTCACGCTTCTGACAATCATTATCGTCGTATCAATTGTTCTTTATTTGGTTTTCAGTCTGGGACTATCGCTTATTCTCTATGTTCAAATTCTAGGAGTATCGCTTGCTCTCTATGTTCAAATGCTCAGTTTCCTATACCCTTTCCTTCTCGGCCTCTATGCAGCTATAATAATCCTCTATCTGAACTGGGAGAGAAATCACAAAAAGTTCATATTGTTTGATGGATTCGTGTTTTCTAAGGTTTACTCGGTTCCAAGAACCGAGAGGAGATCCCTAACTCAGCCATCAGGAAAGGCATACTGCATTCATTGTGGAGCAGAAAATCCAACCGATGCTATGTTTTGTCAAAAATGTGGAAAGAAGATCAAGTCCACCTAGTACCGTTGGGTTTGGGTTTGGGGATTAAATTTTAATCCACACACAAACGAATTTATTGCTCAGTTTTGAAAATATAAAAACGCATGCTCAGTTGGCCATTCGGGTGAGATAATGACATCTGTTACAGATAGCGAAATAGACGAAATAGTTCATAGGGTTTTGTCAAAGCTTGAAAACGCAAGTTACAAAGAATTATTGGACGAGCGTTATGCTAAAACGATATCACGTTTATCAGAGGTTAATTATGCAAATACGATATTGCAACAGATAGATACTGTTTCAGCTCGCTCGAGCCCACTAGTTGAATGTGACATTGAAAAAGGAGCGGTGATCAAAGCTCTATTGCAAACTACGTGGCTGGAGAGACTTTATTTCATCATAAGGTCCTTCATCATGGGGCGGTTAGGTAGTATCATCTTTTTCGCGGTCGTATTGTACCTTGGCACAATCGACTTTTACGGGGTTTTATTCTTGGACATATTTTTATTTGTGTTTACGCTGGTCATAACAAGATTATTTGATGTGCAAATAGTCAAAGCCACAAAATGGATCGTTGCGCGTTTGGCTAACCATAGGGGTGCCAGAGATTTCATCATGAATCACTTCTAGGTGAAGCGCATGAAGGGCAGCATGCTGAATATGGTTGGTGGCTCGATAGGAAGGGGGAGAGTTGTTCACCACAAAGATGGAAACAAGAGCAATTTCAGAAGGAGCAATTTGTTTGTTATGAGCAGAAGTGACCATTCATCGCTTCACATCAAGAAAAAGCGTTGGTTCTGGCAAGCAGAGAGAGGTTAAATTCTAATTGTGTGTGTTTTTTTTTGTGTAGAGAGAGTATATGTATGAGAGTGAGTAGGTCAAGGCAAGTTAGTTATTGGGTTTGGGTTTGGGATTAAATTTTAATCCCATACACACATGAATTAAAATAATATACATATCGGGGGCTAATATCAACTAAATCGGTGAATAAATTTGCCAAAAGACGATGATATAGTGAACGAACTCAAGGCAATCAAGGAACTGCTCACGCCGAAGCCAGCGCCACCACCACCGCCACCCCCAAAAGGCCTTATGAATGAATTCAAACATTTCATCTCAGAGTACAAGGTCATGGGGTTGGCTGTTGCCTTCATACTTGGTTTATACCTTGGCATTCTTGTGCAGGCACTCGTGAAGGATCTGATTATGCCCGCAATTGGTTTGGTAATACCCGGCATAGAGAATCTCGCAACTCTAACCGTCACCGTATTCAATCAGGTATTCGGAATCGGAGACTTCACAGTAGCAGTGATTACCTTCATCATTGTGGCTCTAGTGATCTTCCTGATTGTGAAGCTGACTGACAGAGCTGGAATAAAGTGAGCATTTGAAAGTGGGCGTGGACCTCATCCTTCCTAACCACATCCCTTTTTTTATTCTACATCATTCAAATTTTTTCCTTCCTAAGTTACAGGTCAGTCTTGCTTATTGTGTGGGTTTGGGTTTGGGTTTGGGATTAAATTTTAATCCCCACACACACCTTTTTCCCTAAAACAGTCTAACTGGATTTGATTCAAAACCATGGGGAGAGTCACAAGAGGCTATTATGGAAGGATATCATACAGTCCAAAAAAAGATGTATAATATAATCCCATGAGCATACATATGATGCCTGCAATTATTACGAAAAGCCCAAGGCGTGAATTAGGTCCTTCTCTTTTCCAAGCAAAAGCTCCGAGAAGTATGGCCGCTGAACCAAATATCTCAGGTATGATCCATAAACTGATAATTGCACTGATTAATCCTAAATTGATAAGCATTCTTGGACTCTGCTTTTGCAGCGAATATGATGGAGATTCCGAAGATGATGGTAACTCAGACAATGTTTAAAACCTCTTTAACATTGGAAGATGGAATAGCGAATTAAATAAACCTTATCGATAGGTTACTGCTAAGTTAACTCCTAGTTCCAAACCAAGAAGATGAGGGGTCAAATTTTAATTCCCAGGCACGTATTCTCTTTTCTCTGGAGCGAAGGGAGTAGAAGGGCATGACAAAACATGGAGCATTAATCGCAATGGAGAACTGCCTAGAAAAAGTTGCAGGAAAATCTGTTGCAGCAAAAGTTATGGAAGGCAGCGAACAAATAACAGAAAAAACTGATAAGAAAATCGCCCAATGGGTTAAAGGCGCCATGGAACGACTTGATGCTTCTGTCGACGAAAAAACCAGAGTGCAGGTCATGCAAGAATGTGGCTACAACTGTGCCAAGGAAAATCACAAAATCATAGAAAGAGCAGTGGAAAGGAGAAAGAAATACGCGAACATTGACGATTTTCTAACGGCTGAGCAGCAAAACCCAATGAAGGGCACAAGACTTGCACGTGAAGGGGATGTGCTATACCAGTTTTATACGCCGCAAGCGTTCACGAAGCCAATGAGGTGCTACTGCGGTTTATTCAGGGGACTTCCAACTGAAGACATCGTTTCACTCACCTACTGCAACTGCTCAAGAGGATTCGTTGAGAAATATTGGGAAGCCGTCCTTCAGAAACCAGTTGAGATTGACCTGCTGCAATCAGCAATTTCCGGAGCCAAAGAGTGCAAATTCGCCATCCACCTCTGACGAACAGAAACGTGTGTGTGGTTAAATTCTAATTTTTTTTGTTTTTCTCAATAAGAATTGAAGAATAGAGAGAAGCAGGAAAAAGGGAAAGTGGATTTGGGAATTAATCAATTTGGCAGTCAACTATGCGATAAAGGTCTTGGGTCATGTATCTGACCTTTCCTCTAAATGCATTGAAGCGCACACACGTTACTCATGAGATTCCGAGTCTTATCAAGAGCCACCTGAAAACTTTTCGACAGAGAAGTTATAAGGCAAAATTCGCAATGCCCATAGGGTGGTATTATGCCTCTGGCTTTTATATTGTTAAATGTCGAGACCGGTGCGGAGAAGGAAGTTCTGGAGAGCCTAAAGAAGATCCCCGAAGTCAAAGCTTCTTACGTGGTCTATGGAGTCTATGATATAGTCATCATGTTGGAATCGAGCACGCTTGATAAGCTTCGGGAGATGGTAACAAAAAAGATCCGGCAGATGGATAACGTACGATCGACCATGACTATGATAGTTATGGAAAACTAAGCGTAACAGCGTCCTGTTCATTTTGTTAAGGTACTTGTACCTAATTGAGTTCAGGCTTGGTTTCCCGCAGTCCAGGCTAGTCAATGAGATAAAGGAGGAGCCCAATGTCAGGACAATCTTTACCGATCATATCTACGAATCCCACATTGCTGAGATAGACGGTCATATGGCGCTGATTATGCTCGTGGAGGGGCGCAATGATGAGGAAGTAAACGAAGCCTTCAACTCAAAGATAATACCCTCGTTGAAGAAGAACCATGGTGAGGGTGCAATAACGAATGTGAAAACTATACGATTGGGTGATCCCATCAGAATATTCCACAATTACATTTTCATGGTCAATATGGTCATGGGGAAAATCAAAGAAGATTGGTCAGACAATGCCATATTCGTTGAATGACCTTAATATCAAGATCCAGATTGCTAACAATGGCATAAAAAAATCTAAATTGGGTACCCCCAAACCCATAAAAAGAATTAAAATAATCCCTAAACTCAAAACCCAAACATCGACACTGCATCACGCATAGCAGTATCGCTATTATTTTTGATTAATTAGCAGGGTAGAAATTAATAGTGAAACTTCAATAACAATACCCATTATGGGAAACACGGTCAATACTTTGATTGTTGGCGTGCCCAAGGAATCCGCAGCTGATGAAAGGCGGGTCTCTCTGGTTCCAGATGCAACTTCCAGGCTTCCTGGCATCCAGGTTATCTTGGAGAAAGGTGCCGGCGAAGGTGCCTTGTACTCCGATGAGGCGTATGCCCAGAAAGGTGTGAGGATCGCCAACAGTAGGCAGGCTGTGTATGCTAATGCCGATATTTTGGTCAAAGTGCAGCCACCGACCGTCGACGAGGCTAAGATGCTCAGGGAAGGCGCTGCGCTTGTCTCATTTCTCTATCCTGTTACCAACCTAGAAGTTGTGCGCATATTGGCTCTAAGGCAGGTGAGTGCATTTGCCATGGACCTCGTTCCAAGAATCAGCCGGGCGCAGCCTATTGATGCCCTTTCCTCTCAAGCAACCATAGCTGGCTATAAAGCAGTGCTGCTTGCAGCTGACTTGCTCCCGAAACTCTTCCCCATGCTCATGACAGCTGCTGGCACGATCCCCCCAGCGCGAGTCCTGGTCCTTGGCGCGGGAGTCGCGGGCCTTCAAGCGATCGCAACAGCTAGGAGGCTGGGAGCCATCGTGGAGGCCTATGACATCCGCCCGACCGTGAAGGAACAGGTGGAAAGCCTCGGCGCGAAGTTCGTTGAGCTGGTCGTTGAGGCCAAGGATGCGCAGGACGCCGGTGGTTATGCGAAGGCGCAAACCCAGGAGTTCTACTCGAAGCAGCAGCAGCTCCTCACAGAGCGAACGAGGGCTTCTGATGTGGTAATCGCTACGGCGCTGGTTCCTGGCCAGAGGGCTCCAGTCCTTATCTCGAAAGAAGCAGTCCTCGGCATGGGACCCGGATCGGTTATAGTCGATCTGGCAGCCGAGCAGGGAGGCAACTGCGCGCTGACCGAGCCCGGCAAGACTGTCACCAGGAATGGTGTTATCATCCACGGTCCTTTGAACCTCCCATCCTCCATGGCGCCTCAGGCTAGCGCGATGTATTCAAGGAATGTGACCTCCCTACTCCAGGTTCTCATCAAGGGTGGCACCCTCAACATAGACCTGAACGATGAGCTGGTCCGGGGTATGCTCGTGACTCGTAACGGTGAAGTCCTGCACAAGGCCACAAGAACAGCCCTGGAGGCGATGGGCTGATGGTGGGTCTAATTCAAACGGACCTGGCAATTAACCTGCTCATCTTTGTACTTGCGACCTTCCTTGGCCTCGAACTGGTCCGGCACGTCTCACGTCTTCTTCATACCCCATTGATGTCCCTGACCAATGCCATATCATCGATTTCATTCGTAGCCGCTCTGATCGTATTGGTTGATCCAAAGAACGATCTGATTCTTGCCATTGCAATCATCGCAGTGGCCCTGGCAGCCACCAACATCGTGAGTGGCTTCATGATAACGGAGCGTATCCTGAGGATGTTCAAGCGGAAGGAGGCGAAGAAATGATCTCCATTCCCGTGGAATATGTCGAGTACCTGTACATCCTCTCCGTCGCCTGCTTCGCCCTCTCCTTGAAATGGATGAGCGAGGTCAGGACCTCCAGGTTCGGCAACCTGGCAGCAGTGGCTGGCATGCTCATTGCCGTAGGCGCAACGCTGGCCGCCTATCAGATTCAGCGGATCGACCTCGTGGCCCTGGGGGTCTTGGTTGGGGCCGTGATTGGTACCCCAATTGGGCTTAAGGTCCCAATGACCGCAGTTCCCCAAAGAACTGCGATGTCGCACGCCTTCGGGTCCCTGGCCGTTGCCCTGGTCGGCGTGGCAGAGTACTACAACCACGTCCCCAGCATCGACATATTCACCATGGCTGTCCTCGGGGGGGAGATGGTTCTAGGTTTTCTCACCTTCACAGGGAGTTGCATCGCCTTCTCGAAGCTCCAAGGCCTCATTCCAGGCAAGCCCTACATCTACAGGGGCAGGAACTTGGTCAGCATCGCAATCCTTGGCTCAGCCATCGCTCTCGCCGTCTACCTTGCCATCGACCCGTCCCAGCAGATGGCCCTCCTAGTCATGATACCCCTGGCCCTTCTCTTCGGGTTCAACCTAATCATGGGCATCGGCGGAGCCGATATGCCGACCGCCATTGCGATCCTCAACTCTTTCGCCGGCATGTCAGCAGCCGCGCTCGGCTTTATCCTTAACAACCAGGTTCTGATTGTGGCTGGCGCCCTAGACGGCTCCTCAGGTTTCATCCTGGCGGTCATCATGAGCCAGGCCATGAATCGCTCCTTCACAAACATTCTCTTCGGTAGTGTTGGGAAAGCGGTCGAGGGACAACAGTCAGCCCAGGCTGGACGGGTAATCCAGCAATATACCGTCGAAGACGTGGCGACTGTCCTAGACGGGGCCAGGTTTGTGATAATTGTGCCCGGCTATGGGATGGGAGTGGCCCAAGCCCAGTTCGTCGTAAAGGAACTGGCCGACTTGCTCCAGACAGCCGGGGCAGACGTAAAATTTGCGATCCATCCAGTAGCTGGGAGGATGCCAGGTCACATGAACGTTCTCTTGGCCGAGGCCAACGTCCCCTACGACCAGCTCTGGGAGATGGAAAAAATCAACCCTCTCTTCCCTCAAGCCGACGTGGCCATCGTCGTGGGCGCCAATGACGTGACAAACCCCGCAGCCCGCAACAGGACCAGCTCCCCTCTCTATGGCATGCCGATCCTCGATGTAGACAAAGCGAAGACCATAGTCTTCATCAAGCGCTCCACACGCCCCGGTTTTGCTGGGGTGGACAATGACCTCTTTTACCTTCCGAATACGATGATGGTCTTTGGCGATGCAAAACAGGTACTGACAGATCTCGTTGCCCAGGTAAAGAAGCACATAGGCTAGAAAATGGATAAGCCACGTTTAGTCCAACCCGATTGTGTGTGGGGGTTAAAATCTAATCCCCCAAACCCATGCATGAAAGAATATTGCTAAATACTACGAAGAATGACCTATTGAACAGATGTTTGAAAAGCAGGGGCACTCATTGGCAAGTATCCAATCAATGATTTCACCAACCGAAGAAGAATATCAACAAAACCTTTCATTATTAAAAACAAAAATCCCTCTCAATAGGTGGAACCAATCCGAATTTCGTAAAGAAATGATCAAGCCTGATCTTGAAGAAGCAATACGTTCATTGATGCGTTTTCAAAGAAATGTTGAGTACACTGTGAGCGAAGCTATGCGAGTTGTCGATTCAAAGGATAAGCATATGCCAAACAAGCCAACTTATCTTCATGAAGGCTTGCTTGGTCCCCCTGTGGGCATAGATTCACAATCGAGAAAAATGAAGGAACCGAAAGTCTATGACAGGTTAGTAGAAATAGGCAATAGAATAACGGATGATCTAGGTAAAAAAACAGGAAATATTATTTACGAATTGAAAAGTTCGTTAAAAAATGTGTTAGCTAATGACAACTTAACAGCCAAAAATTATTGGATTCATGCACATGATCAATTCGAGGAAGCGCATGTCGATATAATCGAATTTGAAGAAGAATTGAGATTTCTTGCATTGGTTTTCGCATATCCTATAGCAAAGAAGATTGAATTAAAAAGTCAATTAAGTCTAGAGGGATTTGATGGCGTTGAACGAAAACTTGAGGAAGTAGACACCAACATAAGCGTGAAACATTGGAAAGATGTCATCAGTCGGTGTAGAGACTCCATTGAATTGTTTTGTGCTACCCTTAGAAAAGTAAAATTGGGTGAGGAATCTGAAAAACGATTTACAAATGACTTAATCGCATTAAATAAAAAAAGTGTCATTGATGAAGCCGAGCAAAAACTCATAAATGGTGTTTATAGTTTTCTTTCGGAAAAAGGTAGCCATGATTATGATGAAACGAAGGTTACGCCTTACAATGCAGAAATAGCTGTTGAGGAAACATATTCTTTATTGGAAATGCTTCTGGAAATTAACAAGCGAAAAGTCCGTTAAATTGGCATAGGAATTATGTCTGAGGTGAGCAAGGATGGCAAGAAGTCAAAAGAAGAAAAACAAAGCGCTGAAGAAGCAAAAAAGAAAAAATGAGAAATGGTAATTAAGATTAGACTTGAAGGGCAATCTTTGGGGTTAGGGGCTCTTTCTAAAAGATGTATGCTCATGCCTGAAAAAAGCCTGACGCGAGAAAGATTTTTTAAAACCAGTTAGTTAATGGCAACTATGCAGAACATCGACCCCATTTTTATCCTTCAACCAGTAATTGTAATCATTATCGCTTCAACGCTCTTAGTCTATTGGCATTCTAAGCGCCGCTTTCACCTCACTGTGCTTGTATATTCGCTTGTGGCCTATGCCGTAGCTATTGCACTCAAATACGCAGTACAAAGTCTACCCTTTGACATAGTACTGAACAACGTAGGATTAGGCATCTATTATGGGCTTCAAACAGTAATCCTCGAGGTAGGCCTCGCTTATTTGGTCGCATGGTATGCGATTTCACACGGCAAACTTGAGAGAAAAGATGCAGAAGCTTATGGCGCAGGACTAGCTTTCTGGGAAAACGCCGTCTTGCTGGGCATAATTTCCCTAATCAACCTAGTTGCCTACTATAGCATTCTCTCAACTAACACATCGCTGGCACAAACACTCTATGACCAACTGTACAAAAGCGCACCTGGATACTTTGCACCTGCCTCACAAGCATTGGGATCAGTAGCCTATGGCACTCTTGAAAGAGTGTCTTCGATCTTATTCCATTCCGCTTGGGGTTACCTCTGCTTTGTAGCCGCTTACCTCCACAAAAAACGGCTATTCCTAATTGCCCTGTCCATGGGCTTTGTCGATTTCTTAGTTCCCTTTGCACAAGACTTGGGACTACCTATCTTTGAAGCAGTACTTTTTGCGTTAGCTTCTCTCTCAGTACTTGTAGCTTGGTACGCAACAAGACAATTCAGAAATTTGGAAGCTGTTTAAGGTATGCCAATGCTGCCTTAAACGGTTCGTTCCTGATCTCGCAATTTAATTTTTGTGTCGATGAAATCTGACATCTTTTCCTCAGTAACAGTTGTGTCTTCCTGTTGTTTAGCTAATTGTTCTTCGATAACCCTAAGCAGTTCTTTTGGATTCACTGGCTTCATGAGATAAGTATCGGCGCCAAGGTTTAACGTCTCTATGGCATTGTCCATAGTAGCATGACCGGTAAGTATGATCTTCCGCATCCTAGGCGTACCACTGTGCATTCTGACGAGCAATTGGGTTCCCGGTATATCGGGCAAGACGAGATCAACAACGGCTACATTAAAGTATTGATTCGCAGATGCTTCGAGGGCCTCTTTACCGTTCTTTGCAGTCTCTACTGCATAGCCAATTCGCAATAGATATGATTTAAGCGTACTGAGAATATTCTCGTCATCATCAATCAGCAGTATCTTTTTTTTCTCAGCACTCATTGCACTTCAACTTTTTCTTTTTTCTATTTCATGTTCTTTATTAGATCTACTACGGTCCAAAGGAATGGTCAATTGCACAGCCAGTATGTGTGGGTTGAATCTTAACCCCTTGGGCTTCCATTCAGGGAGAAGGTTTATATCGGTCTTTCGATATCGTTAATTCGATATTGGTGAATCGATATGATGCCAGGATTCGGAAGGATGAGGCGTTGGGGCGGTCTGAGGTACATGATCCTTTACCAGCTGAGGGATACCCCCCTGAATGGCGTAGAGATAATGGAGAAGACGGAGAACATGAGCATGGGATGGTGGAGACCCTCCCCTGGCTCGATCTACCCGATGCTCAACTCCCTGGTGGAGGAGAGCTTCATCGTGAAGAGGGACGACGGCAGGTATGCCATCACGCAGAGGGGAATCGAAGAGATCTCTGGCTGGGGGATGCCGCACCAGGGGCAACACTCGGTGGAGAGGGCTGTCGAGGAGCTGGAGAACAACCTCACGTACTTGGAGGACTCCCCCCCTGACAAGGTGGCCCCGTTCGTAGCCAGAGTAAAACGCATTGGGGAGAGGGCGCAGAAATTGGGGAGTCGGTCGTAGAGGGTATAGCTGAGTGAACTACCTTACCTATTTCCTAATAGTTGCAATTGTGACCATAGGGTCCTGCTTCCTGACTGGTTGGCTCATGGTCAGGCATGACGAGCGGCAAGAAGCGAAGGAGTTAGGCAGGAAGCTCCTAGGTGAGCGAACCTCTGCGCCATTTGTATGTGTGGAGACTAAAATTTAACCCCAAACCCAATTTACAATAGCCTACAATTAATGCCAACCGGTAATGGATAACGGCTTAAAATGCTATCTGCCCGGTTTCCCTCTCGGGACACTTTTTTGCTTTTTGCCTTTTTGTTTTGCTGGCATATGCGCTCGATGTCATATGTGTTTGTTAACCTATTTACCACTATTCATGTTCAAGCCAAAAATAGTTCTGTCCTGGGGGGGATTAAATTTTGACCCCACACACACACAAGAAAACGCTGATTTAAACTTTGCAAGATCTTCAAATATGACAGCAGACCACAACAGAAATCTATCGAAAACGTTATACATTTCAGAATACAACATGGAAAAAAAGGGAGTTGATATTCTAAAATGCAGAACAAAATAGTAATTCTATTGCTGTGTATTTTGACCGTCTCTGTTTTTGTAAACGCTGTCGCAGCCGACGACTGGCCTATGGCCCACCATGATGCAGACCACACCGGCTACACTACATCCAATGGTCCCCTTACCAATAGCACCCTGTGGACCTTCAAAACCATTAATAAGGTAGAATCCTCAGCTGCTGTCGCGAACGGCTATGTATACGTCTCCTGCGGTGACATCTTTTATTATACAAGCAATGTTATGGTCTACTGCCTCAATGCCCAGACCGGCGCCCTTGTGTGGAATTTCACGCCTGGCGGTTACTGTTTCACTCCAGCTGTTGCCAATGGCTACGTATACCTTGGCTCATATGATAACCACCTCTACTGCCTCAACGCCACCACCGGCATCCAAGTATGGAATTATAGCGCCGGCTCCTATGACGATGTATACGCGCCAATAGTCACCAACGGCTATGTCTATGTAGGCACTTCTTTCGGGGGGCTCCTATGCATTAACGCAACTACCGGCGTGCTGGTTTGGGATTTTGCCGCCTCTGGTGCAGCAGCCTATAACCCATCCGTCTCCGGCGGCTATGTCTACGTC
>Ga0187865_1003934_pt1 | contig 11554 bp, 11 predicted proteins | sample June2016WEW_11_1_2_FD_132989 | JGI IMG/M metagenome (GOLD analysis project Ga0187865, IMG submission 132989) | Peatland microbial communities from SPRUCE experiment site at the Marcell Experimental Forest, Minnesota, USA - June2016WEW_11_100 | ecosystem: Environmental > Terrestrial > Soil >...
CACATTTTAATTTCCTTAAGGTAAACCCCCGGCTCTGCCGGGGGACTCACAGCGTTCGACATTTCCGGGAATATTCCGACCTTTCAGATTCTAAGATGGAAAGATCGGTTGAGGATCTTGCTATGCAGTTTGGAGTAAAGTTTAAAGTTTTCAATATGAGATAGCATGAGTTTATCCCTCAAGTGGCAGCACTATTCGGGCGTGGAAGTTTTTCCAACCGCTTTGAGCGGTTCCAGGGCTTTTCAAGCCTCCGGCTCTGCCGGAGGTGTTATGTGACTTGATTCTTCCCCGTCCCTTCGTTTATAATCAAGTGGGCTTTTGGCGCTAAGAAGGAAAAAAATCTTTATTTTTCCCAAGGGGAAGTTTCTATGTTGGCCCGAAAGGTTGGTTTTTTCTTCTGGTCACTTACTCTTGGAATCCTCCTGCTGTCATCGGGAGGAATCGTCGAGGCTCAATCGATATCCCCGGCTCAGGAACAGGAATTTACCGATGCCAGGGCGGCGATCGGGGCAGCCCAAAAGGCTCAGGCCGAAAAATATGCTCCCGACCCTTTGAAACAGGCCCAGGACCTTCTGGTGACGGCTGAGAATGCCCGCAGCTTCAAGGACTCCGTGAAATTTACCCAGGCTTCCCGTCTGGCTCGAGCCTATGCAGAGCTGTCGCGATCCATAGCCGAACTCAGAACGGAAGAAGAGAAATTGGCGATCACCCAGGAAGAACTGCAGAAGGCCAAGGCGGAAATCGACCAACTGAAAAGAACCCAATAACGCAATCAGCATGATTGCAAACTAAAACAATTGAAAATTTCAGATCGCAGATTTAAGATTGAGGCACAAGGGTTTCAATCTCCAATCTGAAATCTTACAGGATGTGGAAAGAGTCCTTTGTCGTCATTGCGAGGAGCGCCTTTGCGACGAAACAATCTGATGATTTATTGAAATCTCTAAAAGCGAGATTGCTTCGCTACGCTCGCAATGACTTGTCTGTGGGTTTTTTCGCAAACTGCTAAAAGCTGGATGGTATTTTTATGCCTGAGTTAAGACAGGACCCGGCTACCAAACAGTGGGTCATCATTGCTACGGAGCGGGCCAAAAGACCGCACGATTTTATGAAAACAAACCCACCCGTTTTCTTTCCGGCTTATCAGGCGAATTGTCCCTTCTGTCCGGGTAACGAAAGTATGACCCCTCCAGAAACCATGGCTTACCGCAAAGGCGGCGCGGCCAATGGGCCCGGCTGGTGGGTAAGGGCTTTTCCCAACAAATTTTCAGCCTTGGCTCCAGAAGGTAGCTTGTCTCGCCAGGAAACTGAGGGATTCTTCCGTAAGATGGATGGGGTGGGGCAACACGAGGTCGTCGTGGAAAGTCCCCAACACAATCTATGCATTCCCTTAATGGCCGACAGGCAGGTGGAAGAGATTCTGCTCGCTTATCGCGAACGGTACCTGGCCCTCCGAGAAGATCCCCGGTTCAAGCTGATAATTATCTTTAAGAATCACGGCTCCCGTGCCGGGACTTCTCTCGAACATCCCCATTCCCAACTGGTAGCCATGCCCATCGTACCCCTCACCATCCGTTACCGCTTTGAGAAGGCGGCCGGTCATTTCGATGATGAAGGGACCTGCGTCTATTGCGATATTCTTAGGGAGGGGCTACGAATACGTATCCGTCTGATCCTGGAGAGTGACCGATTTGCTGCTTTTCATCCCTTTGCTTCCCGCGCCCCCTTTGAGACCTGGATTGTTCCCAAAAAACACCACGCCTCCTTCGGGTCCATCTCCGTAGATGAGTCCAAGGAATTCGCCTGGGTGCTGAAGAAAACCCTTTCTCAATTATACCGAGGGCTGAACAACCCCGATTATAATTACATCATCCACTCTGCTCCGATCAAAGATGAGCAGGAGGAATACTTTCACTGGCACCTACAGATTTTACCCCGCCTGGTGACCCCCGCGGGCTTTGAGCTGGGTACCGGAATGTTTATCAACACCGCCCTTCCCGAGGAGACCGCGGCCTTTATCCGCAACCTGGCCGATTGATTGGGTTCCATCTTAATTTTTCCTTCCGATGAACGCGCGAAATAAGAAACCCTATTCCTCTTCCTGCCAGGAATGGGGTTTTATATCTTGAAGAGCCGAACGACCCCCCTTCAGGTTTATCGTTAATGAATGTTTGGCGAGGTTGGATTTTTGAGCGGGTGCCACCAAATCGGAGAATATTGTCAGGGTCGATTTATTGTGCAGTACAGGGCCAGGTTTACAGTACAGGGCCAAGTCTATAATATTGCTGTTCCATTTTCCTCCGCTTAAAATCCTGCCCCCTTACGTGGATAGTATAGACGTACATGGGGGAATGGAACAAGCCAGCAGGGTCTTTGAAAAATCCGCCGCCTCTTCCATGCCCCTTCCACTTTCCCGCCTCGTAGCGCGGGGCTGTTCTAATTTCCTCTGCCGGTGGCCAGATTATACAAGAATATGACAGGGGTGCCGTCCGCATTCTGCTGGTGGTAGGTCATTTGGATCCTCGCAAAATCGAAATTAACAACTTCTTTCGGCAAATCGGACTGGTTGATGGTCATCGAGACCCCTGTGACAAGAACCTGGGTCAAAACAACCTTTAGGACCAGGAAGTCGCGCGGCGCGGCTGCACTAGTTGGACTAGGTACACCAGGCCTAAAGATATCAATCGTCACGTTACTTATGTGCCTCCCCTCAGCCGCGTACTGGCGCAATAGCGGGCTTGCCTTATCCAGCGACTTGGTGATCTGGATCGGACTAAATTCCGGACGTCCCGCCACGCCTCCAACAGCGCTTCCGGTAATGGAAACGCCATCGCTGTAGGACGTGGCAACGATACAGTTCGGGTCGTCAGGGTCCACCGATTCCCCCGGAATACTGGGAATGCAGACGAAAATCTTCTGCCCGGCGGAGACCTGTGCGCCGACCCAGCTGGCCGGAACCATCAAAAGACCTAGGGAAAAAAAGACAACCAACCAGTACGAAATTCTGAATCTTCTCTTCATCGTAATACCCTCCTCTTTTGGATTTTGCGGAACTGCAGAATACGATCTGCTGATTTGAATGATAAATAAAATAATTAAAGATATGGGGGGGATACTGTATTTTTATGAGAAAAAAGCTGTACTCCATCAGGGATGGCGGCATGAACGGGTACTCTCCCATCCTTCGCTGAAGGGTTACAAAACCATCGATTATCCTTGACAAAAAGAGGGATTTAATATAAATTCGCTCTTAAAAATCCAATACTTTTGAAAGGAGGAATATATATGAGGATGAAAAATGTCCTGGTTTTATTGCCAATCCTTAGTCTCTTAACTTTGATCTCATTTGGAAAGGGAATCGCAGGAACCCTGCAGGATGTCAAGGCGAGGGGGAAACTGATTGCAGGAGTGAAGACCGATTTCCCGCCCTTCGGTTTTGTGGATGAGAAGGGGGGCAATAAAGGATTCGATGTCGACATTGCCAAAGCCCTGGCAAAGGAGCTCTTTGGGAAGGAAGATGCAGTAGAGTTCGTGGCCATCACTTCAGGAAACCGGATCGCTTTTCTGACCACCAATAAAATCGATATTATCCTGGCCAGCATGACGATCACCGAAGAACGAAAGAAGGTGATCGATTACAGCATTCCCTATTTTATGTCCGGCCACCTCATCCTGGTCCAGAAGGGTAGCAAGATTGAGAAATATCAAGACCTGGCAGGGAAGAAGGTCTCCACCACCCAGGGCTCTACAGGCGACATCGTCATCGGAGAACTGGTTTCCACTGCGGAGCGGATCAAATTCCAGCATAATTCCGAATCGCTCCAGGCCTTGAAAGACCGTCGGGTGGATGCCTTCGTACAGGACGATGTTCTCCTTCTCGATCTTCAGAAGAGGAATCCAGAACTGAAGATTGTGGGCTGGCCGCCCTTCCGTCCCGCTCCTTATGGACTTGGGGTGAGGAAAGGAGATAAAGAGTGGCTCGACTTCGTGGATGCCACCCTAACAAAAATGAAGAAGACCGGCGAGTATCAGAAACTTTGGGACAAATGGTTTGGAGAGAATAAAAAAGTCCTCCTGGGGTTACAGTAGTCATTGAGATAAGGAATCGTCAAGGGGTTGGAGAGGATGTCCAATCCCATCTTATCGTCCATCAGGTTGATGCAAAGTACCCATCTGCGGCGTAACGCTTATCCCTCATCATTGCAGTGTGCCTCTCTGTTCGTCTCATTCCTCAGGGTTTCGGTTGCCTTGCGCCTGGAAATTTTTGCTCAGCCTTTCATATGTTTTAATTAAATCTATATGGCCTATCAATTAGATCCCTCCATTATCATCAAGTATCTTCCCCTGTTCCTGAAGGGGGTCTTCCTCACCGTGGAGATCTCTTTCTTCGCTATTCTCCTCGGATTGCCAATCGGAATCCTTGCTGCAGTCGCCCGAACTTCGAGATTTAAAATCCTCAATTTCGTTGGAGCCGTTTATGTGGAGGTCTTTCGGAACACGCCGCTTCTCATTCAAATTTTTATCATTTTCTTTGGACTTCCTGGCCTCGGTATTAAACTTTCTCCTTATATCTCCGGGCTGACCGCCCTCGTTCTCTATGTAGGAGCTTATAACGCCGAGGTCATCCGTGCTGGCCTGGAAGCGGTTCCAAGGGGGCAGATTGAGGCCGCCAAGTCTTTGGGACTCACGGGAGTTCAAACCTTTCTCTATATCATTCTTCCCCAAGCTTTCCAGATCTCCTTGCCGGCCCTGGGGAATAACTGGGTGGCCTTGGTTAAGAATTCATCCCTGGTATCGGTCATTGGGATGGTGGAGCTGACCTGGGTTACCTTTGACCTGAATGCGCTAACTTTCCGGTCTTTTGAACTATTTGGGACGGCGACGATCTTTTATCTCATTCTCATTTTCATCTTGATAAACATCCTGGCCTTTGTGGAAAAGCGTTTTGCCTATAAGACGTAAATAATAATGAAATTCGACTTCGACGTTATTGCTCAGAATCTACCCTATCTCCTGTCCGGGGTGAAATTCACCATCGCATTGGCTTGCCTGGTGATCATCTTGGGAACTTTCCTGGGAATTATTCTGGGCTTATCCAAACTTTCTAAAAACCGTCTGTTCCGATATCCGGCCAGTTTCATTGTGGAGATCACTCGCGATACCCCCATCATCATGCAGATGTTCTTCATCTTCTTTGGGCTCCCGGCGTTGGGAATTCGGCTGAAGACCTTCCCTTCGGCTGCTTTAGCCATGAGCCTCTTCGCCGCAGGAAATGCTGCCGAGATCGTCCGGGGGGCTATCGACTCCCTCCCCACGGGCCAATTCGATGCGGCCAGGTCATTGGGGATGACCTATCTCCAGATGATGATCTATGTGATCATTCCGCAGGCCCTCCGGCGGATGATCCCCCCGGCGATGGGTCTCTTTACCACCCTCATCAAAGATACCTCATTGGCGGCCATTATCGGCGCTTTTGAACTCACGCGCGCGGGACAGGAGATTATTGAGCGGACCTTCCGTTCTCTGGAGATCTATCTGGTCGTCGCGGCCATCTATTTTATCATCTGCTACCCCCTCTCCTATTACACTCGAAAGGTGGAGAAACAAAGGGTGACAGGCTTCTGAGGTCCCGATGATTGAAGTGAGAGATATCTACAAGAGTTTCGGAAAGGTGGAAGCGCTGAATGGCGTAACGACAACTATTAAAAAAGCCGAGGTGGTGATCATCATCGGCCCGAGCGGCTCGGGGAAATCAACCTTTCTTCGATGCCTGAATCATCTGGAAACCATTGACCGGGAGACCATCATGATTGATGGCATCCTCCTTACCGATTCCAGAACCAACATTCATAGGGTGAGAGAGGAGATCGGAATGGTCTTCCAGCAATTCAATCTTTTCCCCCACCTGAGTGTGCTGCGGAACATTACCTTGGCTCAAATCAAGGTAAGAAAGCGTTCCCATGAGCAAGCGGAACGGATTGCTCGCGATCTCCTGGCAAAAGTGGGAATCCCCGAGAAGGCTGACAACTATCCTTTTCAGCTTTCCGGAGGGCAACAACAACGGGTAGCCATTGCCAGGGCCTTAGCCATGCAGCCCAGGATCATGCTCTTCGACGAACCCACCTCTGCCTTAGACCCGGAGATGATCGGAGAGGTACTCGAGGTCATGAAGAATTTAGCCAAGGAAGGGATGACCATGGTGGTGGTGAGCCATGAGATGGGTTTTGCGAAGGAAGTGGCCGACCGAGTCATTTTTATGGACGAGGGAAAGATCATTGAAGAAGGAACTCCGGATCGTCTCTTTGAGCATCCCCGGGAGGAAAGGACGCGAACCTTTTTAAGCAGAGTTTTGAAGTAATCCCCCTCTTTTAGTAAAGGGAAAGAGGGGATTAGAAAATTATTTTAAAGCGGGAGAGAAGATGTCTGAAAAGACCATCGGTATTTTAGGAGGGATGGGCCCGGCCGCTACGGTCGACCTCTTCACCAAGATCGTCGAGGGGACGAAGGTTAAGAGAGATCAAGACCATTTGAGGGTTCTGATTGACAATAATCCAAAGATTCCAGATCGAACCTTAGCCATACAGGGGAAAGCACCAACTCCCCTGACCGAAATGGTTCGAAGCGCAAAAATTCTGGAGAATGCCGGTGCCGACTTTATAGTCATCCCTTGCGTGACTGCTCATTATTACTACGATTCCCTTCAGAAGAGGATAAAGATCCCGATCCTCAACGTTGTGGGTGAAACAGTGAAGTATATTGAAAAAAAGATGAAAGGAATGGGGAAAATCGGCCTGATCGCCACGGAAGGGACGATTCACACCGGCCTCTTCCAAAAGGCTTTTTCCAATAACGCCATGGAATTGATCCTTCCAACTCCCGAAGTCCAGAGAAAATGGGTGACGGAGGCGATTTACGGGAAGAGGGGCATTAAAGCTGTTGGTCCGTCAGAGCATTCAAAACGGCTCATACGTAAAGCTTCCGAGAGTTTAATCAAGCAGGGAGCACAGGCAATCATTGCCGGTTGCACAGAGGTCCCACTCGTATTAAAAGGAGGAGATCTTCCTATCCCGGTGATCGATCCAATTTCCGTCCTCGCCAGTGCGGCCGTTGGGAAGGCACGAGGTAAAAAGGGGAATTCGGTGCTCTAAGAAAATAGGTGGGATCTCATCTCCTTCACTTCCTCCAGTGGTCCCTTTGTTCCATTCTTTCCGTAGATGCTTCTTATTCCTGACCTTTATGACAGGTTAGATGAGGCGCAATACAGAAAAATTTCCGACTGAAAAATGTATAACCGTCGAACTGGATGGCGGCTTTTCCTTCTCCGGTTATTTCCTCGTGAGCTTTTTGAGTTCATAGGTTGTATTCCGAAATCGCTGATCCACTGATGAAATTTGCCGTAAGAGTTCAAGGGCCTCCTCCGTTTTCCCTTGTTCTTTGAAAATGAGGCCCAGTTCATATTTCACCGCCAGGATATTTCCCTGAGAGCTTCCATCCTCCTTCAAGGCCTTCTCGAACGCTTGGCAGGCTTCTTCCCACATGCTTTTCTCCTTGAAGCATAACCCTAATAAATGCGCCGCCTCAAAGGCATTCTGTTTCTTTTCACAGGCGATCTGGAATTGCTCGACAGCATCATCAATGAGCCCCACTTCTAGACACGCCACACCCATATTGTAATTGAAATTGGGGTTCATGAGACTCGGACCACTGGTCTCTTTCAGTTTCTTGAAAATCTCCTCGAATCCAAGGGTTTTTTCGAAGATCTCGATTTCCTTACAGCCTCTTATTCCCTCAGGTTCGACTCTCTTAAGCTCAGCACCCAAATCGAAGTAGGCCTCCTTCCTTTGCTCATCAAAAGATTCTTCTGGAACAGCAGCTGCTTCTGGTCCGGTAATTCCGGCCTCTCCGTCCTTCAACTTCATGAGGTGCTTTAAGCCTATAATCTTCCTTTCCAGGCCGATCTTCCTCGGGTCCATCTTCGCTATTAAGGCCATCACTTTCATGGCCTTATCCTCCATCCCCAAGGAGTTATAATGCTGAACCAGAGTCTTATACTGAGTGAAAGCATCTTCCCGAAGACCTGCCTTGAGATAGATATCCGCAATTTCTAATAAGTAGATAGGGTCGCCGGATGATTCTTTCTTCGTGAGGTCCGTGTAGGTCGCCATTCGTGTTTGCCTGTTGCTGGATTTTGTGCCGCGCAATCTTGCTAATTGCGAACGAAACCGAATATGGCCGCTATAGCTGATAATACCAATTTTCCCATACTTGTTCTCTCGTTTTGTTAATCTTGAAAAAGGGGTTGCTCGTTGCAGGATTTCTCACCTGGTTCTGCTCCATTCCACCTTCTTCCTGGATTAGGAGTTTCCTTAAAGGGAAAGCGGGCTGGAGTTTGAGCCTGCTCAGGTATTTCTGCAATTCGTGTACCCGAGGAATAGAACTCCTAATATGCTAAAAAAATAGAATCATACCAAGAAAATGGAAAGAGATTTACATCAGATCAGCAATTTTCAACGGACATTTTTGTGTCTTGATCGACAGGGTTGCACAGTCGAGAGGGAGCGGGTAGGTATCCTTTAATTCTTCTTTAATCCATTCTTCCCATCACCCCCAGTCTCTTCGAGGGGCTTTTTCCTTAAAATACTGTCTCCTTAAAACAGAAATACATAATTTCATTTATTTGTCCTTGAGAGGATTCGCAAAATCTTTTTGAAGGAAAATTCAATAAAGAGACGTTTCAAGTGGATATCGAAACTTTTCTATCTTCCTCTCAACCCTCGAACCACAGGCCCCTGACCAAGATTAAACAATCCTCCCTCTGAATCCCTTCGAAGGGGCTATTTGTCAGAAGAATTTCCTGCCTCCTGGCTTTCTTTCTACCTAAGTTTCCTTTTAAAGGATATCCCATCTCCGATAAAGAAAGAATTCTCGTAGGATTGGATTTGAAGCCATCCCCCATGAACCAATAGTGTACCCCTCGGCTTCTTCAATGGAACTTTATTTGTTTCGGGAAAGGTGGACTTTACCTGCCAATTTTCATCCTCAGATAACCGTAACTGGGCACCCTTCCTTGAACCCGTAATAGGCGGTAAATTTATCCCAGACTTTTTATGAAAGCATCGTTGTTAAACATATTCTTCAATAATTCCACCACGGCATCGCTCACGGCCTTCCGGTACTCCTCCGGACTGTAGCTGGTTCCCCACCTGCTTGCCGCACCTTTGAAACCCTGGCTGTCCAGAACTCTCCCGTCTTTATCCTTCACCTCCACATGAGTGACCACAACCGCATCGAAGGTATTTTTCTCTGCGACCCACAAGGTCAAAAGGGAAACGTCGATGATCCTTTGGGCCTTTTCCTTGCTGTCCACGACATTCAAGCCCGCCCGGGTAAATTCCTTTTTAAAAGCCGTCTCCATGGAAGAAAGCACTTCCTGGGCCGAAGCTTTGGCCGGTACAACCTTCGGGTTCTCATTATTCTCGCCGATCTGGTCGGGGTTTTTACGCTTATCTGTGATAGGGGAGATAAATATGGTGGAGCCGGGCCTATCTTTCGGGGGCTCTACCATATTGGTGGGGGTATAGTCCATTCGCACCTGAATCAACTCCGGAGTGGTTAGGCAGCCGATCGATAAACCCAAAAGGATAAACATAATAAACGCCTTCCATGCAATCTTTCTCATCTTCCTTCTCCTTTCTTCATGATAGAGTGTGTTGAACCCGCCCAAGTAATTTCCGAATCTCGTTTTTCCAACTTTGAATTTCTCACTTTGAGCCATCTTCCATTTCACTACAATGTGGCCTATAGATCCAGGAAGTAGAGGGGTTGGCTCCCTTGGTCCTCCCATACTCGATTAAATGCTGAAATACGGTATTGTCCTCCCTTTAGTAATTTATAACCCTAATGCTATTTGGCGCAAATAGGGTGAACACTGTATTTTATGAAAAAAGAAACTGTATCTCAAAACTACCCCAAGGCGGAGGTCACAGCGCAGTCCTGAAAAAGGAAGATTCATAGAGGTAGCCGTTCATCCAAAGGCAAGGTGACATTCAACACCGATGTGCTATAATACCCTCCGGAGTTTCGGGAGCGCGTGATCGTTGAGGAATTAGTTCATCTGAAAGTTACGAATCACGGACAAAGTGCTCACTGAAGTAGAGGTGCGGTATGTCTAAGCGTGACCCCGGAGCTGGGGAGATAGGAAATAAGCTAGATTATCTTGGCCACCGCCGAAGATTACGGGAGCGATTCCGGAAGAATGGGGTAGAGGGGATGCACGACTATGAGATCCTGGAGCTCCTTCTTACCTATGCGATCCCCCGGAAAGACGTCAAGCCTTATGCCAAGGATTTGATCAAACGCTTTGGAACCCTCTCCGGTGTCCTGGATGCGGGCCAGGAGGAACTCGAAGAGGTGGCCAAGATCGGCCCCATCTCGGCAGCCCTCATCCGGCTGGTAAAGGGGGTTTGCGCGGCTTATCTTGCCGATAAGATGAAAAATAGAGATGTGCTCTCTTCCCCTCAGGCGGTACTCGATTTTGCCCGGATAAAACTGACTGGTCTTCCCCATGAAGCCTTTCTGGCCATCTTTTTGAACGCCAAGAATAGGGTTCTGGATTATAAAATCATCCAGGAAGGGACCGTAGACCGGGCAGTCATCTATCCCCGGCGTATTGTTGAAGAAGCCTTGGCCTATCATGCCGCCAGTATCATTTTCGTCCACAATCACCCCAGTGGAGACTTCCAACCATCCCCTGAGGATAAGCAACTGACCCTTTCCCTCATGGAAGCCGCCCGTACCATCGATCTTCGAGTTTTGGACCATATCATCGTGGGGAAGGAAGGTTATTTCAGTTTCGTCGAAAACCATTTACTTCAAACAAGCAATAAATAATTTCAGCCACCAGCGGTTTTCCCTCTGTCGATCAATATGCGTTCCACTCAAGAAGTTCCCCCCCAGGGGGTTTTCAAAGAAAAAGGACTGGGGCCTGTCATGGTCAACCTAAAATAATTGATGGTGGTGGGGGCGGTGACGGTGGTTTCGGGAATTAGGGTTTGACTTTCAAACCGATACCGAGAGAATGTTTAAGAAGAGCCCGGGATTAAAGCCCTGGCTCTTCTTTTTTGTTCAAAATTTTTGGGATCATCTCCAAATTAGTTGAGGGGCAAAGAGCTGGTATAAGTAAAATGAGCAGTTATTTCAGGGGGGCGGGAGAAAAGTCATCTTGCTTGCAATCCTGAGGCACGTATCTCTCCTTAGCTAGTTTCCATCCGGAAACTCTAATTTTCTGAAATTATTTTGAAAATGGTCCACTTTTATTTTGGAATTTTTATCCATTTTTGATATCCTCGCGTGAAAAAGCCCGTAAATACTGGGTTCGCGAGGTGATGATGCGTAAAAAATGGGATGAGCAATTAAGCATCTGGCACTACCTGCCTAAGAACCGTGTTTCCCGAGAGCTGAGGGGCATCTCGGAAATTCTTGATGCTCATCCCGAGATCTTAGAAGGCGTATACAAGGATCTTTCGCAGGCCCACCGGGTAGACACCGGCCGGGA
>Ga0187865_1003943_pt1 | contig 11534 bp, 11 predicted proteins | sample June2016WEW_11_1_2_FD_132989 | JGI IMG/M metagenome (GOLD analysis project Ga0187865, IMG submission 132989) | Peatland microbial communities from SPRUCE experiment site at the Marcell Experimental Forest, Minnesota, USA - June2016WEW_11_100 | ecosystem: Environmental > Terrestrial > Soil >...
GAAACGCGCAGTTGCTTGTAAAGTTCGCTGCGCTCCAGCGCCAGGGCGGCCTGGGTAGCCACCTGATCGATCAGCTTACGGGTTACCGAGCGGATGCCATCCGGCTGATCGGCCGCCACGTCGAGAACCCCCAGCACGCGCTTGCTGGTCTGCAAGGGAACGGCGTAGACGCATTGTTCCTCCGCGCCGAACCTCTCACAGCGCGGGTCCTTATCGACTCGCGGCACGTAAACCGCCTCCCTTTGCCGGATCACCCAGGCCAGAAGCGTGGGCTCCTGGAGGGAAACGACATGCCGAGCGCCCCCATTCCTTCCTCCCCACGCCACCCGCTGAAGTTCCCCCGCGGGCTCGTCCAAGCGATAGATTCGCGCGTGGCTCAGCCGCTCGCGGTCAGCCAAACGCGCCAGGATCGTTCCCAGCGCCGATTCCACATCGAGGGCGCCGGCCAGCGCGGCGTTAACCTCCGCCAACAGAGAAAGCTGGTGGATCCGGGCTTCTGCTCCATCGCCGGGCACTGCGACGCTGTGAGGGGGGGCATAGGTCGCTTCGTGCAGCCCCCTCGGGGATGCCGGATTTTGTGAGAAACTGACCAGTTGGCTATTGCTGGGTATGATTGTAGCCATCTTGCTCCTTAGTTAGGCCGAACCTGCCTCCGAGAAGGTATGCATTCGCCGAGCATTTGCTCGGAGAATGCGTCTGGCGCGAAGCGCTTTAGCAGGTTGATGAAAAATGCCTCGCGGCCTCTGACCAAGTTGACAGTGTGTTGTAGCGCTGAGCGTTAGCTCAGCACGTGCCGACCTAAAGGTCGGCGCTACCAGGTTTTTCATCAACCTCTTAGAGTATGTCGGCTTGCCGCGGCTTTTCTTCCCGCGAGCTTGCTCCGACAGTTGGCCCGAAACTTTCCCTTGGCAATGCGGCCCGCAGGCTCGACTGGCAAGAGCGGTTTCGAAGGACGGGACCGCACTCCATAGCCCCCCCTTAATATCGATGGACATTCGGTCGGGCCGCAGCCCTGCCAGCTCAGAGTCGCAAATGTCCTGGCGCAACCCCCTAATTCCAAAACCCGCAGATGCTTTCCTCCTCTGGTCGAATTCCCACGCGCGTGACCGGGGCGACTCGGTCGAACTGCACGCCAGCGACAGCTCCGCCACCCGGCACGCACAATAACCCTCCATTTATCCTTCGGCAAAATGAAGGTTAGACTTGAGTAATCTTTGCAGGTTAAAGGGCGTTAAGACGGCACTGCGGACGATTGACGGGACTTGAGCAGGTTAGTTTTCGATGGCAACAGGAATCCGGGAATCAGACCATTACGGCATTGAGCCACTAATGATTGACACTCGATGGAGTTTTCCCGCGACACCCCCAACGACACGACTCCGTCCGTTTCCCTTGGAATGGGCTCTCTTGGTGTCTTAGTGTCTTGGTGGTTCATCCGCCTTGCGCCTCTTTGTTGCATTCTTCCTTTGTGCGTGTAAAATGGCACCACTTCGTGGGCAGGGGTTGTTGGCAGGCTGCCTGCGAGTGTCCTCCCGAGTCCCTGAGGGAGAATCTATGCGCAGCTCCAATTCGGTTGGTCATTCCCGCCGCGTCAGGCTGGCCGCGGTGACGGTGGGGGCTCTTGCCTTCTGCGGGTGGTGGGGCCCCGCGCCAGCGGCGTGGGCGGCAGCTCCCGCCGCCACTTCCTGCGAGAGCCTGGCCACGCTTTCTTTGCCTCACACCACGATTACGCTCGCCAAGTCCGTGCCTGCCGGGGAATTCACACCACCACCTCCACCCAACGCACCCGCGGGTTATAGCGAAGCGCCGCTCGAAAACCTTCCCGGCTTCTGCCGCGTCGCGGCCACCGCCAGTCCGAGTTCGGATTCCATCATCAAATTCGAAGTCTGGATGCCTGCCACGGACTGGAATGGCAGATTTCAAGCCGTGGGCAATGGCGGTTGGGCGGGAAGAATCTCTTACGGGGGATTGGGCGCCGCGCTCCAACACCATTACGCCACCGCCTCGACCGACACCGGGCATGAAGGCGGGGACGCACGATTCGCTATCGGCCACCCCGAGAAGATGATCGATTTTGGATATCGGGCAATCCACGAGACGACCGTGCAGGCGAAGGCGATTATCGCCGCGTACTACGGAGCGGGGCCGCGCTGGTCCTACTGGAACGGCTGCTCCACCGGCGGCCGGCAAGGGCTGATGGAGGCACAGCGCTTCCCGCGCGATTACCACGGCATCGCGGCAGGCGCGCCGGCGGCTTACCGGACACATCTCCTGTTCGCCAGTATGTGGATCGCCAAAGCCACCCTGGAGGATCCGGCGAGCTACATTCCGCCCAGCAAATATCCCCTGATTCACGCGGCGGCGCTCCAAGCCTGCGACGCTCTGGATGGCGTGGCGGACGGCATCATCGATGACCCTACGCGCTGCCATTTCGATCCTGCGGTGCTGACCTGTCGAGGTTCGGACGCGCCCGATTGCCTTACCCCCGCCCAGGTGGAAGCGGCCCGGCTGATTTACTCGAGCGCCACCAACCCGCGGACCGGCGAGCAGATCTTCCCCGCCCTCGAACCCGGCAGTGAACTCGGCTGGCGCGACCACGCCGGGGGACCGCAACCGCGGGATATCAGCGCGAGTTATTTCCGCGATGTGCTTTTCAAGAACCCGCAGTGGGACTTTCGCAACATCGACTTTGACGCCGACGTGACCCTGGCGGACCAGGAGGATCGCGGCGTCAACAACGCCATCAACCCCGACCTCGGACCTTTCCAGTTGGCCGGCGGCAAGCTCCTTCTCTATCACGGCTGGAGTGATAACCTGATTGCTCCGCTGGGGACCGTGAATTATTACCAGGACGTCGTGGCCACCATGGGTGGCGCGGAACAGACGGCAAGCTTCGCGCGCCTCTTCATGGTGCCGGGAATGGGACATTGCAGCGGCGGCCCCGGCACGGACCTCTTCGACAAAGTCGGCGTGCTCGAACAGTGGGTGGAACATGGCACTGCGCCCGACAAGATCATCGCCGCGCATCGCACGAAAGGCGTCGAGGATATGACCCGCCCCCTCTGCCCGTACCCTGAAGTTGCCAAGTGGAAAGGGCCCGGAAGCACCAACGCCGCCGCCAACTTTGTTTGCGTCATGAAGGACAAGCAATAAATTCGCGCGATGCCCGGAGACCTGCAATTCCCGACACCATCCAGGGATTTGGGGGGCTTCTTGCAATTTCATTGTGGATAACCCGCAAATGCCCAAAAATAACCGCCAATGGTGGCACGATAAGCTTGTAAGACGTTTAGTTTCATTGACATAGCGCGGAATGCCGTTCTCATCTTGGGATTATTCTCTATTGTTTTCATACACTTAGCCCGACCGGTCGGCGCTTTGGCCGGTTTTTGCTGGCACGCCCCCGGTCGGAGCCTGGGATCTGGGATTTAGGATTCAGGATCTTGTGCCCGGCTCCTCACTTCTAGCTCCTGTCTCCTGACTCCTAGAATTTCTGCCTTTCGTCAGAATTTTACTGAAGCGGACGCAAGAAGCACGGGGTCGGGCTTTTGAGGGATCACGCTGGCGGAAACGGTGGCGCGAGGTGAAGCACGGTAGCCCGTTGGGGGGGCCGCGCTTCGGAATTGACCGCACAAGAAAAGCCGCTACGATAAATCGGCGCGCCACGTTTGCTCCGAAAACTGCCCTGACCCATGCCGCAGGCCGCGCAAAGCCTTATCGAAGGCTGGCGATGGGAGAGTGCCAAGCCGGGGATGTGCCTTAACCGTTGGGAACGTGCTAACGCCCTGCACCCGGAAGGCGCCCAGCTTCAGGAAGGGAAAGGGACTCAAAGAGGGCGACCGCAGCGGCGCCGATCTCTTCGTCCTCCAGCGGGCCCGAGTCGAAGGGCAACCAGCGGCGCCGACGCTCCGGGGTGAAGGCGCGTTTCTCTTCCGCCGACAAGGGTTCGAAGGCCGCGAGCAGGGCTAGGGCGTCGCGGCTCATGCCCCAATCGCAGCGGGAATTTTCACCCGTGACAAAGGCCATCAAGCTAAAGCTCACGCGCCTGGCCTTCGCCTTCGGACTCTGGACCTCGGACATCGGACCCGCTCTTACCCGCCCGGGCTTGAAAAATGCCCACGGACAGAAGGGCGCTGTCCGTGGCTACCGGCTCCCCCTATCCCGATCTAGAAGGCTAGGGAAGAGCTTGTGGGCACTATCATTCTGAGCATTGACAGCCGTTCGGCTGCCGTTCGGCTGCCCATGATCGGCAGAAACTCAGGCCGAGGAAGGATAGCGCGGACCTGTTTTGTAGGTCCGCGGCCCTTGGACACAGCGGTGAGAAGAGCCGCGGGCCTTGAAAAACAGGTCTGCGGTACTCGCTGTGAACTGTAAACTATGGACGGTGAACTCGTTGCCAACATTCCTCGGTGCTGAATTACTGCAATGCGCTTTGTAGCGGCGGGTTTACCCCGCCATTTCCTGGTGGCGAGTTTATCTCGCCACATGGCGGGGTAAACCCGCCGCTACGAGAACCAGGCTACCGAGTCACCTACCTGCCGGTTGGCCGCGAGGGTTTATTGAACTTGGAACGCTAGTGCGGTAAGGTTGAATTTAGGTATCCGCATAGGCCCGGCATCGGCAAGGCGGGAGGCCTGGGGCTGGGAATTCGGGGCTTAGGCCAGCAACACGCACTCTTTTCCCGCCCGTTTTCCCAGCGCTTTGTCAAACGTGACCAGGGTTAGACCCGAAGCCTTGGCAAACGCCGCCAGATAGGCATCCGGCCACTGCTGGTGGGCAAAGCGCGAGCTCGCCGTCAGCGCCCGCAGCGCCGCCTCCACCCGCTCCGGGTCGGTCTCGGAAAAAAAGCTTACCCGCGCGTCGCCCGAGAGCTGATCGTAAGCCTTCCAGGCTTCCGGTTGCGTCTTGACTCTATCGCGCATGACGGCGGGATGGGTAAGTAGCCGCAGAAAGCTCAGTTGGGTGAAACGGCAAAAAATGGCTTCTTCCGCTTCCAGCCGCTCGAACCAGGCAGAGGCGGTGGGGTGATGCAAGTGGCCCCGATAGGCCAGCGCCAGCCAAACGTTCACGTCAGGGAAATAGGATTTCATTGATCTGCTGGTTGGTCAGGCGCAGCCAGCCGGGCCGCTTCGAGTCGATAATCGGCAGGCCAACCGCCTGGGCTTTGCGAACCGGCTTTCCACCCTCCAGCTCCGCTTTGACTCCGCGCAAAACCAGCTCCTTCACGGAGCAGCCTCTCTGTGCCGCCGCGGTTTTGAGGCGCCGATATACGGGATCCGGAATGTCCACCGTGGTTCTCATGGGAAGATTCTACCATATTTATGGTTCGCGTGCGCGCGCGGGGAAGAGCCGGTAGCGCAGAGTCTCGCTTTCCAGAGACTCTGCGGCTTTTCCACGATTGCAGCCTCAAGCCCACCAATCAGGCATTAACAACAATTGGATGTTTATCAAATAAAGAACCGCAGAGTCTGAAATGCACAGACTCTGCGCTACCAGCTATTTGTCTCAGCCGATTCCTAGCGGTAGGAGGCGGCATTGCCGAATTTCCGCCTTCGCCAATTCCCCTGCTGGTTCAGGAGGCCTATTTGCCAACTCCGATGGAGGCGGTAGCGCGGAGTAGTGCGCCTTGCGCACAACGCGCTACGCTCACACAACAACCCCTGGGCCTTACGGAGCCGGAGGGGTAACATCCGAGTCGCCTAGCGCGCGTGCGACCCTTGCTCGGCGCCTTATCCGCAGGAACAAGGTTGCCAAGCCAGTCCCCAGCAGCAGCGCAACTGAAGGCTCCGGCACTGCTGCCGGGCTGACGGTGGCCGAGTAAGTGGCCTTGGTATCCGACGCGTCGGAGATGTAATTCCCGGTGCCCAGCGGATCACCGTCGTACCACTCGGCACTCAAGGTAAAGGTGCCGAAATTCATGAATCCCACCGGCGCCGAGCTATCCCACGTCAGTTCGAATAAACCAGTCCCCGCAACTAGATCGAAGGGGACCGTGGTGGTGGCTCGCGGACCAAGATCGGGGAAGTCAAAGATCAGATTTGGAGTGCCGAACAAAAAGCTATCCGAGTTCAATGCGGACGTCACCAGCCAGTCGGTGGTGCTCTGGTTCGTGATCGAATACCCCCAGCCCACCGTCGAACCTGGCGGTCCGGCGACATTCCCGCCCGCGGGCAGTAGGGCGAACGTGTAACCGTCTGCAAACGCCCTCGGTGCAGCCTGCAGCGTTGCTAACGACAGGATGACGATCAGTGCTCTTGCAGATTGGCTTTTCATGCTTTCCTCCCAGTATTTCTGTCGCCCAACTGACTCCTGAGATGTGGACAGCCCCGTATGCCTTCTGAGTGTCCCATCTCAGGGGAACACCACTTGGGCGATCGCGAATTCTTGTGTGCCGCCCGTCGAATCCTGCACGGTTCCCGCCTCACTTACCGAGAACTTCTTGACTGTAGGCGGAACTTTGAATGTCAGCGTGACCCGCGCCGCGGAACCTGGTTGCAGACCGCCAAGCGAATATGGAGGGGACTGACCGGTGTACGTCACGGTCCCGGCGCCGGCCAGAGTGCGAGGCACGATAGAGCTGATAACGATCTTCGTGGCTGCACCGATGCCATTGTTGGTCAGTTGGAGATCCACGGAGATGTTGGTACCGTTCTTAGTTTGGCCCAAGAGCTTGCCAGCGAGCGCCGGACAGCCTGGGCCTACGAGTTCTTTCCAATTCGAGCGTTTGAGGTCGGGATTAACAACGTATGCAAAATACGAGGTGTCACATTGGTGTAGCGCTTTGAATTCCACAGTGGCCAGGGTCTCTGTCACGGGCGGCTGGGGCAACGCGCATGTGTGCTCCACGCCCCCGGAAGACTTGCTGGCGATGCAGGCGCTCACGCTCGGGTCGAATCCCTGTCCGCCAACTGTGATAGTAAAGGGAGCGGAGGAAACTGAGGTAAGTGAAATACTCTCGACAAGTGGTTTATGTACCCACAGCCGGACGCTCTTCACTCCGGTTAGACACTCGTATGGGTCCCCTTGCCCGACACTGCAGTTTGTTTCCCATCCATCCCAGCCATAAGGATCGACAGGAATGAAGTCAAAGCCTAGTAGAGCGGCTTGCTGAGCTGTGGTTTTTTTCTGAACCTCAAAGTGCAAGTGCGGACCCAAGCAGTTCTGGACCCGACAATTGAGGTCGGGCAAGGGGTGTGCGTTTCCGGACTGGCCAATTAGGCATCCGACGCCCACCCGTGTTCCGCTTGGCCAGGGAAGCGTGACAGTTCCATCCGGGTTTGCTGGGCAGCCTGCCGGCTGGTCGGGATTGGTAACGGTGGTCGTGTTTACCCCGTCCACGTATGTCGATAGATGCAGGTAGTAAATCCGAAAATCGGCCGACGGTGTAAGCTGGAGAACATGATACTCAGCGCAGGTAGCATCCTCTGAGGTTGGGCACAGGCCAGATACAGCATTGGGATAAGAAATGGTGCCGCTGGCGGCTGCATAGACATTAGTGCCCGTGCCGATTTTGCAGTTACCATCTGAGTCCAACGTGCAGGAAGCACCGTAATCAAAACCGGGATGACCGTCATAGTTCAAGCGCTTGGCGTCTCCTCCGTTTCCTACATACCTGCTGTTAACATAGAATGGGATCGTGTCCTGTTGCTGGAATCCGGGATGACTTCTGCAGTCCGTTACACCGTGATCCTTGTCTCCCTTTTCACCGGTGTAGGCCTGAACGGTTCCGTCGCACCCGTAAATGTGATACTGACTTCCATCTGTCATCTGATGATCAAAGACCGAGATGATTGGCGCATTGTAGGGATTCAGGCCCTCATCTACTCCCGGGCTGGACCTTTTAAGTGGGAAAGCGAGAAACGCGGGGCGCACTTCCGCCTGAGCGATCCCCGCGCCACCGTAAGTCGGGTCAGAGATGCCGCCAGCAATCAGAACCTGGCCTGAATTGAGGAGTGCCGCGCGATGTGCTGAACGACCAAAGTTGGTTGTTCCAACACTCGACCAAGTCCGGCCGGAGCAGTTGTACAGTTCAGCTTCGAAGACGAAATACCGGGTGAACCCGCCAAGCGAGGTTTGCCCGCCCACAACCAAGACATCGCCGCTCGGGAGCCGCGTGGCCGTATGGCCGTACCGCCCGAACGACATGGCAGGGGCTGACGTGCTGGAGCCATTTACTGGATTGTAGAACTCGGCGCTGTTCAATCCCGGATTAAAATAGGGGCCGGCGAATCCTCCTGCCACCAAGATACGACCATCTGGCAGGAGAGTGGCAGTGGGACCATCGCGTGGGGCCAACAGCGGAGACATTTCCGTCCACGTATCGCTCTTAGGACAGTAACGCGTCACGTTGGCGATTCCCGGTTGGCCGTCGCCGTTCGCACCGCCAAGAATCAGGGCGCTCCCGTCCGGAAGAAGCACTGTGTCGAAATTGATGCGTTCCGAGGGAAGCGAAGCGGCTTGTGTCCAGGAGTTTGTTGTCGGATCATAGATTTCGACCGAGCCACCGGAGCCAAGGCCACTGATTACTATCACGCGCCCATCGTTCAGCAGAACTGCGGCCGGCCCTTGGTGCGGGGTATTCATCGAAGCCCGTGACTGAAACTGCTCTGTAACCGGGTCGAAGATTTCCACGCTCGTCAGCCGACTACCGGATTGACCGTAACCCCCACCCACCAAAACCCACCCATCGCGCAGTTTCACAGCGAAATGGCCTGCCCGGCCCATCGTCATCTGACCAAGCGTATATCGCCACGTCCCTGTCGAGGGATCGAATATTTCTGCGGAACTGTCGGCATTTGATTGTGGCGTGAAGCCACCCGTAACAAGCACGCGCCCATCATCCAGGGTCGTCATAGTGTGAAAAACCCGCCCGCGGTCCATGGGGCCGACGGTCGTGAATTGCCCCAGACTAGGCAGAGCAGAGCAAAGCATAGATGCGACGATGACTAAGGTTGTCCAAAGGACCTTCTCTGTCCTGCTTTTCATGAGTGCCTCCTCTACCGCTACCAGGCCGCACGGGCTTGGGCGTGATCGTGGGATCCTTCTCCTTTAATAATTACGCGGACAACCGCCATGGATTTCAGAAGCCTTGTTTCGTGTACTGATCGCAACCGAAACCACACCGGCCCCCATTGGGCGCTTGTGAGGAAGGGCATCAAATGAGGCGGTACCACAGTTCTCCGTTACGCGGCATTGCGCTATGTCCGTTGGATCGTTGGAGGCCTATCCGAGGTAGGCCTGTACTGGGTTTTCCTGCGGGGCTTCCAGCCGGTCTCTTCGCGGGCCCGCCACTCCAGGGTGCGCTCCCGAAACTTGAGGAGCGTAGGCAACACGAGACGGGACAAGACGCCGGGTTCATCACACCCTCCCTCTTGGCCTCGCTACCGAGCTTGGCTAATTACGGAAATTCTGCTCCCTTAGAATGTGGATTGTCAAGCCCCAAAAATCGCGATTGAGCGATGGTAGTGTGTTTCTGAGATGATGGAAACGTCGGATGCCGCGAGCTGGGGTCAGTGAGGGACCGCTCGCGACTCAAGTCCGTTCAACGTTCAGGGGCCCATGGGTCCTCCCGAGGTTTTTTCTCGCTACCCGCCGACACGGCCACGCGCTTATTCGACGGCCGCTGGCTTTGGGCTTCTCCTTTCAGGTTCGCAGCGTGGCACAGCAGGTGCGGGCCGATTGCAGCAGCGCAGAGGTATCCGTCAGCCGACGGATTCCTCTGCGGTTCTTAACATGATAACGTCCACATATCTAATAATACCCGATGACGAAAAGCCGCGGAGTAATTCCGGTCGAACCGGAATAACTCCGCGCTCCCTGCTGCTCAAACGCGCATAAGCACAAGTTCAGAATCGGAGTCAAAGCAAGTTGCGCGGACCAGTCGAGTGGTTCCACGGCTTCTGGTTGTCAATTGGGGGCGAGCCGCGGACCTACAAAACAGGTCCGCGCTACACCTGCTGCTCCCGCCGGAGCCCGCCCCGAGGGTGCTACTCGGGTCGCGCCCCAGGCCGAACCCCGTTCGGCCCGGGCATTCACCATAGTATTCTAGCTCAGAGCCTAGGGTACTTGTCAACAGAAATATGGGGCTTTTTGCCCAAAATCGTCACGAATGCGACTATTTGTCCCAGCCGATTCCTACCGGTAGGAGGCGGTATTGCCGAATTTCTGCCTTCAGTATTTCCACGTCGTTGCCCATAAAGCAAGCTATCACCGCGGGTGATGCATCCATCGAGAAGTTTGCTATGTATGCGTCGAGAAGATGTAAAATCTGTCCGCGCGAGACGCCGCGCACGAATCAGGGTAGCCCGCGCGGGGGGGATAACTGTGCCCTGCCCAACCCAACTGCGAGGCATGAGTTCGCGGGGAAAGGGCTTCCCGAATCATGGCGGAGAAGGCGTCTAATCTCAAACCTATGTTACTGGACAAACTCTGATGCCACAAACACCCCACATCGAGCGTCATTTCACTGGATCCGATACAGTTCGAGACGTTGTGATCGGAATGTCAGATGGATTGACCGTTCCCTTCGCTCTCGCCGCAGGTCTGTCAGGCGCCATTAATACAACGAGGATCATTGTGACCGCGGGCCTGGCAGAAATCACGGCCGGTTCGATCGCCATGGGGCTGGGCGGTTATCTGGCCGCTAAGAGTGACGCGGAACATTACTTCAGCGAAAGGGTAATAGAAGCATCGGAAGTCGCTGAGAAGCCCGACGCTGAAGCGGACGAAGTCACCGAAGTCTTCCAATCCTACGGTCTGACGCCGGAAGAGTGCCAGCCCGTGGTGGAGGCATTAAGAAAGCGGCCACAAGCCTGGATTGATTTCATGATGCGATTTGAGCTGGGTCTTACGAAACCCGATCCCAAGCGACCGGCGATCAGTGCCGCAACGATTGCGGGAGCTTACATCGCCGGCGGATTCATCCCGCTCGGTCCGTACATTGTTCTCTCGACGGCCAGCGCGGCGCTTAAAGTATCGGCAATCATTACTCTTATCGCGCTGGCGGCGTTTGGTTACGTCAAAGGCCGCTTTACCGGCGCGCCACCGCTTCGTAGTGCAATCCAAACAACGTTCGTGGGTGGGCTGGCTGCCGCCGTGGCTTTCATGATCGCGCGAGCAATTTCCTGACCGCCTAAGGGAGCGACTGCATGGGAAAAACCAAATCGCCTTTCGAGGGTTTCTGGGAGAGGCCGCTGCGCGACCTGCTTCAGCAATTGCCGGCAACTCCGGCGGGGCTGACGACCGACGAGGCCAAGCGGCGGTTGCGCCAATATGGCCCAAACAGCCTGGTACAGAAGTCGCGTTTCGCTACGCTGTTCTATGTTTTCCGTCTCTTTTCCAATCCCCTCGTCATCATCCTGCTTGTTGCCAGCGGCATATCCATCGGACTGGGTGACCCGATTGGCGGGTCGATCATCATCGCCATCGTTCTGCTCAGCGTCCTGCTGAACTTCTTCATGGAATTCCAGGCTCAACATGCGGTGGAGGAGATTCAGAAGCAGGTTGCCATTACGGCTGCTGTTCTGCGTGACGGA
>Ga0187865_1003952_pt1 | contig 11521 bp, 5 predicted proteins | sample June2016WEW_11_1_2_FD_132989 | JGI IMG/M metagenome (GOLD analysis project Ga0187865, IMG submission 132989) | Peatland microbial communities from SPRUCE experiment site at the Marcell Experimental Forest, Minnesota, USA - June2016WEW_11_100 | ecosystem: Environmental > Terrestrial > Soil >...
CAAACGGGATTGGACTATGGCGACACCCACGCGCTGCACATGGAAATGGGCGCGGACGAGCACTTCTACGGTTTGGGCTTCCAGAGGATCGCTCTGGACGTCCGCGGGCACAAACTGGATTGGTGGCGGGAAATGCGCTGGAGGGAGGCGACCGTCCCCTTTTTCATGAGCACGCGCGGCTACGGGTTTTATTCGAACAACACGTGGCGGCACACCTTCGATTTCACCGGCACCGACGCGAGTTACTCGGTATCTGCCCTCGGCGGAGAGCCGGATTACTTCGTGATCTACGGCCCGAGTTTCAAGACCGTCCTGGACCATTACACCGACCTGACCGGAAAACCCCTGCTCGCGCCCCGGTGGGCTTTGGGCATCGGCTATGAGGGACGGTACCTCGAAAATCAGAAGGATGTGCAGACCATCGCCGAGGGATTTTGCCGCGAAGACATTCCCCTCGACTGGATCGGTTTGGAGCCCGGGTGGGAAAACGTTCCCTACACGATGAATTGGGTGTGGAGCGCCAAGCGCTTCCCCGATCCCGACGGCATGACCAAATCGCTCGCCGCGATGGGAATCAAAATGGGCCTGTGGGAATCAGGGAAGGCGCCCATGACCGGTTACACGGACCCGGAGGTGCGCAAGAAATGGTATGCCCCGAGAATTCAAGGGGCCATCGATAAAGGGATCAAATTCTTCAAGCAGGATGATCCGTACCCGCGGATGATCCAGAGCACGGAGTGGCTTCCGCCGGAGTTGAACTCTGGACTGCGGGGTTCCGGCACGCTTTCGACTGGCGAAATGACCAACGTAACGAATTCCCTGTACAGCCAGACAGCCATGCAGGAGTACACGCGGGTGACGGGCGAACGCGCCATGATCATGTTCAACGGCTACGGCTCGTCGATTGCCTCGCAGCGGTGGCCGTTCACCTGGGAGGCTGACTTTCCGCTCGGCGGGGGGGCGCTGAACGCCAGCCTTTCCGGACATTCGCTGGTCAGCACACGCGACCGCAATGAAGTGCCCGATGGAATTCACGTTGGATACCTGGCTCCGTTTTCGTACCTCGAGTCATGGGCTTACTACAAGGAACCATGGTTCTACTCAGAAGACCTGTTGGATATGAACCGCTTCTACGTGAAACTCCGATACCGGTTGCTGCCCTACTTGTACTCATCGGTTCACCAATCGGCGGAGTCAGGACTTCCGGTGATGCGGCCGATGGTTCTGGAGTACCAGGACGATCCACAGGCGCAACAAGTGCAGTCACAGTTTCTGCTGGGAGACTGGCTACTCGTGGGCTCGGCGCGCCCGACTCTGGTGAGCGGCTCGGAGTCGTCTCAAATGGGCGTCGGTGAGCAGGTAACGGACACTCATGCGAAAGTGTATCTGCCCGAGGGGAAATGGTATGACTTCTGGACAGGCCGGCGGCTAACAAGCAAAGGTGAATGGCACACGGCAGAATGGCCTTCCTATGCGGGTGGACCGCTCCTGGTGAGGGGCGGGGCCATCATCCCCATGGGGCCAGTTACCGCCTACGTGGATCAGGAACCTTTGGAGGTGCTCCGGCTGGACATCTACCCGGCGGGCGAGTCGCAGTACGCGCTGTATGAGGACGACGGCCGGACTTATGAATATCAGAAGGGCGCCTTCGCCACCACCGAGGTGAAGGTGAACGAGAGTCGCGAGGCGGTGGTTATCAACGTTGGGGCAAGGCGAGGCTCCTACCGCGACATGCCGAAGCGGCGGGCGTACCTGATGAGCGTTCACGTTGCGCTGCGCCCCGTCGCCGTATCGCGCCGCGGGCAAGCGCTCCAGGAGCACGAGTCCCTGGAAGCATTAGTGGGGAACTCCGGCCTCTGCGGTTGGTACTACGACGAGCAAAAACAGATCGTCTGGGTCAAGGCCACGACGGGTTGGCGCTATGGGGCCGATAGTCGTGGTCCGCAGAAAGACCCGGAGCAGGACACGGCTTACTGGGACGATGCGGCGGCGGGGGAAAATGCCGGATACCCGATACGGATCGCGCTCCCGCAGATCGTGGTGACAACGCAGGAAGCGGCGATGGCGGCAGGAGGGAGCGCCCGCACTCGGATGCGTGCGGCCATCACCGATCCGCGCCGTGGCGAGGTTGACCATCGCTTCGGAGTCCCGGTGAAATTCACCGTGGCAGGGCCGGCGTCATTCGGCGGCGAGGCCCCCACGGTCATCAGCAAGGATGGGATTGCTGAAATCGATTTGCTGGCGGGCGCGGCGGCGGGGAAGGTCAAGGTGAGCGCGAGTGCGCCGAATATGGCGGGGAGCGAAGCCGCGCTGAGCGTCTACGGACCCCCGGCACGATTGAAGCTGGAACTCCAATCGACGCAGATTCTGGCCGATGGCCGGAGCAGCTCTGCCGTGCGAGTGACATTGCTCGACGCCGTGGGACAAAAGGTGATGAACACGGCACAAGCGGTACAGCTCAGCATCGAGGGCGAAGGGACTCTGGACTGCGGGGCCGCAACCTGTTCGATTCCATCGCAGGAAGGGGCGGTGGAGGCGAAGGTGACGTCCACAACGGCGCCAGGCTGGGTGCGGATTCACGCCCGCGCCGAAGGCCTCGAACGCGCCGAGGCGGCGCTCGATACGGTGCGAGGAAAGTTCCGTCTGCAAGCGAGCCCGCCGGAGAGGATCAAACTTGTCTCCGACGGGTCGTGGTTGAAGTACCGGGTGAATATCTACGCAACCATCGAGGCCGAGGGGAAGGTTCTCCGCAGTGCAACCAACACCGTTCATCTGCATATTACGGGACCCGAGGGATCGGCGCCACCAGCGGATCGGGAAGTGACGGCGGTCAATGGCATTGCCACATTTAATGACATCGGGTTCGAGCCGCCGGCGAAGTACGTTTTTCACGTCAGCACCCACGGCGTCGAGCCCGCTGACATCCCCATTTATTGAGGCGGCCGCGGGCGTTGGCCCATCTACGATGTTGAACAGTAAAAGAAAGCGCCGTTCCCCGCGCCGCAGGCGCCTGGGAGTGCGGCTGCGAAGCTGCCGCCTTTCGAATCGCCCTTTATGGGCGGAGTGGATGAGGCGTGAGTTGAAGGCGGTGGCTCGCGCTACCGCAGTCCAAGGCGGGCTGCGCCCGCAAGGCTCAGAAGCAGCATTTTAGGCCGCGGAAAACTTGATTGTCTGCTTCAGGGGGGTGAAACCGGTCATATACACGCTAAGTCCTTCCAGTCGCGGTTGGGCGTAACGCATTTGGGTCCAGGTGTGACGCCGGAAGCCGGGGACAAAACGCACCTTGCTGCCGGCAAGTTCATAAGTCGCAAATCCCTCGCCCAGAATATAGGCGCTGGGCACATCCGCGACAGGGGCCAGCGAATCACCCGTGAGCTTTCCGCCTGGCCGCAGGGTGATTTCCAGCGCCATGGGGACTTCGTCCGTGCCGGAAAGATCAAAGGAAAGTTCGCAGCCGTCGGCGATCTCGCGGATTTCCACGCTCGAATGCAAGTGGGAGATACTGCTGTGGGCGCGCAAGGATCTGGGCATCAAAAGCCAATTCCCGTCAGGGCGGCGATCCTCCGGAGGCAAAGGCTGGTAGTAGAATCCTTCCAATTGTTGCTCCATGCGATACGCGCTTCCTTCACGCCGAAGCGGTCCGGAAAACTGCCCTTTCCCAAAATATGCGCTGGCCATGCGGACTGCCTCGACGACTGCTCCACCGTTACGGAAGGCAAAGAACCGCCAGTCGTCACCCAGAATCGAGGCGCTACGTTCGCCGCGACGGATATGAACGAAGGAAGAATGGGGGTAATACTTTTCGTAGTCGGTGGGAATCGGCTCGCGAGGCGGCAGGTCTTGGCGAAGCTCTGGAATCTCCATGAAATCGATCAGGTATCCGCCCATGTAAGGAAGATGGTTGCGCTCAACGTAGTTCGCGACGCTGGCGAATCGTCCGTTACGGTCGTGATAGGCCATAAAGCGGTACGCATGGTAATAGCGCCAGATCGAAATAGAGTGGAAGCGGTCCTGGCGGTGGGAGATGTCAGTGACGATCTCGTCGTTGGGGTGCAGGAAGTAGAGCATCGTTTCCAGGTTCTTCCGCACCGGATCGAACAGGTCGGGGCGGTTGAGCATCCGGCCGAGGGTGATAAACGAATGGTCGCAAACCTCGTTGTACCCTCCCGTGCTGTGCTCAGTGAATTGGCCTTCGGAGTCCAAGTCAATCCCTTCGGCCAACCATTGGTCAAGGCGCGCGAGGTAACGAGGATCGGGAAAGAGGTGATGACAACGAGATAAGGCCGCCGAGACAGCCCACCGATGGTTGGGGGTGTGAACGCCTCCGGTAATCAACGCAGCGCCAGCCCGGCGGATGAACGTTTCCAACTTCTCCTGCACGCGGCGGGTGTTCGGATCCTTGCGAGCCCGCATGACCTCGACAACAGGCCCAAGCATATCCACTATGAAAGCCGTGTCGGGTGGAGAGGCGAAGTTCGTAATGTACAGATCAATGGTGCCATCAGGATGCTGGACACGAAGCAAATAATCCGCCACCCGCTCCATCCGTTCGAGCAATTCCGTGCTGTGGTAGTGACTGGACTCGGGAGCCAAATACACAGCAGTCATGCTGGAAAGGAAGATGGCGGCGGTTCCCACCGCGGGGATCCCATGCTCATCGAGCATCCCCCCATTGGCTTGTTGTTGCGAAAGCGCCTTCTCAACCATGCCATCAGCGCTCTGCACCAAGTCGGGATAAATATCGTCCCGAAGCGGGGATGGTGGTTCCTCCGCGGCAGCAAATCGCCATGTTGCTGTCGTACCCAAAACACCCAGAAACTCTCTTCGGTCCATAAGCAAACAAAGGCGCCCGTGAGGCGCCACCCCCCGAGAAAAAGGCAAAATGAATTGAGGGCAGTCACGCCAGGCAGGTACCCTGGCGTCACGCGATTATGCGGGGCCCTCCAGCCGCGGACGTTGGCGGTTTCGTGCCTTGCGCGGAAGTATAACGCTCCCTCCCAGTGGAAGGCAAATTTCCTTCAGCCGTTCGGATTTCTTCTTGACAAAACTGCACACCGGATTCAGATTGCCTCCGGCTGTCATAAGACGATCTGATCGGCAAAAGCAGGACAGAAGTGCATCGGGTCCGCCACCGGCAAGGGGATTGGATCATGAGCCCGCCTCGGACCCAACGTACGGAGCCCCGTTCTGGGCTCACGGGATTTGAAATCAACCTGACAGCGGAGGCCGAATGACTCGACGTGATTTTCTTGCGACATCTATGGTTTTCCTGGTCTCCCCGCACGAGCGCGTTTCGCGCGAAGTCTTTTTTCGTTCGCCGGGCAAAGGCACGGCTTTGTTTGCCTACGCTTTCTATACGCAAGCCACCGGCGGCGCCATGATCTGCATAGAAGAGCGCTGGAGCCGGTCCGATACGATTGACGTCGCCTACTTTCAAGATTCTCAAGATAATGGCCGCACGTGGAGCGCTCCCCTCGAAGAGAAGACCGGCGAAAAACGTCCGGACGGCATGTTGCGGCGGCATTTTCGCTGTGGCTATGTCGATCCCCCTACCGGGCGGCTTATCCAGTTTCGCGTGGAGGGCGTCTTGCCGACTGACAATCCGCTGGAAGGCTTGCGCCGATGGAACATCTACTACTCCGTGGAGGGCGCTGATTACCAACTCATTCAGCACGGCAAGGAATTCAACGCCCACCATCCCCTTCCTGGCATCTTCGCCGGCAAGAACTGCGTGATGCTTGGCGACCTCCCCTGTTTGCCCATCACCCTCAAGGACGGGACAATTCTTTTGCCGGTTCAAACCACCCCCCTCGGTCCCGATGGTGATTTGTACAACCCCACCGGCGGTTACACGTACACCGATGTGGCCGTGCTGCACGCCCGATGGAAAGGGAAACATCTCGAATGGCAAATGGCCGACCCGATCAAAGGCGATCCGGCAAGGTCCACCCGCGGGATGGATGAGGCTACAATCGAAACCCTCGCCGACGGCCGGTTAATCCTGGTGATGCGCGGGTCGAACGACAAGAAGCCGAACCTCCCGGGTTGCCGTTGGGTTTCCTATTCCCGCGACGGCGGTTGGCATTGGACAAAACCCGCGCCGTGGACCTACACCCCTGGTGATCCGTTCTACTCACCTAGCTCCTGCTCCCAGCTCCTGCGTCACTCTAACGGAAAGCTCTACTGGCTGGGGAACATCAGCCCCACCAACCCGCGCGGGAATCGGCCGCGATTTCCCTTCTTGGTGGGCGAAGTGGATCAGGACTCCGGCCTGCTCATCCGCGAGAGCTTGATCCCAGTGGATGATCGGCAGCCCGGCGAGAGTGAAATCCTGACACTCTCGAACTTCTATGCCCGCGAAGATCGTGAGACGCGGCAGATCGCGCTGTACATGACCCGCCTGTTCGCCTTTTCGGACGGGTGGGTGGGCGACGCTTCTCTGTACCGAATCGACGTCTAGTGCCGTTCCAAAAGGCGTGAATCCCTCGTTGCTCCGCAGCTCGACCTTTCAGTTCCAATTGAGGATGACCTTGGCGCATTCGCCCGAGTCCATGGCCTCAAAGCCTTTGATGAATTCTTCACAGGGGAAGCGATGCGTGATTACGGGAGTGATATCCAGCCCGCATTGCAGCATCATGGTCATCTTGTACCAGGTTTCGTACATCTCGCGGCCGTAGATTCCCTTGATAGTCAGCAGCTTGAAGATCACGGGGTTCAAATCCACCACCGTTGCCTGCTTGGGAATACCCAGCAGGGCGATCTTCGCGCCATGGCTCATATTGGCGAGCATGTCGCGAAGGGCGTCCCCATTGCCCGACATCTCCAGCCCTACGTCGAAACCTTCCAGCATGCCTAATTGCTTTTGTACTTCGGGAAGACTGCCCTCGCGAATATTCAGCGCTACCGTCACGCCCATCTTCTTGGCCAACCCGAGGCGGAAGGGGTTCACGTCGGTAATCACCACGAACCGAGCGCCCGCGTGCCGGGCGACCGCCGCACCCATCAGGCCAATCGGACCGGCTCCGGTGACGAGCACATCCTCGCCCAGCACCGGGAAGGATAGGGCGGTGTGGACGGCGTTTCCGAACGGGTCGAAGATTGCCGCGACATCCTGATCGACGGAGGGGTGATGACGCCAGATATTGGTCATGGGCAGGGCGATGTATTCCGCGAAGGCGCCGGCCCGGTTGACTCCTACACCTTGGGTGTGCGCGCAAAGATGGCGCCGGCCCGCCAGGCAATTTCGGCACCGGCCGCAAGTCACGTGCCCTTCCCCACTCACGATGTCCCCGGGATAAAAATCTGCGACGTTCGATCCCACCTCCACAATTTCGCCCACAAACTCGTGCCCGATCACCATCGGGACGTTTATGGTTTTTTGCGCCCAATCGTCCCATTGATAAATGTGCAAATCCGTGCCACAGATGCCCGTGCGGTGCACACGAATGAGCACGTCATTGATCCCAATTTTTGGCGTTTCTACATCCTCGAGCCAAAGTCCAGGTCCCCTTTTGCTTTTTACCAGTGCTTTCACTTTGCCCTCCCGCAGGTTTCATTCGGAATGAACATGGCCGCCGGACATGATGATATGAATTGTATTACCTTGATGAGATTGCGATGCACCGTTAGCCCTGACGCTGTTCACTTAGGCGTTGCCAAGGAGGCTGTCCCCCGTTCGGCCCCAAAACCCCCTCACCCACCGCCTTGCGGTCCCCCCTCTCCCCCAAGGGGGAGAGGGTAGAAATCTTCAGTTGTCAGCGCGATCTTCTTTTTGTGTAGAGAGAGTCATGATCATAGCGCCAAAACTAAGAATTCATTTTCCCTCGCCCCCTTGGGGGAGAAGGGGGACCGCAAGGCGGTGGGTGAGGGGGTCTCTCCGGAACATATGATTTCCTCAAACCCCTTATGTGAGCAGTATTGGAGTTACGCCGTCTTACTCAGCCGCGCGGCCCTCGCCCGCCTTCCGCTTGTAACCGTACTCCTTTTTAAGTTTGTAGGTGATGCTGTCCACCAAAGCCTGCCAACTAGCCTCGATCAGGTTTTCGGAAACGCCCACGGTCCCCCAGGTGTCATGGCCATCGCTGGATTCGATGAGCACGCGAACCTTGGCGTCGGTGGCGCCTTTGGGGTTCAGTACGCGAACTTTATAATCGGTCAAGCGGATGTCCTTAATGCAGGGGAAGAAAGTGGTCAGTGACTTCCTTAAGGCTCTGTCCAAGGCGCTGACCGGGCCTACGCCTTCCGCTGCGGTGTGTTCTTCTTTGCCGTCCACACGTAGCTTGATGACGGCTTCCGAATAGGGCTCGCCCTCTCCCTTCTTTTCCGTGATCAGGCGAAAACCATCCAGCTCAAAGAACTCTTTGGCGTGATGCACCAGCTTGTCGAAGAGCATCTCAAAGGACGCTTCCGCCCCCTCAAACTGGTAGCCGTCGTGTTCCATCTCCTTGAGTTTCTCCACCACCACTTTGGCGTCGGGAGAGGATTGGTCGATCCGGAGTCCCCGTTCCACCGCCTTGTAGATCACATTGCTCTTGCCCGAAAGCTCCGAAACCAGGACGCGCCGTTCGTTGCCGACCACGGTGGGGTCCACGTGCTCGTAAGCGGAGGTCGCTTTCATCACCGCGCTCACATGAATGCCGCCTTTGTGGGCAAACGCGCTCTTGCCGACGTAGGGCAGATCCTGGCGATGCGGCAGGTTGGCCAGCTCGCTGACGTAATGCGACACTTCCGTAAGGTGCTTGAGGTTCTCTTTGCCAATCGAGCGCATTCCCAGCTTTAACTCGAGGTTGGCAATCACCGAGCACAGGTTGGCGTTCCCGCACCGTTCGCCATAGCCGTTGATCGTCCCTTGCACCTGCACGGCCCCCAGTTGCACGGCGGCAATCGAATTGGCAACCGCCATCTCGCAATCGTTGTGCGTGTGAATTCCCAAAGGAGCTTTGGCCTGTTTGGCCACAGCTTGAAAACGCTCGCGAAGGTCGGAGGTCAGCGTACCGCCATTGGTGTCGCACAATACCAGGAAGTCGGCTCCCGCCTCTTCCGCGGCCTGGAGCGTGGCGAGGGCATAGGCCGGGTCGGCTTTGAACCCGTCAAAGAAATGCTCGGCGTCATAGATCACTTCCCGGCCATGGGATTTCAGGAAGGCTATGGAATTCCGAATCAGGTCGAGGTTTTCCTTTAGCGAAACACCCAGGGCTACTTTGACGTGCAGGTCCCAGGTCTTCCCGAAGATCGTCACCACCGGCGTGCCGGCTTCGATCAATGCTTGCAAATTCCGGTCGTGGGCCACACCGTGGCGCGGGTGGCAGGTGCTGCCAAACGCTGCGAGCTTGGCATGTTTCAATTTCAGCTCCTGCGCGCGTTGGAAAAAGGCCACGTCCTTGGCGTTCGAGCCGGGCCAACCGCCTTCGATATAGTCCACTCCCAAATCATCGAGTTTCCTGACGATGTGGAGCTTGTCTTCCAAGGAAAACGAGATGTTTTCGCCCTGTGAACCGTCCCGCAGCGTCGTATCGTAGATCTGAATCTTCTTCATAGTTTCACTTGATCCTGGAAAATCAGGATAGCGTGAGAATGACCAATCCACGGCAATAAGTCAATGTCCCTCCCTGAACAGTAGTGGTGTCATTTGCGAGACTCGGGCGCTCACATATGCAGTCATTCCCGCGAAGCTTGTTCCCGCGAAGGCGGGAAGCGGGAATCCACTGCGCAAGCCAATGGGAATTGGCCGAAGACGGACTGGATTCCCGCCTTCGCGGGAATGACCAGTGTTTCGAAGGGGATCCCGTTCCCAATGACACCAGCAAGGCGAGGCTGGCTCTTCGCCTGTTTTGCGGCTATATTACTGGATATAGGCGGAGGCACGCGACGACCAACACCTCACAAGAGCGAGCGTTAAGGAACTACCGCAAATGCTGTTCGCGGGCCGCATCCTTCCGTTCGACGAGAAAGCGGGGCTTATCTGGGTGCGGCTGATGGCCAAGGGGACAGCCAGGGGAACGCCGCGGAGCGCCCTCGACATGATCATCGCCGCCGTGGCCGAAGCGAATGATTGCATCGTGGTTACTGACAACGAAAAGCACTTTGGCGGTCTGAAGGTCGTTAATCCTTTGCGGGCCCCAGCCTGAACGGGTAGGGAGTAGCGCAGGGTTGGGCGTAGTTTGCCCTACTCTACGGTCCGTAATCTAAAATCCTCAGTGAGCAGGGGCCAAGCACACAGAGGAGGGACAACACGACATGAAGCATTTGCGCTTCGTTTCAGGAATCCTGCTCATCATAAGTATCTGCATGGGGGGCCGTGCGGCAGAGAACAAGGCATGTCCCTGGAATCTCCGGGCTCTTTCGGTTGCGCCCAAGGTTTTTGAAGATCCGCAGCGCAGCACATCCGACGTCAGAGCGATCTTCTATGAGGGCGTGCCCTGGAAAGGTCATCCGACCCGGGTGTTTGCTTACTACGGTCTGCCCGAGGTGGAGGGGAAGGAAAAGGTCCCAGCCATGGTCCTGGTCCACGGCGGTGGTGGATCGGCGTTCATTCCATGGGTACGGCTGTGGGTCAGCCGGGGGTATGCCGCGATAGCCATGGACACGTGCGGATGCGTGAGCAGCGGAGCGTTCAGTGGCCCCCATCCGCGTCATGACTACGGTGGTCCCCCGGGTTGGGGTGGGTTCAATCAGATTGATCAGCCGACCGAGGATCAGTGGACCTACCACGCCGTGGCGGCCGTTATCCTGGCTAATTCGCTGCTCCGATCGCTTCCCCACGTTGATCCGAACAGGATTGGTTTGACGGGCGTGTCCTGGGGCGGATACCTGGTGTGCATCGTGGCAGGAGTTGACCACCGCTTCCGGTTCGCGGCTCCCGTCTACGGCTGTGGGTTCCTGGGAGATGACTCTGTATGGCTGGGTGAATTCCGGAAGATGGGGGAGGACAAAGCAAGCAAGTGGCTAGGGTTATGGGACCCGGCGGCATATCTTCCCCACGTGCGGGTACCGATGTTGTGGGTCGACGGTACCAACGACTTCGCGTATCCCTTGGACTCGTTGCAGAGGTCGTACCGACTACCCCAAAGCCCACGAACTCTGTGTGTACGTGTGCGCATGCCCCATGGGCACGGCGGACCTGGTGAGAATCCCAAAGAGATCCAGGCGATGGCTGAGTCGCTGTTTAGGAAAGGAGTGCCCCTGGCCCGAATTGATAAGAGCGGCCGTGAAGGCCTTAATGCTTGGGCGGTGTTTAAGACTAAAGCCCCCATCACCAAAGCCGAACTAAACTACACCTCGGGTACGGGCCAATGGCAAACCCGGAGATGGGAGACGATTCCAGCAACGTTGGTCGCGAAAGGGGGAAAGGTTTCAGCCAGATTGCCGAAGGGGACCACCGTCTACTATTTTAACCTTCTCGACAACCGGGACCTCGTCTCCCAAGAATCGCGATTGAGCGATGTAGCGCGTTCCTGCGGTGGTGGAAACGTCTGCTGCCGCGAGCCGTGGTCAGTGAGCGGCAGACTCACGGCTCAATTCC
>Ga0187865_1003957_pt1 | contig 11506 bp, 4 predicted proteins | sample June2016WEW_11_1_2_FD_132989 | JGI IMG/M metagenome (GOLD analysis project Ga0187865, IMG submission 132989) | Peatland microbial communities from SPRUCE experiment site at the Marcell Experimental Forest, Minnesota, USA - June2016WEW_11_100 | ecosystem: Environmental > Terrestrial > Soil >...
AAGTGAACCTCCAGCTCCGAGGCCTCGGTCGTTTCCCCGATAGGCACAGCGTAAGCATAGCCCGATGACGCTTCCGACAGTTCTCGCGGGGGCAAGCCGCCCTCCGCAACTGCCTGCGGGGCTATCTCGATCATGGCTACTTCAAAAGGGCGCAGATGGATTCCCACTTCTTCCCCAACCGTGAAGGATGCGGACCCCATTCTGGTGAGCACGGCCTGCAAGGGGTGGTGCAACCGCATTTGTAGTCGCTGGCCTTTGCTGGCTCGCAAGCCAATGCGCTCGCCCAGCAGGAGCTTGGCCGTTCGGCTGTCAAAGGAAACATTATTCAGGAAAAGATAGCCATGGCCTCCGTCAAAGTAACTATATCCGTAGATCTCGTCCTTCCAGGCATCTCCCAGGGTGTAGCGTCGAGTCAGAAAGACTCGCTCATGCCTCTTCACCAATCCCTGAATTCGCGCCAGAAATTCGACATCGTGATCTTCCAGGTTGAAGATGTCCGACCAGACCTGGGGAAAAAGCAAGTTGCCACGGGCCAGATCCATGATCAGGCCCTCCTGCCAGCGAACCGTTTCCATCTGATTGCCCCACGGGTTGTTAGCCAGCCAAATCCCCAGACTGTCGTGGTTCTTTGGGGGTACCCATCGAGCATACTGAGATCCCTGGTCTAATGCCTGGGTGACGGCGTCACGGAAGAAGAGCGCCGGATAGTCTCCGGTACTGGCTGCTTCCATGGAGAGCCGGATGTCGAAAATCACGTCGCCGTGGAGAGCCGCGAAGGGAGAATAGATGCCCCAGTACCAGATGACGAATACCGTATTATTGGCCTTGCGGGCCTCCCGGGCGATATCCATCAGGCGGTTGAAACTTTCCTCGGTTGAGTATTTCCCGGGCAGATGCTCGTGTTGAGTCGAATTACAGTAGTAATCGCCGCAATCGAGCTTAATGAGTTCGACGTTATGGTTCTTGATATGATATACGATTGCATCTTTTAGCGTACTGAAATAGGGCTCGGAAGCCACACAGAGGCCACTCACCCCACCCGCGTTGTAGCCATAGCGGAAAAGCGCTGGGGAAGACTTCCTGGGGTTGGGCACACGGCTAGGCGCCATCTTGGGGTTGCGCCCGTTTGACCAGGCTCCCCCGGTTACGCAAAACCACTGGCCGAACTTCATCCCCAATTCACCGATTTGTTTGATCATCTCTCCCGGCCCGTCCGGAAATGAGAATAATCGAAATCTCTTCAGGTCGGATGTGGACGTCGTATCCAGACTCATGTCCGGGATGTAGTAGTCAAACTTGATGCCCCGCTTCTGCCATTCCACCAGGAGATTCAGCGTCCCGGCGTTTTGATGGTTATTCAAAGCCCAACTGGTACTTTCTGTAAACGCCGTCAGGCCAAAAGGATCGTAGAGGGCCAGGATCTTATTTTTGCGGACCGTATGCGCCTCAAGGTACTCCAGGAACTGACGGTTCGCCTGGTGTTGCGCAGAGACTCCCACTATTGCGCTGTGGCTTCGCCATACCTCGCCCGGTTTCAGCCATCTTCCTGGGAAGTGCGTGACCTGAATGGTCCTCTCGCTCCAGCGGTTGAATCCCGAGGGGTGTTCCACCGCGGCGAACGCTTGGTCGTCGATGACGAGGGGATAACCGTAACCACCCTCCGCCAGGGGGGCGTCGACCTGGAAGGTGTCGAGATCAACATCCAGCAATAACACGGGGTCCGAACTGCCGTTTTGGATTTCAACCCACTTCCGCCGGATGGGTCCTTCAAGTTGGTAGTGGAGCTCCCCTCGCATTTGCGAGCTTTGATGGAGCAGTTTGACCCGGAGGGAAGGTTTGCCGCCCTGCATTTCTTGCTTTACCTCCCGGACCTCGAATTCGGCAATCGGAAGGTACGGCTCTCCCACGGTGACGAATTGATCGTGCAAAACCGGGTCGAAACTATGCCGGTCCAGGACGTCGTCGCTCAGGTCACTGTAGTGCCGGTCATATGAATGCGTCCGTACCGCCACCACGTTGGGCTTGCCAGAATCAAAGCGTAGCGCCTCATAGGGGGGCGAGTGAGGCGAGATCCGAAATTGCTCTGCCACCCGCCAGCGCCCGGAAGTGGTGCGCCGGCCGACTTCAACACCGTTCACGTAAACCCAATATTCTTTCCAGTCCGTCTCGTCGTAGCCGCCTAAATTTAAGACGATGATCTCGCCTCGATCCGCGGATGCCAGTTCAAACCTGGCCCTGAACCATCCGTATCCCCCATACACAACCGGCGGCATCCCTTGATTCAGAGGCAGACCGGATGAGGGGCTCACGCCACGCAGACCAAGATTCAGGCAGGTCTGCCATATGGAATCGTCAAATTCATTCTGATGGAAGCCCTGTTGATAGCCCCCCTCCGCGTCTTGCCGAGTCAAGTCATTATCGGGGCCAAAGGTGCAATGCCACCACGGTATCTCGATTCTCCGCTTGGCAGCAGATAAGGTCAGCCCTAATTCCCTCGCCGCCCCCAGCGGGAAGGAACGGCCGCTCAACTTGTTTCGCAGACGGGTGCTGGCGATCTTCCCCTCCGCTCGCGAGAACTCCCAAGCCATCTGATCATTTTCCAGGACCAGTCTTTCTTCGCCCGGGGGACCTTCAGCAGCGATGCCTCCTTCCGCAGCCATTGCCCCTGCAAATCCGGCAATCGTGGTCTTGACGAAATCTCTTCGATTCACTGGATGGGCCATCTTAAACTCCTTTTTTGGCGTGGTGGAATGCTGAATCCCCCGGGGGAGTGTCTGTGTGAAAACCCTGATCCGTAGCGGCGGTCTCTGACCGCCGACCCTAAAGATTAACTACCTCGGCGATCGGAGATCGCCGCCACAGCACGTGGGGCGAGGTTTTCACACAGACTCCTACAGCCGCCCGTGTTGGATACGCGGCAACGTCATGAAGATCTTCTCCAAGGGCACGGGATTCAAGTAAGGCTTCCCATGATGGAAGTCGTCGATATTCTGCATGAACTTTAGAACCACGTCCGTCCCATCGATCATGTAAACGTTGATCCGGTAGAGCACGCCGAGGTCGGAGGGATCATCGATGATCTCGGAAAACTTTGTGGCCGTGGCGATCGACATCCGCTGCGCTTCGCGGAACATTTCCAGACTGTGATCCAATTTCTGCACGAATTCCGCAGGGTCCCCTGCCCGCGCCCGGAACGCCGCATCGAACTCGAGATAGGCCTTGTCCAGGGCGACCAGGTTGTCCAGGTGCATGGCGTAAGCTTCCGTCTTGTTCCGGAGGTAATCCAGTTCGGCGCGGCTACCCGGCGCCGCCACCTTTTCGGCCTGTTCAAAATGGGATAATGCCTGGCGAAGCAGATTCGCAGAATGGGTATAGTAAATAGGTTCATCGCGAGCGCGGTCGAGAAAGCCTGCCCAACTTTCGAAAGTCGGTCCGTCATAAGGGTTCCCCTGTTCCGAGTAACGCCGGATGATGCCGATTTCGCGGGGCAGGCCGCAGCAAGGGAAATTCCCCCGGCCAGTCCAGCCTAGATATTCTTCGTTCTCTTCCAGGGTCTGATACGCCTTCAGCGCTTCCGGCGCGGCGGCTTCCCCAAAGATGCGGCGAGTGTAGGCGCGATAGAACTCGTCCGGCGTCAGATGGGGCTTCCAACCTCCTTCGGCCATGAACCTCTCGTTCTGCTCCATGCCGCGCGCGCGATTCACTTGCGTCGCATGCCCCGTCACACCATTTTCCAAAGCGCCTTCAAACGTACGGTCCTGGTAATACATGTTCACGCTGAACTGCATGCCCAACATGCTGCCATCGTCGTCGGAGCGCGTGATCACGGTGCGTTCGCGCTCGCCCATGCCCCCGTAATCGCCCATGGGAACTCCCATGGGCGTCCAAATGCCGCGGGAAATCATGTCGGTAAGGGGCACGTTCTTGGGAAACATCTTGTCGATCAGCGGGTAGACGAACCCGCGACCGAAGGCGCCGATGCCCACTTGCGCTTGGGGGTTGATGCGGTCCCGCGCCTCCAGCGCGCTGCGAATCAGTTCCAATGAACCGACGTCGGAATCCACCACCCGGTCGGCGTTGTGCTCATAACCGTTGGCGTAGGCCTTCCAGTGCAGGACCTCGTCGGTGAAAAGCTTGGGCCGCTCGCGCAAAGTGTAGGCGCGGCTTCGGGGGTCGTCGCACACGGGGTAAAGCTCCGGGAACCAAAGAAAGTAACCCTGGGCGCCGGGATAAGTGGCAAAAAGGCTGCGCAGGCGGCCCTCGTTGATTTCGTGCGCGACGGGATCGTCCGGGCACATGTAAGCTCCTCCCAGAATCGGCTGAAAAGGAAGGTCACCCGCGCGATTGCCCGCGAAGCGCCCCAGGTTGGGCGGGACGCTGACCGGATCGATCGCCAGCCAAGTGTCGATGTGGCGTGTCTTGGCATAAGCGATGACGGCTCGCAGCATGTCCTGCGCCTTGCTGGACGCCTGCTCGGGCGTTTCAACGTCCTGCAACTCGGGTGGGGCAATGCGCGGGTATTTGAAATGTTCGCGGCCCACGGTCATGTCCTTGACCAGAAACGAGCCCTGCGATTCCCGCCATAGCATGTAGCCACTTTCCTTCACCGAAGCGTCACCCAGGAAGTTCTTCTCGCCGCGATATTCGTAAGTCAGCCAGGGAGTGTTGGGGAACCAGAACACCTGGAGATAGTTCATCCGCATCTTGGCCATCTGGTCGATGGTTCTCTGCCAGTCCGCCAGCGACCACATCGTCTGGTTGGGATAACAATTATCGACATGCACACCGCGTCGGCGAAAAGCGGGTTCGACGCGATCGTCCAGCGCCGGCAGCGCCACCTCGGCGCGTTTCTCCGGCAGGATGTCTTTGGTCAGCAGGAAAACGAACCCCAAGCGCTCCAGGAAATCATAGCCGGCGTACATGGTCGCGGCCTCATCGTTCCCACCCATGACCAGCGCGGGCCGCCCCTGGAGGGAGATGCGGCGCAGAACGTAACCTTCCGGTTTTAGTCCGCCAAAGTTGATCTGCCCGCGATGGGCCGCGTCGCCTAACAGTTCGTTCCCCTCGGGCCCGCCGACCAGCAAAAGACTCAGGCCCTTCGCTTGCCGACTCACGTCGGCCGCGGTGATCAACGCCAGCTTCGCGCCGGATAGCATTTCGATGTAACGCTGCAACTCGCCGGCCACGAATCGATCGGAGGGACTGGCGTGGTTACCCACCACGATGAGCGAAGCCGCTTGGCCGTTGGCGGCGATCATCGCGTTCAGGCTTTTCGGCGGCGCCGCCTTCACCGATGTATTGAGCATTCCCGCGAGCACGCATAGGATACAGAGCTCGACGACGCGGCAGGAGCATCGCGAAACGCGGATTTTCGCTCCCGTATTCCAATGCGTCCGCGAAAAGACCATAAGTGCACGCACACTTCTAAAGCAGTCCAAAAAACTGTCCATACTCACCTCCTGAGGCATTACGCCACGAAAGCGCCAAAAGCCTAACCCTTGCTGACCATGATGTCAAAAGGCTTCAGTGGAATAGTTTTTCGCAAGTGTGGGTCTCTGCCACGCCAACAGATTCGGGGCAATCTGATAAACTGGGTGCTTATTGATTCTATGACTCAGAACCTTTTGCTCCCGGCGGCGATAATTTTCGACATGGATGGCGTGCTGGTGGACAGCAACCCTTTCCATCTTCGCAAGTGGATTGATCTCTTCCAGGCGCACGGCATTCCCTTCAACGAGCAGGAACTCCCCAAGATTGTCCTGGGACCTCCCAATGATGTGACTTTTCGCCGTTATTTGGGCGAGGACCTCACATGCGAGCAACTCGCCGAGCTCGGTGAAGAGCTGGAGGCAAACTTCCGCCGGGAGATCGGTACCCATGCCCGCGCGTTTCCCGGGGTGCAGCGTTTTATCGAGGAATGCCACGCGCAGGGAATCGCCATGGCCGTGGCTTCCGCCGCCATCGCCAAGAACGTGAACTTCCTCATCTCAGCCCTCGGCCTGCGGGAATACTTCCGCGAGGTGTTGGCGGTCGACGAGATCTCCCACCCCAAGCCAGACCCTGAGATCTACCTGAAGACAGCCGACAAGCTGGGGGCAAATCCCGCCGCCTGCGCGGTCTTCGAAGATTCCTTCGTCGGCATCGAAGCCGCCAAACGCGCCGGAATGAAATGCGTCGCCATTGCCTCCACCTTCTCGGCGGAGGATCTCCGTCGCGAAACGCAGGCCGATCTGATTGTTCCCACCTTCGAAGCGGTCTCACTCCAAACGCTGCACCGTCTTTTCAATGGGACTACCGTAAAACCCCTTTGTGAGAGAAAATAGCCACTATGGGGGGAAGAATCCCAGATCGGAAGTACATCTCGGGATTCGTCGCGTGGGTCGCTCCCTTGGCGATGCTCCCGGTACTGATGTTGCTGGCCCTGGCGCTGCCGGGTGGAACAGCAGTGTCTGCTGCCCCCCCGGCCCAGCAGCCGGTGAACGGCCAAGCCCGCGTGGAACTGCACGTGGCGGTCGTGGACGAGAACGGCACGGCGGTTCCTTCGGCGCGCATCACGCTAACTCCCAAGCTGGGGATGGCCGTGCGGGGTGAAACCGATTACGCCGGCCGCAAGGAATTCTCCGGCCTCCTGCCAGGTGACTACTCTCTGCACGTCGAGAAAGAAGGGTTTTTCGCGGTCACGCAGCCGGATATCCCGGTGGGAGAAGTGGCCAGCGCGGAGGTGACGCTGAACCACATTCGGGAATTTTCCGAGCAAGTGAACGTGGTCTATTCGCCCCCCGCCATCGACCCCGCCAAAACCCAGGCGAGTGAAACTTTGAACAGCGAGCAGATCATTGACTTGCCCTTTCCCGTGACCCGCGACATTCGCTATGCGCTGCCGCTGCTGCCCGGAGTGCTTCAGGATTCCACGGGGCAGCTTCACGTGGACGGCGCCAGCACGCGCCAAGTCTACGACCAGATTGACGGCTTCAATGTTTCCGATCCCGCTAGCGGCCAGTTCCTGACGCGCGTCAGCGTGGATGCCCTGCGGTCCGTGGACGTGGCCAGCAGCCGCTATTCAACGGAGTTTGGCAAGAGTTCGGGCGGTGTCATCAGCCTGCGCACGGGCACCGGCGACGACCATTGGCGCGTGACGGGCACCGATCCCTTTCCCGGTTTGACGGACCGGAAGGGCCTCCATGTGAATAACTGGACGCCGCGCGGCTTGGTGTCAGGCCCCATCCGCACCGGCAAGGCGTGGTTCATGGACGCGTTGGAGGGTGAGTACGACATGACCATTTATGCCGAACTACCCGCCAACGCCGACCGTTACCAAATATTCCGCGGAAGCAACCTTTCCAAAGTGCAGATGAACCTGGCGCAAAATAACAATCTTACGGTAAGTCTCCTGGTGAATTCCCTCGACTCTCCGCATTCAGGGCTGAACCCGCTCAACCCGATCTCCACCACACAGCGGTACTCCACGAATGCCTACTTGTTCAACGCCAAGGATCAGCACCTTTTCCAAAACGGCATTTTGCTGGAGGCGGGCGTGGCCACCAGCACTTTTTACAGCCGCTTGGTGCCCTTGGGCGCCCAAACCTACGTCGTCACTCCCAACGGAACCAGCGGCAATTACTACCTCAGCAACCACGGCCAGGGCGAGCGCACCGAGGTTATCGGCAACGTGTTTTTGCCGCCCTCGCACTGGGCCGGAAAGCACGAGATCAAACTCGGCGTCGATTTCGATCGTCTCGACGATCATCAGGAATACACCCGGCAACCTTACCTGGTTGAACGCACCGACAGCACTCTCGCGCGGCGCATCAGCTTTACCAGCGCGCCGCCGTTCACACGCTACAACCTGGAGGCGAGCGGCTATGTGCAGGATCGCTGGTCGGTAACGCCAAGGTGGCTGCTGGAACCGGGCGTGCGCTTCGATGCGGATCAGATTGTCCGCGGGGTGGCGGCCTCACCGCGCCTCGCTTCCACCTTCCTGGTGAAACGCCATGGCGACAGCAAAATCTCCGGGGGCATCGGCGTCTATCGCGACCCGAGCAACCTGGATATCCTCACTCGCTCGCTGACGGGCACGCGAACGGATTTCTTCTACGATGCCAGCGGGCTGAATCTGCTTCAACCCCCCGTCCTCAGCACCTTCACCATCAACCCGGACCAGTTGCGCTTCTCGTTTGTCACCAACGCGAGCGTGGCATTCGAGCAGAAACTACCGCGGACCACTTACCTGCGCATTGAGCTTATGGACCGGCGCGCCCGCAATCTCTGGACCTTCATCAATCCCGGCGCCTCTACTTTGCCTGCCGGTCCCTTCTCCGGCCAGTTCACCCTGACCAACAACCGGCGCGACCACTACGACTCCGCCGCGCTGACCTTGCGGCACGTCTTCAAGCAGAATCATGTGGTGTTCGCTTCTTACACGCGGTCACGGGCTCTTTCCAACGCCGACTTCGGATACAACCTTGATAACGTGCTCTTCAGCCCGCAGGCGGGCGGACCCTTGGCGTGGGACACGCCCAATCGTTTCCTTTCATGGGGCTGGCTCCCTTTCACTCACAAGATTGACGCGGCTTACACCCTCGACTGGCGCACCGGCTTCCCGTTTACCTTGCAGAATGACTCGCAGGAAGTGGTGGGCGCCCCGTATTCGCGGCGTTTCCCGCCCTACTTCTCACTCGACGTCAGCCTGGAGCGGCGGTTCACCTTCTTTGGATTCCAATGGGCGGTGCGGGCTGGTGTGGACAACATCACCCACCGCGCCAATTATTCCTTTGTTGATTCTAACGTCAACTCACCTAACTTCCTCGCCTTCTCGGGAGCTCCGGGGCGGTCCCTTATTGCACGTGTCCGGCTGCTGGGAAGAAAGTAGCCGCGACCGTCCAACGCTGCAACCCAAAGTCCCCCCCAAGGCGTGTCCCGGGTCATAACCAAGCATGAGGGCTCAGGCGACCGCGGTCTGGCATCCCCGACAGGAACCTTCCGGGGCGTCACTGCTCCAGAACGAACTAATCGTTCTTGAGGGTGATGCTCGCAGCCGACGGTTGGGCGTGCGTTGTGCGTCCTCGTCGACAGCTTCGTCGCTCACATCCTGACCAGTTCCACGCGCCGATTCTTGGCACGACCCTCGGGCTTGTCATTATCGGCGATCGGGTCACTGTCGCCGAAGCCCGCCGAGCTCAGCCGGTCACCCGCTATGCCCGCTTTCGCCAGTGCTTCCACCACCGCTGCGGCGCGCGCCTGCGAGAGCTTGACGTTGTATTCGTGCGTCCCGACGTTGTCGGTGTACCCGTTGATGGAAAGCTTGAGATCCGGAGACTGCTTCATCATGCGGATCACCTCGTTTACGGTAGGCCTGCTTTCCGGCTTGATGATCGCCTTGTCGAAGTCGAAATTGATGTAGATCGTCACGCGGCCATGCAGATCGAGCGCAGCCTTGAGCGCCTCAGCGGAAGTTGGCGAGGGGGAAGGTGAGGCGGAAGCCTCAACGGCCGTCCACTCCAGGCAGAGTGCATTGGACTTCCCACTCTCGTCCGTACCGCGGATGGCGAGAGCATGAGGCGCCGCCAAGGTCTCGTTCGTGGTGCTGACGGTCAGACGGGTCTTGGAGATTTCTGTAAGTTGAATGGTGTCCGAATCGAATTGGAAGCGAAGGCTGGGATCAGGAGGCACAGAGGTTGCGCGCATCTGGAGATTTCCCTTATATCCGTGGTTGGCGAAGAGGGTGAGGGGGTAATTGTAGGTTTGGCCACGCGTCACCCCCTGGCTCTTGAGGTTCTGGTCAGTGGCAATGATGAAATCTCCGATCCTGATGCTGCAGGGAAGCCCGTCGGGGTCGAAGGGGAGGGCCAGCTCGCGAGTCACCAGTTTCTCGTACTCCGGTCCGACCTTCTGGTCGATATCGAAACCGTCATAGATGATGAGGCCCCGGCCAAAGTGCGCGTAGGCCTCCACGAAGCCGTTGTCCTTGTTTTCATTCGTGGTAAACAGGTGTCCGCACCAGTGGCTGTCGTATTGGGTAATGAGGTTGGAATCCCCCAGCTCATTTTTGTTTTCGCCCTCGCCGGCCAACCAGGAGGTGACATTCAGGAAACCAGCTTCTTTAGGCTGGCCGGTGGCGAGGCTATTTTCCTCGACAAGAATGAGCTGGTCGCTGGATGCGCCATGCGCGCCGGGATTGCTGGAGGCAAACCGGTAAGGCAGGAAGCCGTAGTCCGGCCCCTTGCCACACGAATCCGCGTCCTGGATGATGAGCTTGTGGCCCTGCGCCACCCACGCCGTTAAGGCCTTCTTGAAGGCGCTCGGCAAGCGCTCGCACACTTGCGAGAGCACCACCGTGTCAAACCCTTCGGCGCCCAGCAACCTTGCCGGGGTTGCGAACTCTGGGCCTCCAAGACTCAAGAACTTGATATGACTATAGATTGAACGCTCGGGCCGACCCTCGGAGGTAGCCGTGGCGTAAGTTAACGGCGGATACTCCTCCTCGCCATTGACGACGAGGACGTTTTCACTTCCGCCATGCGCAGCTGGGGGTGGGTTGGCCACCGTACGGGGCGCGCACTCTTCCGCAGAAGACGCCTGACGAACCGAAGTGGCCGCCCCCGGTGCGGCGGAAATCGGCGGCTTTGCCGGGAATATTTTTTCCAGGGGAGCGCCGCTGAGGAGAGCAGCAAGATCGGGATTGCGCTTGAGCATCGGAACATAGCCAGGGGCGCTTCCTTCAATGACTCTGACCTTACCCAGTTCCACGTCAGCTTTGTCACCATAGTTGGAGAGCACGCGGATCTTCACGTAACGCGCCGCGTTGGGCTGAAACGAGATTACTTGGTCACCCGGATCGTTGGACAAGGTCTTTTGTGCAACCTTCGTAAATCCCTGGTCGGGACTGTCCCTTGAGACCCAGATTTCGACGTCCTTGGCCCACATCGTGGCGCTATTGCGGGTGGCAGTGTTGATGACGACCATGGCGATCAGCGCCGGCTGGTGGCCGAAGAAGGATAGAACAATTTCCTGCGGAAAATCCTTTGGAAAATCGGAGTCAGCAGAACACCAACCGGTATCCTCAAAACCCTTGCTTGCCAGGAGCGTCCAAGCCGACCACTCCGTTTTAGGGTACTGCGAGCTGACCCTGTCGACGCGCCCGCCCATGTCGAGCGAGGCGAGGTTCACGCCCCCTGCGGCTGTTTCCGCGGGAGCCGAAGGGGCCTCAGCGGCGGTGCCCGACCCTCCCAAAACAACCGCTGCGAACACCCACCACAAAATAGCGATGCCGACGCTCGCATGGCGCCGCCACTCCGACCACAAGCCGTGTGCCGTGTCCATAATTCCTGCCTCCTTATAGTTGGCTAATGTCAGTCTGTGCCTTTCTCCGCTCTGCTCTCTAAACTGCTTATGTGGGATCGTGATCGCATGATCGCCCCGCACCCCTCGCAGGGAAAACGGTGCAGCAGGTCGGTCAGCGGCCTCACTGCTCCAGCACGAACTGGTCGTTCTTCTGGGCGATGTGCAG
>Ga0187865_1003959_pt1 | contig 11502 bp, 9 predicted proteins | sample June2016WEW_11_1_2_FD_132989 | JGI IMG/M metagenome (GOLD analysis project Ga0187865, IMG submission 132989) | Peatland microbial communities from SPRUCE experiment site at the Marcell Experimental Forest, Minnesota, USA - June2016WEW_11_100 | ecosystem: Environmental > Terrestrial > Soil >...
CACCAGATCAGCCTGACCTTCATGAATAACTCTTTCGGCTATCTCCGGGGTATTTAATCGGCCCACCGTGATGACCGGGATCCGAACCTTCTTTTTTATGGCTGCGGCCAAGGGAGCATGGTAAGCCTCGGGAAAAACCATGGGGGGGATGACATGGGCTGAACCGAGGAGAGATTCAGTGGTGCCGCCGGAAACGTGCAGGGCTGAAGCGCCCGCGTGCTCCAGTTCAACAGCCCATTCTAGAGCCTCCCCTAGGGGATACCCACCGTCGACGAATTCTTTAGCGCTCAACCGAAAGAAAATGGGGAAAGAGTCTTCGACCTCTTTCCGCACTCCTTTTAAAACCTCCAGGGCAAAACGCAATCGCTTTTCGGGGTTGCCCCCATATGCATCTTCTCTTTTGTTGGTCCTAGGCGAGAGAAATTGATGGATTAAGTAGCCGTGAGCCCCATGGACCTCGACCGCATCAAACCCCGCCTCTTTGGCCCGGCGGGCTGCTAAACCAAATTGGGCAATGGTATCCTGGATATCCTCCAGATCCATCTCTTGGGGGACAGGAAATCCAGGCGCTCGCGGAACGGGAGAAGGGGCAAGCGGCAAATTTCCGATGATCCCCGGGTCGGAGAGCCTCCCGGCATGGTGGAGCTGGAGAGCAATGGCTGCACCATGAGTATGAACTGCCTCTGTAAGGCGGATTAAGCCGGGCAAGAAAGAATCGTCATAAGCACAGAGACTCCGACCCCGATGCCTTCCCCGCAAGCTTACCGGGCTAGCTTCGGTGATGATCATTCCCGCTCCCCCTCTGGCCCTTTCGGCATAATAAGCGATAGCTCGATCACTGACCGCCCCCTGGGGGTGGGAAAAATTATTTCCCATCGCGGCCATAAGGATACGATTCTTCAAATGGAGAGGTCCGATTGAAAAGGGGGAAAATAATAATCCCAAGGAGTCCATACGCCGCTCTAGCCTTTAACGATCAACACTTTATCCTCCTCCATAGGAGAGGATCACAGGCGGGATTTCATCTTTCCCTAAGGGACCAAGTTATGGTGGCTGGTTGGACATCGCCATCCTCCCATGCTTAATTCTTCTTCATTATCTGAACGGCCATTTCCCGAAGCCTGAATTTCTGCACCTTTCCGCTGGCCGTCCGCGGAAAGTCTTCCAGGGTGATCACGAAATCGGGGATTTTGAACCGTGCGGTTTTGTCCTTCATGAACTCGTAAACCTCTTCCCGGCTCACCAGATCCGCGGCATTCTTGGGAATGATGCAGGCCGCGGTCTTCTCTCCCAAACGTTCATCAGGAACCCCTACCACCTGGCATTCCCTAACCTTCGGGTGGGTGTAGAGGACCCCCTCGATCTCGGTGGGGTAAAGATTCTCTCCCCCGCGGATGATCATATCCTTGATTCGCCCGATCAGGCGGATGTTTCCTTCTTCATCCATGGTCCCCAGGTCTCCGCTGTGAAACCATCCGGTTCGCTCAACGGCGGCGGAGGTCATCTCGGGTTCTTTATAATAGCCCAAGAAATTGGTCGGACCCCGGTGACAGATCTCCCCCGGAACCCCGATGGGGACGATGCGGTTTGTATTGGGGTCCACGATTTTAACTTCGTTTCCCACGGCCAGGGGTGGACCGGGGCTTTTGGCAATGAGTTCAATGGGCGAATCGGGAAGGCTCATGACGTTACTGCCGCATTCGGTGGTCCCATCTCCCTGGAGGATGCCGCATTTAAATCTCTTCACGATTTGCGTTGCCACTTCCGGGGGCATGGGCGCTCCGGTGAAGAGGGCAAAACGCAGGGAGGATACATTCGTCTTTTCAAACTTAGGATGGTTCATGAGGTCGATGAACATGGTGGGGACCCCCACGGCAATGGTGGCCCTGCACCGTTCTATTTCCCGCAGAGAAGTCTCGGTGCTGTACCGCCCCAGGAGGATGAGGGTTCCCCCGGTGAGGAAAGCCGTATGCTGCACGACGCAGTTTCCCGTGGTATGGAAGAGGGGAGTCATATTCAGCCAGACATCCTCCTTCGAGGCTTTTATCCGCTCAGCAATTCCCACGGAATGAAGGATTCGCGTGTTGTGGGTCTCCACAACCCCCTTGGGCCGGCCGGTCGTGCCCGAGGTGTAGGCAATCTCCAGAAGGTCGTCTGCCTCCACGGGGTGGTCTTCAAGATATTTTTCAAGGAATCCCGGTTCGAATTTCTCCTGCCACTCCTGAGATAGCAGGTTCTGAAAGCTGAGCATTCCTTCTCCGGGATGCCCTTTCACGATGATGTGTTGGAGAGAGGGGATTTCGGGCCGGATTTCCTGCAGAAGGTCGACGAAGCGAAAATCCCGCCATTCTTCGGGGATGACCAGGGCTTTGGCCTCCAGATGATTCAGAACCGTGAGCACCTCCATCTTCCGGTAGATGGGGTTCATGGGGGAGACGATGACTCCCAGCTTCGCGCAGGCATAGAGGGCGATGGAATATTCCGGCCAATCAGGGAGGAGCAGACCGAGTTTATCCTCCCGGCAGAGGCCCAAGGCGATCAAAGCCTTGGCGAAAGAATCGACAGCCTGCTGGAACTCGCGGTACGTGTACCTCTGCTCCTGGAAGAGGATGGCCGGATGATCGGGATGCCGGGTCACGCTCTCTTGAAGCATCTGACCAAACGTCTTACCCTTGGTCCAGTTGATTCCCAGGACCTGGCAATGACTTTGGGTGAGCCTCCTCTTTTCCATTGATGTCTTCTACCCTTTCTGCTCTTTTTCCTTCCGGACTTTTTCCGCCATGATCTCCCGAAGGATGTTCTTCTTGATTTTTCCGCTCGGGGTCGTGGGAAACTCGGGAATCAACTCAACCCGGTCGGGGATTTTAAAATGGGCTACCTTATCTTTAAAGAAGGCTTTGATCTCCTCTTGGGTGATCGCCTCGCCTGGCTTGGGGATGATGCAAGCGCAGGTCTTCTCTCCGAGACGTTCATCGGGAATGGCCACCACGCTCACCTGAGCTACCCTGGGATAGGTATAAAGGATATCCTCGATCTCCGTAGGCGAAATATTCTCTCCTCCACGGATGATCATATCTTTGATCCGGCCGATGATTCGCAGGTTCCCGTCCTCACCCATCGTGGCCAAGTCTCCGCTGTAGATCCAGCCCCGATCATCAATCGTTTGGGCGGTTCGCTCCGGGTCTTTGAAGTATCCAATGCAGACGTTCTGCCCCCGAGCGCAGGCTTCTCCTTTTGCGCCGATGGGAACGATCCGACGCTTCTCATCCACCACCTTGTGCTCCATCCCCGGCTGCGGTCTTCCTACAGTCTCGCACACCACCTCAACTGGATCGTTTAGCCGGGTAATGTTGCTCATGGCCGTCTCGGTCATGCCATAGGCGGAGGTGACATAGCAACCCATCTTCTGGATGATCTGCCTGGCCACTTCCATAGGAAGAGGCGCGCCAGCCAGCACCATGGCCCTTACCGAGGAAAAATCGTAGTTATCAAAGTCAGGCCTTTGGAGCATCATGATAGGCATGGTCGGAACGCCGATGGGCAGGGTCACCCGATGGCGGGTGATCTCCTTCATAGCTTCCTCGACGTTCCAGGTTTCCAGCAGAACCTGGGAGGAACCTTTAATGACCGAAGAATAAAAAGCATTGACTAAGGCAGTCGTGTGAGAGAGCGGTACCATGATCAGCCAAATATCCTCGGGCCGGAGGCCGATGGAAGTGGCTGTGCCCAGGGCTGAACGGCAGCGGGTGTTATGGGTATGCATAACCCCCTTGGGGGTACCGGTCGTTCCCGAGGTGAAGATGATTTCCAGAAGATCATCCGCCTCGATGGGGAACTCTTTCAGGTAGGTCTCCCGGTAATAATTCTCCGGAAAGACCTTTTCCCATTCCTTGGCCACCAGCTCCTCGAATCCGAGCTCGCCCGGATGACGCCGGGGCCCGGAGATGATCACCTCCCGCAGCGTGGAGATGGTTTGCCTTAGGTCCTGGAAGAGGTCGGAGAAGGAAAAGCCCCAGAACTCGGAGACCGAAACGGCTATCTTGGCCTCGGTCTGGCGCAGGATATATTCAATCTCTTTCCTTCTCAGCCGTTCGGAAATAGGAACGGATACGGCCCCTAATCGGGCGGCGGCGAGAAGGGTGATGATGAACTCTGGCCGGTTGGGAAACAAAAGGACGATCATGTCTCCCCGGCGGATTCCCAGATCGATCAGGGCCAGAGTCAGCCGGTCCACCAGAAGTTTTAGCTCTCGCCAAGTGATTCGCCGTTCCCGAAAAATCAGGGCGTCTTTCTCCGGGTAGGTTTCGACTGTCTTTTCGAAATGCTCACCGAGGGTGACTCCCGGTGGAATCTCACCGGGGGCGTGGTAATAACTCAGGGTTGGCTTGGCCATGCCCGCCCTCCTCAGATGGGTAGGCAAAGCGCGTGGCGCATAACACAAAAGGTCAATCTTAACCAACCAAGGCTGCCGCTGCGCTATGCTCCTTGCGCTTTGCGTTTTTCCATCAACACATAGTCAGTCCGCCGGATACGCTCAAAGTCTGGCCCGTAATGAAGCCGGCATCATCCGCGGCCAGGAAAGCTACGGCGCCCGCGATCTCTTCGGGTTTGGCCAGACGCCTGAATGGAACCGCATTCTTCATGGCATCGACGATCTTAGCTCCGGTTTCGCCCTTGACCATTTCGGCCAGAAGAGGGGTTTCGGTCGGACCCGGGCAGACGCAATTGACGTTGATTTGATAGCGAGCCATCTCTCGGGCGATGGTCTTGGTAAAGGCGATGATTCCCCCTTTGCAGGCCGAATAAACCGCCTCCCCGGAACTCCCTACCCTTCCGGCATCGGAGCTGATGTTCACAATTTTTCCGGATTTTCTTTCCATAAAGTGATCCAGGACAGCCCGGGTGCAATAGATGGGACCCTTAAGGTTGATGGCAATGACTTTATCCCATAGGTCCGGGGAATTCTTTATAAAGGGCTGCATAATATCCCAGCCGGCATTATTTACCAGGATGTCAACTTTTCCGAAAGTGCTGATCGTGGTTTTGACCATGTCCTGCACCTGAGCCGGGTCGGTAATGTCGGTACCCAGGGCCAAACTTTTTCCCCCGGCCTTCTCGATAAGAGAAACGGTCTCCTTGGCCCCTTCGAATTTCAGGTCGGCCACGCCCACCTTGGCGCCCAGCGACCCGAATTTTAGAGCAATCGCCCGGCCGATCCCTCCTCCAGAGCCGGTGATGATAGCGACTTTGTCCTGCAGGTTCATTTTTGCCTCCTATTCGTTAATCCCGGCGATCCGTTTAGCCATGGTAATTTTATGATTCAGGTTAGACTCCCGGGGAATCATCGTCTTTTGGGCCTCCGGGGAGCCGGCTCCGTGTATGGATTCCACGATATACCCTCCAGCCCCCGCGCCAAACATAAGGTTTTCTATCAATCGAAGGGCCCGCATCCGGTGTTCTGCGGGAACTTCCTTTACCCCCTTGAGGTATTTTTCCAGGTATTTCCCCACCTCAGGGCTGCGCAGATCCTTTTCTGAGGGCAGGGTGGTGACCAGTCCCCCGGCGATATCCAGGGCCAGCTGTCCGATCTGGTTGGTAATCCGGGCCACGTTCAGTTTGCACACATTGGCCAAAAGAAAATCGTTCATAAAGTTTCCCGCCGACGTCTTGTGGCCTTCATAAGCTGAGGCCAGCCCGCAGCCGTACAGGGTTTCAGCGAGAGTGATCATTTCGGTGATCTTGCTCCGCACGTGGGAGGCCTTGCCTACACCGTTGTACTGGGCTACCAAGGCCGTGGCTCCGATCAGAACGTCACTTACCCCCGTCTTGCACCCGCCATAACTGCATCGGTGATGGGAGCCGAGAAGGCCGCTGATCCTTTCGGCGAATTCGTGCTCTTTGTAAAGATAGACATTCTCCCAGGGGACGAAGACGTTGTCGAAAATCAGGAGCGTCTCCTGCATTCCGTAGTTAGGATTGCCCGTGTCGAAAGAGCATTCCTCCATTTTTCTGGAATCGGAGAACTGCCGCCCGTAAATGTGAATCAGGCCCGGGCTGCTCATGGGCACGGAAAAAGCCACCGCATAATCCTTGTCCTCCGGCGCCATGGCCCGGGTGGGCATGACCACCGTGTAATGGCAGTTTAAAGCTCCGGTCTGGTGGGCCTTGGCCCCCCGCACGACAATTCCTTCCTTCTTCTCTTCCACCACATGAAGGTAAAGGTCCGGATCGGCCTGTTCGCTGGGCTTTAAGCTTCGATCCCCTTTTACGTCGGTCATGGCAATGCCCGCGATAAGGTCATTTCGCTGGAGGTGTTTGTAAAATTCTTTGAAACGGTCGTGATAATGAGTGGCCAGCTTTTGGTCCACTTCATAAGTGGCCAGGTACATGATATTGCCACCATCGGAGTTGGTGCATCGCTGGAAGCAGGTGGCGGTCATCTGCCCTAGGAGGCGAAACATCTTCACCTTTTTTACCAAATCATCGCGACTCTGATAGATATGACAGAAGCGGTTCACCTTCTGGTCGATCAGATGAGAATGAGCGGTCATCAAGTCCTCATAGAGCGGGTCGTGGGCCAGATCATAGGTAAGTGCGACCGCGTTCTGCGACGGTTTGACCATGGGGTGATCATACGGGTTCTTCATTTTTTCTCCGAAAAGATAAACTGTGGGAGAGGGGTTCATCTCCCGCAGGCTCTGTACATATTCTTTTCCAGTCTTTAAAGCCATTTCTAAAACCTCCTTCAGGGTGGAATATTACCGTGTTCTCTTTCTGGCCCCCCACCTTCCTATGGTCCAGCATCTCTAGGGCCCTGATAATCGGGGGCCGAGTCTCCTCCGGGTGGTAAGCTTCCCGCCACCAGCCCTGACTGCCTCTTCGACTTGCCTGAGTTTTTCTATCTCCTCTCTTATCCGGGACATCACCGCTCCTTGTTGCCTTCTGCCAGCCCCCTTCAAGTTACATCCACTCCTTCAGGTTCGCTCCTAACCTCTCCAGGTTTTCTCCCAGGATCCGGACCGCATTTTTGTAAAAAAGCTTCTCCAGAACTCCGGCTTTGTAGCCGTTCTCTTCATGCTGTTTGATCAACTCGCCCAAGGGAAAAAGATTATACTCGGAACCAAACATATACTTGTCCTGAAGCCGCCGGCTCATTTCATACTTCATGGCTTCCGGGAAGTAGCGCGGGTACATGCCGGAAGTCTCCCGGTAGACATTGCCCTTGTGCATGGTCACGGCATTCAATTCATCTACCCAAGGATCCCCCACGTGCATGGCAATAATCTTCAACCGCGGGAAATCGGCCGCAACGTCATCGAAATCGGGAATGGGTTTCGTGTAGCGCAACTTGATCCCGCCCCCGCCAGGAAGGCCGGTGCCCAATCCAGAATAACCCGTATGGAACTGCACGACCGCCCCCAGGTTCTGGCAAAGATCCCAGAGGGAATAAAATTGAGGGTCATTGACATGAAATTGCTGGGTGGGTTGCTGGAATTTCAGGCCGATGAGTTTTAACTCCTTCATGCAACGCTCGGCCTCTTCCAGGGCTAAACGCCCCTTCCAGGGGTCCACCGAGCCCCAGCCAGCGAGAAACACATCCGGATACTTTTTCACCATACCGGCGATGTAATCGTTGCTCGTCTTGGGTCCTCCCAGGTGAGTCTCTGCATCCCAGGCTACAGGCATGCCGACCATATTATGCTTCCGGAAATCCGCCACCATGGATTCCACCGTCGGAGCTTCCTTGAGGAGTTGCTCGGCTGTAGTTTCTTTGTTGTAGAGATATTTAGAGAGCTGAACCCGGTAATAGATGATGGTTTTCAACCCTTCCTTATCGAACACATGGCCATGTACATCGATGATCCTTGGCATTTTTCTCTCCTTTCTGAAGAATTAATGGGGTTCCATTTTTCGCGGTTTTTGAGTGCTTCTTTCGGTAATCAAATTCTTCATTTCCAGAAATTGCTGCAGAGGGACGATAACCGATCCGGCGTGAGTCTGGATTCCCGAAACAAAGAAGGCATAGATGGGGGCGGCGGCGTGGGTCAATTTCGTCAGCCTCCCCAATATGGAGCCGCGAATCGTGACGTGCTCAATGCTCCCCAAGATGGCATCTCGCAGCAACTTGGAATCAACGTCCTTTCGAATGACTCCTTCATTTTTCCCTTTTTCGATCAGTTGCACGACCAATCTGCTAAAATCGCGAATCAAGGCATATGCCCGGGTGGAGGTGAAACTGGGCTTTAGCCGGATATTCTGTAAGAGAATCAAAACATAATCTCTATTTTTCTCGTAAAAATTGAGGTGATACCAGATGAGCTTCCGGATCTTGTTTAGAGCTCCCTCCACTCCTTCTAAATTCTCGTAGAGTCCAGACAAAAAAATCTCCATTCGTTCTTCCGGAATGGAGAACAGCAAATCTTCCTTGTTCTCGAAATAATGGTAAATGCTACCTTCGGCAATCTTGGCCTTCTGAGAAATCTGGGAGATCGTAGCTTCATTGAACCCTCTTTCAGCGAACACCTCCGTAGCTACCTTTAAGATCAGTCTCCTCTTCTGCTCGGTTTGAATCGTCCTTCTGTTCGGCAAAGAGGACCCCGATCGCTTTTTTCTTTCCATCGTCACCCGCCAACTCCGACCTATCGTAAAACCCAAATCGTGTTTGAATGATACTCAAGCCAATTTTTTTGTCAAGGAATAAATTTTTCCAACAGAAGTATTTTTTTCCAATGAGCGAAACAATAATTTGCAATAAAAACAATTAATTACAATCCATTTCTTTTCTCGGAATGAAAAATAAAATATATTTGAATAAAATTCAAAATTCAAGGGAATTTTCCGACGAGGGAGACTGAGGTGTCGGTAGAAAGAGCGCGGTTAAAGGGTTATATTTCTCCAGGGAAGGGCGGCCCTCCCCGCCAGGTCCATTTTGCCTAATTGATCATCCCCCCGTCGCAATAGATTATTTGGCCCGTAATATATGAGCTTTCATCCGAGGCTAAGAAAAGGGCCAAATTAGCCACATCTCGCGGGGAGCCGAACCGCCCCAGCGGAACGAGAGAGGGCAAGCCTTTCTCCATCCGAGCGAATAAGATTGGCGGCATCGATTTGAGCATATCCGTCAGGATCAAACCCGGGGCAATGGCGTTGACATTGATCCCCCTGGGGGCCAACTCTTTGGCGGCCGTCTTGGTCATTCCGATGATTCCCGCCTTCGCCGCCGAATAATTCAGCTGTCCGGGGTTCCCTCTCCACATGACAGAAGAGAGATTAATAATTTTCCCGTACCCTCTCTCGCGCATAACCCGGGCCGCACACTGGGTGCAAAGAAATACGCCTTTTAAGTTCACCTCGATGACCTGGTCCCATTGCTCATCGGTCATCTTGTGCAGACTGGCATCGCGGAGAATACCGGCATTGTTTACCAGGATGTCAACCGTCCCGAACTCCTTAACCGCCGTATCGATGATTTTCTGAGCGAGATCCCGAACGGTAACACTTCCGATTACCAAAACGGCCTGCCCGCCTTTGCTTCGGATCGCCTCTACCGTACGGCCGCAGTTCGCTTCATTCACATCGTTCACCACCACCTTGGCTCCTTCTTCGGCCAGGCGCAAGGCAATCGCTTCTCCAATTCCCCGCCCCGCTCCGGTGACCACCGCTGCTTTATCCCTGACGCTCAACTTTTATTCTCCCCTTTTCCCTCGCCCTTCCGAAAAAAGGTGGGCCTTAAGTCACGCGAAACGCCGTGATGGTCCTCCCTACAGCAAAGAAAAGCACTCTTATAGGAATCCTGGATTGCCCCCGGCGCTATGAAAAAAAGAGGCCTTATGGTTTTTTGCAGACCCTTCCCTCTATATTATCAAATTCTGGTTTTATTATACCTGATTGGCTATTAAAAAATACTTCACTAAAGCTAATGGCATCTTTAGTTCTGTTCTGCAATCCTGGGGAAGAGATGAGGCGGGAGCCGGGCAAAGCCTTCATTCCTGCATCAAACGAGCACCTCCAAGGACTCAGGAGGGCGAACCAGGACTTTGTGGCTTGCATCCAGAAACGTCATTCTGAGAGGGAGGCTACTTTGGATGCCGACGCCACACTGGTCGAGACCCAAAAGAAAGAGGCCTTCTTCAGCTATAGGGGGATATAAAGCCTATCAGCCTTTCAACGTTTGGTGGGCGGAGCAAAAGGTGGTCCTCCACACCGAGTTCAGAGACGGGAACGTTCCGGCCGGATATGAACAGCTCCGGGGATTCAAAGAATTCCTCGACATGCTTCCGGAAGGGGTGACGCGAGTGTATCTTGGTTCTGATACCGCAGGCTATGCGCATGATCTTTTACGATACTGCGAGAAAGGAGAGAGCCAACTTTTGGCAGGATCGAGTTTGCCATCGGTGTGGATGTGACGAAAGAGTTCAAGAAGGCCGTTGCCGAAGTCGAGGAATCGGAATGGAAACCCTTCCTGAAAGAAATCAAGGGGGAGATGAGGAAGACGGGAGCAGAATGGGCCGAAGTTTGCTTCGTTCCCAATGCCATTGCCCGAAGCAAGAACGATCCGGTGTACCGGTATCTGGCCATCCGTGAACTCTTAGAACAACCGGAACTTCCGGGGATGGAGGGGCACGTCGAGCTGCCCTTTCCCACCATGAGGATGGAGAAGAAACGTTACAAGGTCTTCGGCATTGTAACGAACAGGGACCTGGAAGGGAATGAATTGATCAACTGACTCCATCAGCGCTGCGGTAAGAGTGAAGAAGCTCATTCCATCATGAAAGAAGACCTGGCGGGACGGAAGCTGCCTTCCTCGGAGTTTGGGGAAAACGCCGCCTGGTGGTAGATCATGATCCTCGCTTTCAACCTCAACTCGGCTATGAAGCAGCTGGTGCTTCAGGGATCCGGGGTTGCTCAAAGGATGAAAGCAATCAGGTTTTCCCTTATTAGGCTGCCGGTACGGGTCATGAAAGCAGCGTATCATGGAGCTTGACTATGCACCATCCGGGTAGACTCTAGCGACACGCTCAGAAGCCGAGAGACAAACGGTGCTCGCAAGAAGCTGTGAAGGAGGACTTTATCCAAAATTGCCAACCAGGAAAGCTTCAGACACCATCTGGATGACAAAAATCGCCGAAGGTCTCCTTTAAAAGATTTTTTTCGGCAATTTCTGTTCGAACCCGCCCTTGCCAGATTCTGTCGGGGACCAGGCATGGGGGGACAATGGATTTAGGGAAGGTTCTTTCCTTGCTCTCCCCCTTTCGCTATGCTATAAGACAAATTCAAGGGATTGCCATGAGCCTCCTTTGGAAGGCGATTCAGGACGGATGGGGCGGATGGAAGAGCCGCAATCAAAGGCTCCCTCGCTCAGGGGAAGGCTATATGCTTTGGCTCATTTTCAACAGTTGCAAAAATAAAGTTGTGGATTAATAGGGACATAGATCCCATCAAAAAGTCCTTGGCACCACAGAATGCCCTTGGAAAACGAACATGGGTAATACGTCACACCTC
>Ga0187865_1003965_pt1 | contig 11488 bp, 9 predicted proteins | sample June2016WEW_11_1_2_FD_132989 | JGI IMG/M metagenome (GOLD analysis project Ga0187865, IMG submission 132989) | Peatland microbial communities from SPRUCE experiment site at the Marcell Experimental Forest, Minnesota, USA - June2016WEW_11_100 | ecosystem: Environmental > Terrestrial > Soil >...
ATGTACGTCACTGCAAATCCCATGGTCCGCGCCGGGCTCACCTGGCCGGGGGTAAAGTGGGCCTTTACCGCGGTGCACTCCTCCAACTGGCATCCCGTGACCTGGCTGTCACACATGCTGGATTGCCAGCTTTACGGAATGTGGCCAGGGGGGCATCACCTCACCAATGTCTTTTTCCATCTGGCCAACACGATTCTCCTCTTTCTCTTCTTTTCCCGAGTGACCGGCGCCCTCTGGCCCAGCGCCATGGTGGCGGCTCTGTTTGCCCTGCACCCCCTGCACGTGGAGTCGCTGGCCTGGGTCTCGGAAAGAAAAGATGTCCTGAGCACTTTTTTTTGGCTAGTCACTATGTGGGCTTACGGGGCTTATGTGGCCGTACCCTCGCTCAGGCGCTACCTGGCCGTAGTCCTTTCCTTTGTCCTGGGACTGATGGCCAAACCCATGCTGGTCACCCTTCCCCTGGTGCTGCTCCTCCTGGATTACTGGCCGTTGGGCCGGATCGCAGAGGTGGCCCCGCCTCGGGGCGCCATCGAGGGGAGCCCGCCACTAACAGGGCCACCGAAGAAAAGTTACTGGCCGCTGATCAGGGAAAAAATCCCCTTATTCGCCCTGGCCGCCCTTTCCTGCCTGATTACCGTGCTGGCGCAACGAGGGAGCGGCTCGGTGATGCCCCTGGCCATCCGGCCGCTGGACGCCCGCATCGCCAACGCCCTGGTCGCCTACCTGAAGTACGTGGTGAAGCTGCTCTGGCCTTACCCCCTAGCGTTCTTTTATCCCCTGGCCCCTATACCCTGGTGGCAGGCAGTGTGGGCCGGCCTGGCCCTGGCGCTGCTGTCGGTTTTCCTGCTCTACGGGGCCCGGCGCCATCCCTACCTGGGGGTAGGCTGGCTCTGGTATCTGATCACCTTGGCGCCGGTAATCGGACTGGTCCAGGTGGGAGGGCAGGCGATGGCGGACCGCTATACCTATGTGCCGTTTATCGGTCTGTTTATCATCGCCGCCTGGGGGATTGCCGAGGCCACCGCCGGCTGGCGGCACCGGAAAACCATCCTGTCCCTGAGCGCCGCGGCGGTGCTCCTGACCTGTCTGGTCTCCACCTGGATGCAGGCAGGCTACTGGCGGAACTCGGAGTCCCTCTACTTCGAGGCTATTCGCGTTACCGGGGACAACTACATGGCCTATCACCATCTGGGCATGGCCTACACCGACCAGGGCAAATTGGACCAGGCCATCGCCGCGTACAAAAAGTCCATTGCCGTGGATCCTTCCTATTCTCATGCTTACAATAACCTGGGCGTCGTCTACGCCAGACAGGGTAAGTTCAACGAGGCGGTGGAGCAATTTAAGCTGGCTATCCGGCTCTACCCTACCAATGTCAGCTTTTACCGCAACCTGGCCCTGGCCTATAGCCAGCAAGGGAAAAAAGCCGAAGCCGAGGCGGTGCTGGAGCAGGTGAAGTGGCTTACCGGGAAGGGGAAACCATAGTCTGGTGCGGGGTATCCAAAATTCAGGGGAAAATTATTTTTACCGCGCAATTTATGGTACTATGTCGTCGATGAGAGGAGGCGGCTTAAGAAATGGCGCCTTGGGGAGATTCTCACCGAAGCCAAGAAGTCCCCAAAAACCTTTTTGGGATTGCGGTGGCTAAGGCTGCTGCATAATCCCGGTTCAGAGAGGGCCGCATCTTTCCCGAGCATCCAAGGGGCGGGTTGTCAAGCCGTCCTTGCTTTGATAAGACCCCGCCAATTCTTTCCTCCAGGAGAAGCCATGTCTCATTACTATGAGGAAAACGATCTGGAAAGGTTTAATGAGATCGGCAAGCACCGCCCTGAGCTCTTCGACTACTTCATGAACTATTACCAGGGGGTCATGGCCGCCGGGGCCCTGACGGTGCGGGAGAAGGCCCTCATTGCCCTGGCGGTAGCCCACGCGGTGCAATGCCCCTACTGCATCGACGCCTATACCCGGGCCTCCCTGGAGGCCGGCTCCAATATGGAAGAGATGACCGAAGCCATCCACGTGGCCGCGGCCATCCGGGGCGGCGCCACTCTGATCCACGGCATCCAGGTCCACAATGTCGTAGCGAAGATCACCATTTAAGAGCGACATTCATGGTGCCTTTTGCCCGAAAGCTTGAACAGATCGGTTACCCGGTTCTCAGGGCCGAGCGGGTCAGCACCCTGCAGGTCAACCTGGGCTGGCGCTGCAACCAGGCCTGCCATCATTGCCATCTGGCCGCCGGCCCCGGGCGCCCCGAACAGATGGGACCGGCCACAGTCGAGGCGGTCATCGCCGCCGTGGCGCGCTGGGCCCTTCCGGTGGTGGACCTGACCGGCGGCTCCCCGGAGATCAATCCTCATTTCGAATACCTGGTGGGCCGTCTGCACCAGTTGGGCACCCACCTCCTGGTGCGCTGCAACCTTACCATTCTCCTGGAACCCGGCCGCGAGCACCTGCCGGAGTTTCTCCGGGACCACGGCGTGGAGTTGGTCTGCTCCCTGCCCTATTTCCTGGCGGACCCGGTGGACCGCCTGCGGGGTCCGGGAGTTTTTCACAAAAGCCTGGAGGCCTTGCACCGCCTGAACCGGGTGGGCTACGGCGCCCCGGGCTCGGACCTGCAATTGCACCTGATGTACAACCCCGGCGGCGCCTATCTGCCGCCCGCGCAGGGCGCCCTGGAAGACCGCTTCCAGCAGGAGCTGAAGGGCCGCTACGGCATCGCTTTCAACCGCCTCTATACCCTGCTCAACATGCCCATCGGGCGCTTCAAGGGATACCTGGAAGGATCGAGAAATTACGAGCGCTACATGGGGAAACTGGAGGCCAGCTTCAACCCGGCCACCATCACCGGCCTCATGTGCCGCAGCCTCCTCAGCGTTTCCTGGGAAGGCCGCCTCTTCGACTGCGACTTCAACCAGGCCCTCGACCTGCCCCTAGCCGCAGACCTGCCCCAGACCATCTCGGAATTCAACCTCCCGAGCCTGGAACATCGAACCATCCACCTGGACGACCACTGCTACGGCTGCACCGCGGCCGCCGGCTCCTCCTGCGGGGGGAAGCTGGTGAGGGAGTGAAGGTATGATTTTGAGGGGAGGGCCGGGGGAAAGGCAGTTGCCAGTGATTCAGTTATAAACCCAGATACCATCTAAACTCCGGTCATACTACAAGCACTGGAAAATTTTATCCAGGCACTCCACCGGCTATAATAATCCCTCTCGACGCAAGCGCGCCACGACCCCGGCCGTTGATTGGCTCCGGTCCATGGTATAAAAATGTAGCCCCGGCACACCAGCGCCGATCAGCTCTTTGCATTGTTCAAAAGCAAAGTCAATGCCGAAGTTGAGCAGCGCCCGGATATCGCCCTCCGGCAAGGGGCAGGAATCAGAGGGCGGGGAGAGATGATATTGCAGGGAGGAAGATGCGTGGTGGGTGCTGTGGAAGGTTGAGGGGAACATTTATAGGGGGAAAAAGAATTAATTTGCACGTAATCTGCACGTTGACCTACTAATGAAAAAGGCAAGCCCGACTCTTTATCGGTAACTTGCCTTTATTATTGCCATTTACTGGTCGGGACGAGAGGATTTGAACCTCCGACCCCCGCTTTAATGCAACGGGCCTGACAAGACTATTTGCTTCGAGGTGAAAGTAACCGTCTCAGGACGGCTTGCCGTGGTGGTGGTTGACAGCCCCGCAACCTTCGGATATTTTAGAATTTTTAAGAACCGGCCTCGGCGCCCGAACGCCCCCTAGGGGGTGCACCTTCTTCGAGCCTTAACCATGGGGACTCTCAGCGATCTCGTGCAGTTCATCTTTGCCGGATTGACCGGCGGGGCGATTTACGCCTTAGTGGCCCTGGGCTTCGGAGTGGTGCATAACACCATGGGGATCGTCAATTTCACCCAGGTGGATTTCGTCTCCCTGGGCGGCATGCTGCTGTTCAGTGCCCTGTTTGCCGCGGGGCTGCCCATGGCCGCCGCCCTGGCCGTTGCAGTGGCGGGAGTGGCGCTAATAGCCTGGTGGGTCGAGGTCCTGGGCCTCCGGCCATCCCGCTCCCAGAGCCACCTGGTGCTGATCTTCCTGACCATCGGCCTCTCCATCATCCTGCGGGGAGTCATGAAGCTCATCTGGGGCAAAAACCGCATGGCCGTGCCGTCGCTGTCGGGAGAAGAGCCGGTCCGCTGGCTCGGCGCTACGATCCTCCCACAAACCTTATGGATTCTGGCGCTTACTGCCGTGGCCATCGTCTGCCTCGTTCTGTTCTTCCGGAAGACCTCTTTGGGTTTGGCCATGCGGGGAGTGGCGGCCAATGCCGAAGCCGCGGCGGTGGTGGGCCTTAAAGTCGGGCAGGTCAAGGCCCTGAGCTTTGCCCTGGCCGGCGCCCTGGGGAGCCTGGCCGGTTGCCTGGTGACCCCCATCACCACCTTGAGCTATGACGTGGGGGTGCTGCTGGGACTCAAGGGATTCGCCGCCGCCATCCTGGGTGGGTTCGGCTCCTTTCCCGGGGCTATTGCCGGCGGGCTGCTCCTGGGGCTCCTGGAAAGCCTGGGCGCCGCCTATATCAGCAGCGCCTATAAGGACGTCATCGCCTTTGTCGTGCTCCTTTTGGTCCTGTTCATCCGCCCCCGGGGTCTGCTGGGGGGAGAGGCCTAACCGGCACTTTAAAGGGGACAACTCATCACTTTTGACCGCGGGCCGGGGAGAAGAAACGCCAGGAAGGCCATGTTAAGCAAGCCTTCCATTGATATGTGTGTTTAACCTAGGATTGACGCGGAACTATGGCTACGCAGCAGAACCCCGAACGCATCCTCATGGGCAACGAAGCCATCGCCCGGGGGCTCATCGAGGCCGGCGTCACCCTCGCGGCCTCCTATCCCGGCACCCCGGCTTCCGAGATCCTCTCCGCGGTGGTGGCCTTTGCCAAAGAGACCGGCGCCCCGGTGCACGCCGAGTGGTCGATAAACGAAAAGGTGGCCTATGAAGTGGCCCTGGCCAATTCCTACACCGGCCGCCGCTCCGCGGTCTCCATGAAGCAGGTGGGCCTCAACGTGGCCTCGGACCCCTTTATGCGCTCCGCTTACCTGGGCGTCAAGGGCGGCCTGGTGGTCATCTCCGCCGACGATCCCGGCCCCCACAGTTCCCAGACGGAGCAGGACAGCCGTTTCTTTGCCATGTTCGCCAAGGTGCCGGTACTGGACCCCAGCAGCCCGCGGGAAGCCAAAGAGATGATTCGCCGGGCTTACGAAATCTCCGAAAAATACGAGCTGCCGGTGATGCTCCGCCCCACCACCCGGGTCTGCCACGCCCGCCAGAATGTGCCCCTGGCCGCCCCCGAGCCCCTGGCGCGGTCGGCCCGCTTCGAGAAGAATCCCCGACGCTGGTGCGCCACCCCCCAATACCTGCGGGAACTGCACCGCCTCCTCAATGAAAAAATCCGGCAGCTCGCGGCCGCAGACGAGTTTGCCCCCATCCTGACGCCCGGGGACGGCTCCCATGCCGGAACTTGCCTCATCGCTTCGGGCGTGGCATTCGCCCACGCCTGGGATGTCCTCATGGAGCTGGGGCTCTTGGGCCGCATCGATTGCTATCAGGTAACCCTGCCCTATCCCCTTAACCGGGGCTTTATCCAACAGATTGACTCCGGTTACCAAAAAGTCCTGGTCCTGGAAGAGACCTATCCGGTCATCGAAACCCAATTGGCGTGCGCCGCGGTCCAGGGAAGGGGCTCTCAAGCCGTACCCAATGAAGGGGAACTCACCCCCGAAGTCATCCAAGCCGTCCTGGAGCGCGCCCTTTCGCTGCCGCTCAGTCCGGCCCTGGGCGGCCCCCAGGGAGAACTCACCCGGCCGACCCTGTGCGCCGGGTGCGCCCACCGGGCCGCCTTCTACGCCATCCGGGAGACTTTCCCCCACGGCATCTTCCCCAGCGACATCGGCTGCTACACCCTGGGGATGAACCTGGGCGCGGTGGACACCTGCCATTGCATGGGCGCCGGCATCAGCCAGGCCGCCGGCTTTTACCACGCCTACGCCGCGGCTGGTGACGACCTGCCCACCATCGTGGCCACCATCGGGGACTCCACCTTTTTCCACTCCGGCGTCCCGGCCCTGATTAACGCCGTGTTCCACCGGGCCCGCTTTATCCTGGTCATCCTGGACAACGCCACCACCGCCATGACCGGCTACCAGCCCACCCCGGAGCTCGGCCTCACCGCCATGGGCGAGCCGGCGACCCGGGTTTTCATCGCCGACCTGGTGCGGGCTAGCGGCGCCCGCTTCTTACAGGAGTGCGACCCTTACGACCTTAAGGCCTTCGCCTCCCATTTAAAAGACGCGGAGCAGTATTGCCGGAGCGAAGCGGGCGGGGTGGCGGTGCTCATTGCCCGGCATCCCTGCCTCCTGGACAAAGGCGCCAGAAAAGCCCAGCCGGCTTACGAGATGTGCGTCACCGAGGATTGTACCGGTTGCCGGCACTGCCTGGACGATTTTGAATGTCCCGGGCTGGCCCTGAATGAGGCCACCGACCAGGTGGTCATCGACGGCGAGCGCTGCATCGGTTGCGGCTTCTGCGTCTACGTCTGCCCGGCCGGGTCCATCACGGCTTCTCCCAAGGAGCGGCCATGAAACAGCAGATCATCGTCAGCGGCCTGGGAGGGCAGGGTGCCCTCACCCTCACCCGCCTGCTGGCGGAAGCCGCCTTTGCCGCCCACTTCCCGGTCCTGACCTCCGAGACCCACGGCATGGCCCAACGCGGCGGCACCGTCATCTCCATGATCAAGGTGGGTCCCTTCCGGGGGCCCTTGATTCTGGCCGGCGCCGCGGACGTGGGGCTCTTCCTCACCTTGAAAAACCTAGCCGTCCACGGTTTCTACCTGAAGCCGGACGCGGCGCGCTTCGTCAATTCCGACACTCCAGGCGATTACTGGCACCTCGATGCCCGGACCATGGCGCAGCAACTGGGGGCGCCCGTGGTGGCCAACCTCATCCTCCTGGGATACGCCGTGGGGCAAGGGGCCCTGTTCTGCGACCCCCAACTCATGGAAAAAGTCATCACCGACAAGTCCCCGGCCCGTTTCCGGGAATCGAACTTCCGGGCCTTTGGCGCGGGGGTGGAGGCAGCGCGGCGTGCCAACCCTTAAGACCATCAAAACCTTCGTCGTTCGCCACCGCACCGGCCTGCTGGTCTGTCTCCTCTCTCTGGTCCTGGTCCTTACCCCCCTGTTGGTCCGCAACCCATACAACCTGGGCATCCTCAACCTCATCGGCCTCTATGTCATCGTGGTCCTGGGGCTGAACCTGTTCACCGGCTATGCCGGCCAGATTTCCCTGGGGCACGCCGCCTTCTTCGGCCTGGGGGCCTACGGTTCCGCCATCCTCACCGCCACCTATCATTTCTCGCCCTGGCCCGCCATGGCGCTCACTGCCGCGGCCGTGGCCCTGGTGGCGCTGATCCTGGGCGTTCCCACCCTCAGGCTCTCCGGCCATTACCTGGCCATGGCCACCCTGGGTTTCAACTATGTCATCAGCAGCATCCTGGTGCAGTGGGATGAGGTCACCGGCGGGCCCAGTGGCCTCTCGGGCGTGCCGTCGCTATCCCTTTTCGGGGTCTCGTTCAACAGCGACCTCAAGTTCCACTACCTGGTCTGGACCTTTGCCCTGGTGGCCCTGACCTTATGCCTCAATCTGGTGCGCAGCGGGGTGGGAAGGGGTTTGGCCGCCCTGGCCCAAGACGAGGTGGCCGCCGCTTCCTTCGGGGTGGATGTGAAACGGGAGAAAATCCGGGTCTTCATCCTCTCCGCGGTCTTTGCTTCGGTGGCTGGCAGCCTCTACGCCCATTATTTCGGCTACGTCAACCCGGATGCCTTCAGCATCTTCAAATCCCTGGACCTGGTCATCATGGTGGTGGTGGGCGGCATGGGTTCCATCTGGGGCACCCTCTTCGGGGTGGCGTTCATCACCCTCCTGCCCCATTTGTTGGACTTCTTGGAAACCTACAACGACATCATCCACGGCGTGATCCTGGTCATAATTCTCCTTTTCCTGCCCCAGGGATTTGTTTCCGGGTTGCTGGATCTCATCAAAACCCGTCTGGCCCGTCGCCATCTGGCGGCCGGAAGCTAATATATGAAAATTGTAAGATATTCATCCCGGTGTCTTGGTGGCTAATATGATTATGGAAAACATCCGGAGCCAACCGCTCCTCCGGATATCTGGCCTCACCAAACATTTCGGCGGTTTGCCGGCCCTGGCGGATGTCTCTTTCTGGGTGGAGCGAGGCAAAGTCACCGCCCTCATCGGCCCTAACGGCGCGGGCAAGACCACCCTCCTGAACTGTCTCTCCGGGGTCACCCGGCCCGATGCCGGAGGCATCCTCTTCGCTGGCGCCAACCTTGCCGGGGTGCCGGCTCACCGCGTAGCCCGAATGGGCATCTCCCGCACCTTCCAAAACCTGCGCATTTTCCCGCGCCTTTCCGTTCTGGACAATGTGCTCTGCGGCCTGACCGTCCAGGCCGGGGCCTCCATGCTCCAGGCCCTGCTCCGCCCCCCCGGGTTGCGTCACCGGGAGCGCCGCCTTATGCTAACGGCCATGGAGGTCCTGGATACCTTCGGCCTGGCGGACAAGGCCGGCGTGCCCGCGGGGGCGTTGCCCTATGGCGACAAAAAAAGGGTGGAGATGGCCCGGGCTTTCGTCTCCCAGCCCCTGCTCACCCTGTTGGATGAGCCGGTGGCGGGCCTCAACCCCGATGAGACCGCCCAGATCGCCGGTCTCATCCGCCAGATGCGCCTCTATGGAAACACCATGATCCTGGTGGAACATGACATGGAATTGGTCATGGGGGTCTCGGACCAGGTAGTGGTCTTGGATGGTGGCAGCCGTATCGCCGCGGGGAGCCCTGACGAGGTCCGCCACAATCCCTTAGTCCTGGAGGCCTATCTGGGCCGCATGAGCCTCACCGCCTGAGGTCATCTTAAACTGCAGGAAATATGGCCTGGTTCCGAACTGCTGGGCCTGGATTTTGCCGGTGGCGCGGGCTGGTAGGGCGGGCCTCTTGCTCATCCCACCCCCTCTCCCTTAAGAAACTCGGCTTCCGCCGCGCCCCCCGCCCACCCCCTCCCGGTCGAAACGCTGGCGCCAAGAATCTCCCTGGTCAAGTGGCCGGGATTCATATATAATTCTATAGTGCTATGACCGCTACAACCCCAGCCCCCTTGCTCCGCATCGATAACCTGACGGTGCACTACGGCGCCGCCCAGGCGCTGTTCGGCCTGGATTTGCAGGTGGCCCCGGGCGAGACCGTGGCCCTGGTGGGCGCCAACGGCGCGGGCAAGACCAGCCTGCTCAAGGCCATCATGGGCCTCGTCCCTCCTTCCGGCGGCCGCATCTTCCTGGACGCTCAAGAGGTCACCGGCAAGTCCCCCGCGGCCATGGCCGTCCTGGGGGTGGCCCTCTGCCCCGAGGGCCGGGAGATGTTCGGCGACCTCACCGTCCGGGAGAACCTGGAGCTGGGCGCCCTGGCCTTACGCCTCGGCCGCCCGGAAATGGCCCGCCGCCTGGAGGAAGTCTTTGCCCGCTTCCCCCGTTTGGGCGAGCGGGTCAACCAGCGCACTAATACGCTTTCCGGCGGGGAGCAGCAGATGGTGGCCATGGGCCGGGCCCTCATGGCCAAACCCCGGCTCCTGTTGCTGGACGAGCCTTCCCTGGGTCTCGCCCCCCTCATCACCGACGAGATTTTCGACCTCATCCACCGGCTCACCCGGGCCCACGTGACTATCCTCCTGGTGGAGCAAAACGCCGCCCGGGCCCTGACCGCCTCCGGCTCCGCTTATCTTTTGGCCAACGGCCGCATCGTGGGCCAGGGCCAAAGTGAGCAACTCCTGGTGGACCCGGAACTACGCCGCGCCTTTCTGGGCGCGGGTTCCGCCCACAACCCGGCGGCGTCCCGCTTGGGCGCCGCGGGATTCACCAATATCAGACTGGAGAAGCCGAACTTGAGCAAGCAAACCTTTATGCCGCCGTTTAAAACCGTGGAGGAGCTTAAGTGCCACCAGCTCGCCGGCCTCAAGTGGACCGTGCGCCACGCCTATGAAGGTTCCAGCTTTTACCGGGCTCACCTGGACGCGGCCGGGGTCTCCCCCGACGATATCCGGGAACTTTCTGACCTGAGCAAGCTGCCCCTCACCACCGGGGACGACCTGCGGGACGGCTACCCCTTCCCCTTCCGGGCCGTGCCCTTTGAGCAGATCGTGCGCATCCACGCCTCCAGCGGCACCACCGGCAAGCGCAAGATCCTGTGCTATACCCAAAAAGACGTGGACGACTGGCGGCATTTCTTCGCCCGCTGCTACGAAATGGCCGACGTCACCCCCCTGGACCGGGTGCAGATCGCGGTGGGCTACGGGGTCTGGACCGCGGGCGTGGGCTTCCAGGCCGGGGTGGAGCAGCTGGGGGCCATGGCCGTGCCCCTGGGGCCGGGAAACGTGGACATGCACTGCGAATTCCTGGTGGACCTGCAAAGCACCGTGCTGTGCTGCACCGCCTCCATGGGCCTGCTCATGGCCGAAGAGGTCAACAAGCGGGGCCTCGCCGACCGGATCAACCTCAAAAAGGTCATCTACGGGTCGGAAAGATCGTCCGTGTCCATGCGGCGCAAGATTTCCGAACTCTTCGGCGGGGTGGAGCTCTTCGATATCCCCGGCATGACGGAGCTCTATGGGCCCGGCACCGGCATCGAATGCCCCCACCACGACTGCATCCACTACTGGGCCGACTACTATATCCTGGAGATCCTGGACCCCGACACCTTGCAGCCGGTGTCCGAAGGCGAGTGGGGCGAAATGGTGGTCACCACCCTGAGCAAGGAGGCCGCGCCCCTGATCCGCTACCGCACCCGGGACATCACCCGCATCATCCCGGGGCCGTGCACCTGCGGCGCGTTTCTGCCCCGGCACTCCCGTATCCGGGGGCGCACCGACGACATGTTCAAGTTCCGGGCGGTGAATATTTATCCCTCCAGCATTGACCACATCCTCTCGGAGATCCCGGGTTTGGGCTCCGAGTACCAGATCCACCTGACCCGGGACGAAGCCGGCCGGGACCATATGCACTTGAAAGTGGAGCGGGGCGAGGGCGTGGAGGCGGGCCGGGCCGACGAGTTGGGCCGGGAGGTCCGTTATGTCATCCGGCACAAGCTTATGGTCACCCCCGAAGTGGAAGTGGTGGCTTACCGCGCCCTGCCGCGCTCGGAGCGTAAAAGCCAGCGCGTCTTTGATACCCGGATCACCGATTCGGTGGTTTGATTTTCACCACGAGGACACCAAGAGCGCCAAGAATCTCTGTGTCCTCTATGCCTCATTAATCCTTAATGCACTTTTTTGGAGTATTGTCTTCTACTGCATTTTGTTGCTTATGGCGCGGAAAAAGAAAGCTTAACGTTACCCAGACTCAATAGAGTGTTAATCAAGAGCAGTTGAATTGATCTAAAGACCCTAAA
>Ga0187865_1003966_pt1 | contig 11486 bp, 10 predicted proteins | sample June2016WEW_11_1_2_FD_132989 | JGI IMG/M metagenome (GOLD analysis project Ga0187865, IMG submission 132989) | Peatland microbial communities from SPRUCE experiment site at the Marcell Experimental Forest, Minnesota, USA - June2016WEW_11_100 | ecosystem: Environmental > Terrestrial > Soil >...
CCAGGGCATCGGCGACAAGCACATCCCGTTCATCCACAACGTCTACAACACCGACATCGTGACGGCGGTCTCCGACCGCGCGACGGACCATCTCGCCCTCGTCTTCGGGACGGACGCCGGGAGGACCTTCCTCGCCGAGCGGCGCCACGTGCCCGCGGACGTCCTCGCTGTGCTCGATGATTTCGGCCTCTCGAGCATCTGCAACATCGTCGCCGCCGTGAAGACGGCCAAGTACCTCGGACTCGGGCCCGACGAGGTCGTGATGACCGTGGCGACGGACGGTGCCGAGATGTACGCGAGCGAACGGGCGCGCATCGCGGCGCGGGACTTCCCCGAAGGATTCGACGACGTCCGTGCCGCCGGGGCGTTCGGCCGGCACATGACGGGAGCCGAGACCGACCACCTGCTCGAGATGACCGCCGTCGACCGCGCCCGCGTGTTCAACCTCGGCTACTTCACCTGGGTGGAGCAGCAAGGGGTCGCCGTCGACGAGTTCACGGCGCGGCGCGACCAGTCCTGGTGGCGCGCCCTGCGGGCAGAGATCCCGCAGTGGGACGACCTCATCCGCGAGTTCAACGCTCGAACGGGAGTCACCGTCTCTTGAGCGCGACCGCCAGCACGCTCGTCTGCTCCGGGTGCGGCGCGTCCCCGAGCCCCACCGAGCCCTACCCGTTCCGCTGCCCGAACAGCGGCGTCGGCGACGTCGACCACGTGCTCGTCCGTGTCCTCGACATCCCGAGCGTGCGGTTCCCGGACCCGGACGGGATCGACCAGTGCCCCTTCGTCGCCTACCGGGAGCTGCTGCACAGCTACCACCGGGCACTCGCCGGCGGCCTCGACGACGCGCGTTTCGTCGAGCTCGTGCGGCGTTTGGACACCGCGGTCAGCCGGGTCGACGGACACGGTTTCCGCGCGACGCCTTTCACCCGCAGCGAGACCTTGTCCACCGCCCTCGGGTTCGTCGAGCCCGGGGGCGTCTGGGTGAAGAACGAGATCGACAACGTCGGCGGCTCGCACAAGGCGCGCCACCTCATGGGGGTGCTTTTGCACCTCGAGGTGGCGGACCTGATCGGTCTCGCCGACCGTGACCGGCGCCCGCCGCTCGCCGTCGCGAGTTGTGGCAACGCCGCGCTGGCGGCCGCGGTGGTCGCCGCGGCTGGAAAGTGGCGGCTGCGCGTGTTCGTGCCGGTCGACGCCGACCGGCACGTCATCGACCGGCTCGGCGATCTCGACGCCGAGATCGTCGTCTGCGAACGCCGGCCCGGCGAACCCGGCGACCCGACTTATCTCCGACTGCTCGACGAGCTCGGCCGTGGGGCGCTGGCGTTCACGTGCCAGGGGAACCTGAACGGCCTGGCGATCGAGGGCGGCGAGACCCTCGGCTACGAGATCGCGTCGCAGTGCGAGGCAAGCGGGCTCACGTTCGATCACGTCGTCGTCCAGGTGGGCGGGGGCGCCCTGGCGAGCAGCTGCGCCCAGGCATTTGCGGAGTCTTCCGCGCTCGGGAGGATGGACCGTGTGGCGCGGATCCACACGGTCCAGACGACGGGCGCCCATCCGCTCGAGCGCGCCTACCTCAAGGTGCGCGCCACCCTTCCGGGCTCGCCCTCCGCCGCCGAGATCGACGGCGCGCTCGGCGGCGCGGCGCGAGCGCGGTCGAGCTACATGTGGCCGTGGGAGAGCGAGCCGAAAAGCGTCGCCGAGGGGATCCTCGACGACGAGACCTACGACTGGCTGGCGGTCGTGCGGGCCATGCTCGTCACCGGCGGCCAGCCGGTCGTCGTCGGGGAGGAGCGGCTCGTCGAGGCCCACCAGCTCGGTCACGACGCGGGATTCAACGTCTCGGCGACCGGATCCGCCGGTCTCGCCGGGCTCGTCGAGTTGCTCGGCGCGGGCGCGGTGCGCGCCGACGAGCGCGTGGCGCTTCTGTTCACCGGGATCGAGCGCTGAGCGCGGTGGCCCGCTCCCGCAGCCCCGCCCGGGCGCCGGCGATCGTTTTGCGCGGCGCGACGGTCGTCGTCTCGCTCGACCCGCCCGAGGTCGTCGCGGCCGACCTCGTCATCGCCGACGGGCGCGTCCGGGCGCTCGGCGAGGCACCCGCGGCGGCCGTGTCGAGGGACTGCTCCGGCACGCTCGTCGTGCCGGGCCTCGTCTGTGCCCACCACCACCTCTACTCAGCCCTTTCCAGGGGCATGCCGTATGCGCTCGCGCCGCCGCGGGACTTCACGGAGATCCTCCAGCGGATCTGGTGGCGGCTCGACCGCGCCCTCGACGAGGAATCCGTGCGCGCCTCCGCGGTCCGGGGTGGGCTCGACGCCCTCCTCGCCGGGACGACGACGATCGTCGACCACCACGCCTCGCCGAACTCGATCGACGGCTCGCTCGACTTGATCGCCGACGCGCTCGGCGCCTTGGGCGCGCGCTCGGTGCTCTGCTACGAGGTGACGGACCGCGACGGCCCGGAGCGCGCCCTGGCGGGCCTCGCGGAGAACCGGCGCTTCCTCCGGCGCCACCTGCCCCTCGCCCGCGGGATGGTGGGCGCGCACGCCTCGTTCACACTTTCGGACGCGACCCTCGAGGCGTGCGCCGGCGAGGCGGCCGACGCCGGCGTGGGGGTGCACATCCACGTGGCCGAGGACGACGTGGACGAGCGTGACTGCGTAGGGCGTTGCGCCAAGCGGGTGGCGGGCCGACTCGCCGACGCGGGCGTGCTCACGGAACGGGCGCTGCTCGCGCACTGCGTGCACGTCGACGAGGCTGAGGCACGCCTTGTCGAGTCGTCGGGGGCGACCGTCGCCTGCAACCCGCGTTCGAACATGAACAACGGCGTCGGGCACTCGCCGTTCAACCGCCGGGCAGGGCGCGTCGCGCTCGGGACCGACGGCATCGGCGGCGACATGCTGGCCGAATCACAGGCGGGCTTTTTCCGCGCCAAGGAGGCCGATCTCGGCACGGGGCCGGAGTGGCCGCTCGTCCGTCTCGCCGAGGGCGCGCGCCTGGCGGCACGGGCGTTCGACGAGCCGCTGCTCGGCACGCTCGTGCCGGGCGCGCCGGCGGACCTCTGTGTGCTCTCCTATGCGCCGCCGACGCCGATCGGGGCGGCAAACCTCGCCGGGCACTGGGTGTTCGGCCTCGCCCCGGGGCGAGTCCGCGACGTCTACGTGGCGGGCGAGCTCGTCGTCGAGGGAGGCCGCTCGACCAGGGTCGACGAGGCCGGGGTCGCCGCCGACGAGGTGCGCGTCACCGAGCGGCTGTGGCGGCGCCTCGAAGAGACGCCCGCGCACACCTACGATCCAAGACGGAGGGAGGAGCGATGAGGGCCGCCCTGTACTTACAGGACATGCATCCGATCCGTGACGGCATGGAGTACTCGCGCTACGCGGAGGAGCGGGGCTTCGAGGCGATCTGGCAGGCCGAGAGCCGGCTCGTGCGGGAGGCGACGGTGCCGATGGCGGCCTACGCCGCCGTCACGAGCCGGATCAAGGTGGCCTCCGGGGTGATCCCGATCTGGACCCGCAACGTGGGCCTTCTCGCCGCGACGTTCTCGACGCTCGACGAGCTCGCCCCGGGGCGGGTGATCCTCGGGCTGGGCGCGTGGTGGGAACCGCTGGCGGGCAAGGTCGGCATCGACCGCCGGAGACCGCTCCGCGCGATGCGCGAGGTGGTCGAGGCGACGAGGCGGCTCCTCGCCATGGAGCGCGTCACCTACCACGGGGAGTTCGTGCACCTCGACGACGTCGAGATCGACATCGTCCACGGTGACCGCTCGCCGAAGCACGTGCCGATCTACGTCGGTGCGACCGGCATGCAGATGATGGAGCTCGCCGCCGAGATCGCCGACGGGGTGGTGCTCAACTACATGGTGAGCCCCGCCTACAACCGGGAGGCGATGGAGCACCTCGCCATCGGCGCGGCGCGCGCCGGGCGCAACCTCGACGAGATCGACCGGCCCCAGCTCGTCGTGTGCTCGCTCGACAACGACCGCGAGCTCGCCCTCGACCGGGCCCGTGAGCTCCTCACCCAGTATCTCGGGCAGCAGCCCCACATCATGAAGGCGAGCGGGGTCGACCCGGCCCTCATCGAGGAGATCGGCAAGGTCCTCACCTGGCCCGCCGGGCCGGAGGAGATCCACAAGGCGATGCGCCTCGTGCCCGATGACGCGGTCCAGATGATCACGGCGTCCGGCACGCCGGAGGAGTGCCGGGCCAAGGTCGACGAGTACATCGCGGCGGGCGCGACCTGCCCGATCCTGTACCCGCTCGGCAGCGACGTGCGGTTGATGATCGACACTTTCGGCTCGTGACGGGCCAGCGGAAACAGGAGGTCGGCACAAGATGAGGAGCTTCGCCGGAAGGGACATCCTTTCGCTCAAGGACTTCGAGCGTGACGAGTACTTCGAGGTGTTCCGGGTCGCCGACGAGCTGGCTCCGTTGGCGGAGCGCCGCGAGAACGGCGACCTGCTCTCCTCGAAGACGCTCCTCACGGCCTTCTACCAGCCGAGCACGCGAACGCGCCTCGCGACGGAGGCGGCGATGCACCGCCTCGGCGGGCACGTGCTCGGGTTCTCCGACGCGAAGATGACCCGCGCCGGGGACTTCTACCAGGAGTCGATCAAGGACACCGTCCACATGCTCGAGTACTACGGAGACGTCATCGCGATGCGCCACTTCGAGCAGGGCGCGCCGGCGGAGGCCGCCAAGTGGGCCTCGGTGCCGGTGATCAACTGCGGCGACGGCTGGGGCGAGCACCCCACCCAGGTGCTCACCGATCTCTACACGATCTGGAAGGACAAGGGCACGCTCGACGGGCTCAACGTGTTGTGCGTCGGGGACATGCGCATGCGCACGATGCACTCGATCCTCTACGCGATGTCGCAGTTCGACATGACCGCGTCGCTCGTCCACCCGCCCGAGATGTCGCTCCTGCCCGAGTTCTCCGCCGAGCTCGACGCCCGCAGCGTCCGTTACCGGGAGTACGAGAGCGTGGCGAAGTGCATCGCCGAGGCGGACGTCGTCTACATGGAGCCGGTCGTCCAGCCCGACTACACGAAGTCCCGCGAAGAAGTGAAGGAGCACGGGCTCACGCCGCCGGCCTACCGCGTCACGCGCGAGCTGATGGCGAAATCAGCCAAGCCCGGGGCGATCATCCTCCACTCGCTGCCGAGGATGGACGAGCTGCCCCCCGACGTCGACAGCACGCGCCACGCCCGTTACTGGTTCGAGGCGTTCAACGGCGTCGTGATGCGCATGGCGTTGCTGGCCCTGGTGCTCGACGCCGTGCAGTAGTCGCCGGGACCTGGGACGAGTCGAGAAAGGCGAACGATGCAGACACATCTTCGGGGTCGGGACGTCATCGACTTCAGCGAGTGGACCAAGGACGAGATCGACACGGTGCTCGAGGTGGCGTTCGGTCTGAAGCGCGACCGTGCGCTCGGGCGGCCCCATCCGCTGCTGCGGGACAAGGTCCTCGCGATGCTGTTCTTTTTCTCGAGCACGCGGACACGGGCGTCGTTCGAGGCGGGCATGGCGCAACTCGGGGGCCACGCGCAGTTCATCGAGAGTCGCACGACCCAGATCGCCCACGGCGACACCGCCAAGGAGATCGGCGAGATCCTCGGCCGTTACAACGACGGCATCGCCATCCGCAACGTCGACTGGCAGGTCGGCAACGCCTACCAACGTGAGGTCGCCGCGGCGAGCCGGGTCCCCGTCCTCAACATGCAGTGCGACGTCTTCCACCCGCACCAGGCGCTCGCCGACCTCATGACGATCATCGAGCGCTTCGGCGACCCGCGCGGCCGCACGGCGACGATCAGCTGGGCCTGCGCCGCGAGCTACCAGAAGCCGATCAGCGCGCCGCAGAGCCTGGCGCTTTTGCTCCCGCGCTTCGGTATGAACGTGCGGCTCGTCCACCCGCCCGAGTTCGGCCTCATGCCCGAGATCGTCGACCAGGCCCGGGAGGAGGCGCGGCGCGCCCACGCCTCGTTCGAGGTGTCGAACGACTTCGACGAGGGCATGCGGGCCACGGACGTCATCTACGCCAAGAGCTGGGGTGCGCTGCTCACGACGACGGACGAGGCGAAAGGGGCGAAGCTCATCGCCAAGTACCCCGACTGGATCACCGACAGCCGTCGTCTCGGCATGGCGAACGAGGAGGCGATCTTCATGCACCCGCTCCCGGCGGACCGCAACGTCGAGGTCACCGACGAGGTGATCGACGGGCCGCACTCCGTCGTCTACGACCAGGCCGAGAACCGCCTCCACGGCCAGAAGGCGGTCATGGCACTCACGATGAGCTGAGGTCGACCTCATGGCCAAACGACTCGTCGTCGTGGCGATCGGCGGGAACTCGCTGATCACGGACCGCATGCACCAGGCCGTGCGCGACCAGTACATCGCGGCCCACGAGACCTCCGAGCACGTGGCGGCGATGATCGCCGACGGCTGGGACGTCGTCGTCGGCCACGGCAACGGCCCCCAGGTGGGTTTCATCCTGCGCCGCTCCGAGATCGCCGCCCACGAGCTGCACGAGATCCCGCTCGACGTCTGCGGCGCGGACTCCCAGGGGGCGCTCGGCTACGCGCTGGCCCAGAACCTGCAGAACGTCCTGCACCGCCGCGGGATCGACAAACCCGTCGTGGCGGTCGTGACCCAGACCGAGGTCGCCCGCGACGACCCCGCCTTCGCGAAGCCGAGCAAGCCGATCGGCTCGTTCATGGACGAGGCCGAGGCGCGCCGGCGCCGGGAGCAGGACGGCTGGGAGGTCATCGAGGACGCGAGTCGCGGGTGGCGGCGCGTCGTCGCCTCCCCGCGGCCCCAGCGCATCGTCGAGCTCGAGGCGATCAGGACGCTCATCGCCGCCGGAGCGATCGTCATCGGGGTCGGAGGCGGGGGGATCCCCGTCGTCGCCAACGCCGAGGGGGATCTGTCCGGCGTCGAGGCCGTGATCGACAAGGACCTCGGGTGTTCGCTCCTCGCCCGGGATCTCGACGCCGACCTGTTCCTCATCTCGACAGCGGTCGAGAAGGTGGCCCTCGACTTCGGCACGCCCGCCCAGCGCTGGGTCGACCATCTCACCCTCGCGGAGGCGCGCCGGCATCTCGCCGAGGGCGTGCACTTCGCGGCGGGGAGCATGGCACCGAAGATCGAGGCGATCATCGAGTTCCTCGAAAACGGCGGCAGGCACGCCATCGTCACCGACCCCCCGAACCTCGCGCGGGCGCTCGCCGGTCAGACCGGGACGCATTTCACGATCGACTGAGCCCGCGCCTCCGGGCGCGGAGGCGCCTGACGGAGGGACGCCGCGTTAGGAATCGAGGAATCGAAGCACAGCGAGGACGCGCCGGTGGTCTGACTGCGACACCGGCAGGCCGAGCTTGGAAAAGATGTTGGCGACGTGCTTTTCGACCGCGCCCTCCGAGACAACGAGGGCGGTCGCGATGGCGGCGTTCGAGCGGCCCTCGGCCATCAAGGAGAGCACCTCGCGCTCGCGAGCGCTGAGGCTCGCGAGGGGATCGGCGCGCCGCGAATTGCCGACGAGTTGCGTGACCACCTCGGGATCGAGGGCGGTGCCGCCCGAGGCCACCCGCACCAGCGCCTCGACGAAGTCGCTGACGTCGGCCACCCGGTCCTTGAGGAGGTACCCGATGCCGGCCGCGTCCTCGCCGAGGAGCTCTGCGGCGTACCGGGTCTCGATGTACTGGGAGAAAAGGAGAATGCCGAGCCGCGGGTGGTCGTGTCGCAGCTCGAGCGCAGCGCGCAGGCCCTCGTCGGTGAAGGTGGGCGGCATGCGGATATCGACCACGACCACGTCCGGAAGGACGCGCTCGACCGACCTGCGGAGCGCTTCGGCGTCGCTCACCGCCTCGGTGATCTCGAAACCTCTGTCGGCCAGCAGCTCGACGAGTCCGTCGCGCAGGACCGCGGAGTCCTCGGCGATCGCCACCCGGATGGAGTCGGTCATCATCTAGGCGTGGATCGGTAGGTCGACCGTCACGACGGTGGGTCCGCCGGTCGGGCTGTCGATGCTGAGTTGACCGTCGACCGCGCGCACGCGCTCGGTGAGCCCGTTCAGCCCGCTCGACGTCGACCCGACGGCGGACACCTGCGCGCCACCGCGTCCGTCGTCGCGAACCACCAGGCGCAACCACTGCCCGTGCTGCACGCACCTGACCGTCGCCCGGGAGGCGTGGGCGTGCTGGGCGACGTTCGCGAGCAGCTCCGCCACGCAGAAGTAGGCGATCGTCTCGATGGCCGGTGTCGGTCGGTTCCGGACGTCGACGTCCAGCTCGGTCGGCAGCGTGCTGCGCGCGGCGAGCGTGGTCAGCGCGCCCTCCAGCCCCGTGTCGAGGACCGGGGGGTGTATCCCGCGGGCGAGGTCGCGCAGCTCCGTGATCGCCTCCTTGGCCCCTTTGTGGGCATCGTCGACCAGCCGGCGCACCTCGTCGAGGTCGGGTTCGCGGCCTTCGGCCAGCTTCTCCTTCGCCTGACCGAGACGCATGGCCACCGCCACCAGCTGCGCCTGGGTGCCGTCGTGGAGGTCGCGTTCGATCCGGCGCAGTGTCGCGGCCGACGCGTCGACCGTCTGCGCTCGGGTCTGCTCGAGCGACCGGAGCCGAACGGTGACCGGGTCCGGCGCCAGAAGCCACCGCATCAGCGAGCGGTCGACGTAGACGACCAGCCGCATCGTCCACGGGGCCACGAACAAGAGCAGAACGCCGGTGATGAAGATGAAGAGTCCGTGGAAGATGCCGGAGTTGCCCACTGACAGAAAGCCGGGAGCGAAGAGGTTCCGGAAGAGTCCGAACTCGGTGGGCCGGGAATCCCCGGCGCCCCAGATGGGGTAGGTGAGACAGAAGAAGGCGTCGAGCCACACGCTCAGGGCGAACCAGACCCCGAAGGCCATGAGCGGGACCTTCGCCATCGAGTAGCCGATCGCCCGCCAACCGGCCCGGTCGCGCAGCGCCGACTGCAGCCATCCGAAGAACCCGGGCTTCGGAGTGAACGGCTCTGGCTCCTCGATGTCGGCGATCGCGAGCCTGCGGGCCAGCGCCCGGTGGTATCGGCCGAACCCCCTCGCGCCGCGCACGGAGGCGGCCATGACGATGACGCCGACGAAAGTGATGAAGAGGCCGACGCCGGCGACCAGCGTTACCACGATGAAGTCGGCGGCCACCGCGGTGAGCCAGCCGCTGGCGGCGAAGTAGCACAGCTCGCGCCAGGGTTGCGGGCGGAACGGCTCGTGCGCGACCGTGCGGGCGAGGCGACGGCCCTTCGCGAGCCAGGCCTCGGGGACGACGATCGCCCTCTCCTTGCCACCGAGGCGGAGCTGCACGCGGATGCCCTGACCGTCCTCGTCAGTTGTCGTCATGCGGCGCCTTCCCTCGGCCCATCGACGATGTGGTTCTGGTCACGGACGGCCGCTGACCTGTAGCCATACTCCGCCAGGCCACGTGCAGTGATCATCTCGTTCGCCCTCCTCCGGGACGGCGGCCGCGATGACCGCCGCCGACCCGCAGTGACACCTTAAGGATTCGAGATACGCGGTGGAATCGGGCCAGTCGGTGTCTCGGGTGGGGGGTTAACCCCACCTCGTTGCGATGGGAAATCACGGGATTTACACGTTCGTGTCTCGGGGCTGCGCGAGTTTCGCCGCTCCGAGACACGCCAGGCGTCACGCGGTCCCGGCGGGGAGCGAAGCGGATCCGTCGGCGCGAAATGGAAGTTGCCGTCGATGCGGCAACTCTCGTTCCCCATTGAGGTACGAAGTCACGTCGCAGGCGGCTCGTATGACGAGGCCCGGACCGGTCGAGAGTTCAGCTCCGCGCCGCGAGACGGACCGCGTCGATGATCTTCTGGTACCCGGTGCAGCGGCAGAGGTTGCCCGAGAGCGCCTCCCGGATCTCGGCGTCATCGGGGTCGGGCACGCGCCGGAGCAGGTCGTGGGTGGCCATGACGAAGCCGGGCGTGCAGAACCCGCACTGGACGGCGCCGGCCTCGACGAAGGCCTGCTGGACTGGGTCGAGGATCCCGTCGGCGGCGAGCCCCTCGACCGTGGTCACCGCGGCGCCCTCGGCAGAACCGGCGGGGACGAGACACGAGCAGACGAGCAGGTCGTCGAGGTAGACGGAGCACGACCCACATTCACCCTGTTCGCAGGCGTTCTTCGTGCCGAACAACCCGAGGTGGTCCCGCAACAGGTCGAGCAGGCTCGCCTCCTCCTCGACGCCTTCGGCCACGCGGGCGACGCCGTTCACGGTCAACGAGACGTTCATGACGTCATCTCCCGGTATTCGTCCCAGCACCAGGCGAGCGATCGCCGGGCGAGCACCCGGAGCGCGTGCCGCCGGTAGTCCGCCGATCCGCGCACGTCGTCGATCGGTCGGGCGGACGCGGCGACGAGCCGGGCAAACTCGTCGACGGCGGCGGCGTCGAGCGCGGTACGCGAGTCCCAGGCGTTCGTCTCCCCGAGATGCCCGGCGAGGAACTCCTCGGCGGACCCGGCGCGCAGCGGGACCGGGCTCGCGGAGCCGATGCCGGTGCCGACGCGCCGTTCTGCGGGGTGGAGCGCCAGCGCGAACGAGCAGATCGCGATCACCATGGCGTTGCGCGATCCCACCTTCGAAAACGACTGGGGGCCCGTCGCCGCCGGAACCCACACTGCGGCGATCAGCTCGTCGGCGCCGAGGACGCTGCGCTTCGGACCGACAAAGTACTCGGCGATCGGCACGGTCCTGCTCGCGCTCACCGAGGCGATCTCGACCTCGGCGCCGCTGGCGAGGAGGGGCGGGTGGCAGTCTCCGGCGGGCGAGGCCGAGCCGAGGTTGCCGCCGATCGTCCCCCGATTGCGGATCGGCGGCGAGCCCACCGTGCGGGCGGCGGCGGCGAGGCCCGGGAGTTCGCCGGACAAGCCGCGCATGATCCCGCGATAGGTGACGCCGGAGCCCACGCGGATCTGTCCGTTTTCGCGTCCCCAGGCGCGCAGCTCCTCGACTCGCGACAGGTCGAGGAACGCGGCCGGGTGCAGGCGCCCGAAATTCACCTCGACCATCACGTCGGTGCCGCCCGCGACGACGACGGCCTCGGGATGCGCCGCCCGGGCGGCGAGCGCCTCCGCCCAGCTGGTCGGCCGGATGAACGTCACGGCGTCACCGGGCGGCGTCGTGGCGCCGATCGCGCCGAAAACGCCTGATTCGCATCGGAAGGGTCATCGGCTCTCACATGAGTTTCTGCTGGCCGGAGCTCAACTCGAAGTAGAAAGGCACCGACTTCTGCCCCGGGACCTGGGGCAGCGGGGGACGGCCGTCCGTGCGCGCCGGTCCGCGCAGGCCGACGAGCTCGTCCGGCGACACGGGGGCGCGGTTCAGCTCCCGACCCGTCGCGTCGCGCAACGCGGCGACGACGGCCGCCGTCGCGACGATCGTCGGCGATTCGCCGACGCCCTTCAGGCCGTAGGGGGAGCCGGGCTCGGGCTCCTCGACGGCGACC
>Ga0187865_1003972_pt1 | contig 11474 bp, 10 predicted proteins | sample June2016WEW_11_1_2_FD_132989 | JGI IMG/M metagenome (GOLD analysis project Ga0187865, IMG submission 132989) | Peatland microbial communities from SPRUCE experiment site at the Marcell Experimental Forest, Minnesota, USA - June2016WEW_11_100 | ecosystem: Environmental > Terrestrial > Soil >...
ATCGTCGATCGTAACCGTGCGAGGGACGCCCTCGATCAGGTTGCGGCCCTTCACCTCGATCGTGAGGGGCTTCTCGAGCGGATAGGCGGAGCCGATTTCGATCTTGATCTGCTCGGCGGTGCGCTCGCCCACCAGCAGGTTATATTTCCGCTTGAGGTAGTTCATGATGGCCTCGTCCATCTGGTTGCCGGCCATGCGCACGGAACGCGAATAAACAATGCCGCTGAGCGAGATTACCGCGATGTCGGTGGTGCCACCGCCGATGTCGACCACCATGTTGCCGCTGGGCTCGGTAATCGGCAGCCCCGCGCCAATGGCGGCCACCATGGCCTGCTCCACCAGGTGAACTTCGCTGGCCTTGGCGCGATAGGCGGAATCCATCACCGCGCGCTTTTCCACCTGCGTGATTTCCGAAGGCACGCCGATCACGATCCGCGGATGCACCAGCATCTTGCGGTTGTGCGCCTTCTGGATGAAGTAGTTCAGCATCTTCTCGGTGACCTTGAAGTCGGCGATGACGCCATCTTTCATCGGTTTGATCGCCACGATGTTGCCGGGCGTGCGTCCCAGCATCTCCTTGGCTTCTTTGCCCACCGCTTCCACTTCGCCGGTGTTCTTGTTGATGGCCACGATCGAAGGCTCGTTTACGACAATGCCCTTGCCCTTCGCGTACACCAGCGTGTTCGCCGTCCCAAGATCGATGGCGAGATCGCTCGAAAACATGCTGAACAGCGAACGCAGATTGTGCGAGCGCGATGAGCCGTTATGAAACCCGTTGTTTGACATGGCAATACTTCTCTCTCTCGGGAATTCCTCTCACCCCTGGAAACTGGGCTTTCCTTAGGTCCCGTGTGAGTTGCTTTCCCTTGGTGTCTTCCATTCTACTTGCATGTTCAGCAGAACTGGGTTGTCATCTGGGCACCGGTCGTTCTGAACATTGTTCCGAACCCTATTCTGAACCTCGAATCCTTTACTGAATCACCACTTTCTCCTGGCGGGTGTTCACCCCGCCTTTCGAATTCTGCGCCGTGACCGTGATCAGGTTTTCCCCGTTCGGCAAGGGCGGCGTGAAATAGTGGAACGAACCATCGTCGCCGACGATCGGCACTTCCCTGCCGTTCACCATGACGCGCGCTCCCGCCTCGGTCTTGCCCGTCACTTCGATCACGTGTCCATGCTGGACAAAAGAATCAAGGTCCAGCGACAGCTCTATTTTTTCCTTCGCCTTGACAATGATGGTAAAGCGATTCTTTTCGCTTTCCACCGATTCCTTGCCGGCCGCATCGTAGGACTGGATGGACCAATAGTAAGCCCCCACTGGCAGACCGGTCACCACCACGCTCGGCGTCTCCACCTTACGGTCCAGCAACAATGACGAGAAATACGGATTGTGCGAAATGCGCAGCCGGTATCCGGCGGCGTTCGCCATGGGCGTCCAGGCAAACTCCACTTCCTTCGACTTCTCCCCGGCATTGATGAAAACCGGCATCATGTTTCCCGGCGTAATGGGCGCTGGCGGACCGATTTCCGTAGCCCGTTCCATGGTTTTCGATGCGCCCTGGAAACTCACCTTTTCCCAGTTCGACAGGTGAACCACTTCTCCGTTGCGCTCGACTTCGCCGCTGCCTTTCTTTACCAGAATTTCGTGCTGATCGTCCCTGGGATTATTGTGCACCATGGCCGACGAATCGGGAGCGAGCGATGCCTTCGCGCCCGCCACAATCACCTGCGACTTCGAACCCTGAACATAGGTCGCCGTGGTCAGGTCCACCGTGCCGGTCGTGACCGCGACCGAGACGTTGGTTTGCTGCTGATCGTTGGCCGAGTTCTCTTCGATTACGATCAGCGAATCCTGTTTCACGGTGTAGTTGGTACCGTCGTTGAAAACAATCTTGGCCATGCCTTCGGCGCCGGTCTGCACCACATCGCCTTTTTCCAGCGGCACGTTGTAGTCGGCGTTGATCCAGCTATTGCCGTTGCCTTTCCTCACCCGGATCGTGCCATCGAGCGCCGTGAAGTGCGCCTGCTGCGAAACCGCGGCCGACGGTCCCTTGAGCGGAGGCGCCAGGCCCGCAACTTTTTCGAGCAAGCCCGTGGAAAGCTGCCCCGCCGCCTTCACCGTCGAGTCGGTGAATTTCGGAAACACCTCATGCATCACCGCGGCAAAGATCAGCGCCGCACCGAGCAGCGCCATAATCACGCTGCGGTAGGTCACCGTCTTCCACGCGACGTAGAGTCCCGGCTTGGTTTTATTCGACACGAACCCGTGCCAACCTCATTGCAAAATTCTGAGACTACTGGATATCTCTCACTCTGTGACCATCATATCCCTGCTGGGATGGGTATTAAACTTGGGTCAGGGGGGGTAAGGGTTACGAAAGTGACCGCTGGCAATCGCCACCTGCAGGCGCTGGCAGGGGTCGGATTCGGAAACATAACCCGTGCCTCGCTTGCCCGTCTTCACCCCGGTTGTTAGCATGGAATCTCTGCTCTACTCCCAGGAGGATTTATGGCGACCGATACCCTGACCAACCCGGCGATCGCGGGCGGCACGACCAAGACCAAGGTTTTCAAGAATTTCATTGACGGCGAATGGGTCGAATCCGCCAGCGGACGGACCTTCGAAGACCGCAATCCCGCGGACACGCGCGAGGTCGTCGCCATCTTCCAGCGGTCGAATAAGGCTGATGTGGACGCAGCCGTGGATGCGGCCAAGCGCGCGTTTGCCAAATGGCGTCTGGTGCCCGCGCCCCGCCGCGCCGAGATGGTCTTCCGCGCCGCCGAGATCCTGATCGAGCGCAAAGAAGACCACGCCCGTGACATGACGCGCGAAATGGGCAAGGTGCTGAAAGAAACCCGCGGCGATGTGCAGGAGGCCATTGACGCCGCCTACTACAACGCCGGCGAAGGCCGCCGCCTGTTCGGCCCGACCGTGCCGTCAGAGTTGCCCAACAAGTTCGCCATGGCCATTCGCCAGCCGATCGGCGTTTGCGGCATGATCACGCCCTGGAACTTTCCCATGGCGATCTCGTCGTGGAAGCTGCTGCCCGCCGTCGTCTGCGGCAACACCTGCGTGATCAAGCCGGCACAGGACACTCCGCTCTCGACCTTCAACCTGGTGCAGGCGCTGACCGATGCCGGCATCCCGAAAGGCGTCATCAACATCGTGACCGGCTTCGGCGCGGAAGTCGGCACACCGCTGACCGAGCACCCGGTAGTCCGCGCCATCTCGCTCACCGGCTCTTCCGACGTCGGCAGAATCGTGGGCACGACGGCGGCCAGGAGCTTCAAGCACTGTTCGCTCGAACTCGGCGGCAAGAACCCGATGATCGTGCTCGACGACGCCAACCTCGACCTCGCCATTGAAGGCGGACTCTGGGGCGCTTTCGGCACCACCGGACAGCGCTGCACCGCGACCAGCCGCATCATCGTGCAGAAGGGCGTTTATACCGAGTTTGTCGATCACTTCGTCGCGCGCGCGAAGAAGATCAAAGTCGGCAACGGCCTCGACGAAACTGTCGAGATGGGTCCGGCAATCAATGAGAACCAGCTCAAGACCGACCTGGACTACATCGAGATCGGGCAAAGCGAAGGCGCCAAACTCGTGTGTGGCGGCAACCGGCTGGACAAAGGCGAATACCAGCACGGCTGGTTCCTCGAACCCACCGTTTTCATCGACGTCGATCCCAAGATGCGAATTGCCCAGGAAGAAATTTTTGGGCCGGTGGTTTCGATCATCCCCTGCGACGATCTCGAAGACGCCATAGCAATCGCCAATAACATCGAATACGGGTTATCGTCGTCCCTGTACACGAAGGACGTGAATAAGGCCTTTGCCGCAGTCCGCGATCTCGAGGCCGGCATCACCTACATCAACGCTCCGACGATTGGCGCCGAAGTTCACCTCCCCTTCGGCGGCACCAAGGCCACCGGCAACGGCCATCGCGAGGGCGGCATCGGCGCGATCGACTTCTACACCGAGTGGAAGTCGGTGTACGTGGATTACTCCGACAAGCTGCAGAAGGCGCAGATCGATCGGGTGGAGTAAGAAATCCTTAACCGCAGAGGACGCAGAGAGCGCAGAGTTTTTCATTTCTTTTTTCTCTGCGTACTCTGCGTCCTCTGCGGTTAAATGCTTTTGGAGTGCTCAATGCCTGTGACTCAAGCCCGCGAAATCGCTCCCGCCGCCCGCCTGGAAAACGTCCGCTATGCCATTCGCGACCTGGCCTGCATCGCCGACGAGGTCGCCCGGCAGGGACACAAAATTCTGCCGCTCAACATCGGCGACCCGCTCAACTTCGACTTCCAGACGCCCGCCCACATGATTGAAGCCGTCTATCAGGCTATGCGCGACGGCAAGAACGGATATTCGAGCTCTTCCGGCATCCCGCCGGCGCTCGACGCCATTCGCGGCGAGGCGGCCCGCAAAGGCATCGCCAACATTCAGGATGTGTTCGTCACCTCGGGCGTCAGCGAGACGGTGGACATCTGTCTGACCGCGCTCCTCAATCCGGGCGATAACCTGCTGACTCCCTGCCCCGACTATCCGCTTTATTCCGCGGTTCTGGCGAAGATCGACATCGGACTGAACGCTTATTACCTCAACGAAGAAGACGGCTGGCAGCCCGATCTCGACGACATCAAGAAAAAGATCACGCCGCGGACGCGCGGGATTGTGTTGATCAATCCCAACAACCCGACCGGATCGGTCTGCACGCGAAAGATGCTCGAGCAGATTGCAGAACTCGCGCGCCGCCACAACCTGATCGTCTTTGCCGATGAGATTTACGACAAACTCATAATCGACGAAACCCCGCACGTCGCAATGGCTTCGGTCGCGCCCGATGTGCCGGTCATCACTTTCGGCGGGCTGTCCAAGAATTACCTCGCCCCCGGATGGCGCATCGGATGGGGCATTGCCAGCGGCGAAGCTGGCGTCATCAAGCCGTATCTCGAAGGCGTAAACAAACTGTTGCGGGCGCGCCTTTGCGCCAACCATCCCGAGCAGTACGCGATCAAGCCCGCGCTTGAAGGCCCGCAGGATCACCTCGTCGAAGTGAAGCGCAAGCTGCGCAGCCGCCGCGATCTGACCATGAAGTGGTGTGCCGAAACTGCGCGCGTAAGTTGTGTGGCGCCGCGCGGGGCTTTTTACGCCTACCCGCGCATCGAGATCCCGGAAGGCGACGACGTCTTCGTCACCGAACTCATTCGCCAGAAGCACGTAATGGTCGTGCACGGCTCCGGCTTCGGCCAGCGTCCCGGGACGAAACACTTCCGCATCGTTTTCCTGCCCGACGAAAAGACGCTGACCGCCGCCTACGCGGCGATTGGCGATTTCATGCGTGAGCGGTACGGGTAACGGGTGCGGAAGGGGCGCGCATATTTCGATATCGCTTTCGTAAGGCTGCGAGCTACGAGCTTCGAGCAATCGTTTCTGAGGTTGCTCGTAGCTCGTAGCTCGCAGCCCTACGCCGTCCCAGCCCTTGAAACGACATCCGATCTCCCGTAGAGACACGTCCCTCAAGACTCAGTAGATTCCCGGGATCAACGCCGGCACCTTCCGCGCGTACTCTTCGAACTCGGAGCCAAAAGCCTGCCGCAGTAGCCGCTCTTCACTGCGAATCCGGATGTAGGTTCCGGTAATAAACAATAAGCTCGCAACCAGCAGCGGAATCCATTGCGTCATGACCAGCCCGGTAGCCAGCAGCATTCCAAACATGCCCAAGTAGATGGGGTTCCTTACGAAGCGATAGGGCCCGTCCTGAATGAGCGTGTGCCCCTCCACCAGGCGCGCGGCCAGCGCCCATTGCTTGCCCAAACGGCGAGAGGCGGCGTTTACCAGCCACACCGAAGCGGCTGCAATCGCCACGGCCAGCACTGCCAGCCCCCATTCCACCACTTGCGACCCGGACGCGACGGGCGCGAACTGTCTCCGCTGCAGGGGTTGAAACCAGACCATGAAGTAGCCTGCGCCTTCCAGCACCATTCCGGTGAGCGCCGTTTGGTCGCGCTTCGCCTCGCGGGCTCGGGGAGTACGTTTCCTCAACCCGAACGCCACAACAAATACGCACCAGCACCCGATGACCGCGTAGAACGCCGTCCTTTGGGCCACCTGCGCCGTTTCTGAAATCGCCACTGTTCTACCTCCGCCGTCCGTGCATCCCTCGGAACTTTCGTAACTCTACACTGACCCAGCGCATTTCCTATACTTGTTCCCATACTTCTTACGGAAATTCGCCCATGCGTCGAACGATTCTGACCTCAATTCTCGTGCTGTTGAGCACCATCGCCTTAGCGCAAAGCAGCTCTCCAGACGCTCTGTACGAGCGTGGCATGGACGCCATTACCGGCGTTGGGCCGTCGCGCAATGACGCGCTGGGGTTCGACTACTTTCGGCGCTCCGCCGACCTCGGCTACGGGCCCGCCCAAATCGCACTGGCTTACTATTACGAAACCGGAACCGTGATCGCAGGCAGCCAGAGCCAGGCCCTCGATCTGTATCGCAAGGCGGCTCAACAAGGCGACCCGCTTGCGGGTTGGCTCACCGGACGACACTACTTCCTTGGCAACGGGGTGCCGCGTGATCTCGACGCGGCCCAGAAATGGCTCAAGCTGTCCGCCGATCAAAACAACGCATACGGCGCCTACTACCTGGGCCGTCTGATGGCGGATCGAGACTACACCAAGGCCCCGAAGCTCTACAAGATTGCCGCCGATCAGGGTCTTCCCCAGGCGCAGTACTTCTACGCCAAAGCGCTGAAAGATGGCCGCGGCATTCCGCAGGACCGCTTCACTGCCTACGTCTGGTACAGCATTGCGGCCGACGCCGGTTATGCGGCCGCGGGCCCGGACCTCGGCGAACTCAACAACGGCCTCACGACGGAGCAGATCTCGGAAGCGAAAGCGAAAGCGCGCGACCTGGAACAGGTCGTGATCCGCGCCGTCACCGCCCGCGGATGCTCCGGATGGGACGGAGAGTTTGACGAGTTCCCCACCCCGCCTCCGCCGAGGCTGCAGCGCTTCTGCCACTAGTCTTGTGGAGCCGCAGGTGTCCCGCCCGCGTCTCGTATATCCACACTGTCATCCTGAGCGAAGCGAAGGACCTATGTACTTTGCATGCGCGATGCATAGGTCTTTCGCTTCGCTCAAGATGACGCCTCAAACTTATGTTGACGTAACTCCAACTATGTAGAATAATACTGTCATGTTTGGAGACATTGTTCTTGGCGCGTCCAGCGTGGTCCACCTTCACGGCGTAGCCTGGGATCAGCCTGCGGACCTCTCCAGCCGGGCGGTGCAGGAGAAGCTGAGCCCAGTCGCCATCCGCGCATTTTTCCGTCTGGCATCGCACTGGAAGCTGCGCGACGAGGACGCTCGCGGCTTGATCGGCGGCATCTCGAACGGCTCGTTCTATCAGCTCAAACGCAGCGCCCGCAAAACGTCGGACGCCAGAATTTTGGATCAGGACAAGCTCACCCGCGTATCCCTGCTGGTGGGCATCTTCAAGGCCCTCAATATTCTCTATTCGACCAAGCTTGCCGATGCCTGGGTGCAGTTGCCGAACTCAAATCCCATTTTCGGCGGTCAGACGCCGCTGACCTACATGTTGAAGGGCGGAGTGCCCTCGATGCTGCGCGTTCGCCAACTGCTGGACGCGCGCCGCGGCGGCCTGTAGTGCTCCTTAAGACCACGCCCATTTCCCAGGACGATACGCACCGCCTCATTCCCAATCGCTTCTATGAGGAGGGCGAGAGCGTGTTGTCGCGGCTCGGACTTCCACCGGCGCAAATGGAGCACCTGTTCCAGCTCGACGACGCCACCAACGGGCGGCTGGCAGGCGAGGCCAACCTGCTCCCCGGAATCACCGTGCACGAATTGGTTTTCGCAGTGCCCCACTATCACATCATCAACGCAGCTTTCACGCACGCGCGGCCCGAAGGCAGCCGCTTCAGCGGAGCCGACCGGGGCGCCTGGTATGCCGGCTTCTCGCTGAAGACTGCACAAGCCGAGGTCGCCTTCCATTATGGCGAGGGATTGCGCGAGGTCAATTGGCAGGAAGAAGAGACAGTCGCCTACCGTGAGTACCTGGCCGACTTTCGCGCCGAGTTCCACGATTTGCGGGATGAATATCTGCGCGGCGACACCGCTCACAAGAAGTATTTGCGGCCCGACAGCTATCGTGCGTCCCAGCAACTCGGCCTTCGCCTGCTCGATCAAGGATCAGCCGGAATTGTTTATCCCAGCGTTCGCCACTCCGGCGGCACCTGCATTGCCTGCTTCCGCCCCGCGCTGGTGGGCAACGTACGAGAAGAAGCGCTGGTCACCTTTACGTTCCCCGACGCGTTTCACGCGCCGAAGGTGAAGGTCTCCCGCTAGACCTAGCCCCCCCTGTAGAGACGGGGCTTGCCCCGTCTTGCCCGCATCTCCGGGGACGCGGAGACGCGGCAAGCCGCGTCTCTACGGGGAATCTCTGGTGCCCTGTCAGAGGCTGCTTCGCTACACCATCTCCGTGCCCCACAAATCATGCAGGTGCACGATCCCCCGCAAGCGCTGATCGCTGTCCACGACCACGAGCGATGTAATCTTCATTTCTTCCATGCGCGCCAACGCGGTGGCTGCGAACTCCTGCGCACTGATGATCTTAGGAGCCCGCGTCATGCAATCCTCGGCGGTCAGGTCGAGCGCATCTTTGCCGCGTTGCTCGAGCAACCGCCGCAGATCGCCGTCGCTGATCACTCCCAGCAGACGATCCCCCTCGACCACCGCCGTCATTCCCAGCTTCTTGCGCGACATTTCGTAAATCACGTCCGGCATCTTGGTCTGCGCCGTCACCCGCGGCACCGCGTCTCCCGAATGCATCAACGATTCCACCCGCGCCAGCCGTTTGCCCAGCTTTCCACCGGGATGCAGGTCGGCAAAGTCTTCTTCCTTGAACCCGCGTTTTTCCGAAAGCGCCACCGCCAAAGCATCGCCCAGAGCAAGCATGGTGGTAGTGGAAGCCGTAGGAGCAAGTCCCAGCGAACAAGCTTCTTTCGAGATCGAACAGTCCAAAGCCACGTCCGCAGCAGAAGCGAGAGTAGAAGCCCGTGTGGAGCGGGCGCCCCCGCCCGCGAGGGGTTGCGCGATATCGTCGCAGGTCATAGCGATGAGCGGAACCTGCATTCGCTTAATCGTCGCCATCAACTGCAGAATCTCTTCCGTCTCGCCGCTGGCCGAAAGCGCCAGCACGACATCGCCGCGCACGATCATCCCCAGATCGCCATGCAGCGCCTCCACCGGATGCAGGTAGAGCGCGGGCGAGCCGGTCGAACTTAACGTAGCCGCGATCTTGCGAGCGATCAGCCCGCTCTTCCCCATCCCGGTCACGACCACGCGGCCCCGGCAACCGAACATCAGATCGAGAGCTCGGTTGAACTCCGCGGCCATCGGACCCGCCAGCCGGTCCGCCAGCGCCCGCAACGCCTCCGCCTCAATGCGCACCACGTTTTCGCCCACATGCTTCATGAATGGGAAATGTTAGCAGAAGGAGCAGAGCATCGGGTGATCGGGCCATCGGGTCATCTCGACCCCACGCTACCGGCGATCACTCGATGGCGGAATGTCGGTAGGGGCCGCTATTGCACCGGCAATTCTCAATTGGTGTAATCGCCTGATTACGTCAACTACCGGCCGAACCGTTTTGCTACCATGAGTTGCGCCTGTGCAAGGCGGCTGCGAACAACATGGTTCATCTCTCGCCGACGACAGTTTTCGACGTTCAAACTCTGGCCGCTTACGTCATCTTTCTCGCGAGCTATCTGGTCTTTGCACTGGGAAAATTTCCCGGACTAAAAATTGACCGTCCGGGCGCGGCGATTATCGGCGCTGTGGGCATGGTGGCGTTCCGGATTGTGCAGCCGTCTGACACGCTGCGGTTCATCGATTTCCCCACGCTGGTGCTGTTGTTCTCGATGATGCTGATCGTAGGCAATCTTCATCTGGTGGGATTCTTCGAGTGGAATGCGGAGATGGTGCTGCGGCGGCTGAAGCCGTCGCGGCTGTTGCCTGCGATAGTCTTTACGTCGGGAGTGCTTTCCGCATTTTTCGTGAACGATATTGTTTGCCTCGTGATGGTGCCGTTGGTGCTGAGCATCACGCGCAGGCTGCGGCTGGAACCATTGCCGTATCTGTTGGCGGTGGCGACGGCATCGAATATTGGCAGCGTGGCGAGTATCACGGGGAATCCGCAGAACATGCTGATCGGGTCGTTCTCCGGCATTGCTTATCGTGACTTCCTCCTACATCTTGGGCCGGTGGCGGTGGTGGGTTTGTTCCTGGATTGGATGGTGCTGCACTGGATGCATATGCGGAAGGTGAAGCATACGGGATTGGTGAACGACGGGATTCCACTGCCGCCGCTCGATCTTTCGCGGCTGACGAAACCAGCGATTGTGGTAACCGCAGTTGTGATCGCGTTTTTTGCAGGTGTGCCTCCAGCGATGGCAGCGGCTTTAGGCGCGGCGGTGTTGCTGATTACCCGAACGCTGGAGCCGCGAAAGCTGTACGAGGAAGTGGACTGGGGTCTTCTGGTGTTCTTTGTCGGGCTGTTTTTGATTGTGGGTGGAGCGCAAAATGCCGGAATTATCGGGAAGTTTCTGGTGATCGCAGAGCATTGGAATCTCCACCGGCTGGGAGTCTTCACGGTTGCCGTGTCGTTGCTGAGCAATATTGTGAGCAATGTACCGGCAGTGATGCTCTTGAAGTCGCTTGCACCAAACTTTGCGAATCCGCATACGGCGTGGCTGGTACTGGCGATGGCTTCGACGCTGGCGGGGAATCTGACGATCACGGGAAGCGTGGCGAACATTATTGTGGTCGAGAGCGCCAAGCCGGAGACAAAGATCGGGTTCTGGGAATATTTCCGCGTTGGGCTGCCGATTACCGTGATGACGTTGATCGTGGGATGGGCGTGGCTGGAGTGGGTTAAATAGAACGTTTGATTCTTTCGGCAGGGCTACCCCGCTATTATGACCCAGTCCGGATGCACGGAGTAGTGCATGGCTTCCGCTGCAGTTACGAGCGTTGACACGATGCGTGACCAGGTATAGGCCGCAATAAAACTGCACAAGAGTGGCAACCGGAGAGCCAAACCTCAGGGGATTCCGGCTTGCCGTGAAGAACGATTCCCCTACAACCTCTGGGGAAGTTGAAGCGGCTAACACAGCAGGCGAAGACCGAGAATAACTGTCGCAAAATCGCCATCACACCAACAACCTCACCTGACCAGATCACCCGATGACCCGATCGCCCGATCGCCCGCTCAGAAGTGATCGTCGGCGGGGCGTCCCGGATGTTCCAGCGATCGCGCCTGGATGGCGCGATCCCACGGGCCGCCCTGCCAGTTATCTTTCATCCGATTCTTGTGGATCCACGGCGGCAGCGTCATCAGAAGCCGGCGACTGAGCGCGTGCAGATAAGGTTCGTAGACAGCTCGA
>Ga0187865_1003976_pt1 | contig 11458 bp, 6 predicted proteins | sample June2016WEW_11_1_2_FD_132989 | JGI IMG/M metagenome (GOLD analysis project Ga0187865, IMG submission 132989) | Peatland microbial communities from SPRUCE experiment site at the Marcell Experimental Forest, Minnesota, USA - June2016WEW_11_100 | ecosystem: Environmental > Terrestrial > Soil >...
CGCGCTGAGGAAGTCGGCGTCCGCTGGAACGAGCTGCCGAATAAGGCGCATTAAACTGTCATCTCCCGGCCAGAAACCGAGCTTGACTACAACTCCCCGTCCCGCTTTCCGCCGAGTCGCGGCAGGCCTGCCATCCAGAATAGACTGCTCGCTCTTAAAGGTAGCTATACACTCGGCATCGGGCGTTAACTCCAGGAATTCGCAGTAGCCCTCCAAGCCAACCGGAGACCTTCCACTCATTCCTTTGCCCTTCCATTCGACTTCGGGAGCTTTCCTTCCGCTCGATTCTGCTGAACCCAACCACCGGATCGTCCGCACCAAACCTCCCGTCAGCTCTGCGAGGTTGGCGGCAAATCCGTCACCACGGAAAATTCCGTTCTCGTCCATGTAGGCCGTGAAAGGGGTAATCACGATTACACCTCCGCCCTGGGCAAATTCCTCGAGGGCGGCGGCAACCTTGGCGTTATCCAAAGCCGTTGCGGCCGGCACCAATACCAGCGAATACTTCGTAAGACTTAAAGCGCTGGCCGCCTGCGGGAGATTCATGCTGTCCACGCCGATACCCAGCCGGTGCAGCGCGTCGAAGGATTGCGGCAAGACCGCCGGGCTCAGTTTGATGTGGGGATAGATTTCCAGGGCGGCGCGCTGCTCGAAGTCGGTGAGAGCTACGGCCGTGGCCTTCACCGGGTTGTCGATGAGGTGCTTCCCCCATTTCTGAAAGATCTGCCCCAATTCCACCGCCCAATCGAAATCGGGCTCCGGCTGGCCTGACCAATCCAGCAACCCACCCCAATGGGGCCAGTGGCCTCCCCGCCAGCGGTTCCCGGTCCAATAGAACAAGCCGCAGGTTCCGAAAGCGGCCGCCTGCAGTCCATACATTCGAAATTGTTCGTGAGAAGGAAACGGATCCCAGATGGAAGTCCCACCCATTACCCCGAAACGGTTTTCCGTGGTGATGAAATGTTGGCGTCCATAGGCGCAGCGGTGCATGTCCTGGTGCCAGGCCAAATCGGTCCAGTACTCCGGACTGTCAGCCCAAGGCTGATAGTAGTTCAAACCGGCGATGTCCATGATTTTGTCAGCCTGCGGATCGTCCGCCACGGCGTCCCACTCCGTGTTCCAATCGGTAATGATCCACTGCTTCACCCCAGCTTCCCGTAGCGCTTCCGCTTGCATGGCGAAAAATCCTAAAAGAACATCGCGGCGGAAGTGCCGGTGCGCCAAGGTGAGCGCCGCGATCTCCTTGCCGCTCTCCTCGACTCCCTCGCCTGGCTGGGGCACTTCGTCCAGCGATCGAACCTTCATGCCCCAACTCACCAGATTGAGGCGGCGGTTGAACTCCTCCGGCGTGCGATAAGTCTTCTTCAGCCACTCCCTCCAGGCTTTCTCGCAGGCGGGATTGTAACAGAGCCGAGTGATGGAACCTTCCTGCTCGTTCCCGAGTTGCCAGGCAATAACCGTGGGGTGCTCCTTGAACGCTTTCCCCATGGCCAGGATGTATTCGCGTAGGACGCTCCGAAATAACGGATGATTAAGACAGGGCGCATGCCGCGCCATGGGATGCGCCTTCACTCCGGGGTGTAGTTGCGCGAGGATGTCGGGGTTGCCGGCGGCAAGCCATTGTGGGGGGATGAATGACCCTGTCCCCAGGATCGCCTTCATTTTCCGCCGCTCAAGATCGTCTAGGAAATTACTCAGCCAACCGAAATCAAATTTCCCTGAAGCCGTTTCCAGATTTCCCCAGGACGACTCAGAAACTCGCACCGCGTTCATCTGCGCCCGCTGGAAGTGGTCCAGCATCTGGTTCCATTCCTCACGGGTCTGTAGTTCCGGATAGAAGTCGGCGCCAAAGAAGAACTCGGCAACCTTAAGTTCGGACTTCGCCAGAGTATTCAAGGGACCAGCCACAGGTTCGCGTGGCTGTCCAGCGGCTGGCGTCGTGGCCAGCGTCAGAAGAGCCTCCCCCATGACCAGCTTGCCGCTGTTGCTCAGGAATTCTCTGCGAGAGGTGTCAGGGATTTTCAGCATGGGATGGAATCTCCATTTCTTTCCGAGGCGTTGAAGCTGTGAAAAAATACCGCTGTAGCGGCGGTCTCCGACCGCCAGTCTTGTGTTTTCGTCGCTCAGAGAGCGCCGCTACAGATCATGCGTCCGGTTTTTTCACAGCTTCGTTCGCCCGGGGATTATGAATTGACATGCACGGTACATACGCTCGGGTGAGGATTTTGATGGCGATACACTCGGACACCTCTGGACGCCTGCGGCAGTGCCGCGCCTGCGTACGCCCAAGCGGGGAAGATAGAGCGGGTGGCTTGCGCCACCCGCTCATGGAAGCACGACTAAAACAGGAATTTCAAGCCAAGCTGGATCTCGCGCGCCGCAGCGGCCCCCGCGATCTGTCCAAAGGTTGGATCGCTAGAGTTCGTGTCCGGACTCGCCAAATTGACGTGGTTGAAGGAGTTGAACATTTCACAGCGGAACTGGAGCGCCTTGTGCTCGCTGATTTGTGTATTTTTGAAGATGGAAAGGTCCCAGTTCTGGCTCCCCGGCCCCCATACTGCTCCAGGACTCGTGTTGCCTAATACCCCCGTGGGAGGATCAACGAATGCCGAGGTGTCAAACCATTTGCGAGCAGTCCTCTGTCCAGAGGGGAGATTTCCGTTGGCCACGCGGATCGGCACATTGCTGCCGCGATTCCCCAAAAGGTCGCTCACGCCTGTGGAGAGGTTCATTGAGAAGCCCGAATAGAAGGAGGTTATCCCGTTTATCTGCCAGCCGCCCACTAGCCGACCGACGACCCCCCGCGTGTCCCCCAGGAGTTTCTTCCCCGGGCCAATGGGAAGAGTGTAGATATAGCTGATGGTTGCCACGTGCGGTGAGTCGTTGATTGGCCCGTACATCTGCTTCAAGTTATAAGCGTTCGGCACGGTAAAGTTGTCGTGGTCCCAAATGCCCAACGTTTTCGAATAAGTGTAAACACCCAAAAGCTCGAACCCGCTCGAAAAGCGGCGTTCCACTCGAACGTTCAAGGCGTTGTAGGAGGTCCAGGCGTCGGATTCGTTCCCGCTCATGAATCCCACATTCTGGTAGGGGCGCCGGGACTGAATGGAAGGAGGATTCGCCAGTTCATCGAGGGGAACAAAACTCGCTTGGTTGGCATCATACCGGTTGGGCTGGTATATGCCGCGATTCCCAACGTATCCAACCTCCAGCAGAAGGTTGGGCATGAGCTCATGCTGAACATTAGCGTTCCATTCGTAGGTGACGGGGACCCGCTTGTCGGGATTCTGGTAGTTGACCGTAATGTTCCGGAAGTCGATGGTGCTCAGATCGGCGTTCACCGCAGGCCACAAGCTGTCGGTGGTGAAGTTATACTGTGGATAATTGTTCCACTGAAAATTATCGAATATGTACGGAGCGTTAAAGTGGAGCAGGGCAACTTCCCACTGCCGGAAGTTCCCGTACATAATCGCCGAACCGGCACGGAAAACCGTTTTCTTTAGGAAAGGGGGAGTGTATGCCAAGCCGAGCCGCGGTCCGAAATTGGTGTACTGTGTCGGGACGACCCTCTCCGGAAGCTGTTTCCCCGCGAAGTCAAGTGCTCCTTTTTGGAAGTTCCAGGAAGCGAACTCATTGTTGACCTCCTTGGGAAACTGCACGATTTCCCAACGCAGGCCGACGTTTATGGTCAGACTCCGAGTGGCCCGTATCGAATCCTGACCGTAGAACGAAAACTCTCCATTCGAAGTCGGCAGGGAGAAAGTTTTTGCACTTTTCTGATCGGCGAAAGCATCCTGGGGAATTCCCAACAGAAAGTCTCCGAAGGGAACTCCCGTATAGGCACCAAAAAAGTTATAGTATCCAACCTGGGTCGCGTAGCCGAGGTCATTGTACGTCAAGAAGCGCAAATCGGCCCCGAAGCCCAGTGTATGCCGGCCCTTCACATAGGTCAGTTGATCGCTGAACTGGCGCGCTTCATCGAGCGCTCCGTTGGGTACCCATGCCTGGCTCCCGATACTACCAAAGCCGGTGATACCCACGTTAGGAACTCCATAGGCGTCGGGTTCCGGGGAAAGGTTCTTGAGCCCAAATTGCTGTGTCAAGTCCGAGCTGGCGATTTTGTCATATCCCGTAAAAGTGTTGTCACGGCTATAGCCAAATTGAAAGACATTCAGCAGGGTGGGGGAGAACTGGTGCGCCCATTGCCCGGCGAGGTTAGGCATGACAAAAGAGTGACCCGAAAACCCGTTATAGGGCAGCGGGCCCCCCCACAAGTTGTTGATCCACTGGTACCGGAAGAAAATGAGGTGCCCGCTGATGCGGTCCTTGGGACTCAGGTCGTAGTCAAGCCGGGTAATATACTGGTTCATGGTGGTTGGATAACTTTTTACTGCCTGGTAGTTGAGGTTGGGAAGCACCGTACTGTTGGGCGCGGGATAATAAGCCATCGCGGCTTTGGCAAATGTAACAAAGCGGTCGGAGGGAATTTGATTGTTGAGAAACGGTTGCCCGGTTACCGGGTCCGTGACGGTTCCCAGGCCGGCAAAATTCCCCTGCTTCATGGCGTCCGTGGGCACGTTGGAATAAAGAGTGACGCCGTTACGAACCCTTTGTCCTTCATAGTCAAAGAAGAAGAAGGCCTTGTTCTTCTTGATCGGCCCTCCTATACTCCCGCCGAACTGGTTCATCCGCAGCGGGGCCTTGACACCGGTTAGATCAAATGCATTGCGAGCATCCAGTTTATCGTTGCGCACAAATTCGAAGGCGGTGCCGTGAAAGGCATTTCCGCCGGATTTTATGACGGCATTGACGATGGCGGTGCCTCGGCCGTACTGCGCGTCAAACGAGTTTTGCATGAGCTTGAATTCGTCAATGGCGTCCACCGAGAGATTCAGCCCATAACCGCCCTCGCGTTGTGTGCGGGTCTCCACGCCGTCCACCAAGAAGCTGTTCTGGGTGATACGGCCCCCTTCACTGATGATATTCGGTCCCCCGCCTTCGACGTCCCAATTAGTCCAAGCCCCCAGGATGACCCCATTGGTCAAACTGGCCAGTTGCATGTAATTCCTGCCGTTGAGGGGTAGGTTCTGAACTTGTGTGTTGGTTACGACATTGCCGATGTCTGCCTTGTCAGTCGCCAAAACGGGCGCCGAGGCATTGACCTCCACCGTCTGCGTTATTGCTCCAACCTGCATGGTGAGGTCGTAACGCGCCGTCTGAGTGACTTGGATCTGTATGTTCTCAATGTCAATCGATTGAAACCCCTTCATCTCCGCGTGAATCTTGTAAATGCCCGGAAACAGCGTCGTGAAGGCGTAAGCGCCCACAGGATTGGTGGGTTGTTTAAATTGATCCCCCGTGGCTTGATTGGTAATTGTTACAGCCACATTGGGCATCGCCGCACCCGATGAGTCACGAACGTTCCCGACGATGGAGGCATAGGTCACCTGTGCCTTTGCCTGGGACGCGAACCCGCAGATCAGGAGCACCGCGGTCACAGCCCACAGCCCATTCCGCTTTGAATGATTCATCATCTATCGTTTCCTTTCGCTTAAGAATTGGAATGAAGTTGGCTCAAGACCCGACGCGCCACCCTTGGGAGGCGAAATAAGACTTCCAGTTCAGATCTCCTTTCGTCAGCAGTTGCCATGCCCACGCCTTCTCCGCCTCCACACGCCCTTCGGGGCAGATTCTCACAGGTGAGAAAGCCGGTCTGTTGGATTCGATGAGCATCGGTGGCGCAACCTAATTTCGGGCCGCATAAAAGCGGAGTTAATTACAACCAGGCGCAAGCGATTGCATCCATGACACGCGTGTTCTACGCCGCTGGGGGTGCGTTTGTCAAGGGAATTATTGGGGGATTGGGGGATTATTGGAACTTCTTGGGCATGGAGATCGGTTATGGCGATTGCTGTTGTGCATCACACGGCGCCCTGCTATAAATCAAGAAAGCGAAATATTGTCTTTATGTCGCCCCGCGTTTCAGCCGGAAAACGGCCAAAATGCGTAATCGCATACGCAGGACACCACCCTCAGCCCTCGCCCTTCACAGGCCAGGGCCGGGCCAAATCCCACTCTCGCGCCCCGCGCCTCTGCTCTAGGCTAGCAGGATGCGGGAAAGGGTTTCCGGCCCTTCATGCTGAACGAAGCGAAGAATGTCGGTAGATGCAAAATCAACCAACGCTCCCCAGGGTGACAGCCCGAGGGGCTACCCTGCGGCTGCCAGGCTCCTCTGTCATCTCACATCCAATTTGACTATGATCATGCATGGTGGCTGAATTCGGCTGTCGAGACTACCCAGTAGGGAGTGAGCAATAGGAGCGGGCAATGAAGTTACCAGGTCTGTGGGTCTGCACATGCCTTCTCGCCATTTTCCCTGCATATACTCAAACCGCCGAGTTGGCTCGAAAGTCCCAACAGGCGCAAGAATTGATGGCCGCGGGGAAAGTCGAACAGGCGATCAAGATCTACAGGGAACTCGTTCAGGTCTCCCCCAACGATCCCGGCCTTCAGTTGAATCTGGGAATAGCGCTGCACCGGGCCGGGCGGGACCGGGAGGCGATCCTGCCTTTGCAGGAAGCCGTGCACACGCAACCCGATCTGTTTCCCGCCAACCTCTTCTTGGCTGCCGCGTATATGGGCATCGGCACACCCGAAAAAGCCATACCTCCGCTTAGCAAGGCTGTCCAACTCCAGCCGCAGAATGCTGACCTGCAGCAGGAGCTGGCCGCTGCCCTCCTGTCGCTCGATCGATTCCAAGAGGCGGCCGAGCATTACCAGAAGCTCACCGAGTTGGTTCCGCGAAACCCGGGAGCGTGGGCCGGGCTGTGCCAGTGCTATGGAGCACTCTCCCAGGAGGAATCCGAAAGGCTCGGGCGAATGGCCAAAGACTCAGCGTACTGGTTCGCGTTAATGGCGGAGGCGCGCCTGGAGAGCCAACAATTCAAGTCAGCGTTCTATTTGTACCGGCAGGCGCTCGAGCGCGCTCCCGGTTTGCGAGGGATTCACACTCAATTGGCCGAGATTTACCGCCAGACCGGTCACTCCGATTGGGCGGCGAGCGAGCAAGAGAAGGAAAAAAATTTGCCCGCCCCGGATTGTACTGCCAGGAAAGCCGAGTGCGATTTCTTCACCGGACATTACGCAGAGGCTATTGCTGCGGCCGGATCGCACGCTACACCTGAGGCTCTCTATTGGCGAACCCTGGCGTATAACGCCCTCGCCAACCATGCCTATGCAAAGCTCCAACAACTCCCGCCTTCGGCGGAGTCGCACGAGGTCACCGCCATGCTGCGCCGGACTCAGTCGAGGTACCGCGAAGAAGTGGAGGAATGGCGGCAGGCGCTGAAATTGGCGCCGCATGACGCGGACATCGAGACGCAACTTGCCGTCGCCCTGATTCAAATCGGGGACCACGAGGCCGCACGCACCATCCTTCAGAGGCTCGTGCAGGGGTATCCCGACTCACCGCACATCAATTATATGTTGGGAGATACACTGTCTAAACTTCAGAAACCAGCGGAGGGCATCCCCTATCTCGAAACAGCCGTCCGGCGGGACCCTCACCTGCTCGCCGCGCAGAGTTCTTTGGCGCGTGCCTACGTGCAGGTCGGCGAAGGTCCAAAAGCCATTCCCCATCTGAAGGCCGCTTTGCCCATTGACGACGATGGCAGCCTGCGCTACCAATTGGCCCGCGCGTATACGGCAACCGGTCAACTAGAACTCGCTCAGCAGGTGATGAAAGAGTACCAGGAGATCCAGAAGGCCAAAGCAGCCGAACTCCAAGACAGTGAGAAGGAAGTTCCCATTGCCGCGCCCAGCGACTGAGCAGCGTTTCCCGCGTCTTGTACCTAAGGGAGAGGAATCGTGCCTGGTTATTTTGGATTTTAGATTTTGGATTAGGTTTCCTACGGTCATGCTAGGGATATTCACTCTCCCGCCTTTCAACCAAACTGCAGGGATTCTTCGGCCCCAAGAAACGGGGCCTCAGAATGACAGCGTTTGGTGATTTTGAATTTTAGATTTTGGATTTTGGATTAGCTTTCCTACGCTCATGCTGAGGGGTCGCGCTCTGTCTCCTTCGCGCTCTGTTTCCTATTCATCGCGAGGGGTCCCAAGCGCACCCGCAACCTATCAGCTACGCCCAGACAAGCTGTTGGCGTAGCGGAGCAACGCCAGAACTGCAGTGCGGTCGTGCAGTGCCCAATAGACATAATCAGTTCACCGGCTCGCGGACCTCCAGGTACTGATCGGCCACGACGTCGCGAAGCACTTGGGTGATTCCGCTTGGCCAGCGAATTTCAATCCTATCGATCTTCTGCATCTTCCCGAGACCAAAGTGCACTCCGAAATGGCTGGATGAAGCGTACCCCACCGCGCTGGTCATGTGATTGAGCTGAGTCCCGATGCGGATGCGTGCGCCGATGCCATCGCGATTGCTCTTTGTCCCGATGGGCCGGATGATGATCCAGTGGTTTTCATCGGGGCTTACATTTTCCCAGAGTTCTGCCGGGCCCTCGAGGGAAGAGACCACCACATCGATCTTGCCGTCCCGGTTGAAGTCGGCGAAAGCGGCGCCGCGGTGGGAGCCAGGCTGCTGAAAATCGGGGCCCGCCTCGCGCGTCACGTCCTGGAAAGTCCTGTCGCCCAAATTGGCGAAGATGCTGTTCGACTGTCGGTACTGCGTCGCCTCGAACATGGCGATGTTGTCGTCCACATGCGCGTTCGCGGAAAAGATATCCTTCCAACCGTCGTTATTGAAATCGAAGAACCCGTCGCCCCAGCCACTCATGGGCGCGCTGAGTACGGTGAGGCGGCTGGTGTAGGAGGCGTCTTCGAAGAGGCCGTGTCCCAGATTGTGAAACAGCGCAAAGGTCTCGTGTGTAAGGTCTGTCACGATGAGGTCCGGCAGTCCGTCATTGTCATAGTCGCGGAAATCCGCCCCCATGCTGGAAACGGGCGCACCGTTATCGTGGAGCGCTACGCCGGCGGCGAGCGCCACTTCCTCGAAAGTCCCGTCGCCGCGGTTGTGAAAGAGGAAATTGGCCTGCGTATCGTTGGTCACGAAGACGTCCATGAAGCCGTCGTTGTCGTAGTCCGCAAAGGCCAGGCTCATGCCCCGCCCCACAAACTTGCCGATGCCGGACTTCTCGGTCACGTCCTCGAAAGTCCCATCGCCGCGGTTCCGGTAAAGGCTGTTGCTGAGGCCCTCGAAATAACGGGGGTGGCAGTAGGCGCGCAGGTGGCGGCCCGGGTCTCCACAGTAGCGGTCATTCTCCAGTGAGAACTTGGCGTAATTAACTACCAAGAGGTCGAGAAGGCCATCGTTATCGTAGTCGAACCAACCTGCGGCCACCGCCCATTTATCACTCTTGATTCCGGCCTTCTCCGTGACATCCTCGAATCGGCCGTTTCCGAGATTGTGATAGAGCGTGTTCTTGAATACCCCAGCTACGAACAGGTCGACGTGGCCATCGTTGTCATAATCCGCAGCCGCCGCGCCCATGGAATAGCCGGAGCCGCTGACGCCAGCCTCTTCCGTCACATCGGCGAACTTCCATCCACCCAGGTTGCGGTACAAGCGATTGAAATAGCGGGGCGATTCCTTCCGGAGGGAAGGGATGGCGGCCCCGTTGGTAAAGAAGATGTCCGGCAAGCCGTCGCCATCGTAATCAAAAACCGCGATGCCGCCCGTCATGGTTTCGATGAGATGTTTCTGCGGGGTGGGGGAGTTCTCCAGGACGAAATCGAGGCCCGCCGCCTTCGCCAGGTTGCGGAATTTGATGGGAGAAACTTCCGGCGCGGCTTTGGTAAGAGACCCGGAGTGCGAGGCAAACAGGAGGAGGCACAGCCCCCCTAACCCCGCCAGAAGCTGCCAGAAAGGAGGCTTACGGGCCATTAATCCGGGGAGCGAGCGATGCCGCACAATAATCTCCCCACGTTGATGGGATAACTCCCGTATCTTCTGACCGTCTCGTACATCCGCAGGGCGTTCTCAGCAGGAACCAAGTCATGAACTTCGCTGGAGGAGCCGATGAGGATTCCGCCGGACGGGCCAAGCCTCTCCACCAGTTCGAGAGTTTCCTTTTCGACCTCCTCCGGCGCGCCGTAAGGCAGAGTAGTCTCGCAGCAAACGTTGCCGAAGAGCAGCGTACGTGGATAGTTCCGCCGAATCTCGAAGATGTCGTTACAGCCATTCCGCTCAATGGGGTTAAAGCCGTCAGCGCCGAGTTCATTCACGACGATAGGCAGGATCCTCTCAGCCTTGCCATCCGTGTGGTAGAGAAACTTGAAGCCTTTATCCTTGATCGGCCTGGCAATTCGCTTCCAAATGGGTAAGGCCTTCTTGCGAATGAAATCAAGGCTGAAAACCGGTCCCTGACTGCCCGCCACATCCTCACCCATGAACATCAAGGGCGCCGACGGGTTTTCCGCGAACACCTCGGCGATGTACTGTGAGAAGGTCCCGCAAACCTCCATCAGCCGGTCCACCAGTTCTGGAGCGTCGTAGATAGCCTGGCAGAAGAGATTCAGGTCGGAGTAAGTGTACGCGTCGGTAAGCGGGCCTTCCACGGCGCCGATGAACACTACATCATAAAAATCGTAAACCTCTTTGATCTTCTTGATAACCGGCTTGAACCATTCCTCGATCTCGCACTTCTTCGGCTTGCCGGGCATATTCTTTTCGAGCCCTTGCAGGTCATGGAAGGGCCGCTTGGAAATCCATGCCGTTCCACCTGTTTCGGAGACCTCCCAGGTGGAAGGATCGACCCCGAAGAAGCGTATCCAGTTTTGGATTTTAGCCCCCATCCAATGATGGTCAGGGTCGTAAATAAAACGGGTGGCGTCCAGACCGATCTTGCTGGCCATGCGCGCATTGCGCTCGATCAGGTCTCCATCTCCTCCATAGGTTTCGAACAACGCGCGGTTATCGACGAAGTCATAAGTCATGAGCCGGTCGGGATTCTGCCAATTGATAGTTAAGGTGAATCGTTCAAGGTTAGTCATAAGTGCCTTCTGAAGATCTACACCCACAGGGGGACGGGCGCACGATGCCGAAACGTTGCGTGGCCATGCGGCCTATCGACGCAAGAACATCGGATCTACGCGCCGACAAGCGAGAGACGCACTGTGTCTTTGAGCTCTGCCCCCTTTTCAAAGGGCATCCGCGTCAATCCCACCGCCTCAGCGGTTCCTTCCCCATTCAGGAACAAGCTACCCAGAGCACTGTACCACGCCACAAGCAGGCCAACTCGGCTGCCGTCCAAAAAGCACCGGGTATGATGCGTGCCGTCGGACAAGACGATAATCCCGTTGCCCGAGGAATCCTTGAGCGAAGCGCGCAAAACATTTCGTCGGGTAGCCCGAAAATCCCTCGTGCCAAGTACATTGGTGTCCATGAACCAAGGCCAGGACGGTTTCTCGCGGTAGGCTACTTCCATCCAATCACCTGCTTTGC
>Ga0187865_1003984_pt1 | contig 11445 bp, 6 predicted proteins | sample June2016WEW_11_1_2_FD_132989 | JGI IMG/M metagenome (GOLD analysis project Ga0187865, IMG submission 132989) | Peatland microbial communities from SPRUCE experiment site at the Marcell Experimental Forest, Minnesota, USA - June2016WEW_11_100 | ecosystem: Environmental > Terrestrial > Soil >...
GCGTCCTCGGAGAAGCGCCGCGCCAGCGTCGCGAAGTCCGCGCCGTGCCGGAGCTGCTCCAGCAGCGAGTCGGCGTGCGCCAGGGCGGCCGCCCGCGCCGCGCTCTTGGGCTGCGGGGCGACGACGATCTGCTTGAAGCTCACGGTCGCGGGCCGTTTGGGCCGCTGACCGGCCGGCCCGACATTCTCGTTGAAGAACTGCCGCAGCTCCGCCTCGGAGACGAGGGCCGGCTTGAACTTGCCGTCGTTGGTGAGCTTCTGGATGTACGCCGTCTCGTAGTCGGAGCGCCGCTGCTGCTCCCCCAGCCAGCGGCGCCACTCCTCCTGCGACGTGAAGTGCGCCGACGCGATCTGGGCGCGGAAGGCGGAGTCGGTCGGGAACTGCGCGCGCACCTTCCGCACCTGCTCCTCCACCTTCACCTGCACGTCGGCATCGCTGACCGAAATGCTCGTGTCCTCGCGCGCCCTCTGGTACAGCACCTCGTCGTCGATCATCGACTCGAGCACCTGGTGGCGCAGCGTCGCCAGCGCGGCCGAGTCGGTGGGGAGCTGGAGCTGGTTGTTGGCCTGCCGCTGCAGGATCTCTTCCTGCAGCTGGGAGAAGAGGATGGGCGTCTCGCCGACGATGCCGACGATCCGGTCCACCACCTGCGGCGCCGACTGGGCGCGCGCCGGAAGCGCCGCGGCCGCGACCAGCGCCGCGCACGCCATCGCCCCGCCACGCCGACGCATCCTACGGCCTCGGCGTCGTCGGCCGGCGCGGCGCGGGCGCCTGCGCCGCCGGCGGCTGGGTGCCCATCGGGGGCCCGCCCGGCGCCGGCTGCGTCGCGCCGGTCCCGCTCGGAGCAGACGCCGTGGCCGGCATCGTCGGGCCGCGCAGTTGCCCCGCCTTCGCCAGCGCGCGGTCCACGCCCGCCGGCGAGATGCTCCACGAATACCGGTCGCGCAGCACGTCGGCGAGGAACGGCTGCACGTCGAAGAAGACGTGCCGGGGCGAGGCCCCGACGACGTCGTCGAAGAACACCTGCACCCGCCTGGCCACCGCCTCCGCCCGGTTGCGGCGCACGGCAGTGTCGGCGGCGAGCGACTCCGGCGATACGCCGAGCCGCTGGATCATGTCTCTCAGGTCGGAGCGGTACGCCGTGCGGATCGTGTCCTCGTCCGCCGCGGTGAGCCTGATGTGCTGTTCCCTGGCGGTGTTGATCAGCATCGCATTCCGGGCGATGCTCTTCACGAACAGGATCAGCGTCGAGTCGGGCGCCTGCCCGATCATCCCCAGCGTCTGGGGGGAGAACGCCTGCATCCAGTGGGTCAGGTCCGCTTCGGTCAGCTTCCCGCCCACCCAGGTCGCCAGGACGCGGCTGCTGCGCTTGGCGTCGCGCAGGTTCTGGGCCGCGGCTCGGACGGTGGCCGGCACCGACGACTTCACCTTCACGTCCGCGTGCTTGTTCAGGCTGTCGACGAAAAGCGAGTCGAGCCGCCTCACGACCACGTCCTGGAGATGCGCGGCGAAGGAATCCCGCACCTCGGCGAGCGGCGGGCGCCAGATGATGTGATAGCCGTACGGAGATTCCACCACGTCGGAGATCCCGCCGGGCTTGAGCGTCCACGCCGTCGAGTCGAACGGCTTGACCATCTGGCCGCGCGTCACCATGCCGAGCGAGCCGCCGTTGCGCGCGCTCGCCGGGTCGGTCGACTTCTGGAGGGCGAGCTTGCCGAAGGCGGCCCCGCGGCGGAGCTGGGCCAGGTAAAGCTCCGCCAGGCGCCGCTTCGCCTCCTTGACGGCCGGCGTGGAGCCCTGCTGGACGCTGACCAGGATGTGTGCGAGCCACCGTACATCGCCTGCGTTGTAGGCGCTGTCGACCGCGCGCGGCGTGACGTGCGCCCGCGACACGATCATCGAGTCGTGCAGGTGGTCGGCGAGCCGCTGGGTCACCTGCGGCCAGTTGGCCGCGAAGACGGTCGCGCTGTCGAGGAGGCTGTCTCCCCCCGCGACGGCCTGCCCGAGGAGCTCCCAGTTCACCCAGAGGTCGGCCACGCGGTCCACGACGTCGCGGCGCAGCGGGACGTTCTTGGCCGGGGCGATCGCCGCCGCCAGCTGGTCGACCGTGAGTTCCCGCCCGGCCGCCCGGGCCACGACATCCTGGTGGGCCGTCAACGCGTCCCGGAAACCGGCGCAGCCGGCCAGCGCGAGCACCCACAGCACCGCAAAGCGGCGAACCATCGTTGCTCCTCTCAGGTGGTGTCGGCCAGGGCCCTCGGCAGCGCCCGGACCAGTCCCGCCAGCAGCGGCATTCCGCCCAGCCGGCGCAGCTTCATGACCAGCGGCGCCGCCCGGCGGACCTCGGCGGCAAACTGCACTTCGTCCATCGCGGCGGTGAGATTGGCGAGCCGGGGGACCGCACCGGCCCGGAAGACCAGACGGGCATCCTCTCCCCGCACCAGAATCGTCTCGAGGCCGAGCCGCGCGCCGATCACCCGGAGGTGCGTCACGGCCACCAGCGCTTCGGCCTCGGCGGGAAGCGGGCCGAACCGATCCGCCATTTCCTCCCGCAGACTTTCAATGTCGCCAGTCGTCTGGCTGCGCGCCAGCCGCCGGTAAAGATCGAGCTTCGAGGCGTCGTCGGCCACGTACGGGTCGGGCAGGAGCGCCGGCCGGTCCAGGAGCACTTCGGGCGGCACCGACGTCACGCCCCGCGCTTCCCCCTTGAGGCTGCGCACCGCGTCCTCGAGCATCCGGAGGTACACCTCGACCCCCACCGACAGCGCGAAGCCCGACTGCTCGGCGCCGAGGATGTTCCCGGCGCCCCGGAGCTCGAGGTCCTTGAGCGCGATGCGGTAGCCCGCGCCCAGCTCGGTGTAGTGCACCAGCGTCTCGAGCCGCGCCTCCGCCGCCGCGTCCACGTCGTCGGGGACGAGCAGGTAGCAGTGGGCGCGCCGGTCGCTGCGCCCCACGCGGCCGCGCAGCTGGTAGAGCTGCGCCAGTCCGAACTGTTCCGCGTGGTGCACGATCATCGTGTTGGCGTTCGGCACGTCGAGCCCCGACTCGACGATCATGGTCGAGCAGAGGACACCCACCTCTCCCGCCACGAAGCGCCGCATCACGGCGTCCAGCTCGCGGGCGCGCATCGCGCCGTGCGCCACCGCCACGGCGGCCCGCGGCGCCAGGCGCCGGATGCGCTCCACCACCGTCTCGATCGTCTCGATGCGATTGTGCACGAAGTACACCTGCCCGCCGCGGTCCAGCTCGCGCGCCATCACCTCCTCGAGCAGCTCGTCGTCCCACGGCTCGACGAAGGTCAGGACCGGGGAGCGGTCGCGCGGCGGCGTCTCGATCAGCGTGAGATCCCGCAGCCCCGTGAGCGACAGCTGCAGCGTGCGCGGGATCGGCGTCGCGGTCAGCGTGAGCACGTCCACGGCGAGCCGCAGCTTCTTCAGCCGCTCCTTGTGCTCGACCCCGAAGCGGTGCTCCTCGTCCACCACGATCAGGCCGAGGTCGTGGAACACCACGTCGGGCGACAGCAGGCGGTGCGTCCCGATCACGATGTCGATCTTGCCGGCCGCCAGATCGGCGAGCGCGGCCCGCTGCTCCTTCGCGGTGCGGAAGCGCGACAGCGTGACCAGGCGCACGGGGTAATCCGCCAGCCGCTCGCCGAAGGTGCGCCCGTGCTGCTCGGCGAGAATGGTCGTCGGCGCCAGCACCGCCACCTGCTTGCCCAGCGTCACCGCCTTGAACGCCGCGCGCACCGCGACCTCGGTCTTCCCGTAGCCCACGTCCCCCACGACGAGCCGGTCCATCGGCCGCGGCTGCTGCATGTCGGCCTTCACCTCGTCGGTCGCCCGGCGCTGGTCGGGCGTGTCCTCGTAGAGGAACGACGACTCGAGCTCGCGCTGCCACTTCGTGTCGGGCGGGAACGCGAAGCCCGGGGTCACCTTCCTCCGGGCGTACAGGTCGAGCAGCTCGGCGGCCATCCGGTGCACCGACTCCTCCGCCTGGCGGCGCACGCGCGCCCACCGCTTCCCGCCCAGCTGGTCGAGCCGCGGCACCGGCGCGTCCGCGCCGCCCAAGTCCACGCCCCGGTAGCGCTCGAGCTGGTCGATCCGGTACAGCGGCACGTGCAGCAGGTCGCCGCCGTGGTATTCGACGGCGGCGACCTCGAGGGCGCCGCCCTCGACCGTGATCGTCTGGAGGCCGCGGTAGATCCCGATCCCGTGCTCCAGGTGCACGACCGCGTCGCCCGGCTTCAGCGCCGCCACCGCGCCCAGCGGCGACGCCTGACGGTAGCGCCTCGGCCGGCGGATGCGCCGTGCGCGGCGGAACACCTCGTGATCGGTGAAGACGGCCAGTCCCGGGATCGTGAACCCCCCGGCCAGGGCGCCCACCGCCAGCGTCGTGCGCTCGGGGAAGCGCCCGCCCTCCCCCAGCAGCTCCTCGAGGCGCTCGAGCTGCCCCTCGTTGTCGCACAGCACCAGCGACTCGACGCCCTGCGGCGGGCGCAGCCGGGCGAGGTCGCGCGCGACGTCGGGCGGACGTCCGACCGGCAACCGCTCGCCGTCCGCCGCCCCGATGGAGACGCGGGCGAACGCACCGCGCGCGGCGAGCCACGCCTCCGGAGCGACGAGCAGCTCGGAGCGCGGCGGCACCTCCTCGCCGAGACGCCGCGCCACGTCCGCGTGGTGCTCGGCCTCGGTCCAGGCGCGTCCCACCTCGTCCTCGAGGCGCTCGCCCTCGCCTTCCTCCTCCACCACCAGCGCCGCCGCGGGCAGCAGGTCGAGGAGGCTGCGCCGGACGGGCGGCGAGCCGGGAACGACACCTCCGACGCGCTGCCCGCTCGATTCCGCCTCGTCACGAGGGCCACCGCGCCGCACGCGCGTGCCCTCGTCGAGCGCCGCCCGCGGATCCACCGGGAGCACGGTCACGCGCTCCAGCGGGCCCACCGAGCGCTGCGACGAGAGGTCGAAGGCGCGCAGCGCGATGCACGCGTCGTCCCAGAACTCCGCGCGCGCCGGCTGCGGCATGCCGAAGCCGTACACGTCCACGATGCCCCCGCGCACCGAGTACTGCGCGACGTCGGTGACCATCGGCACCCGCGCGTAGCCCATGCGCGCGAGCCGACCGACCGCGTCCCGGAACGAGGAAGCGGCGGCCAGCTCGAGCCGCGCCGCCTCCAGCGCCGCCGGCATGAGCGTCCGCTCCGCGGTCGCGCGCGCGGTCGTGACCACCACGCCCACGGCGCCGCGGTTCAGGCGCTCCAGCGTCTCGACCCGCTCGCCGGCGATCTCGTAGTGCGGCTCGTCCTCACCGAGCGCCTCGCGCTGCGGATAGAGGGCGACGGCGTCCTCGGGCAGCAGCACGTTCAGGTCGGCGAGCCACCGCTCGGCGGCGGTGGGGCTCGGCGTCACGACCAGCACGAGGCCGTGCGGGCGCCGCTCCGCGAGCGCCGCGACGAGCACCGCGCCCGCCGAGCCCGCCAGCGCCGCCAGAGCCACCCGATCCCGCGGGGCCGGCAGCTTCCGGAGCAGCTCCTCCACCTGCGGGAGCGCCGCGAACGCCGCCACCAGGCGCGGGAGCGCCACGCTTAAGCGCTCCGCCCGACGCGGCCGGACGCGAGCAGTCCCTCGGCCACGAGCGCGAGCAGCGCCGCGAGCAGCGCCGCCCCGGTCACCTCCGCGCGGCCCGCCGCGCGGAACCGCTCGCCGGCGTAGGCGCGCGCGTCCGCCGCCACGGTCACGCGCGCGCCGGGGAAGAGCGAGCGGAGCTCGGAGGCCGTCGCGCGCGTGAGGTCGGACTCGCGCGGATCGGGGGCGACGACCAGCGCGCCCACGGTATCCGGGCCGGCGAGGAGCGGATACATGCCGGGCTCGACCGGCGCGGTGACGGCGCGGCCTGCTGTGACCGGCCGCACCCGGCCCTCACCCATGCCGATCGCGGTGACCGCGTCCCCCAACCGCGCCGGCTCGCCCGGCGCAGCCTCGACGAGCCCCTCGTCGCCGCGCGCGAGCTGGTTCACCAGCGCGCCGACGAACGGGACGAAACCGGGGGACAGCGGCAGCGCCGTCTCCTCCGGCACCAGGCGGCTGCCGATCACGACGACGCGCCCGCTGGCGACCAGCCAGGGGTCGGCGCCCGCCCGCGCGAGCACGCCACCAGTGCCGGCGGACGTCGCCTCGAGCCGGTAGCGCCGGTGGATCGCAGCGCCGGCGATCGGGCGGAGGATCATCGGGCCCGCCGCGAGGGTGTCTTCCCGCTCGATCCGCGTGCCGAACCGCCAGGGGACGCCGGCCGCGGCGAGCGACCGGTTGGCCGCCCCCACCTCGACGGGATCGTGCGGCGGGAAGACCACGGCCGAGCCTCCTCCGGCGCTCGCGCGCTCGCCGAGTGCGACGCCGCTCCCGGCGGCGCGCGGGCCGCCCAGGCGGACCTGGCCGGCGCCCGCGAGCGTCGCCAGCGCCAGGGCGACGAAGCGGCCGGGGTCCGACTGCGCTTCCACGACCACGGCGGCCGGCGCGACCACGCGCACGGCGAAGGGGCGCCGATCGTCGGCCCGGAGCTCGTCGGGCTCGATCTGCACTTCGCCGGCGAAGTAGCCGGCGCCGGAAGCCGGCGCGGCGATCGCGGCGCGGTCGCCCGGCGCCATCATCGCGCTGCCGCCCGCCCTCCCGCCGATCGCCACGGTCACCGCCGCCTTCCCTCCGGGGGCCGGCGCGCCGCCGATCTCGACCGCCACCGCGCCCGGCGTGCCTGCGAGCCAGGTGGCGGGCGTGGCCCGCGCGGAGACGACCGCGCGATTGACCGGCGGGTCGCCGCGTGGGTGATAGAAGAGGAGCGGAAGCCCCGCGGCCGCGCTGTCCGGTGCTCCGAACGCCGTGCGCTGGAGGTCGGAGAGGACGTGGACTTCCCCCTGCGCGTAGCCCGAGGCGCGGACCAGCCTCGCCGCGCCGGCCACCGCGGCGGATAGATCGAGGCGCCGCGCGTCGGGCCGCGTGTCGGCGACCGCCCGCAGCAGCTCCTCGCGCGTGCCGCGGCGCGCGATGCCGTCCGCGCCGATGAGCCACACCGCATCCGAGGTTCGCGCGGCCAGGAGCGTCTCCCGCGCGCGCGCCGCCAGATCGTCGAACGCGCGCACGCCGCCCGACACCGCGCCGGAGGACAGCGAGTGATCCAGCACCAGCGCCACGGCGGTCGGCTGGTGTCCCGCGCCCGCGCGCGGCACGACGGGCCGCGCCGCCGCGAGCGCGAGCAGGGCGACCGCCGCCACCCGCAGCAGCAGCAGGAGCAGGTGGCGTAGCCGGATCGTGCGCGACGCCTCCCGCTCCGTCTGGCGGAGGTAGCGCACGGCGGGGAAGACGACGTCGGGAGGCCGGCGGCGCTCGAACAGGTGCAGCAGCGGCGGGACGAGGGCGGCTCCGAGGAACAGCAGCGCGAGCGGTTGAAGGAAGTACATCAGCCGAGCCGGGCCCTCCTCTCGGCGGCACGGCGCAGCGCGAACCCGAACGGCATCTCGGTCGTGACGTGATGGTAGCCGATCCCGCTCGAGCGCAGGGCTCCGCGCCAGGCCGACACCACCCGGTCCACGGTGGCGCGGTACTCGCGCCCGAGATCGCGCGGGGAAACCACCACGCTCTCACCCGACTCCGGGTCCACGAAGCGCGCCTCCTCCGCCCGGTCGAGCGAGACCTCCGCGGGATCCATCAGATGAAAGACGATGACCTGGTGCCCGCGGTGGCGCAGGTAGCGCAACGCGAGCAGCACCAGCTCGCGCTCCACCAGCAGGTCCGAGACGAAAACGACCAGCCCGCGGCGGCGCAGCAGATCGGTCACCCGGGCGAGCGCCCGCTCCGCCGCAGTGCCGCCGCCCGGGGCCAGTTCCGTCAGCGCCCGGGCGACCACGTGCCACTGGCCGGCACGCGTCCGCGGCGGGATCGCGAGCCGCACCTCGTCGTCGAACGCGATCAGCCCCGTGGCGTCCCGCTGCCGGAGCAGCACCAGCGCGAGCGCCGCGGCCATCCGCGTCGCGTAGTCGAATTTGGTGAGCCGCCGCTCCGCGTCCCCCGACCATCCCATCGAGCGCGAGACGTCCAGCACGATAGTGGCGCGGAGATTCGTTTCCTCTTCGTACTGCTTCACGTAGAGCCGGTCGCGCCGCCCGACCACCTTCCAGTCGAGGTAGCGCAGCTCGTCGCCCGGCTGATACGGCCGGTGCTCGGCGAACTCCACCGAGAAGCCGCGGTACGGGGAGCGGTGCAGACCCGAGAGAAAGCCCTCGACCACCCCTTCGGCCACGAGCTCGATCCCGCCGAGACCCGCGACCTCGAGCGGATCGAGCAGATCGGGGCGGTTACTCACGCCGCTCGCCGCGGCCATCCCCTGTCACTGGAACAGGACACAGACGAAAGGTACGGACGCCCCTGCGAGCATGCCAACTCCTTGAAAAACGGGCAGTTGGCCCGATCGCGATGCCTGGCACGGTCCCTGCTCCTCCAAGCCTTCGGACCACGGGTCCGGAGGTGCTTATGATGCGCCGCACATTGTTGGCTGCTTCGCTCCTGCTCGCGCTGCCGCTCCTGGCGGCGCCGGCGGACGCCGGGATTCCGCGGCGCGCAGCCCCCGTCCCGCCGGGGATCCGGCTGTGGACGTCGCACAGCGACACGTATCACCGCGGCGAGGCGGTGCGCATCTACTTCCGCACCGAGCGCGACGCGTACGTGACCATTTTCCGCGTCGACACCGATGGCCGGCTCCGGGTGCTGTTCCCGCGCGAGCCGTCCGATCCCAACCTCGCGCATGGGGGCGAGACCTACGACGTCGAGGGCGTGGACGATCGGGACGCCTTCTACGTGGACGACTACCCGGGTGTGGGCTACGTGTTCGGCGTCGCCAGCCAGGATCCGTTCGACTACAGCCAGCTGGCCGACAACGAGCACTGGGACTTCGAGGCGGCGCAGAACCTGACCGACGGGCGCCTGCACGGCGATCCGTATGCGTCGCTGCAGCAGGTGGTGCAGCAGATCGAGCCCGAGGGGTACGCGGACTACGACACGCACCTCCTGCCCTACTACGTGGAGCAGCATTACGACTATCCGCGGTTCCTCTGCTACGACTGCCACGCATACACGCCGTACACGTATTGGAACCCGTACGCGGCGTTCTGCTCGCGGTACTCCCTGTTCGTGTACTACGATCCGTTCTACTTCTATCCCAGCTACTGGTACCCGACGCGCTACTACGGCGGGACGGCGGTGGTGTACGTGCGGCCGCGGTTCGGCGGGAGCCAGTTCGTGTTCCGGGAGCCGGGCGACCGGTCGACGCCGTCGGTCGTGTATCGGAACCGCAACACCGGTGTTCAGAGCACGCCGACGGACCGTGGCGTGCGCGGGGCGGATCTCGGCGGCGTCGGGAGCGTGCCGGCCCCGCTGGGCGGAGGGCGGCGGGTGGCGGGCGGCGCCGGGAGCGTGCAGTCGCCCATCCAACGGCAGCCGGGTGGCGCGGGCGCGTCGCAGGCGCCGGGGCGGCGGTACGCGCCGGTCACGGACCTGGGTGTGATCGGACCGTCGGCGCCGCGGGGCGGCACGAGCAAGCCGCCGCTGGCGACGCCGGAGGCCGGGCGCCGGTACATCGGCGGCGCCGCGCAGTCGGCGGCCGGCAGCGCCGCGCAGGGTTCGCCCGAGACTCCGCGCGGACGCGGCGTGTACATCGATCCCGGATACCGGGCCGCGCCGCAGTCCGCAGCCCCGGCACCGTCCGCCGCCGGCCGCTACGCGCAGCCGCGAGGCGCCCTCGAGGCGCGCGGGCAGGGACAGCCGGCGCCGCGCAGCGAGCCGAGGGCCCAGCCCCGTGGGGAATCGCGCCCGGCCGGCCGGAGCGGTGGAACGCCGACACTGATTCGTCGGCGGCCATAGCCAGCGCCGCCGCCGCCCTGGCGGCTTCCCGCTGGAACTTCGCGCGCGCCCGGCCGTACTCTACCGCCGGGCGCACGTGCGTTCGATACTCCAACCCGCGCCGCACTCCGCCAGCCGCGCCGGCTCTTCCGCCCGGAGCGCCGCGCCGGGATATTGCCCGGCGATGATCCGTGTCGGCCCCGCCGGCTGGTCGTACCCCGATTCGCCCGGCCACGTGTATGCCGCGAGCGTTCCCTCCCGCTTCGACGCCCTGACCTTCCTCGCGCCCTACTTCGACACCATCGAGGTCAACTCCACCTTCTACCGCCCGCAGCCGCCCAGGACCTACGCGTCGTGGGCGAAGCGGGTGGCCGCGAACCCCGATTTCCGGTTCACCGTGAAGCTGTGGCAGCTCTTCACCCATGGGACGACAGAAGCCAGAGGCGAGTCGCGAGTTGCGAGGGGCGGGAGCGGGGCCGGTGAATGGACCGCCGACGACGTGCGCATGGTGACGGAGGGGCTCGAGGTGCTGCGCGGCGAAGGGCGGCTGGGCGCGCTGCTCGCGCAGTTCCCCTGGTCCTTCAAGCCCGACTCCCGCTCGCGCGACCGGTTGATGCGCATCGCCGAGACGTTCGCGGGCTGGCCGCTGGCGGTGGAAGTCCGGCACGCGCGCTGGGGACGTCCCGAGGAGCTGGCGTTCCTGCGGGACATCGGCGTGGGCTTCGCCAACCTGGACCAGCCGGTGATCGGCCAGTCCCTCCCGCCCACGGCGCACGCCACGGGCCCCCTCGGCTACGTCCGCTTCCACGGGCGCAACTACGAGCACTGGTTCGGCGAGCACGAGGACGCCGCGCCGGACGTGCGCCGAATCGGGCACGACGCTTCCGACGCGCCGCCCGCTCGATCCGGCCCGACAGCGAGTACCACCGCGCCGGACGTGCGCCGAATCGGGCACGACACTTCCGACGCGCCGCCCGCTCGATCCGGCCCGACAGCGAGTGCCACCGCGCAGCGGTACGACTACCTGTACACGGCGGCAGAGCTCGCCCCCTGGATCGAGCGGATCAGGGCGCTCGGCGCGACCGACGGCGTCACGGACGTCTACGTGATCACGAACAACCACTTCGAGGGGAAGGGTCCGGCCAACGCGCTGATGGTCCGCGCGATGCTGGAGGGGCGGCGCCTCAAGGCGCCGCCGGTCCTGTTCGAGACCTACAAGAGCGCCCTGGCGCCGTACGCCGACCCGTCGGAGGAGCCGCATCAGCAGCCAGGGGACCCGGGCCTGTTCTGAACTCCGCCCTCTCCAGACTCGCAACCGCTCGCAACTCTCCGTCTCGCGACTATTCCGACCTCTGACAGCTATCTTACTGCCCTCCATGGATGCCCGGCGCATACGCAATTTCTGCATCGTCGCCCATATCGACCATGGGAAGAGCACGCTCGCCGACCGGCTGATCGAGGCGACGGGAACGCTGAGCGCCCGGCAGATGCGCGATCAGGTGCTGGATACGATGGACCTGGAGCGGGAGCGCGGGATCACGATCAAGCTGAACGCGGTGCGGATGAC
>Ga0187865_1003990_pt1 | contig 11429 bp, 9 predicted proteins | sample June2016WEW_11_1_2_FD_132989 | JGI IMG/M metagenome (GOLD analysis project Ga0187865, IMG submission 132989) | Peatland microbial communities from SPRUCE experiment site at the Marcell Experimental Forest, Minnesota, USA - June2016WEW_11_100 | ecosystem: Environmental > Terrestrial > Soil >...
GCTGCGGCAGCCAAGGCCCAGGCCGAGGCAGCCCAAACCCAAGCCGCGTCAGACGCTGCGCTAGCCAAGGCCCAGGCCGAGACCGAAGCCGCCAAAGCCAAAGCCCAGGCCGAGGCTGAACAAGCTCAGCTTGCTGCACAACGGGCCGAGAACGACAAAGCGGCCCTGCGTGCCAGGTTGGCGCAGCAATTGAACTCGGTTCTGCAAACGCGGGATAGCGCCCGCGGGCTTATCGTTAACATGTCCGATGTGCTGTTCGACACGGCCAAATACACGTTGAAGCCGGGAGCCCGGGAAAAGCTGTCCAAGGTCGCCGGCATTCTGCTCGCCTACCCTGGACTCAACATTGAGGTGGACGGCCATACGGACAACGTCGGAGGTGACGAATACAATCAGAACCTATCCGAACAACGCGCTGGGTCCGTGCGCGACTACCTGGTAGCGCAAGGGGTAGCGACAAATTAGGTCACCGCCAAAGGCTTCGGTAAGACCCAACCTGTGGCCACCAACGACACGGCTGAGGGCAGGCAGATTAACCGCCGGGTTGAACTCGTGGTATCGGGTGAGGCGATCGGCGCCCATTAGCGGCACGGCGGGAGGCTCGCGGTAGGAGAAACAACGCGAGGGACGACCCGAGGCGCTGGCTGGCGCAGACCCCTGTTCTTGGGGTCTGCGCTTTCCCGAAGGGACTTGTGGGAGCGGACGGCTCACCTCAGTCGGCTTGTAGAACGGCAGGCTGCCCGAGACTATGCCCGCGCCAAAGCCTTGCCGGAAAAGAGTTCCTTCGGGAGATCGTAGACTCTAAAAAAGCGACCGTCTGCGCCCGCCCGCTGAACTTCATTAATCTGGTCTTCGTATCGGCACAGTTGGCGCTTGAAATCGTTGGCGCGTGGCGCACAGGCGCGAATCACTTGGCTCTGGCCTCGATACGGTCGGTCGCCCTTGACCTAACGGCTGCCGGGCCGCGACCGGTGAGAAAGCGCGACGGATGCTATGCACGCCTTCACGAGAGGCTAGGGGCGCCCTGCGGAAGCAAGTGCCTACGGCGCCATGGCAGGGCACCAGCAGGGAGGCTGCGGCGCCCGCTACCATGCCACCAAGTTGAACTGCAACCGCACCCTGCCCACGGCCACCAAGTCCCCCTCTTGGAGTTCCACCTTGGCCGTCAGGGGAAGGCCGTTGACGGAAACCTTCTTGGCCGCTGGAGACAAGTGGTAAGCTTCGCCCTGCTTGATGATCATGGCGGCAATTTTGGGCGCGAACCAACCCTTCAGCCGGATGGCGCACTGCTCGGATTTGCCGATCATCGAGGTGGGGGAAGTCAGGAGGAATTCCTTCGCCGTCGTCTTGCCCTTGAGCACGGTCAGCTTGCCCACCCGCGCGGCGCGCGCGCGGGCGGCGGCCGCCTTGCCCTTGGCGAAGGCCTCCTGCAGTTCCCGGCGCTTCTTGGTATCCAGGACCATGGTGCCCGTAAGCTTTATCGCCTCCTCTTCCGCCTCCTTCGGCGGGGCGGCGGCGGCCGGCGGCTTCACTCCCCCCGGGAGGTCGCGTGAGAAGCGCACGGTGTGCTTGCCCACGGTGATGACGTCGCCGTGGGTGAGCGGGGCCTGGGTAATCCGGAACCCATTCAGAAACGTTCCGTTCAGACTGCCCAGGTCCTGAACGTAATAGACTCCGGCCTGGGAGAAGACGCGCGCGTGATGAAACGACACGGCGGGGTTGTCAATGAAAAGGTCCCCTTGCGGGGACCGCCCAATGGTTACCGGGTCCCCACCAATGGCAAGTTCTTTCAAGACCGAATCCCCAAAGCTAAGTTTCAAAACCGGCATGGGTCACCTTCGGCAAGCTGTAAACCTCATCCAGATTTTCTTGCTTCCCTATCGGGCAGCAATAGTATAGAGCATACACCCTGGTTTTGGAGCGGGTTGTTTCGGGTGGGCACAGCAGGCTGATGAAAAAGTCTTTGGCGCGCTGCCGTAGCGCCGGCTTCCAGCCGGCAATGCCTTTAAACTCACCCGAGGCCGGCAAGATGCCGTCTTGCGTTGATCGGGTGACGAAGACGCGTTCCACTTCATTCCAACTGCGCCGCGTGGGGCGGGGGACTGGCGCTCGGCAGATTCGTACCCCAGCACCGCTATCTTGCTTTCTCTCTGAATCTGCACCGGCAGGATGCCCGTGCTACACTGCCGTTCAAGGCGAGGCAGGCCGCAATCCTCGCTAGTACCCAATGCCGGAATGGATTACCATCTATGCGACGAGCGCGGCCTGTATAGCCCCGCCCTTGCCCGCCCTCGCGAGAAATCCGGTTGAGGGGCGCGGGGGCGCGAAAGAACGAACATCCAAGCTGAAACGTTGAGGAGACAAGCGATGACCCAAGTTGGCGAGGTGGTGGCAGGAGCGGAGCTCCAGCGAAATGTTGAGGAGGCCGTCCAGCGGACTCCGGTGATTGATGTTCACACGCACCTTTACCCGTCCAGTTTCGGAGGCCTGTGCTTGTGGGGAATCGATGAGCTGGTGAACTACCACTATCTGGTGGCGGAATTATTCCGGTCATCGACGGTGACCCCGCAGCAATTTTGGGCGCTTACAAAACCCCAGCAGGCCGACCTGATTTGGGACGCTCTCTTTGTAAAGAACACGCCGCTCTCGGAGGCGACCGCCGGCGTGGTGGCGGTCATGATCAAGCTGGGGCTTGATCCCTGCCAACCGGACCTGAAACAGGCGCGCGAGTATTTTGCCTCGGTCACCGTTGAGCAGTACATTGACCAGGTCCTGGGACTCGCCAATGTTTCGGAATTGGTGATGACGAATGATCCCTTCGACCCCGTGGAAAGGGCGATGTGGGAGCGGGGCGAACCTTGCCCGGAGCGTTTCCATCGCGCCTTGCGGATGGACCCGCTCCTCAACGATTGGGAAACCGCGCACGCGATGATGGCGGCGGCAGGTTTCAAAACCAGCGCGGATTTGACGCCACCGACCGGGAGCGAGGCGCGCCGCTTCCTGGACCTGTGGATTGCCCGCCTGCGCCCTGTTTATCTCGCGGTTTCGCTGCCCTTCACGTTTACTTATCCGGATGATTCTCCGCGCACCCGCTTGATCCGCGAGGTCGTCCTTCCGACGTGCCTTCAGCACAACGTTCCCTTCGCTCTGATGATCGGCGTTTCGCGGCAAGTGAATCCTGCCCTGAGGGATGCTGGCGATAGCGTGGGGTATGCGGACACGGCCTCGGTGGAGCGAATCTGCGCGGAGAACCCGGGGGTGCGTTTCCTGGCCACCCTCCTGTCGCGAGAGAATCAGCACGCATTGTGCGTTGCCGCGCGGAAGTTCGGCAACCTGATGCCCTTCGGCTGCTGGTGGTTCCTCAACAACCCCTCGATTGTGGAGGAAATCACCGCGCAACGCCTGGAACTGCTCGGCGCCACCGTGATCCCGCAGCACTCCGACGCGCGGATACTGGACCAATTGATCTACAAATGGGCACATTCCCGCCGCACGATCTCCCGCGCCCTCTCCGAATCCTATTCCCGCCTGATGGCCGATGGCTATCCCCTCACACGGAAGCAAATCGACCGCGATGTGGCGTGGATGTTCTCCGGTAATTTCCGGAAATGGGTTGGGCTTCCCGAGACGGGGTCGCGCTAGTACTCAGTCCTTACACCCAAAATGCGAAATTCGCTCAAGGAACTCTTGATCACATAGAGGATCTCATTATTGCTTTGATCGTCTGGGGGTTTCATGAAAAATCCGGGCTCGAGCAAGTAGCGAAGAGAATTTTCAACTACGCCTTCGATACACTCATGGTCAAAGAACTGGACACGCACCCACAGCCCACGAATCGGAGGACTTTTTGCGAAGAACTTGACCTCCTCGTAATCTTTGCGCCCGTCAAAAGTCTTTACGAAGAACACAGCCTTGAGAGAATCCAGGGACACTAAAATGCTCTCGCGCGACGCGACCGAATGGATCTCGATTTGGCGGTTAAATGTGGGCGCGTCCTCGCGAAGGGATTCCTCCAGGCTCTCGGCAGCAGGGGTTGTCAAATAGCCCCGGAGAAGTTTCCCGTCGCGTAGCCGCGCAACAACCTTGCGCATTTGTTTCTCAGGCACCGACACGCGCAAGAGTATCACAGCGGCCCCAGAGGGGTCAAATCAATGGGCGAGCAAATCGCACGGCACAAAGATAATACGTGTCTTTGTCGACGCTCCTTACCACGCGGCCCGAAAGGGCGCGGTTGGGTTGGAGGGGAATATGGAAGGGCGGCACCGGAGCGGTCGGCATTTCAAGACACAGCCGGGAGGCACGAGGGAGTGACCTTCGCGTCGCCACAAGGGCGCCACCCCCACTAACGTTCAGCGCGAGGGTGAAGTCGAGGAAATCCTGCCCGTCCCCGTCGACACCTCGTAAGAACAGGGGAATCGGGAGGGGGAGTCGCTGGAAACGGCGTCGTTCTGCACCGATGGCACACCTCCTCCTTCCATCACCTTGCAACCTTCGGAAATGTTCACAGCAAGCCAGTGGCCAAAGGACGGCATGGCTGAGAGGGCCGCCACTTTCGCAATTCATTGATAAATCAGAGGTTATGACGGCCCCTGGGGGCCCTTCTTCGCGGGGACCCATGACATGATGACCCATGCTGCAATTATTTTCCATAGAGTTGACGAACTTTGCGATTTTTTCCCTTGACGAGGGCAGACCAGGAGTGGTATGGTTTTTGACAATCTCAAACATGCCGCGACGCTAGTGATCCGTGCTCCGTGGGGGAGCACGTGAGAGAGGTGTTATGGCGGAACTACTTCAGGCGGGGAAAGTCCACACCCTATCCGGTGGCTCGCTGGCGAAGTCTGTCAAGAAGGCAGAAGGCTCCGTGGCGAGGAGAGCGGATCAGCCCTCGGGTGCGTCAACGGCGCCGAGAAGCGCTGAGACAGCCACCCCTCTCCCGGCGCTTTACCAGGACTTATTGGAGGCTCGCGGGCACCTGGAGGAGGAACTCCACAGCCGCACGCTGGCGCTGGCGACGTTGGCGCACGAGATTAAGAACCCGCTGGCCATTGTCTCGGGCTACGTTGAGATGTTGCTCAGCCGAGAAGTGGGGCCACTCACGGAGCGCCAGCGGAACATCCTCGAACAAGTGCGGTCGAATTGCGCGCGACTCCAGAAATTCGCTCAGGAATTCCTGGCTTTTAGCTCGCTCACCAAGGGAAACGCGGCGGTCATGCTCAGGCTCCAGCCCGGGGATTTGAGCGCTTGCGTTTCCGAGGTGTGTGGGTACTGGATTGACAAGTTTTCTGCGAAGGGGGTGGCGTTGTATTTCCGGGCCAACGCGGAGATACCGCTTTTCAAATTCGATTACCACAAAATACAACAGGTTGTATCGAACCTCCTGGAGAACGCGCTCAAGTTCACCCCCTCGGGGGGCGCGGTCTGGTTGGCGTCAGAGCTGCATGTCTGGGAGCGGCGCGGCCGCACGAACACCCCCCACGAGGTGGAACGGCGCAGGGGAGGTTCGGCGGGAGCTAACGCCGTGCGGGTGACGGTCGCCGACAGCGGGAAGGGAATTGCTCCCGAATTTCACCAAGAGGTGTTTGAAGATTTCTTCCGGGTTCCGGGAGATGAGATTCAGACGCAAGGGGCGGGATTGGGATTGGCTATTGCACGACGCCTTGTTCAACTGCATGAGGGGAAAATCTGGGTGGAAAGCGAATTAGGTGTCGGGAGCAGAATCTGTTTCTTGTTGCCGCTTCGGCAAACTTAAACCTGGGCCTTGACAACGCGGACGGGTTTCCTGTCCCCAGGGTTTCGAGAATCAATGTGAGTTCCTAACCGCGGGCTCAAATCGCTCCAGCCTGCACAGTGTAGTACTAAGAGCCAACTTCTTCGAGTGCCGCGAAGGTGTTGCTTCCTTAACGTAGTGTCTCTGTGACCTCCGTGCTCAGAACGCCGTCAACAGAGAGGTCACTGAGATCCTCCGTAAAACACGATCGTAATTTCTTGTTTCTTAGCAAACATTTTGCGCCTCTTGTAGGGGCACCCCTCGTGGGTGCCCTTGCGGAGGGCGGCACAAGGCCTGCCCCTACAAAACGTGTTTGGTTGCGGCTTCGCCGCTTGCTGTGCGGAAAGGCTCGGTCTTTCCGTGACGGGAGAACACCAACCAACCCCCTCCGCGCCGCCTGGAAGGCTGAGCCTTCCAGGCGGCGCGGAGGGGGAGAAAATGGGCAAGCTGGGCCGGAAAGGCGGAGCCTTTCCGCACAGCGGCGCGGCAGAGCCGCATGGAGTACGACGGTTTCCCGCTAATTGGGACAGCCAGCGGTCAGAGACCGCCGCTACAAAAAACCAAACTGACCCATTACCCCGCAGGTTTAGCCCTTGCTGGACAGCGCTTGGTGTTGTTAAAATGGGACGAACATCGACGCAGGAAGGATTCTATGGCGAGCGCCCCGCGCATCCTGGTGGTTGACGACGAACCTCATATGCTCAACTTTCTGCGCACCCTGCTGGAAGTTGAGTCCTACAAGGTGGAGACGGCCTCCAATGGTCTCGAGGCGGTGCGGCGCGTCCAGGAGGAGCCTCCCGATCTTGTCTTGCTGGACGTGGCCATGCCCGAGCTGGATGGTCTGGAGACGCTGGCACGTCTCAGCGAAATCCGGCCGGGGATCAAAGTGATCATGCTTTCTTGTGTCAGCGATCCGGGGACCGTGGTGAAGGCGATCCGTCTGGGGGCGCAAGACTACTTGCCCAAGCCGTTCCAAAAAGCGGACCTGGACGCGGTGATCAAGAGGGCCCTGGGGCGTTCCGACCCCGGGCCGCAAGAGGTGGCCTCGCTGGAGACCGCGGAAGAGGTGGGAGATGACCTCTACTTTCTTGCCGCCTGCGAGGCCATGCGCAAGATTCGCGGGCAAGTGGCCATGATCGCGGGCGTGGACGTCCCGGTGCTGATTCTGGGTGAGAGCGGCACGGGCAAGGAAGTTCTGGCGCGCTTAATCCACACCCTGTCCCCGCGCGCCCAGCGCACCTTCTTGAAGGTCAATTGCGCGGCCCTTCCCAACGATCTCCTGGAGAGCGAACTCTTTGGTTTCGAGGCTGGCGCCTTTACCGGTGCGGTAAAGCCCAAGCCGGGCAGGTTCGAGCTCTGCGATGGGGGGACAATCCTTTTGGATGAGATTGGCGAGATGTCGCCGAATTTGCAGGCCAAGCTGCTCCACGTCTTGCAGGATCATCAGTTTTCCCGGCTCGGCGGTCGTTCGGTAATCAAGGTAGACGTGCGCATTCTGGCGGCCACCAACGTGGATATTCCCCAGGCCCTGGCGTCCAGAAAACTGCGTGAAGACCTCTATTATCGCTTGAACGCGTTCACTCTGACCATGCCGGCGCTGCGCGAGCGCCGCGAGGAGATTCCTTTGCTCCTCCGGCACTTCATGGCCCGTTTCGCCGCGCGCTATATGCGTGACCCTCTCCCCCTCACGCCGGCCCTGGTGGAGGCCGCGCTCGAGCACTCCTGGCCGGGTAACCTGCGCGAGTTGGAGAATTTTGTGAAGCGCTATTTGATCCTTGGAGATGAGTACCAGGTTATCCAAGAACTCCGCACTCGCCGGGGGGGAGCCGCCGGTGCTCCCGAGCCCCCCCCGGCCCCGGTGAAAACCACTAGTGGCGGTCTGAAATCACTCGTTCGCGGCCTCAAGGATGAGGCCGAGATCAAGGCCATCGGCGAGGCCCTTAAACGCACGAACTGGAATCGCAAGGCTGCCTCCCGCCTTCTGAACATCAGCTACAAGGCCTTGCTCTACAAGATTCGCGCCTATGGCCTTGAGGAAGATCACGGCAGAACCGACCCGCGCACCGCGTAGGGGCCACGCCATGGCGTGCCCCTACCGGTGTAACCCATTGAAAATTGGCGTAGGGGCACGCCATGGCGTGCCCCTACCTGAATTTTCAATGAGTTACGTCTTGTGAAATCCCCGGTTTTCGAATTTTTTCACTCCTTCTGGCGCCGTGGGCCAGCAGGATGCCGCCGCTGACGCAGCTTCGGACATGCCCCTAAGGTTTCCCCGCCGCTTGAACGAAATCCTCTCCAGGTCAGGAGATAGGGTCAGGGAGGGAAAGTTCCTTCCCTAGTGTGCAAATGTTTTCACTTTTCCCACGTCTCTGCCCTCGCGGGGAGTACCCTTTTCTGCCCCACCCTTCTTTCCCCAAGGCGTGCAGCCCTATGAAACTGCAAGGCCCTACTCCCCTGACCTAGACATACGACTAAGATCTGGTAAAAAGTTCCGAGTTTGCACCTCTTTGGTCTTCCGTGTGCATTTCTCTGGCTTGACCAAGGCAAAGCGCATCCGTCTCGGCCCGGGGGAATTTGGCAAAGCCTGCCAAGGGTGAAGGTCCCCTGGGTGACATTATGGCGGATCTGTAAGTCTCCCGGCGAAGGGCGGTAAGGTGATACGGCGGCGGATGTTGCGGCCATGAGTCAAGAAGCTGTGAAAAATTGCTTTCTTTACCGCCGAGGCGCTGAAACGCAGAGAAAAGGCCTTTTGTTTTCAAACCTCTGGGCCTCCGCGCCTCCGCGGTGAGCAATAATTTAGGGATTTTTTTACAGCTTCTCAAGCGGTCTTCGACCCGTCGTTTTTGCAACGACGATACCTGTGATGATGGAAAGGGTGAATCGTGGAACATGCCGGCCAGCAATTGGCCAAGGACACTTCGACTTTAAGCCCAGGGTTGCCTGGGGTAGGTGAACCCAACCTCCCCCCGGACTCCGTGGTTTTCGGGCACTCACACGCCATGGAGGTCGTCCGTCACAAAATTCGGAAGGTGGCCGGGACGAACGTGCCGGTCCTCATCCAAGGGGAGAGCGGGACAGGCAAAGAGGTTCTAGCCAAGCTGTTGCATTTCCAAGCTCCCTGGAGCGACGGCCCCTTCGTGAAGCTGTGCTGTCCTGCCATTCCCAGCACGTTACTCGAAAGCGAGCTTTTCGGTTACGAACGAGGCGCGTTTACCGGCGCTTATGGCATGAAACCCGGCCGCGTCGAGCTGGCCAATCGCGGCACACTGTTTCTGGACGAGATTAGCGAGCTTGACATGGGGCTTCAGGCGAAGCTCTTGCAGCTCCTCCAGGATGGCCAGTTCTCGCGGATTGGCGCCCAGGAGGACAAACGCGTCGAGGTTCGGATCGTTTGCGCCACCAACCGCCATCTCGAGAAGGAAATCGAGGCGGGCGCCTTTCGCTTGGATCTTTTCTATCGGGTCAACGTCCTTGACATGCGACTGCCGCCTCTGCGCGAACGAAGTGAGGATATTCCGGATTTGGTGGACTACTTCCTGCAAATCCATGCCGCTATGTTCAAGTGTACCCCTCGGCCTATCTCTTCCCGCCTGATGCTGGCGTTGAAAGGATACGATTGGCCAGGAAACATTCGCCAACTCGAGAACTTGGTCAAGCGCTATGTGATCCTGGGAAGCGAGGATGAAGTCACCAGGGATCTGGTCGTTGGTCCTCCCTCTTTAACCTTCGAGCCCAAGATCCCCGCCGATGGTCACATGTCGTTAAAAGAGATTACCGAGCAGGCCGTGACCGAGCTCGAGCGCAAAGTCATCTTGCGAGCCCTCCAAGCCCACCGTTGGAACCGCAAACGCGCCGCCCGCGCCCTGAGCATCAGCTATCGGTCGTTGCTGTACAAGATTCGGGATGCGGGGCTTTCTGCCGCCGGCTCGCTCTCCCCGGACAAAATGGCTTCCCAACCCGTTGCTGAGGCTTGATTCGAATGGGCAGTCAGATTCTGGAACCTTTTGGGGACTTTCCATAGTGATGCAGTATCAGCGCAACGGTTTGCACATCCAGAGGGGAACTCGAATTTGGACGTTCTGTAACCAATTGAAACTAAAGGTCGCAGTTTATGCCCATATTTGGAACGTCGCGTGCTCTGTCCCAGGCTGATCAGATAGTATTTCCATGAGGAGGAGTAGAGGAAAAGAGCATCCCTTGTCGCTGCGCTCTGTGTTTTGCTGTTGCCCATCGTTGGCTTAGCCGGCGAAATTCAGTTTCTCGCGGCTAATAACGGTGCAGCAGCCTCAACGACCGTCATGGGAAGTGTTACAGGCGGGGTCATCTCATCGAGCAGTATTCCGGTTAAGGCGCTGCTCGGGGTCGCTACCTGCTAATCTCAAAATTCGTGGGAGGGAAATGAAAATGATGAAAGTAATTCGCCGGGTGTCGATGCTACTTGCCGTGCTTGCTCTGGGGGCGTCTTTTGCCGCTGCCAATTTCATCACGGAATCCGCATGGTACCCAAGCTCGAGTACCATGTTTGCCACCGATTGGACTGGTGTTTCTCCTGAGGACATATCGCTGGCCAAGTTCAATCCAGCGTTGGGCACATTGAACAACGTCACCTTGACGCTTTATGCGAATATGGATTCCAGCGGAAACGTCAAGAATAATAATCTTAATACGGTAACCGTGAACGAGTATGATTCTTCCCTGCGTGTCGAAATCCTGGCGCCGGGCACCACGGTGCCTGCAAACAATTTCACTTCGTGGCTGCTGGCAGCCTACCCCGTGCTGGTTACCGTAACTCCTGGGTATCTGGCCGCAGGCCAGTCGGTGGCTTTTTCGGACACAAATAGTTCAGCTTCTGCGAGTACAACCTACAGTACCGGTTTGGGGGCATTCGAAGGCGGCGGGCTCCTGGTCTTCCCGCTGTACACGACGACACATACCATTGCCGATCTCACCGGTGGAAACCTGGATCTTACCCAGAGCACGGAGGCCCAAGCCGAAGCGACTATCACTTACAACTACACGCCGACAAACCTCGTGCCTGAACCGGCGACCCTCTCAATGCTCGGTTTTGGCCTATTGGGGCTTCTTGGCGTAGGGCGTAAGCGCCGCGAAGTGCTTTAATTGCCGGTCCCTCAGAGGGCATGATCGCCAACCGCTGAGGCGTAAGCAAAATTAAGGGATGCTGACTCCCCGGCCACCGCAAGGCGGTGGCCGGGGATTTGTGTGTACACACCCTGGGGCACAAGCAAAATTGAGAGATGCTGACTCCCCGGCCACGGTAAGGCGGTGGCCGGGGATTTGTGTGTACACACCTTGGGGCACAAGCAAAATTAAGGTGATGATGACTCCCCTGCCACCGTAAGGCAGTGGCTGGGGATTTGTGTCTGCACACCTCGGGGCACAAGCAAAATTAAGGGATGCTGGGTCCCCGGCCACTGAAAGGGGGTGGCCGGGGATTTGTGTCTGCACACCTCGCGGCACAAGCAAAATTGGGGGATGCTGGGTCCTCGGCGACGGTTAGCCCCAATACTGTTCACATAAGGGGTTTGAGGAGATTATTCATCAATTTGTTCCGCAGAGACCCCCTCACCCCCACGACCCGCAAAACGTGGGGCCCCCTCCGCCTTGCGGTCCCCCCTCTCCCCCAACTGATCGTGTCCCA
>Ga0187865_1003998_pt1 | contig 11407 bp, 8 predicted proteins | sample June2016WEW_11_1_2_FD_132989 | JGI IMG/M metagenome (GOLD analysis project Ga0187865, IMG submission 132989) | Peatland microbial communities from SPRUCE experiment site at the Marcell Experimental Forest, Minnesota, USA - June2016WEW_11_100 | ecosystem: Environmental > Terrestrial > Soil >...
ACGCGTAAGTCATTTAGATTCACGATCGCTGACACTGTCATCCTGAGTCCCGGTTCTTTCGGGACGAAGGATCTGCATTTGTCTTGGTTACTGAAAACCCATGCAGATCCTTCGCTGCTGCTCAGGATGACAGTTTGGGTGATGGGTTCTCGTCATCGAGTTTCTGCCCATCATGGGCAGCCGATAGGCTGTCAATGCTCAGCAGTTCCACTGGGCGAAAATGAATTCTCGAAACTCCTCATCGGAGCGGATACGCAGGTTGGATATCGCCAAGAATAGTCCATCACACGGCAACTTCCGGAGGACCTCCGGCAGTTGTTCAAAGCAATAGTCCACGTGCAGGATGAGGCGGGACTTTCCCAGGATTTCTTTTAGCGCCGGCGACATGTCGCGCAGCGTGGGGCCTCCCTGTTCCAGATAGATTTCCAAGCCAGCGATGCCCGGAACGCTCAACACATCCTGGTAATGCTTGTAGCCTGTACTGTGCAGGTGAAAGAGTACGTAGGGGCCGAGATGTTCGACGGTTTCCGCGTTGCTCTCCATGAAGATGTCGCGGTACATGGCGGGTGAGCACATACCCATAGCGTCTTCCTGAATCACCTGGGTGGGGCCGGGCGCCCAATAGCCGTATTTGTGACCGTAGCCTCCCAGCTTGGGCTTCACGATGGAGTAGTGCAGATCGAGCGCCCGGAGGAGCAGCCTATTCACGCGTCGCGCGGCTTTCTGGATGGCCCCGGGGTCATCGTGGAGGTCCATCAAAAAATTGGGCATTCCCCGCATGGCCGCCAGCACGTCGGAGGCGCCACGCAGAATCGTGGGGCTGATCCAGCAGTCGGCCTGTGCCTGGTCCTCCAGCCACTCGGTCTGCCGCCGCAGACACTCGCACCACGCGTTTTGGCCGGGGATGGGAACCGCTTCCAACTCCTCGATGGAACCCACAAAGTGGCTGGGCGCAAGTGACCCCTCGGCGTAGCGGACCGGGCAGCCACACCAGGCTTCCAGCCAGGGAATTCCCCGCCAGGCCGCCGAGAATGCGATTTGGTCGTCGCAGGAAATACTGCGGTCCCGCTCCTGGAACCAGAAGTCATATTCCGTCATGACCAGTTCCGGAGTGACATCCTCGGGCTGCACGAGAGGGCGGGGAAAGGGTTGACGCAGGAAATTGATGGGCAGGAACACAGCATCGTTATAGATGCCCACGACGGGACGCCGCGAAGCTTTCCGATCCCAAAAGCTCTCTCGGAATCGCTGAATCGTTTCCTGCAACTGGGTTTCGCTTCTCATAGGCTTAGGCCGTAATACTGTTCATATAAGGGGTTTCAGGAAATCACTTCTCAATTCGTTCGCTGGGTGACCCCCTCACCCGGCGCTTCGCTCCACCCTGTGTCGCAGCGGCGACCGAGGGTAGTAAATTCAAATCAACGCCCCCTCGGCCGCATAGGTTGGCGAGGACCTCGATTCAACCGCAGTCTCAGACCTCGATCGCGCATGATGCCACAAAGGCGGCGGGAAAGACACTGCCTGGGGACCGTTTTCCAGGCTTCCCAAAGGGTGAGGGGACCTGTAATATATCGAGTCGCTAACCCTCGAGGTGCGTTCCCAGGGAGTATCAATGTTCTTCGCAGCCCGTCTTCGCGATTGGACCTTTCTGCTCATTTGCAACCTGATTTGGGCAAGCCAGTTCGTGATGGTCAAACTCGTGCAGCAGCAGATGGGGCCGGTCTTTGCGACCTTCTTCCCCATGATGCTGGCTATGCTCCTTCTCATCCCCGTAGTCCGGCGAGAGCGGAGCAGGAACCCGGAAAGCGCCGGGCGCATTCCCACCCACGACATACTCGAATTCATCCTCATCGGAGTTTTCGGACAGGTCGTGGCCCAGCTCTTCATCACCTGGGGGGTACGCTGGTCGCTGGCTTCCAACGCGGCGCTCCTCATGCTGACTCTCCCCATCTCAACCGCGGTCATGGCCTATTTCTTCCTCGGCGAGCGTATGACTCGGGTCCGCTGGATCAGCTTTGCTCTGGCCCTGGTCGGGGTGATGGAATGTTCTGGAGTCGACTGGAAGGAACTGAATTTCACCAGCGTCAAGTTCCTGCTGGGAAATCTCATGATTTTTCTGAGCGTGAACGGCAGCTCCTTCTACAATGTCTACAGCAAGAAACTCCTGCGCCGGTATTCACCCTTACAAGTGCTGCTCTACAGCTATTATGCGGTCTTCGCGTTTCTTGGCCCCATCACGGTTTACGCTGAACCCGGGGGATTCATCAATCTCCCGCACTACAATGGGATCGTCTGGATGGGCCTGGTGATGCTGGCGCTCCTCCAGTACTTTCTCTCCATGGTGATTTTCCTGAACGTGCTGACCCGCCTCGACGCCACGCAAGCCGCGGTGTCCAACTACCTGATTCCCTTCTTCGGCGTGGTCGTGGCGGCGATCGTGCTGCACGAGCGGCTCACCAAATTCATGGTAGTGGGCGGCATCCTCGTCCTCGCCAGCACCCTGCTGGTGACCGTGTACGAGGAGCACCAACGCGCCCGCGAAACCGTCGGGGTGCCATCCTCCGGCAAGTGAGGGCCGGCCGTCAACTTTGGGGCCCGAAATCGAATTGCCTTCCCTCAAAAGCCGGTGGGAACCTGATCCGGTAAGTCAAGATAAGCACCGGAGAAGACCAAGCCAGTGCGAATGGGCAGGGTGATCTGGACATCGTTCGACCCGCCCTGCTTGACCTCTCCGGTGAGCTCCACAAAGTAACAGCGCGCGAGTCCCGGTCTCTGGTTGCGGATGGTCTTGAAGGGGTGAAGCTCCTTCGAGACGCCATTCACCAGAACGTAGGGAATGCCATTCGCGGACCCACTGGCTTCTTGGCCCGCAACCGTCAGGCGGTCCGGGAGCCAGTTGTCGTTTTGCTCCCGCGTCTCATCCTTGAGGAGAAACACCAGATAGGCTTTGTCATAAGCCCAGGGCTCGCGGGCCCAGGCGGACTCCGGCGCGTTCACGGCGAGGAACTGCCCGGCCCCTTCCGGATATGGAAACGAGGCACGGAGAGTGGCTGCTTCGGGAGTCTGGCGCGCGATACTCCATTGCCCAAGGTAGCGGCGCCACGGCGCGGCGCGCGAATCTTCCGGCATGAGGCTTCGCTTTCCGGAAGCCTCCGAAGCCGGGGCAATCCAGAGAATGCGCACCTGCTTGGCAGGCACGGTGACCCTCAACTTCGAATTCTGCGCGTAATCACCGGCCAGCGGGCCCTGGAGGGTCATGCCGTCGGGGAATAACTCCTCCACCACGAATTTCGTCGATTCCGGCGCATCCAGCGCCAGCGTCAGGTCGGCGATCTGCTCCAGTGGGGAAGGGTTGAAAAGGTACACATAGCCACGGTCTTTCCGGATATGGGCGAAACCGGAGAGCGAATCCGCATCGCCTTGCCAGATGTCGGCGTAATGCGCTGTCCGGTCAAAGAGCTTGATACCTTCCTGGAGATAGTCCTTGTGGGCCGCCGCCCTCGCCCAAGTAGCGCCGACCTTTAGAGCCTGCCCTGAGTGGAGCGAAGGGTCGGCACGTGCTGAGCTAAGGCTCAGCGCTTATTGACGAGTGACAAGGACTTCGAGCGCGCCAGCACTGCCCTCAAGATCCTTTGGGTCTGAGGTCGCAGGGCTTCTGTAGCGGCGCTCTGCGAGCGCCGGCCTTTGCTGAAGCGCAGGCTTGTAGATTAAGTCTGCGGCCCTTTATTGGGAAAGCAAAGAGCCGCGGAGTTAAAGGACAACTCCGCCCTCCCTGCTTCGGTCGCCAGTTGACCTGATGGTTCTTGCAGTCTTCGTGTGTCGTGAGTAGGATGAGTTTTGTGATCTACCTCGACCATAACGCGACGACGCCGGTTCTGCCCCAGGTACTGGAAGCGATGATGCCGTCAAAGGAAGTCTACAGTTGACAGTCGACAGTCAACAGTCAAGGCGTTCTCGATTCTTACTGTGAACTGTAAACTGTGAACTCTTTCCCAACATTCCTCGGTGCTGAATTACTGCATGGCGCTGGACAAAACCCGGACTCCCCTCCTTGATGAGGAGGGGTGCAGGGGTGGTCAATCGAAGGAGGATGGCTACCGCGTCACCTACTTGCCGGTTGACCGCGAGGGCTCGCTGGAACTGGCAAACCTCGCAAAAACCATTCCAAATTGGTAAACTCCTTCCATGGGACGTTCAACTGTTCACTATGCCGACAGCGAGACCAATAACATTCTCAAGAGGCTCCACAATAAGCTTCGCCCCGCCGGCACCCCAGTTCAGCGCGTCGAATACATTATCGAATTGTTGCTGCTCCGCATTTTCGAGGTCAAGTTAACCCAAGACCCGGAGTTTGCCCAACTCCGAGCGGCTTTCGCGGGCGACAATGCAGACCTTCTCTTCAGTTCCTTGATCGGCATCGCCAATGACCAAATTCTCCCAACCCTCAACCAGAGACTTTTTCCTTTTTACTCTCACATCTTGAATGAGGCGCGCAAGGTGTGGACAGGGAATCTCTCCACTAAAATTCAGGACCAGCTCGTCCTTATCGAGGAAGTCTTTAGTAACTCGAATTTTTCCAACAACGTAACCAGCGGGAACATGGCTGAGATTATTTGTCTCGTTGCCGATCTGGACAAAGATCGCCTGCTCAAGACGGACTTGCTCGGGGACGCAATAGAGTCGGCGCTGTCGGAAACCGGCGGAACCAAAGACATCGGACTGCACCGCACACCCGGACACATCCGCCAATTCATGGTGGGGCTCGTTGCGCCGACGTTTGACGACCAGATTTTCGACCCGACTGTCGGGACGGGCGGGTTCATGTTCGACAGTTTCGAGTATGTGATGCAGGGCGTGAGTCAGGACGGCCACTGGCCCGGCCCGAAGGCGCATCCCGAACTCGCTGCATGGTTTAAAGACTGGTTCGCCAAACACCCTGTCTCCATGCCGTCAGTCGAGACTGCCACCGACTTTTACCGCAGCGGTGTCGGTGGCATTGAATACCTCGGCATGATTCGCAAGATGGCAGCGATCAACTTCTATGTGCGGGGCCTCAATCCCGGCAATATTCAGCAGGGAGACGCGCTGGAAAAGTTTGGTACGGAAATCCTGCCCCAAAGCAAGACGGCCATTATCGCCAACCCCCCCTTTGGCGCAGAACGAGACAAGGAATCCTATCCCAACGTCTGGAGCGAGTATCCTACGGAGAGCGAGACCACCATCCTCTTCGTGAAGTTGATGCTGGAGACCCTAAAGCCCGGCGGTCGCTGCGCCGTTGTGGTTTCTGAAGGCTTCCTTACCTGGGATCAAAACAGTGCCCGCGCTCTGCGTCGGGCGTTGCTGGATGAGTGCGATTTGCAAGCGGTCGTCAGCCTCCCGCAAGGGGTCTTCGTAAGCAAGGGCGGACAAGGACCGAAGACTTCCATCCTCTACTTCGTCAAGGGCGGGCACACGCGCAACGTGTGGTTTTACAGGGTGGGAAACGACGGTTACACGATGGGCACAAACCGTAAGATCGCCCCTGGCTGCCAGCTTGTTGAGGCGCTCGACTTGTTTCATCGCTACGTCCGCAAAGGTGAACTGCCACCCGAAGCGCGCCATTCCTTCTGCATCCCGGCCGACTGGATCAAGGTACTTGACCCGCGCGTGAAGGATAGGATTCGCGAAGACACGCGAGCCGAGATGGGCGCCAAGGCAGCAGAAGAAAAAACTAAGCTCACGCAAAAGCTGGACGCACAATCTGCCGCCAAGAAACTCACCGCCAGCGAGCGCCTAGATCGTCTTGCCCTGCACGACGAACTCTGGCGGAGCAAGACAGAGAACGCCATCGCGCAAAAAATCGAACGCGCCCACCTTTATTCGTTTAATCTGTCGAACCAACGCAGCAGCCTGACAGCGACCCAACTCGCAGCATGGAAGGATTTGGCCGCGACTTACGTTCGCGATGGCGACGTATCTGCAACACTAGAGAATCAGTACCGCACCATGGCCGGCGCCGCACCAGAAGAACTCGATGCACTGATTTCTGCGCTCGATCCGCGCCACACGCTCGAACTGGACATTGCGCGGCAATTCCTGACAGGCGTCTCCCCCGACACGTTCACCAAGCATCCGCACCTGCGGACGCTCCAGGAAATCATCGCGTCGCAGCAGAAAGCTCCGCGAGTCCAGTTGAAGGAGTTGCTTGAACCCGTGTCGCGTCCCGTCGTGTTGCAAGATGGTCGCACGTATCGGCGAGTCACCGTGAAGCTCTACGGCAAAGGCGTGGTGTTGCGGGACAGAGTCACGATGAACGACCTGAAAGGCGAGAAGTGGTTTCAGGTGAAGGAAGGTGACCTCATCTTCTCCAAGATTGATGCGCGCAATGGCGCATTCGGACTCATTCCCGAAGCGCTCGACGACGGTATTGTGTCGAACGAGTTCCCGACATTCCGGGTTAAGGAAACGCAGTGTAACCCAGCTCTGCTCACGGCGCTGGTCACGTGCGAGCAGTTCTACGGCCAAATTGAGACGAAGGTTTCTGGGGCAAGCGGACGACGGAGATTTGAACCAGAAGATCTGTTGGACATGGAAATCCCGCTTGTTGAAAAGCAGAACGAGATCGCAGTGGAACTTGCCCGTATAAAGGCAATCATCGAAAGCGCACAAACTATTGAGAAGGAGTGGGAGATTGGTTTCCCAAATCGCGCAGAGTGCCAGATGGTGGAGCTTGGAGAGGTCTCCACCATCACAACCGGAAGCCTTGATGCGAATGCAGCATCCGAATCAGGAGCGTATCCATTCTTCACATGCTCACGGCAACCATTGCGGATAGATAATTACGCGTTCGACTGCGCTGCCGTCCTGCTCGCTGGCAACAACGCGTCAGCAGATTTTAATGTGAAGCGATTCAGCGGGAAGTTTAACGCTTATCAGCGCACTTACGTCATCACGCCTAAAGACCCCGAAGTGCTGTCAAGCGATTATATCTATTTCGTGATTCAGAACGCACTTCCTCGGTTGAAGGAGCAGGCAATCGGTGCAGGAACGAAATACCTCAAGCTAGGCATGATCACCGGGATCAGATTTCCGCTGCCACCTTACGATCTCCAGCAAACGCTCGTTTCAGAACTCAACGAACAAGAGGAACGCTTAGGCATCGTGCGGTCGCTGCACGAAAGGCGAGAATCAGAGTTTTCAGGAATCCTCAACCGCATTTGGGAGAGCTAACCATGCCCAGACGCACCAAGACCGGCATTTTTGACAACGAAGCCACGGCGGTAGACCTGAACGTCTATGACGCGCTCAAGGGGTTGAAGTGGATGCCGGGTGACACGTTGCTCTATCAGCCGAGCTATGCGCTCACCGTGGATGAGCAGCATGACTACCCAGGTGACAAGTCCATCAAACCCGACTTTGTCCTGCAGGACTTGCAGGGCTGCGAGCTGGCGGTGATCGAGGACAAACTCGACGATGCGGAAAAGGCGTTGCCAAAGTTACGTCTTAAGTATAGCCGGTTGCTCAAGCCGCGCTTCCTTTACGCCTGCTCGGCAGATGGCGCAGGTGGACTAAAGACTCTTTTCTTCGACATGGCATGGCGTGGCACGGATGCAGCAGAGTTCAGGCGTGTAGACCGCTTCATGGCGCTGGAAGAAATGAAGCTGAAGATCGAACAAGACCGCCAGCGGCAGCGGGAGCAAACCATCACGATTGATACCACGCTGGCAGGCGGTTTCGATCCAGCAGCAGGCAAGGCGCGCTATTACCAACTTGAATGTATCCAGGTCTTACTTAACAGCTTTCGCGCCGGAAAAATGAAGATGCTCGTCCACATGGCGACAGGCTTGGGAAAGACGCGCACTGTAGTTGCGTTTGCCAAGGCATTGCTTGATCATGCGCTGGCCAAACGAGTGCTCTTCGTGGTGGACAGGCGCACGCTGGCACGGCAAGCGATCAATAAGGGATTCCGATTGCTAACTCCTACCTATAATAGCCATTGGATCACTTCGTCGAGCTGGCGGGCGCACAAGAATAAGAACATCCACGTGGTTGTTATCGATACACTCGAACTGCTTTACGACAAAATCCCCAGCAACTTCTATGACCTGCTGGTTGTGGACGAGTGTCATCGCTCGATTACAACGAATCGGAATCTGATCTTCGACCACTTTGTTTGTCCGCGTGTCGGGCTCACGGCGACGCCGAGGATTGCCGTGCCCGCCGCCGGCAAGAAGATCGAGCCGGAAGACCTCGCCATCAACGACACCTACCGCCTCTTTGGCTGCGAATCCGGCAGTCCGGACTACGAATTCGATCTCACTCGCGGCATTGATGAAGGTTTCCTCGCTCCTTACCGGAAGGAGGAGCATATTACCGCGCTGACGAGGGAGGCGATGGGGGCGGGCATCCTTTACGATCATCTGCTGGACCCGGAAACGCGTGAACGTATCCAGTTGCCCCAAGCGGAGCAAATAGAACTGGAGCGATTGAACAAGCGCATCCTAAGTGAGGAGCAGGCGAAGCGTTGGGCGGAGATCATTCGGGAGAAAACCGAATATGGCGAGAAGGTGCTTCTGTTCGCCGCCAGCCAGGCGCACGCGATGATGCTGGTGAAGGAACTGAATACAGCTTTCAGCGACAAGGGCGAGAGCCCACGTTACGCCGAGGCCATCATCTCCGAGAACGACGAGATCAACGAAACGCTGAAGGAGTGGTTCGAGCGACCCTATTCGAACCCGCGGGTGGTCGTGTCCGTAGATATCATGAGCACGGGCGTAGACATCCCTTGCTTGCGCTACATTGCTTTTGGGGCGCTGACCAAGTCCGTCAGCAAATACCTTCAGATGCTCGGTCGCGGCACGCGCCTCGACCCAAAGACCGGCAAATTCAGTTTCACAATTCTGGATTTCGTACAACTCTGTGCGCGGATGCAAGACAACGGCAAAGGAACGCCACGAACGAATACCAAAGTGGTCACGGGTCGCGACGGGGCTAACGGGGGTGGCGGCGGGGGCGGCGGGATCGTTATTGACGGCCTTCTTGACAATCCTGACCCGGCCAATCTCATTCAGCGGGCCATCGTAACCGATGGAAATGTGAGGATCATTGACAATATTCCAGTCACCGTGGCCCGTGAGCTTTTCGAGCATGGCGTGAAGTCCACCCAAGACCCGCTCATTGTTGACCTGAAACGCAAGGCATGGGAGAACAAAGAATATGAGCCCACCGAAAGAGAGTTGGCTGCCATCAAGGCATGGGCTGCCTCACCCGACATCATCTTGACCGAGGAACAGCTTCAAGACATTTACGAATTCCCGGCCGGCTCGGTGTGGGATTTCTTCCTCGACGTGCTGGGTGTGAAAAAGATTCCGACGACGCGCGAGCGAATCGAGGCCGGATTCGAGAGCTATTTGCAAATTTACAACTTCACGCCCCAACAAGCGGACACGCTCCGTAAGATCAAAGACACGTTCGTCGCCAACCTTTCCTCAAAAGGTCGCGTGGATGTTGACGCCATTTTTGCAAACCCGATTTACGCCCGATTGATCGGTAGCTTCGAACAAGTCAACCAGCGTTTCGATGGGAATCTGAAAGATGTCGTTGCCGATATGCAGAAGTCGTTTCATGTGGCTGCGTAGTCCTACTTCATCCAAACCTCATGCTTTCCGTATTGCCGTAAGGCAGGACAACTGACGAGGCAATTTGATAAAGATTACAAGGATAGAACTGGCGGTCAACCCGCAGGTTCGAGAATTTGGCAAGCCAGTAATCAGGTCTGGTCATGGGCGGTAGGCGGGAGACAGCGGACAGGAGCTAGGATTCAGGAGTTAGGATTTAGGAGCTAGGAGCCGGCAACCTCATCGCCCCCGCGGGCTGCAGCGCCGACTGATCGCTAACTCAAATCCAGAGCCATCTTGAGCGCGTAGTTGAGCTCTGCAAGCTTCGATCTCGAGAGCGAGCCCACATAATTGGTGAGGTCCGACTTGCGCATGCTCACCAGATTGTCGCACATGATCCAGCTCGGATGCTTCAGGCCCTCCTCGGGACCGATGGCGACTTGGGTCGACAGGCCTTCCCCATTGCTGAAAACCGGGGCGCAAATCACCGTCGAGAAGCGGGAATCAATGAGCGCCGCCCGGCTGACGATCGCGAAAGTCCGGTATTGTTTCGGATCCCCACCGGGTTTGAACACCCGATACAGCTCGCCTCGCCTCACGGATTCCCTCCGCCCCAAGGCTCACCCTTCGGATGACTGGTACTCCAGGACATCCGCAGCCTCCGAATTCAGCCGATCGGCAGCCGCGTTGATTCGTTCCAAGTCGCGCGCCTGCACCTCTTTTCGGGCTCGTTCGCGGAAGTAGTTGCGGAGCACTTGCTCAATAAGAGCTGAGCGCGAGAGCTCGGAACCGGCCAGATCGTCAACCTTCACGAGTATGTCCGGTGAAAGTGTTATGGAAGTCTTCTGTTTCATACCACTATGCTACCACTCCGGGAGTACTCACACGAGCGGAAAAATCAGAAGATGGTAGGGGTTGTGCACGTCCAGTCCGGCTGGGCCGGATTGCCACAACTGGGCGTGCTGGTGTCAATCTGGGTAGGGCACTCACCGTTCGAGGCGCTGGCGTAAAGCTTGTAGAGGGGGCGATTGTCTCGGGGGTTGGGTTTCTGGAGCAGGTAGGCCCAAACGTCCTCAGTCGAGAGGAATTCAATGGGATTCGATACCCAGACGCGAGGCAAGTCAGGGTGCCGCCGCAATCCGTTGCGCGTTTCACGGGCCGCCATGGTTTGGGCGCGGGTGGAGCTTTCGGCGCGGCGCGAGCCGAGGTGCAGGATGGCCTCTCCCCAATGGCCGACACGCTGCTTCACCAAGGCATTGACCGGATCAATTTTCATCCGCTGCGTGCACCAACGGAAGGTGCGGTTGGGCGGCGGGTAGCCCCGGCCGATGATATTGACCCAAAAGGATTCTTCGATGAGTGGCTTGAGCAGGTTAGCGTCAATATTGAGGCCGTGCTGCTGGGAGCACTTCCGCATGCGGTCCAGAGTGCCTTCGATCATTTCGGCAATGGCGGGAATCTCGACGCGCGTGTCAGTGCAAAGGACCGATACCGGCTTCTTTCGTTGGCCGTCAGGGATGGACAGTACGGCGTCAAAAATCAGCGACGCCAACATGGTGCTGTCCTTGCCGCCGCTAAAGCCGACCAGCCAGGGCCGCTCGTCTTCCAAATAGAGTTGGCGGAGAGAAGCTTTGACTTCCTGAAACTTCCTTACTCCCGCCGCGGGAGTATGCACGCCCCAGCTTTTGTTTTCAAGTATTGTCTCTAAGATATCATCTGTGGCGCCTCGCGGAAAGGGGAACCGCCTCATCCGATTATGGGGAACGACATTATGCCCAGGCGAAATGTTCGCGGGCCGGGTTTTCACCCTG
>Ga0187865_1004004_pt1 | contig 11386 bp, 9 predicted proteins | sample June2016WEW_11_1_2_FD_132989 | JGI IMG/M metagenome (GOLD analysis project Ga0187865, IMG submission 132989) | Peatland microbial communities from SPRUCE experiment site at the Marcell Experimental Forest, Minnesota, USA - June2016WEW_11_100 | ecosystem: Environmental > Terrestrial > Soil >...
CTTGCCGGCCAGGAAGCTGAGGATGACGGCTGCGGCAATGAAGACGGCGTTGAACAGGATCACCCTCAGGTGCAGGCTGCCGACGATGCCCTCGCGGGCGTGGCGCGGCTTGCGGCGCATCACGCCGACATCGGCGGCGTCCACGCCCAGCGCCAGGGCCGGCAGGCCGTCGGTCAGCAGGTTGATCAGCAGAATCTGCACCGCCGACAGCGGCGAGGAAAAGCCCGCCAGGATGGGGCAGAACACCACGAAAATCTCGCCCAGGTTGCAGGCCAGCAGGTAGAGCACGAACTTGCGGATATTGTCGAAGATCACCCGCCCTTGCTCGATGGCGTGGACGATGGTCGCGAAGTTGTCGTCGGCCAGGACCATGTCGGCGGTTTCCTTGGCCACGTCGGTGCCGGTGACGCCCATGGCCAGGCCGATGTCCGCCCGCTTGATGGCCGGGGCGTCGTTCACGCCGTCGCCCGTGACGGCCACCACTTCCCCGGCGTCCTGAAGGGCCGCGACGATGCGGAGCTTCTGCTCGGGATGCACGCGGGCGAAGACGCGAATGTGTTCGATCCGCCGGTGGAGCTCCTCGTCGTTCATCGTCTCCAGCTGCGCGCCGCTGACGACCTCTTCGCCGGCGCCCAGCATGCCCAACTGCTCGGCGATGGCCTTGGCGGTGGCGGCGTTGTCGCCGGTGATCATGACGGTGGAGATGCCGGCCGAGCGGGCCTCTTCCAGTGCGGCCCTAGCCTCCGGCCGCGGCGGATCGATCAGGCCCATCAGGCCCACGAAGACCAGGCCATTTTCGTCCTGCGGGTCGATTCGATTTTTTTCGTCCATCTCGCGCCAGGCAAAGCCCAGCACCCGCAGGGCCGCGGCCGCCATGGCCGTCAGGCGGGCGTGGATGGCGTCCTTCTGCCGCGGCGACAGCACCTGGACCGCCCCGCCGACCAGGACGTGCGTACAGCGGTGCAGCAGGATGTCCGGGGCGCCCTTGACCGCCAGGCGCGTGCCGCCTCCGTCGCCAAAACGGTTCAGCGTGGACATCAGCTTCCGCGCGGAGCTGAAGGGCAGCTCCGCCAGGCGCGGACGCCTGCGGCGGAGTGCCTCGGCGGTTGTCCCTTGTGTGTTGACGTATTCCACCAGCGCCAGTTCGGTGGCCTCGCCGAATCGCCGGCCGTCGGAATCCACGCGGGCGTCGTTGCACAGGGCCGCGACGGCCAGCAGGTCGTCGCGGGCCGGTGAGCTCCCGGCGGGCGTGGCGCCCAAAATCTCCTCCGCCGTGACGGCCTGCGTGACGGTCATGCGGTTTTCGGTGAGCGTGCCGGTCTTGTCGGTGCAGATGACCGTCGTGCAGCCCAGCGTCTCGACGGCCGGGAGCTTGCGGACGATGGCGTTGCGGCGGCTCATGCGGAGCACGCCCAGGGCCAGGACGATCGTCGTCACGGCCGGCAGCCCCTCGGGGATGGCGGCCACGGCCAGGCTGACGGCCGTCATGAACATCCGCTGCACGAACTGCCAGGAGGTCTGCTCCCCCGGCCGCAAAACGTTCCACAGCAGCCCGGCGGCGAACATCGTCACGCAGACCGCCGCCGTCAGCACGCCCAGCAGCTTGCCCAGCCCGGCCAGGTTGCGCTGCAACGGCGTGACGGTAGCCGGGGCCTGCTGGAGCATGGCCGCGATGTGCCCGATCTGCCGTTCCATGCCGGTGGCCACCACCAGGCCCCTCCCGCGCCCGTAGGTCACGTGCGTGCCGGCGTAGGCCATGTCGGCCCGGTCGGTCAGCTCGGTGGCGGCCGGAAGCGGGTCGGCGGACTTCTCCACGGCCGCCGATTCGCCGGTGAGGCTGGCCTCGTCAATCTGAAGATTGTAGGCCTCCAGCAGGCGCATGTCGGCCGGAACGGCGTCGCCCTCGGCCAGGACCACCACGTCGCCGGGCACCACGTCGTTGGAAGCCACCTGAAGCTCCCGCCCGCCGCGGATGACACGGCAGATCGGGACGGACATTTTTTTCAGGGCCTCCAGCGCCCGGTCGGCCTTGTGCTCCTGAAAGACGCCCAGCACGGCGTTGATGACCAGGATGGCCAGGATGGTGATCGCATCGGTGAACTCCCCCAGCAGGAACGACACCAAGCACGCCGCCACCAGGACCCCCACCAGCACGTCCTTGAACTGGGCCAGGAACATCCCCGCCAGGGTCTTGCGGACGGCCTCGGGCAGGACGTTTTTACCAAACCGCTCCAGCCGCCGGGCGGCCTCGGCGTCCTGAAGCCCGACGGCGGGGTCGCTCCCGACCGCCTGGGCGGCCGCGACAGCAGTCAACGCGTGCCAGTCCTTAGTTTCCACGATTTGCGCACCGACCTCCCGGCCAGAACGTTAAAGGCAGGCAGGAAGCACCGTCAATGAAAATCGGAAGGATGAAAGGAAGGCTGGAACGCCGTCGGGCACAACCCCCGCACGATCAGCGCATCACCCATTCCTCGTCGAGGAAATGGACCGTCGCGGCGGACCGGGCCGCGGGCTCCCCGGCGACCGCGTAATGGCGCTCCAGCGTCTTGGCCAGGAGGATCGTGGTCTTGACGACCTCGACCTTCTTGCCGGCCGCGTCGGTCTCCGTCACGTGGATGGGCTTGGGAAGCTGGAATTCCTCCGTCTCGCCGCTCAGCCCGCTGACGAACACGTCGAACGCGCTGGCGTTGGGGTCGAAGTCGGTCCAGATGGCCACGCCTTCCTTGGCGTTTTCGGCGCCTTGAAGCAGGCTGCCCGTCGTGCCCGAGAGGTCCTCCAGCAGCGGGTCGTTGTACGTTTTCTTGATCTCCTCGAAGACCGAGCTGGGGACCTGATGCCAGGCGCGGAGCACCTGGCCGCTGTCGGTGTACAGGAGGAACTCCGGCACGAAGATGCGGTCCTGGCCGGTGTTGTTGGTGACCTTGTAGCGCAGGTACCAGAAGGTCCGCGGCCCGGCCTCGGTGGGCAGCTTCACCTGGATGGGCAGGATATCCCCGAAGGTGATGTCGATCTGCCAGTACCGGGGGATTTCCGCCGGTTTGGGTGCGGTCCAGCCCTGGGCGGCAAGGGCGATAAGGACAGCCGCCGCCAGCAGGCCCGCTGCGCGTGCTTTCATGGTCCACTCCTCCGGCGGCCCGGACGGCCGCCGTACCCTCTAACCCTAAGATCGGCGAGAAGAAAAGTCAACTCCAGCAGCGGTCCGCCCCGTCGACTTCTTGCCCCCGGCCACCCGGACGGCTATGCTGGATGGGCTGAGGGGCGACCCGCCAGGTGGCGGGCCCGCCGCCAGGCGGGGAGGAACCGATGGCCCGAATCAAACTGCAAGTGGCGCTGGACTTCCTGGAGCTGCCGCGGGCGCTGGCCGTGGCGCATGCGGCCGCCGAGGCCGGCGCGGACTACCTGGAGGCCGGCACGCCGCTGATCAAAAGCGAAGGCCTGGAGGCCGTCCGCCGCCTGCGTGCGGAGTTCCCCGGCAAAACGATCATCGCCGACATGAAGACGATGGACGCCGGGCGGATCGAGGCCGAGGCGGCCGCCAAGGCCGGAGCGAACATGATGACCGTCTGCGGCACGGCGGTCGGCGGCACGATCCGCGAGGCCGTCGAGGCCGGGCGGCATTACGGGTTGCTCGTGGCCGTGGACCTGCTGGGCGTGGCCGATCCGCTGGCCCTGGCGGCGAAGGCGAAGGAACTCGGCGCCGCCCGGCTGGACGTGCACTGCTCCATCGACGCCCAGATGGCCGGCGCCGACCCGCTGGCGATCCTCAAGGCGCTGCGCGGCGCCACCGACCTGACGCTGGCCGTGGCCGGCGGCATCAACAGCGAGACCGCCGCCGCGGTCGCCGCGGCCGGGGCGAACGTGGTCATCGTCGGAGGGGCGATCACCAAGGCCGCCGATCCCAAGGCCGCCACCGCCGCCATCCGCAAGGCCATCGACACCGGCCGACCCGTCGCCAGCGCCCACTTCAAGCGCACCGACGGGACGGACCTGCGGGCGATCCTGGCCACCGTCCGCACCAGCAACATCTCCGACGGCACGCACCGTCAGCCCTGCCTGGCGGGCCTGCGGCCGATCTGGCCCGGCGTGGCCGCCTGCGGGCCGGCGGTCACCGTGCGGACGATGCCGGGCGACTGGTCCAAGGTCGTCCAGGCCATCGACGCCGCCCAGGAAGGCGACGTGATCGTCGTGGACGCCGGCGGGCTGCTGCCGGCCGTCTGGGGCGAGCTGGCCACCGAGAGCGCCAAGAACAAAAAATTGGCCGGGATCGTCGTGCACGGAGCGGTCCGCGACACCGCCGACATACGCAAGCTGAAGTTCCCCGTCTGGGCCGCGGCGGTGACCTCACACGCCGGCGACCCCAAGGGGCTGGGCGAGATCAACGTGCCCGTCACGATCGCCGGCCAGCGGATCTGCCCGGGCGATTGGATCGTGGCCGACGACGACGGCGTGATGGTACTGCCCCGCGACCGGGCCGTGGAGATGGTCAACCGCGCCGCCGACGTGCTGGAGGCGGAGAACCGCATCCGCGCCGAGATTCGCGGCGGCAGCACGCTGGGCAAGGTGCTCAACCTGCCCCGCTGGGACCAAAAAGGCGGCGGACCGGAGATAGGTTGAATGTCTGACAGGGACACAGTTCGAGTCGCCGGCCAGGAGTTGCTGACACGCATCGCGGCCGTGATGAACAAGGCCGACTGGAAGGGTTTGCTGGAGCTGGCCGACCTGCTGCCGCGGGCGCGGCGGACGTTCGTGGCCGGCGCCGGCCGCAGCGGCCTGGTGGCCCGCAGCTTCGGCATGCGACTCATGCACGCGGGACTCCCCGCCTTTGTGCCCGGAGAGACCATCACCCCCGCCGCCGGCAAGGGCGACCTGCTGGTGGCCATCAGCTGCACCGGCGCCACCGGCATCACCGAATACATCACCCAGCGCGCCCGCCAGCTCGGCGCCCAGGTCGTGGTTCTGACGGCCGAGCCTCAAAGCGCCCTGGCCCAAAAGGCCGACAAGATCGTCGTCATCCCCGCCAACGACGACGACATCGTGCTTCGCGCGGCGGTCTTCGAGCACGCGGCCAGCCTGTGCCTGGACGCCGTCTTCAACGTGCTGTCGGACCGGCTCAAGCTGGACATGGACGCCTTCCGCCAACGCCACGCCAACCTGGAATAGTTTTCTACAGCATAGCCGCTCTCGGCCGTGCTGTTACCGTAGCACGGGCGTCTGGCCCGTGGCTCACTTCGCCGGCACGCCCACAGGGATCAGGTAGCACACCGTCTGCCCGGCCGGCAGTTGCAGGACCTTGGCCACGTCCGCGTCGCTGAAGCCACCGACCGGCACCGCGCCCAGCCCCAGCGCCACGGCCTCCAGGAGCAGGTTCTGCGCGGCGTGCCCGACCTCCAGCTCGATGAACTGCTGCGTGCGGCCGCCGGAGCGGCCTCCGAATCGGCTCGGCACGGCCGTGATGACGAACACCGCCGGCGCCTGGGCCACGGCGGGCTGCCGGCCGGCGGAGGCCCGTAGCGTCGCCAGCGCGTCGCCTTCGATGACCGTCTCCAGGGCGTGCTTGGCGGGCAGATAGTGGCTGGCGCCCTGGGCCGTCACGACGTACAGCTCCAGCGGGTAGCGGGCCATGGCCGAGGGGGCCGTGCGCAGGCCGCGCTTCGGCTCGGTGACGCCCTGAGCGGCCCAGCAGAGCTGGCCGATCTGCTCGATCGTCAGCGGCGTGGGGACGAACTTCCGTATGGACCGCCGGGCGGCCAAGGCTTCCTCCAGCGACATCGTGCCCTTGGTCACCGGCGGAGGCAGGGCCACGGCCGGCTTGGTCGTAGCCTGGGCTGGCTGGGTCGTTGCTCCAGCCGGTTGTGTGGTCGCCTGGGCCAGGCAGATCACTGTCACCGCAAGGGCCAACAGGACGGGTACGACAAATCGAAGGGTTCTCATCATGGCCAATCTCCTTTATTGCCGATTGCCGATTAATCCTATCCCCCGCCGGCTTCAATGTCAGGGGCTTTTCATCGCCGGGCGGTTGGGTTACTCTGGCGGGCCGGAGGGGACAAGCCATGACGAGCAAATACGAACTGGGCATCATCGGTGCCGGGCAGATGGCTGAGGCCATCGTGCGCGGCGCGATTCGCGGCGGCGTGCTGAAGGCCAAAGGCATTCTGGCGGCCGATCCATCGACGGAGCGCCGGCGGGCGTTTGAGGCGATGGGCGTGGCTTGCTCGGCCGACAACGCCGCAGCCGCCGCGTGCCCTCGCGTGCTCCTGGCCGTCAAGCCGCAGGTGATGCCGGCCGCGCTGAGCGAAATTGCTCAGGCCGTGCGGGCCGATGCGACGGTCATCTCCATCGCCGCGGGCGTCACGGCCGCCGCCATCGACAAGGCCCTAGCCGGCCGCGGGCGGATCGTCCGCGTGATGCCCAACACGCCGATACTCGTCGGCTACGGTGCTTCGGCCATCGCCGCCGGCCCGCGAGCGACCGAGGCCGACCTGAAATGGACGGAAAATCTGTTCGCCGCCGGCGGGCTGGTCTGCCGCGTGGCGGAAAACCTCATGGACGCCGTGACGGCCGTTTCCGGCTCCGGGCCGGCGTATTTCTTCTATCTGGTCGAAGCCATGGTCGCCGCCGGTGTGGCCGAGGGTCTGGACGAGAAAACCGCCCGTGCCCTGGCCGCGGCCACCTGTGCCGGGGCCGGAAAAATGCTCACCGAGACCGCCGAATCACCCCAGGCGCTCCGCGCCAAGGTCACCAGCCCCGGCGGCACGACGCAACGCGCCGTCGAGTCGCTGGAGGCCGCCAAGGTCAAAGACGCCCTCATCGCCGCCATCCGCGCCGCGGCCGCCCGAAGCCGGGAATTGGGGAAGTAATTTCCACAAACAAGCGCGGCGGAGCAGGAGCTCCGCCGCGCCGCGAAGAGAAGATCGCTGGAAAGCACCCTACTCAAAAACCCGTAGCGCGGAAACTAACCGTCAGCGTTGGCCTTTCGCCAAAGGGCGGTCGCTATCTGCTTAATCTGCCGCTCCGTGTACCCGGGGAGCACTCGCTTTGCCAGGAGCTTGATTTCGTCCTTGCCCCTGCCACTAAGGGCGTCTTTCCACTCGTTTACGCCCAACTGCTCCTGCACAGTCCAGACCGCATCGGCCAGTTCCGCTTTGTGCATGACTTTACCCCTTCTGCCCGCCGAAACCGCTTGCAGACAACGAAGGCAATCCTCTCATCGAAAGGCGTTCACCGCTTGATACCGACCTCCGCCAAGGAAATGGAGATGTCCCTTGTTGCGAAGTATCTGCAACTGCTGCCGTATCTTCTCCCGAATGTACCGGTTATTTGGATGGCCCTTACGCAGTTCCGCCTCAAACCTGTACACGTCATCCAATGTGAAGTTCTCCCCAAGCAGGCGCACACATCGAAGGACGTCGGCCAACCATCCACGGGCCTCTATCTTGCTTTCTGTTAGCCAAGCGAAACGTTTCCATTGCGTCCGGACTCGGTCTAGTGGCAAACAGAGGCCGTCACGCACAACAAAGATGCGGGCATCAACAGGTAACAAACCAGTCAGAATGTTACAGCCCACCCAGCCAGCCCGTCTGGCTCGAGCGGACAGAGGGGGGCACTTCTCTATGACGCCAGGCGTAATGAAGTGCTTCGGGACCAACAGAAGATTCCGCACAGTCGATGTACTGATGTCGTAATGCATGAATGCGAAATTGGGACTTCGGTCCGCCAGCACCCTATCCATCATGGGTTGGTAGGCCGCATCCCTGACCTTGCCCCCAAGCGGGGTCGATCTGGACTTCACTTGGTACTCCGTGCCACAGTCTGCACAGTAGAAATCCACCACCCGTGTGTTGTCCCGCTCCTGCGCCAGCCTATTGCTCGGGCAAGCAGGGCAGTACATGAATTTTGCGATCCAGCCTTCAGTGACGACCCTGGCACGCTGACACGGGCTCTTGTATGCCTCCGCGAGGCCAAAGTCGAGATGGACATTCATGCGTTTCTCATACCTTGCTTCTTAGGACAAATCGGGGCGCTTCCACCTTTTCCTCGTGCGTTGCGGTCGGCATTGACGAGATGGCCGATAACTCCTGCTGAAGTGCCGAAAGTAATGGGTCAGACCGAGGCATAGCAAATTCCGCCAGAGACACAGAACCCTTCCAGCTTCTGTGCCAAGATTTCGTCCAAGAGTCTATAACCGAGCATATCCAGGTTTAGAACGTAGTCAATACTATTGAACGTCTCCTGAAGCGGGAGGCGCGGACGCCGCGGCGGCAAGAAGCCGGGAACTGGGGAAGTAGCTCAGAGAGGCAGCGTGAAGGCCGGGAGCGTGATCGTTTGCCCGACCGCGGGCGGGACGAAGGGTCGGAAGGCGCCGTCTTTCCACTGGATCCAAAGCAGGGAACGGTCCTCTAGCGGCACGGAGAACTCGAATCGCGCCTCCGCCGGCCGGTTGTCAGCCGTCAACTCCGTCACGGTGACCGTCATCCCGGCCAGCGTCACCTGCTGGCCGAGAGCCATGGGATGCTTCAGGCCGCGAGCAAGTCGGTCGGACACCTGGGCGCAGTATCCGGCCGCCGGGCGCACCAGGAGCGTCCGGTCATCCGGGCGATACACCGTAAGCTGGGACGCACTGGAGGCCAAAACCCTCGTATGACGCGGGACGGGCTGCCCGGCGGTGACCCTGCCTGCGAGCATGTGAATCACGTGTACGGGAAGGGGATGGTTCACGATGACCAAGTCCTGCCCGGCCACCGACGGGCCCATCCCCGGTACGTTGTGGAACCCCGCGAGCACGGACTTAGGCCCCAGGGGATACTTGGAGAACGCGACCAACCCCAGCGGGGCAATCACCAGGTGAATGAAGATGAACACCACACCCAGGCACATCGCGGCCTTGCGCAGGGCCGAACGACCGGCGGGCTGCGCGGGTGCGGAGAACACTTCCTGGAGGAACTGGGCCAGCAGGCCCATAGCCCCCAGACCCACAAAGAAAAGCTGACGGTTCATGGGCCCGGTGGCACAAGGAGGGATCACCGCCAACAGCATCCCCGCGGCCCAGAACCGGGCGGTCTTGCTGCGGCGGCACAGAGGATACAGCAGCACGGCCAAGATAATCAGCATGGCCAGGCCGCCGACCCACAGCCATAGGTTCCCGGCCTTGCCCAGGAGGAGGTGTGTTTCCGCCGGGGGCAAGGCCCACTGCCCCAGGATGTAGAGGGGCGCTCGCTTGACGATTAGGGCCGCAAAGCCCAGCGGGTCGGCAAAAGGAGAATTGTATACCTCCTCGATGCCATAGACGCCGTAGCCCAGGGCATTCCAGAGGATCAGCCAGACCAGCGTCACGGCCGCGTAGGGGAGCAGGGAGGCAAACCTGCGGCCGCGCGTTCCGCCGTCAAGGAACAAGGCGTAGGCTAGCAGGTAGGCACAGGTGCCGACACCCGCCTCTGCCGACAGCAAGCTCGCCGCCAAAAGCGCCGGGCCCGCCACGATGCCGAAGGCCCAGCGGTTTCTCCTCCATCGATCATGCGCCAGCAGCGCCAAGACCCCAAACAAGGTCGCCAGCAGCGCATTGCGATTGGCCAGCATGGCCACCGGCATCCCGTGGGCGTCATCGACGGCGTAGAGCAACCCCGCCAGCCCCGCCACCCACGCCGGGGCCAGAAGTCTTCGGTAAAGCATCGCGACACAGGCCACCAGCAGGCCGAACCACAGGAGGCTATGGGCGTGCATCAGGGCCGGGAACTGGGGCCAAAGACGGAAATCGACTACGTGTGTCGCCGCAGCCACCGGCCGCCAAAAGGCGCCCTTGAGCTGCGGGAACGTCCACCACGGCAACAACCCCAGATCCATCATCCGCTCCGTGCGCTGGGGATTGCCGTCAAAGAAACGCCACATGTCCCATGGGGCAGGGGCGATTCCCTGGTAGTCGCGCGATCCCATCACCGTCCAGCGGAGGTAGTAGTCATCGGCGATCAAGCCGGCGTCCAGCGAGGGAAGGGTCAGCGCCACCGCCAGGACAGCCAGCACAACGGGCATGAAGCGATGCCCCAACGCTGCGCGCAGGCGCGAGAGTGCCAAGCGTCACCTCAGGTAGCCGCGGGGTCGGCCGGTTACTTCTTGCAGAACTCCTCGAAGCTGCCGCCCAGCAGGGCGCGGACGTCGCGGCGGATTTCGGCCTCGGTGGGCCGCCAACCGGTGGCGAACAGGTCGCGGTATTTTTCGGCCAGGATGTCGGCCAGGATCGCCCGCGTGTGCGCCCACTTGTAGATGACCTGCTCCAGCACGCGGGCGTCACTGTGCTGGGCGGTGAAGGCCGTGCCCAAAAGCTCGATCCGCATCCGCGTCATCTCCTCGATGATGCTGGGCATGTTGGTGAACCACCAGCAGCCCTCCACGTGCAGGTGGCCGAACTTGCGGGCCAGCACGCACAGCTCGTGCTGGTTCACCCGCGACAGCAGCGTGGCGATGAACTTGGCGTCGGGATGCTTGACCAGCAGGTTCTGCAAGGCCGTCATGTCGCTTTCGCCCACGCCGTCGCCGGCGTCGCCCAGGGCGGGGTTCACGGCCTTGCGGACGCCCATCATCATCGCCACCGGCAGGCCGAACTGCTTGGCCGTCGGCAGGACGACTTGGTCCATGACCTTGGAGCTCATCGCAGGCGAAGGATAAGCAAAGTCCGGCGGCAGCGACGCGGCCAGGTACACGGGCTTGAGAATCTTGACCCACTCGGCCAGGAATTTTCGGGCCTGGGCGAACGACGCCGCCCCGCCGGCCGGCGTGGTCTTGTAGCCGGAAGCCTTCATGGCCTTGGCCGCCGCCGGCCAATTCACGATCAGCGTGTCGATCCGCAGGGCGGTCTTAAGATAGGCCTGCACGGGCAGGCCAGCCTTCCAATACCCCGCCTCCTCCGCCACGAAGGGGTTGTTGGTCATGATCAGGTAATCCATGTTGGCCAGCTTCATCACCTTCGGCAGGTAGTCCTGAAGCTTCTGGGCGGCGAACCAGCGGCGATAGCCGGATAAGTCCCGCTGCCCTGAGTCCAGGCCCAGCTTCTCCAGCGTCGTCAGCACCCCGCGCGTGGACTCGCTCAGCGGCCCGTGGCGGACGAACAGGTGCTCCCACACCAAGTCGGCCTGGGCGGCCTTGGACAGGGACCAGAACTTCTTGTACGTCAGCCCGCGCGGGGCCACCGTGAACAGCTCGGACACCAGATAATGGAAGACCAGCAGCTCGTCGATGCCCCACAGCAGCAGCTTGCCGTGAGAAGGCGGGAATAGGTGCGTGTGGATATCCGAGACGGTTGTGCCGGCCACGGTCTGCCGAACGGCGGATTCCAGGGCGGCGGGATCGTTCAACTGCGGCATGGGACGCTCTCCTTGCAAGTCCAAAGGTGTGGTTA
>Ga0187865_1004008_pt1 | contig 11383 bp, 9 predicted proteins | sample June2016WEW_11_1_2_FD_132989 | JGI IMG/M metagenome (GOLD analysis project Ga0187865, IMG submission 132989) | Peatland microbial communities from SPRUCE experiment site at the Marcell Experimental Forest, Minnesota, USA - June2016WEW_11_100 | ecosystem: Environmental > Terrestrial > Soil >...
CCGGATGTGAACCGGGTAGCTCCAGATCTGCCCGGCGTCTTTCAGGAAATCGCGGGAAATGGATCTGAGCGAGAATTCCCCGTCACTCGCCGGGGCGGGCGGGGCGGACATACCTGTCGCCTGAGGAGTCGGTGGAGAGAGAGCCCGTGGGACAGCCGGGATGAGGGTCGCTTGGGCGGTGGGACCGCCGCAGATCGAGAGCGAGAAAGGCCGCGACGGGCTGTTCTCACGCACCTCGGAAGCTTGATCCCTCGCGACGAGGTGAAACGGGAGGCCGGCCAGCAGCAAGAAGGCCGCGCCCCAAATCTTGCTCTTTTTCACCAACATCTCGCCCAGTGCTCCCTCATAGGATTGGAAAATCCTCGAAGCTGGGCTTGCCCCATGATTCGGTCATGTTTGCAGGGATGAGGTCCAAATGCTTGCGAACCCGGCCGGTTGTCGGGGGACGCAGGCGTTTATTGTCCGGGCCCTGATTGCAAGGCGCTAGACGCGCCGCTCATAAAAACAACACTGACTGAATCCGCAGGCTTACCGGCCGAACAGGATCAAAACACCGGTTGCAATAGCGAAGATCGCCATGACCAAGGGCAGGCCCCGAAAGTTGAAATGGAGCAACGGGATCAGCCCGTACATGATGAGCCAGATGCCCAGCAAGATCATCCCCAGATTCTTTGGTAGTCTAACCTCTCTCATTTTGTGAACCTCCTTTTTTTGCCTCTCGCCGTCCCGCGCCCTTCCTTTATCGGGTGGCGCGATGGATTCGGATGTAGCCACTAGCTTTAATGCTATTTTCATGCCAAATTCTTTCCGTATTCTCGGCAGGTTGAGAACTACCCTTATTAGACCATCGGCAGCCCGGGCATACGAATTGAGCTGGCTTCCTTCTAAGTCAGTGTCCTTAAAAACAGTACATTTCTCATAAAAGAGCATATGTCCTGCAAAGCTATCCCGAAATGATTGTGAAGCCCGGGCCATCCTTTTCCCCCCATTTGTCGTGGCCATCTTGGCTTTGAAAGCAAATCGCAATCATGAATAACGGAGAGGAAATAATGAAAATGAATTGGCACAAAGCTCGCATAGATAAATATTAGAGGATGCCGTGACGGAACAAGAAAGGCACCGTTCTCGCGGGCTAAAATGGAAATTTGCCCTGGCGGCCCTGGTCTGCTTCGTGGCCTTCATCAGTGATGGATCACACGCGTACGGGCGCCTATCATCCGGGAGCAAAGGTCCTCCGCGACCCAGAGGGCATCAATCCCCGCACTCAAAAACGGGCCGGGAATGGAATACAGACGGATTAGGTATAAATTTTTTCTTTCATCCCTATTCCGGAGGCGCTTATTTCAATTCCGCTCGTGGGGACAGGGGACAAGTGACCTCGATCCATGACCTTGACTGGCTTCATAAGTATATCGGATCGGCTGAAAATAAGATCAGCGGCATATTCAAACCCAGAATTGCAGCCAAACTTTTCAGCACTCTCAGCCTTGGATTTGGATATTTATATCTCCAAAAGGACGACTACCTTCGAGTTCTTCCGAATGTTCGCAAACGCAACGGCGAGCAGAAACTCTACTTGATGCTGTATTTTTAAATTCACGCCTTGATTATTTCTTGAGTCTTCCGTCGCGCTCGATGTTTTGTCCGGGACATCCCCCTCTGCGTCCACAAATAATGGCAGCGTATTGCGCTGCTGGGTTCCGAAGTGTCGTGCGGCCGGGCAACTTATGATAAAATATCCAGAAAACAAGGAGAAATATCGATGATCCAGATCATAAAACGTCCGGCGGCGGTCGGCCTCTTCATCCTGTTCGCGGCGGCGTTCGCCCTGGCCCAGCCGGCGGCGTCCTGCTGCAACTCGCCCGGCCTTACGCCGAGCGGCCCGAAGGCCCAGGCGCCGGAGTTCAAGGACCTGCCCAAGGCCGGCAAGAAGTGCTGGATCGGCGAGGTATACTATTTCATCTACGAATTCGACCGGACCCCCAAGATAGGGACGGCCATCCTCAAGATCCGCCTCTTCGACAAGGACGGAAAGCAGGTCACCGACCTGGACATCACAGGACAGTCCGACATGCCGTCCATGAGGGGGGCCCACGATTCCGGAGAGGTGGCCTTCAAGCTCAACAAAAAGGGTGACTATCTCCTGCCCGTCAACATCGTCATGCCCGGCGATTGGGAGGTCCGGCTGACGTTTTCCCGGACGAAGATCGTCATCTTCCGCGGCCGGCTGACCTTCGATGTCTGAGCCCTCCGGCCCTCCGGGCGGGAGGGGACCTTTCAGGGGGAGGCGACGGGGCTTCTGATACGGCGCTCGACCGATGAAGAAACCAGTCCTCGCGTCGGCCATCCTGATTCTTTTCGGGGCCGCCCCGCTCTTCGCCCAGGGCACCCTTTTCTATCTCGAGCTCCAGGCCGTCGCGGCCTACTCGACCGCGGCGGAGGCCGTCCAGCTCTATTCCCAAACGCCCGGAGACGTCATGCAGAAGCCGAGCCTCGGGTTTGATCTCGTGCAGCGGCTGTCGGGCGGGACCCGGGACTGGGGTGTCCTGGCCATTCAGGCCCGGGTGGCCTACGACCAGGAGGGAGAGCACCGCTTCGAGCCCCAGCTCTACAACGCATACGTCCGTCTCAAGGCCGGGTTCGCGGATATCTGGGCCGGCCACGACCGCCCGGCCCTCGGCCTGGATTATGCCCTTGACAGCCACGCCCTGCTGCTTGCCGGTCCGGCCATGATGGGCTACGGCTTCGACCGCGATTGGGGTGTCGGCCTCCAGCGGGACACCTCGTGGGGGAGCGCGGCCGCCTCCCTGACGACGGGGAGCGGCATGCCGCTTTATTTCAAGGGCAACTACCTCGCCGCCCTGAGGGTTTCCGGCGGGGTCCTCGCCCGCGACAATTGGAGCGTCGGCGCTTCCCTCGCCTCCGGGAGGATCCTCGACACGATGGGAAACCATCTCATGAGCCCCGCCCCCCTCGGCTTCACGGCCGTCGCCGCGGACGCCACGTACCTCTGGAGGAACCTGGAAAACCGGGTCGAGGTCCTGGCGGGCCGGAAAGCGGGAGAGAACGTCCTCCTCCTGTTTTGGCGCGCGGGACTGAACCTGCTTTCGGAAGGGCGGCTCAAGCTCGAAGTCCAGCCCGCCGTGATGAGGAACGGCGTCGATTGGAGTTCCCAACTTGCCGGCGGCGTGAGTTTCCAGGTCACGGCCGACCTCGCGGCCCGGTCCATGATCGAATACGACCATGGCCGGAAAGACGCCCGGTTCGTCCTCCAGCTTTATTACTACAAGGGATTGTGAGGGAGATGGGGATGTTTCGAACGCGGCGGCTTCTCCAGGCCCTGGCCTTAGCGGTCCTCCTCTTCCTGGCCGGGGCATCGGCCCTCCGTGCGGCCGTCGGCTGCGACCTCAACGACCCCGACCGGGACGTCAAGCGCCTGTTCCCGGGATCGACCGGCTACAAAACCCTCTACGTCTCCATCGCCAAAAAGGGCGGGGACGCCCTCCTCAGGGAGATCGAGGCCCGCCTCGGCGATACGTTCAAGGGGCTCTTCGAGACGGCCGATGTCCCTTACACGATGTACCAGATCTACAAGGGAAATGAGCTCATCGGCTACATCCACGGGGTCAACCAGAAGGGGACATACGGCGGGCTCCAGGTCTTCCTGGCCCTCGATCGGGAGGGCGTCATCCGCGGCTTCTATTTTCAGAAGCTGACGTCGAAGGCGGCCAAGCCCTTCCGCGAGCCCGCCTTCGGGAACCAGTTCCTGGGCCTCAGCCTCAAGGACTTCTCCCGCTACGACGTCGTGTCGGGGAAGGAAGACCCTGCTGGCCCCGTCAGCCGGATCAAGAACCCCGACCCCGGCTCGGAACAGGACTTCCGGGCCACCCTGCGGGCGACCAAGAAGAACCTCATCCTGGTCGACGAATTCCTGATGGGGAATAAATATCTAAAGTCCGTTAGACCAGGCACGAAACCAACCGGCCAAGTCGAATGAGAGCCGAGGGGATAGCGGGAACGTGATAAAGCGGTTTAGCCTTCCCGAAGCGTTTTTCGAGGGTATCCTCATGAGAGGGAACCCTCTTTTGAATGTTCCCTCTCATGAGGGCGGCGAGGATGTTTGAGCAAGACCCGGCAAGGAATCGTGATATGATCGCTGAGCGAGTTCTGCAGACGCCGAGAAAGAACGGTGAGGGAACGGCGTGAAAAACCGCGATCTGGAGTGGACGCTAACCCCTCGACTCTCAGGCCCCGGGGAAGGGGCGATCGCTCTCAAAGGAGATCATCATGGCCGATAAAAGGATCAGCCTGTTCGAGGTCGCTTATAAGAACCTGCTCCGCAAAAAGACGCGGAGCGCCCTGACCGTCATCGGCATCGCCCTGGCCGGCTGGGTCCTGGTCAGCCTTTTCGGGTTCAACAGCGGCTACGAGAAGTCGCTGAACAAGGACATCGACAACCTGGGCTTCCAGATGCTGGTCGTGGCCAAGGGCTGTCCGTACGAGGCCGCGACGCTCATGCTCAAGGGCGGGACGGGGCTCAAGTACATGAAGGCCGAGATCGCCGGCGACGTGGCCCGGGAACCCGAGGTCGAGGGGGTGACGCCCATGCTCATGCAGGTCGTCTTCGACCCGAACAAGGGAGAGAGCGGCGGCCTGGCGGCTTTCCTCGGCGTTGACCCTCGGACGTTCCCGAAGCTGAAGAGCGCGCTTCCCTTCAAGGCCGGGACCTGGTTCAAGGACCCCGGGGCCCACGAAGCGGTCTTCGGCTACGAGGTCGCGGAGCTCGAGCAGCGCGAGGTCGGCGACAAGTACCTCATTCCGGACAAGAACGTCGAGGTCACGGTCGTCGGCATCCTCCGCCGGACCGGGACCCAGGACGACGGGACGATCTTCCTACCCCTCGGCGCGGTCCAGGAGATCTTCGGGGTCAAGGACGAGCTGACGGCGATCGGGATCAAGGTCAAGAAGGACGTCGACATGACCAAGTTCGAGGACAAGATGTTCAAGCTCCCGGACGTCCAGGTCGTCAGCCTGACCCAGGTCAAGACGACCATCATGACCCTGGTCTCGACGGCCCGGGTCATGGTCTTCTCCATCGCCCTCATCGCCATCCTCATCGCCATGATGGGCGTCGTCAACACGATCCTGATGTCGGTCATGGAGCGGCGCCAGGAGATCGGCATCCTGAAATCGATGGGCGCCCAGGCCGGAGACATCTTCAAGCTCGTCTGGCTCGAGACGATCGTCCTCTGCGTCTCCGGCGGCCTCATCGGGACGGCCCTCGCCCTGGGCACGGCCAAGGTGACGGACATCCTGATCCGGAAGCTCCTGCCTTATTCGCCGAGCGGCGGCCTCGTCTCGATCGACCTCCGCCTTGTCCTCATCACCCTTGCGGTCATCACTTTGGTCGGCCTCGTCAGCGGGCTCTACCCGTCCTGGAAGGCGGGCCGCATGCGTCCCCTGGAGACCATCCGGAGCGATGAGGAGTCATGAGCGCGCCCGGCCGGTTTTCGATCGAGGCCGAGAACCTCCGACGGGTCTACCGCCGCGGCGCCGAGGAGATCCCGGCCGTCGACGGCGTCTCCCTGACCCTGGAGAAAGGCTCCTTCCTGTCCATCGTCGGGCCTTCGGGCTCCGGCAAGACCACCCTGATCAACGTCCTCGGCTGCCTGGACAACCCCACGTCCGGCCGGCTCCTCCTCGAGGGCCGGCCCGTTTTCGCGGACGGGAAGAGCCTCTCGGAGGCCCGCCTGACCCGCATCCGTCGAGATGTTTTCGGCTACATCTTCCAGAAATTCTACCTCATTTCCACCCTGACGGTTTACGAGAACGTCGTCCTTCCATTCACCTTCTACCGGAAGCCCGGGGCCTCCGAAGATGTCGGCGATATCCTCAGGCTCCTGGGGATCGACGGCCGCAAGGACCATCTCCCGGGCCAGCTTTCGGGCGGCGAGATGCAGCGCGTGGCCATCGCCCGGGCCCTGGTCAACAAGCCCCAGATCCTCCTGGCCGACGAGCCGACCGGGAACCTGGACACGAAGCGGAGCGAGGAGATCGGGCAGATCCTCAAGGACCTCAACGAGAGAACGGGACTGACCGTCGTCCTCGTCACCCACAACCTCCCGCTCGCCCGGATGGCCCACCGGACGATCGAGCTCCGCGACGGGCGCGTCCACGCCGCTTGACAGGGCGCGCGCCAAACCATAGAATCAGGGCACTTTTCGATTGGAGGGCGCAATGGTCTCGACGCTCACCCAGCTTCTCGCCAGCACGCTCAAGTCCTATCTCAAGGACGACCTCATGCTTGTCAAGAAGGGGGGGGCGTACGTCCCGATCTCGACCCGGGAGTTCGGGGACGCCGTCAGGGACCTCTGCCTCGGGCTGAATTCCCTGGGCTTCCGGGCCGGCGACAAGCTCTGCCTCCTCTCGGAAAACCGGCCCGAATGGGTCATGACGGACTTCGCGACGCTCTCGGCAGGCGGCCTGACCGTCCCCATCTACACGACCCTGGTGCCGGAACAGGTCCGCTACATCATCGACGATTCGGACGCCACCGTCGTGGTCGTCTCCAACGCCGACCTCTGGAAGAAAGTCGAGCCCCTGCGGGCCCGCCTGGACAAGGTCCGGCACTTCATCATGATGGACGGCCCGGCTCCGGCCGGCGTGCTGACTTTCGCGGAGCTCAAGGACAAAGGGAAATCGCTGGGAGCGGCGATGCCCGGCCTCTTCGATGATCTCCTGGCCCGGGTCAAGCCCGATGACGAGGCCTCCCTGATCTACACGTCGGGGACGACGGGCGCCCCGAAGGGCGTCGTCCTGACCCACGGAAATTTTCTGTTCAACATCCGGACGGTCCGCAGCATCATTGAGTTCACGGAACGTGACGTCTGCCTGTCTTTCCTGCCCCTCTCCCACGTCCTCGAGCGGATGGTCACGTTCACCTATCTCTACGCGGGCTGCACGATCGGCTACGCGGAGAGCGTGGAATCCGTCGCCCAGAACCTCCTGGAGCTCCGGCCCCACATCATGGTCAGCGTCCCCCGCGTCTTCGAGAAGATCTACACCAAAGTCATGGACCAGGTCCTGGTCAGCCCGATCATCCGGCGGAAGATCTTTTTCTGGGCGCTCAACGTCGGGCGCGATTTCGGCGCCCGGAAGCTCGCCGGGAGGCCGATCCCGGCCGGGCTCGGGCTCAGGCGGTCCATCGCCCACAAGCTCGTGTTCTCCAAGATCATCGCCCGCACGGGAGGCCGCGTCCGGTTCTTCGTCTCCGGGGGGGCGCCACTGTCCCGGGAGATCGCCGAGTTCTTCTACGCTCTCGGCCTGGTCGTTCTCGAGGGGTACGGACTGACCGAAACGGCGCCCGTCCTCGCCGTCAACACCTTCGAGGACCTCAAGTTCGGGACGGTCGGCAAGCCCATCCCCGGGGTCGAGATCCGGATCGCGTCCGACGGCGAGATCCTGGCCCGGGGCCCGAACGTCATGAAGGGCTACTACAAGAAGGACGCCGAGACCCGGGAGGTCACGGAGGGGGGCTGGTTCCACACCGGGGACATCGGCCATCTGGATGAGGACGGCTTCCTCGTCATCACCGACCGGAAGAAGGACCTCATCGTGACCTCGGGGGGGAAGAACGTCGCCCCCCAGCCCATCGAGAACATCCTCAAGATGAGCCCATACATCGCCAACGCGGTCGTTTTGGGCGACCGGAAGCGGTTCGTCTCGGCCTTGATCGTCCCCGATTTCGAGAAGCTCGAGGCCTACGCCCGGGCCCACGGCATCCCGTTCAAGGACCGTGACGAGCTCGTCGGGAACACCAGGGTCGTGGAGTTCATGCGGGCCGAGGTCGAGAAGGCCACGCCCCTCCTGGCGTCGTACGAGCGGATCAAGAAGATCGTCCTGCTCGGGCGGGACTTCGATATCGAGGAGGGCGAGATCACGCCTTCGCTCAAGGTCCGCCGCTCCATCGTCGAGGGGAAATACCAGGACCTTATCGAATCCATGTACCGGGAGGAATCGGGGGACGGCCGGAACGGGGCGTGAGCGGACCGGAGCGGTCAGTCCGGTTTGGGAGGCTCGGGCTTGGCCGGCCAGTAGAGGATCCGGCCGCAATTCTCGCAGAGGATGATCTTGACCTTGTCCCGGATCTCGTTGAGCATCTGGGGCCGGATCCGCATGTGGCACTTGGCGCAGAAGTCATCTTTGACGGGGGATAGGGCGGTCCCGCCCTTTTTCAGGAAGATCGATTCGTAGATCCCCATCTGGTCCGGGGGGATCCGGGGGAGAAGGGCCTCCCTTTCCTGGAGCAGCCGGGCCCGTTTCTTCTCCATCTCCTTCGACTTCTCGTCCAGGGCGAGCTTCTCCTTCCGGAGGTTCTCTTCCTCCTGGCCCTGCTTGAGCGTCGCCGCCTTGATCTCCTCCTCGATGTCGTCGGCGGCCAGCATCTCGGCGATGATCGCCTCCTCGAGGGAATCGACCTTGTGCTGGGCCTCCTCGATCTCCCTGAGGAAGGACGTGTATTCCTTGTTCGTCTTGACCTCGTTCAGCTGGCGCTTGTACTTGCCGACTTGGGCTTTGAGGTCCTTGACTTCGGTCTCCTGATCGCGGCGCTTTTTCTGGTTCTGGGCCATTTTGTCCTTGGCCTCGGCGACCGCCTTGGAGCCGACCTGGATCCTCTTTTCGATGTCCTGGATGAGCCGGGGGATGCTTTCGAGGACAAGCGATGTCGCATGGATCTCGGAATCCAGGCGCTGGAGCTCTATGATCCCGTCGAAATCGATGTCCACTATCCCTCTATTCTCTTCCGGCCTCACGGCGAATGGGCCTACCAGGATTCGAACCTGGGACCTGCCGGTTATGAGCCGGTGGCTCTACCACTGAGCTATAGGCCCAGGCCCCCCTTTATAACAAAATATTGGACACTCGTCAATTACGGAAAGCAGGCCGGTTTGCCAATTACGGGGACACAATTAATGGTGACACACAACTAATTACCGACATTATCTGCTAATGAGCAATCCGTTTGCTAGTGAGCGTCTTATCTCCTATGAAAGCAGAATGATCTGAATAAGGACTGTCAGAACATCTGTCCATCGGAGAAATCAAGCCAATGCCACGTATTGCCAGGGTGGTCATTCCGGATTTGCCCCATCATATCGTGCAGCGTGGGAATCGCCGGCAAAAGGTGTTTTTCAGCGATCAAGACCGCCAATTCTATATGCGCCTGCTCAAGAAATACGGCGATGAAGCCGGGGTCACCTACTGGGCCTATTGTCTGATGGACAACCACGTCCACCTCGTCGCTGTGCCGAAGTCCCCGGAGAGCTTCACGAAAGGGCTGGGCGCAGCTCATTGGAAGTACACATTGACCATAAATATCCGCGAGGACTGGAAAGGTTATCTGTGGCAAGGCAGGTTTTTCTCTTGCCCCCTCGACGGCCGGTACCTCATCGCCGCTATGAGGTACGTCGAATGCAATCCCGTAAGGGCAGGTCTCGTTGCCCGAGCAGAGGATTATCCTTGGTCGAGTGCACACGCGCACATTCTCAAACAAAAAGATCCGCTGATTAGAAATTGCGCGATGCAGGATGAAATCAAGGACTGGGCTGGTTTCTTATCCAAGGCAGTTCCGGAGTGTGAAACTAACAATCTGAGAAGAAACACAATGACAGGCCGGCCCGCGGGCGATCAGGATTTTGTCGAAAGACTCGAACGGATCACGGGAAGAGTCCTGAAGATAATGAAAAGGGGACCCAAACCGCGGTTGATTCGTGCAGGAAGGACGCTTCCTCCGGAGAGTTCGATGAACCGCATCCTTTTATGAACACGAGTTTCGGTAATTAGTTGTGTGTCACCGAATTAGTGTGTCACCGAATTAGTGGTTGTTGGTGAAGGACTTGAGCTTCCGGCTGCGGCTTGGGTGCTTGAGCTTGCGGAGGGCCTTGGCCTCGATCTGGCGGATGCGCTCCCGCGTGACCTTGAACTGCTGGCCCACCTCTTCCAGGGTGTGCTCGTTCCCGTCGCCCAGGCCGAACCTCATCTTGAGGACCCGCCCCTCGCGCTCCGTGAGCGACTTCAACGCCTCCTCGATCTGCTCCTTGAGGTTGATATGGATGACCGTGTCGGGCGGCGAGGGGATGAGCTTGTCCTCGATGAAGTCGCCCAGGTGGCTGTCCTCTTCCTCGCCGATCGGGGTCTCGAGCGAGAGCGGCTGCTGGGCGATCTTGATGATCTTGCGGACCTTGCTGACGGGCAAGTCCATTTTCTTGCCGATCTCTTCACTCGACGGCTCCCTCCCGACCTCCTGGACGAGGGCCCGCGACACCCGGGTGAGCTTGTTGATCGTCTCGATCATGTGGACCGGGATGCGGATCGTCCGGGCCTGGTCGGCGATGGCCCGGGTGATGGCCTGGCGGATCCACCAGGTGGCGTAGGTCGAGAACTTGTAGCCCCGCCGGTACTCGAACTTCTCGACGGCCTTCATCAGGCCCATGTTCCCTTCCTGGATGAGGTCCAGGAACTGGAGGCCCCGGTTGCTGTATTTCTTGGCGATCGAGACGACCAGCCGCAGGTTCGCCGCCACGAGCTCCTTCTTGGCCTGGTCGCTGATCTTCCGGCCGGCGGTGATGGACCGGACGGACTTGCGCAAGGCCTCCGGGTCCAGGCCGATCTCGGCCGTCTGTTTCCGCAGCTCCCGGTTGACCTCCCGGAGCTTCTGCTTGAGGACGGGGCTATCCTTCCTCTTCTTGGCGATGGCCACGGTCAGGTCGTCCTTCTGGTCCTCGAGGTCGTTGACGCGCTTGAGGCGCTTGCGGAGATCGTCGATGATCCTCTCCCGCCGCGCGGCGCGGATGTTGAGGTCCCGGATGCAGCTGCTGATGACGACGATGTAGCGGCCCCGGGAGATGGCGGCCTTCTTCGCCTTCGACAGCCGGTCGAGCTTCTGGCTCAGCTCCTTGATCTTCTTGATCTTGGCGAGGATCTGCTTTTTCTTCTCCTCGAGCTTTCCTTCGGCGATGTCGTCCTCGCTGAGGTCGAACATCTCCTGGATGGTGAAGGGGTTCTCCTTGATCCTCTCCTCCAGGGCCAGGACCTCGTTGAGGACGAGCCGCGTCTTGGACAGGGCCTTGATGATGCTCTTCTCGCCGCGTTCGATCTCCCGGGCGATGGCGATCTCCCCCTCCCGGGTCAGGAGGGAGATGTTGCCCATCTCGCGAAGATAGAGCTTGACCGGGTCGGTCGTCCGCTCCAGGCCGTGGGTCGACACGAGGTCGCTCTTGCGCCTCCGCGGGATCATCTCCTTCTGCTGGGAGTCGAGGATCTTGATCCCGTAGTTGTCCATCGAGGAGAGGAAATCGTCGAAGTCCTCCTGGGAGTCCAGGTC
>Ga0187865_1004016_pt1 | contig 11366 bp, 11 predicted proteins | sample June2016WEW_11_1_2_FD_132989 | JGI IMG/M metagenome (GOLD analysis project Ga0187865, IMG submission 132989) | Peatland microbial communities from SPRUCE experiment site at the Marcell Experimental Forest, Minnesota, USA - June2016WEW_11_100 | ecosystem: Environmental > Terrestrial > Soil >...
AATCTGCGAGGCGTCAAGCGCAAGATGAGCAATTTTCCACTTCGTCCCCGGCATGCCAAACCACTGCCGCGGATCAACCTCAAGAAGGCGATAAAAATCGTGAAGTGAACAGTATTGGGCCTAGCCCGCATTTCTCACACACCGAGACCGGGGGTTTGCGTAAAGGGGCGAAAACCCGGGGACTGACGGATGTGTCCGCGCGGCGGTGCGCCGACACGGTGTTTGGCCAGGGATGGCGCGCGCCTTGGGACACATCCGTCAGTCCCCAGGTTTTCGCAGACCATTCGGGTGGCGGAGGCGTGACGCTGTGAGAAACGCGGGTTAAGTTCAGAAGTACGGCCCCGTATTCAGGCCTACCGCTCCCTGACGGTCGCGGCTCGGAAAGTGGACAGGTCGTTTCGTGACAGGTCCTTAGCGGAGTTCGTACGGCTTGGCGGGCGCCGGCACCGGGTCGGGGATCTTGGGTGGCTCGATGGTGGCGGCGCCTTCGAGTCCCTTGCCGGTCACGTTGACGATACTCAGCAGCGGGCCGGAATAGCCGGTGACCTTGATGTTGCGGATCTCAGCCTTCTTGATGTTGGCCAGGGAGATGCCCTTGGCACAGGCGCCGGTCACGTTGACCAGCGAGAAACCCTCGAGGGGTTTGTGAGGGTGGATGCCGGTTCCGTCGACCAGGATGGCGCAATCGGTGACGCGGACGTTTGAGAACCGGAAGTTCTTGATGGTGGGGATGCCTTCGTCGCCGGGCACGGGCTCCTGGTCCTGAATGCCGCTATTGAGAATGTTGAAGCGGAGAAACCCGCCGCGCGCGCCGGCAACGTCCAGGTCGCTGGCAACGATGTCCTCGATGAACGCGCCCCGGCCCGGGCGGCTCTTGATGTAAATGGCGTAGGTCTGGGCGTGGGTGAACTTGCAGTGCTCGATGCGGACGTTGCGAATGCCGCCGGAGGTCTCGCTGCCGATGCCGATGCAGGCGAAGATGGCGTCGGCGAAGGTGCAGTTGGCGATGCGGACGTCTTCGGTGGTTTTCAGAAGGGCGTAGGCTTCGCTGCCGCGGCCGGACTTGATGGCGATGCAGTCGTCGCCGGTCGAGATGTCGCAACCGTCGATGAGGACATGCTGGCAGGAATCGATATCGATGCCGTCGGCATTGCCGCCGGTGCTGCGGATGGTGAGGTTCTTGAAGACCACGTTCTCGCAGTAGGTGGCGTGCAGGCACCACATGACGTGGTACTCGGTGGAGAAATCCTCGAAGCGGACGTCATGACAGCCGATTGGCTCGATCAGAGAGGGGTGGCGCAGGGGGTTCTGGGCGTTGGGCCGGCCGCTCAGGGCTGGGTTGCCGATGATTTTGCCGGGCCCGACGACGCCGATGTGGCCGGCATCCAGCGCGTAGATGAGGCCCAGGCGTCCCTGGATCCATTTGCCTTCCCAGCGGACCTGGGTGACGGGATAGTCGGTGAAGTCGGGGGTCCCGCGGATGATGGCGTCCTTGTCGAGACGGAGAACGGTGTTGGACCTGAGGGCGATGGCCCCCGTGAGGTAGTTGCCGGCGGGAACCAGCGCTTCGCCGCCGCCCAGAACCCAGCAGCGATCGATGGTCCGCTGGATGGCGGCGGTGTCCTTGGTGGCGCCGTCGCCGGTGGCGCCGAAGTCGCGGACGTTCAGGGTGAGCTTGGGCTTCGACGGGCCGGGTGCGGAGGCCCGTCCCTTTTCCTTGGCCATGCCGGGACGGACGAGTGCGGAGGCCACCGGAGCAGCGAGGAAGCCGGTCTTCAAGAAATTTCGGCGCGCGAGATCTTTATGAAGCATCATATCGGTCCCATGGCGTCTCAGTCTAACTCCATCCGCGACACCGTGTCTATGAGGTTGACGGCGCGCCAATCACGTTCACCCGCGTACTGCGGAGGCGCAGCCGCCCTCTTTGCGCCGGAAAGTAGAACCGGGGGTATTTTTTCCCGGTTTCGCGGCAATTGTACTGGACACGCGCCAGAACCAGCGGTACTGGTCCGCATCCGCTTCGCGGGCGATTATGGAATCGATGACACCAACATCTCTATCCGCGAGTCGCTGGGTTTCCCAACAGCCAAACTTACTAAGGTCCCTTCAGTACGGAAGTTCTCTTACACGCCGGAGCACGCCTGGCTATTGTCAGAACATGAGGTTCGCCATACTGTTCTTACTGCTAGGATGCGTCACATGCCCGGCAACCACGATTTACGATCCGTTCAACCAATCCCAGGCCGGCGGCTGCAATTATAGCCTCGCGCCGCCGTTCACCAGTTGCGACGTGATTGGTAATCCCGCCCTCTTCGACATCCAGAAAGCCTCTGTGGATATTGCGGGCGGTTGGGCCACGGTCACCATCTACTTCAACTATGGCGGCGGGATTACCCTGCAACCGTTCACCGACGGGGTTCTGCTGGCAGTGGGCGACCTGTTCTTTTACTCGCCCAGCGATCCAGGCCACGACCTCTACGGAGTTCCTTTGGTCAGCCACGGCGGGTTCACCGCGGACGATCTCTACCTGATCAGCGGCAATACCACGCTTCTGACCGCCGACGATATCATCCACAACACCGGGTACTACTACCGCAGGACCCAGGACGTCCGGCTGGGCGGCAGCGGCTCGCCGGAAACCATCGGTCAGCCAGTTCAAGTGGCCCCTTACGGCAACGGGGTGAGCGACGCGCTCTACGCCGTCACGCTGCAATTCCCCGTGCCCGCCGACTTTGTGGCGTCCGTGATTCAAAATGGCCAGCTCGGGATCTCATTCTCATCGGCGGAATGCGCCAACGATATCCTTGAAGGCACCCTGTCGGTGGCGCCTGAACCGGGGATGTTCGGGTTTCTGGCTGTCGGAGTGGCCATGCTTGCCGGTTCCGGCGCCCTCCGGCGCAAACGCGCGCGGCGGCTGGTCAGGGTTTCAAGATTACCTTCATAAGGTTGGGTTCGCGGCGGTACAACCGCTCGAACCACGCCGGTCCTTCGGCCAGGGGCGCCACGGCGCTGATCAGCGGGTCCACCCGAATCGCGCCTTTGGACATCAGCTCGATCGAGGCCGGGTATTCGCCGCTCGAAGCGCACGACCCCTGAAGCCGCAGTTGGCCCGTCACCACGGTCTGCAGAGGGAATTCGACCGCCGGCTCCAGGTTCCCCACCAGCGTCGCCGCGCCGCCCTTGCGCACGCAGGCGATGGCGGTGCGGACCGGCTCGCCCGCGCCCACGCACTCGACGGCCACGTCCGCGCCGCGGCCCTCCGTCATTTCGCGAATGGCCGCCACGGCGTCTCCGGTTCCCGGATTGAGGGCGCCCGCGGCGCCAAGCTGCCGCGCCAGCTCCAGGCGCGCCGGGTCGGGATCGACCGCGATCACGCGCGCGCAGCCGGCATGGCGCAACGCCTGGATCGCCAGAAGGCCGATCATCCCACTGCCCACCACCACCGCCGTGTCCCCCGGACGCACTGGCGTAAGGCTCACGGCATGCACCGCCACGGACACGGCTTCGATCATGGCGGCGTGCTCGAAGCTGAGGTTATCGGGAAGCCGGTACACTATGCGGCGCGGGACCACCACGTATTCGGCGAACGCGCCATGGCGGCGGTACGGGCCGGGGGAGACACCCAGAACCTGCCGGTTCTCGCACAGGTTTCGCTCGCCGCGGACGCAATAGAAGCACTGGCCGCAATAGATGGTGGAATCGAAAGTGACCCGCTCCCCCACGCGCCAGTCGCGGACGCCGGCGCCGGTCTGGGCGATCTCGCCGGCCGCTTCGTGTCCCATCACCAGAGGCGGGATGCGCCGCCCAGTCGAGCCATCCAGGCCGTGCACGTCGCTGCCGCAGATGCCGCAGGCCCGCACTCGAACCAGCACCTCCTCCGGGCCGGCCTCCGGCGCCGGCATCCGGACCAATTCCAGACGCATGTAGTCCTGCAGCAGTAGCGCGTTCATATAGACAGGTTATACTACGGCGTTGAAGCGCTACTTCCCCATCGCCTTGCTCGTCTTGCAAGCGCTGGTGTTTTTCCGGCATGCGCTCTTCCTGCCCGGCTATGTGATTCCGTGGGACCTCCGCAGCTTGCACCTTCCTTACGCCTACCTGTACGCAGACTCCCTCGAGAAAGGCCTGCTTCCTTTGTGGGACCCGTACACCTATTGCGGCCGTCCGGGCCTGGTGGACATACAGGCGGGGGCGCTCTATCCCGCCATGCCGGTGGCGGCCGCGCTGGGCCTCGTCTTCGGCCGCGATACTCTGCTGTACTGGCTGGAGTGGACCGTGGTTTTGCACGTCGCGCTGGCCGGCATCTTCAGCTTCTTGCTGTTGCGGGCGTTGGGAGCAAAGAAGGCGTCCGCCTACTTTGGCGCCACCACTTTTCAGCTCGGCGGCTTTTTCGCGGCGCACGCCTCGCACTTGGGCATCACGGATGTCGCGGCATGGCTGCCATTTGCGCTGTTGTGCGTTTACCGTTGGCACAAGCAGCGGAGCTGGCGCGCGGCGTTGCTCCTGGCGGCAGCCTTGGCATTGAGTGTTCTGGCGGCTAACCCCCCAACCACCGCGATGGTGGTTGCGGCCTGTTTCTTCTTCGGGCTGCTGCTAGCCATTTTCGATGGAGGACGGCTTACCGTCCTCCTTATGACCGCCGCGGCGTCGGTCTGCGCGGTCCTCTTGAGCCTGGCGCAACTGGCCCCCACGTATCAACTGAACAACCTCAGCGTGGCCCAGTTCCGCTACGATTATCTCGGTTCGGGCGGTGGCGTGCCTGCCTCCGCCCTGGTGTCACTGGTCTGGCCCAACTACTACCATGTCTTCGAGCCGGCGCAATACAAGCTGCCTGACGATCTCACCTACATGTATCTGTACTGCGGCATCCTGGGACTGGTGTTCGGGCTGGCAGGCGTGGTGCTGGCTGGCTGGTCAAGGTTGAACCGCGTGTTCGCCATCCTGCTGCTGTGCGGCGTCTTTGCGACCCTGGGCGACACCACCTGGGTGGGCCGAACGGTTCTGAGCCTTCTCCCATTGAGAATCATAATCGGTCTGCACCCCGAGACTTCCGCTGCCGTGCTGTGCCTGTCCCTGGCGGTGCTGGCGGCGCTCGCGCTCGATCGCCTGGTGACCGGCAGGCGGCTGGCCTGGGTGCTGGCGGTGGCCGCCGCGGCCGATTTGATCGCCGTCAGTTCCGGCCGTCCCATGAACGCTTACCCGCTAGCCGCGGAACCGGGCGTGGGCCGCACGCATATCGACGGGCGCCCGGAGACACTGAAGCGCATGCTGGAACTCACGGGAGCCATCTCTCCCCCCAGCCGAGTGGATACCGTGGATGCCGGCCTGGCGTGGTCTACCACCGCTCCCATCACCCGTATCTACACCGCCAATGGCGCGGACGTGATGGCCGTTTACCGCACCATGCAGGCAAGGCTCGCCTTCGCCAAGGGCGAGCGTTGGGGCGCCTACTATCAAATCGACGATCTGCGTTCACCGGTGATCGGCCTGATGAACACGCAGTTCGTGATTACGATCCCGCGCCTCGATGCCCGGCGGCTCGCGGGCAGCCCTTTCCGCGAGCTGACCTCCATCCCCGGTGGCTACATTTACGAAAACCAGGCCGTACTGCCGCGCTTCTTCCTGGTGTCGCGGCTCCGGCCGGCGCAGAATCCGGAGGAAGCCGCGGCGCTGCTGAAGTCCCCCGATTTCGACCCGAAACATGAAGCCATTGTGGAGGGCGGGCCGGGGCCTCCGCCTCCGGCGGGCGAGCCGGCGGGGATGGTCTCGGTGTCGGAGTATGGTTTGCAGCAAGTACGGCTCTCGGTGGAGAGCCAACGCCCCGCGTACCTGGTGACCTCGGAGACGCACTACCCCGGCTGGCGGGCCTACGTGGATGGCCGGCCGCAGCCGATCTATTACACCAACGTGGCGTTTCGCGGGTTTCCGGTGCCCGCCGGGAGGCACCAGGTTGTCATGCGGTTTGAGGCGCCGCTGTTCTGGTGGGCCGCCGCGGCCAGCGGGCTGGGATGGATCGTCTGGGGCGCGCTGCTCTTGTGGGGCAGGAGCTTTCGCCTGCCAACCGGTCTTTTCACGGCTTCTCACGCTTAATGCAGCACGGCGGCCGGGTCCCAGCCGTCCGCGCCCGCCAGGAAGCTCTTGGTTGCATAGCGGGCGGCCTCCGCCGCAGTCAGCAGTTTCGTGTGCGGGTCGCGCTGGCCCGCGTGCGCACCGGGGCCGGATGAGTTGTATTCCGCGTAGAAGGCGGTCTCGATGGAGTGAGTCTCTCCGGGGTGCCACTCGCGCCAGCCGGCGGGCTCGATGTGTCCGCCCATTTCCGTATTGAGGAATACCACCGTGGCGTATGGCCGCCACGGGCGTCCCAGCCACACGTTGTCCACCCCCGCCGCCGCGGTCAGCTTGCAGTGGTTGAAGACGAAGCCGCTGTCCTCGTCCGGATAGTGCTTGCCCTGCGCGGTGACATAACCGATGGAGTGCGCCGTGCTATGAATCTCGCAGTTTTCGAACACCGCTTTCCCGTCTCCGAAAATGAAATCGACGTTGCCCTCGATGTAGGAATCGGAAAAATACTGCCGGGCGGGCGTGCAGGACTGCCCGTTCGGAGGCGTGCAACTCTTGCTGGCCGCATACAACGTGTCCTGGTTTCCCAGAAAGCGCATGTTGCGGAAAACCGCGCGATCGCCGGTGACCAGAAGCGCCAGGGCTTGCGACCCCTGCGGCTCCTGTGGATGCGTGGCATTGAAGTCGTTGGCGAAGGTCAGGTTCTCCGCGCTGAAGTTGTCCGCGCGCACTTCCACGGTGGCGGAGTTGAACGTGCCCCCCGCCATGCCGGCGCTCTTATCGAATACGATCACGGTTTTCTTCGGGTCCGTGTAGGGGCTCCGCAACCGTATGTTCGGCTTCGTGATCTTCAAGACTTCGCGATAGACTCCGGGAGCGATCGAAACGACGCCGCCCTCGGGAGGCGCCACGTCGATGGCCCGCTGGATGGAGTAGTAGTCGCCGGTGCCGGACGCCGCAACGTAGAGAGTCTTATCCTCCGGCATCGCGGTGACAGCGGCCTCCGACGCACCGGGGATCGCCGGAAATGCCACGAAGCGTCCCTGGCAAGCGAGTGGCGCGCCCTGGCCGGCCGCCGAATCCGCCGCCACGACGCCGCGGATCTCCGCGTTCTCCACCCGGACCTCGCTCGGCCGCAGCCCATCCACCGTCACGTTGTCGAGGGTCACCCCCATCTTGTGCTCCGCATCCAGGCCCAGGAACGTAACCCAGCCGGCCGTCACGCTGTGCACGTCCTTCAACAGAATGTCCCGATACACCGGCAGCCGGTTCCCGGGAGCAGTGGTGTACAAGGAGGTCACCGTGATCGGATTAGTCACGTCGCGCATGCATACGTTTTCGTAAGAGACGTTCTGAACCAGCCCGCCGCGGCTGCGGTCGGACTTGATGCGAATCCCATTATCGGTGCCGTCGAGCGTCAGGTCGGACACACGGACGGCGCTCACCCCGCCGCTGGTGCCGCTGCCGATCGACATCCCGTGTCCCGAGTAGAAATGGTTGTGGGCGATGGTCATGTGGGCGGCCGGAGTAAGACCCGTCTTGATGGCGACGTTGTCGTCCCCGGTGGCAATGTCGCAGTAGACGATGGTCACGTTGGTGGAAGAGGACGGGTCGATGCCGTCGGTGTTGCGCGCGGTTTTTGGCGTGTGGATTTTGACGCCCCAGGCGGTGAACCCGTTGGTCTCGGCGACTCCCACGTGATAGTTGGGCGAGTTGCGGAGGGTGATGCGGTACAGCATAAAGTCATCCGACTGCCTCACCGCCAACATCCGCGGGACGGCCTGCCGCTGGTCCAGAACCTTGGCGGTATGGGCCAGTTCCCACCACGTAACATCCTGTCCGAGCAGCCTGGCGCCGCCGCGGCCGTCGATGGCTCCGTCGCCCATGATGCCGCTCCCCGGCGCGCGATCGGCGGTGATCATCGGCTGGCAGCCGCCCGCTCCGGTAGTCACGATGCCGCAACCCCCCGGCGCCAGGTCGTAGTCGCGCGGATTTCGCGAGGCGAACAGCGCAGTGCCGCCATCGACCAGGAGCGTGACCCCCGGCTTGAGCTGGAGCGGCCCGGCCAGAAAGATGTTGCTGGCGCCGGATGGCTTCAACTCGACGGCCTTCCCCGGTTGGCAACGATCGATGGCGTCTTGAATGCGCGCGGTATCCGGCGTCCGTTCGCTCGCGTCGGACAAGACTCCCTTCTCCGCGGAAAGCCGCGCGGTCAGCACGACGCACGCTGGTGGGAAGCGGGGCTCGGTGACGTTGCGGGTATCCTGCGCGCGCAACGCCGGAATCGCGGCCAGGGCCATTAGCGGCGGCAGGTACCAGAAGATGCTCTTCGATCGCATGAACGGCTCTCCTTGCTGGCAGAGTAGCGCAATTCGGGCTAGGCGGGATTTTCAGGACCGGCTGTAGTTCGCTTCGAGCGGTGTAGGGCGCCTTGCCTTCCGTAGCTCGATTGTGCTACAGCTAAAACGTGCAGCGAAGAGTGGAGTTCACGAGTTCGGCGGTGAAAATCCTCTCTCGCATGGGCAAGGTTCGCCGGAGGTTCGTCCTTGAAGGCATCAGAACCCACTTGATCGACAACGATCCGTCGGAGGTCACCCGGAACAAGTTTCACTTGAAGCGCCCATCGCACCATGCGGAACGGGAGCTTCGGCTGAACAACTGGCGGGTGTTCTACACCGTGTTGGAAAATGGCGAATTGGTGGTCGTCAATTTGGTCGGTGAGAAACGAAACAACAAGTTAGTCATCGAAGGTGAGGAGTTCGAGCTATGAGAATCGAAAGTTTACGGGAGGTCAAGAATAACTTTAGCGAAGTGATTGAATCTCTGCCTGAAACCGGCCCAGTGGTCGTGACAAAGAATGGCAAGAGTGCAGCTTTGCTGATCCCGATCGATGATAACACGGACTTGGAAACTCTGATCCTGTCCAACAGCCAACGGTTCTGGGAGTTCTTTGACCGGGCCGCTTCCGGCAAACGGACACCGCTGGAAGCATTGCCCGACCCGGACGATGACATTGCGTGGAGACGACTGGCCGGTGGAAGGCGAAAACAGACGATCCACGTCTGACGCGCGATAAACCAGGTGTCTGATGAACAGCGGAAAAGAGTTGGAGAGTGTGCTCGTGCCGAACCGTGGACGCAGCATTGGACCGGGCGGGTATCGTGGCGCACACCAAAGCGGTCGCTGAATTTGATGCCGCATGGACCGCAAAGGAAACTGCGGCAATCGTTTTTGGTGCGGATGAAAGGACTTGAACCTTCACACCCTTGCGGGTACATGGACCTGAACCATGCGCGTCTGCCAATTCCGCCACATCCGCACAATTGGGTGACGACTCCATTTTTTCAAACCGCGAAGCTGGAGTCAAACTGCGGAAACTCTAAACTACGTCCACGCCCATGCTGCGCGCGGTGCCGGCCACTGAGCGCATGGCCGCTTCCAGATCGAAACAGTTCAGATCCGGCATCTTGATCTTGGCAATCTCTTTCACTTGCTCTTGCGTGATCTTCCCCACCTTGTTCTTATGCGGCTCGGCCGACCCCTTCGCCAGGTTCACGGCGCGCTTGATGAGCACCGGCACCGGCGGCGTCTTGGTGATGAAGGTGAAGGAGCGGTCCGAATAGATGGTGATCACCACGGGGATGATCAGGCCTTCCTGGTCCTTGGCCGACGTCTTGGCGTTGAACGCCTTGCAGAAATCCATGATATTGACGCCCTGCGGTCCCAGAGCCGTGCCCACCGGAGGCGCCGGCGTGGCCTTCCCGGCTGGAATTTGCAGCTTCACCTGAGCGGTTACTTTTTTTGCCATACGTGAAATCCTCTGGCGCGCAGGGGCGCGCGTTAAACCTTTTCGACTTGCAGAAACTCCAGCTCCACCGGCGTGGCGCGGCCGAAAATCGTGACCATCACGCGCAGCGTGCCGCGCTCGGGGTTGACCTCGTCCACCTTGCCGGAGAAGTTGGCGAACGGACCGTCGGTGATGCGCACCGAATCGTTCTTCTCGAACGTCGTCTTGGGACGCGGCCGCTCCGCAGCCGTCGCCTGGCGGTACAGAATCTGGTTCACTTCGTCCGCGCTCAGCGGCACCGGCGCGTTCCCGCCGCCCACGAAGCCCGTCACCCGCGGCGTGTTCTTCACCGCGTGCCACAGCTCGTCGTTCATTTCCATTTCCACCAGCACGTATCCCGGATAGACCAACCGCTTGCTGGTGACTTTCTTGCCGCCGCGCATCTCCACCACTTCTTCGGTCGGAATCAGGATCTGTCCGATCTTGTCGGCAAACCCGAAGGCCTCCGAGCGCGTGCGCAGCGATTCCTGCACCTTGTGCTCGAACCCCGAATAGGTGTGGATGATGAACCACTTCCTGGGAGACGACTCATCGTAAGCCGGAGCGGGCGGCGGCACGGCCGGGGGCTCGACGGCTTCGGGCACAGGCTCTTCGGCGGCCTGTGGTTCGAGGACTTCAGGTGCAGGCTCCTCGACGGCCTGTGGTTCGACGGCTTCGGGTTCAGTCTCCTCGACGGGCAAAACTTCGGACGGCGCTTCCGCTTCGTCCGCCGCGGTTTCGGCTGCCGGCTGCTCGTCGAGAGGAACGTTCTCTTCGGCTTCCATATGCGTCTACTTCGTAAAAACCCGAAAGATCGCCGTGACGCCCCTCGACAGGATCGAGTCCACTATCTCGAAATACCCCGCGAAGAGAAACACGGAAAAAATCACCACCAAGGTGGTGCCCCGCACCTGCTTGCGGTTGGGCCAAGTCACGCGCCGCATCTCGAGCCTCAGCTCGTTGATGTAGTCCTTCGTGCCCTCAAACCAATTCTTTGCATCATCGGCCATAAATCTCTTACTCCCAACTGTATGCGGGGTGGTTGGCAGGGGCGGAGGGATTCGAACCCCCACTCGCGGTTTTGGAGACCGCTGGTCTGCCGTTAAACCTACGCCCCTGGGTCGCACCCCCCGGCTACCGGGGGGCCAACCATCATTCTACTTGATTTCCTTGTGGAGCTGGTGCTTCCGGCAGTGCGGGCAGAACTTCTTCAGCTCCAGGCGCTCCGTAGTGGATTTCTTGTTCTTGGTCGAAGAATAGTTCCGGTTCTTGCACTCCGTGCACTGGAACGTGATGATCTCGCGAGCCATTCCGTTTTGCTCCTGCCTACTTAATGATTTCCGTCACCGTGCCGGCACCCACCGTGCGGCCGCCTTCGCGTATCGCAAAGCGCAGCCCCTTGTCCATGGCCACCGGCGTGATCAGCTCCACCTTCAGGTCCACCGTGTCGCCCGGCATCACCATCTCCGTGCCCTCCGGC
>Ga0187865_1004019_pt1 | contig 11359 bp, 15 predicted proteins | sample June2016WEW_11_1_2_FD_132989 | JGI IMG/M metagenome (GOLD analysis project Ga0187865, IMG submission 132989) | Peatland microbial communities from SPRUCE experiment site at the Marcell Experimental Forest, Minnesota, USA - June2016WEW_11_100 | ecosystem: Environmental > Terrestrial > Soil >...
AGGCACAACAACGAACGGCCGCACAGCTCCCTCGGTTATCTGACCCCCGCCGAGTTCGCGAGGGCACACGCGACCGAGCCCATCGCCGCCGACCTGGTCAGAGGACTCAGCGTCGATGTCCCTTGGTCGAGGAGGCAGAACCTCGTCGTCACACATGGACTCTCATAACTCCTGGTACAAGAATCGGGGGCAGGGCACGGACGTAAGCTTGCTGATCAAAGGGTACGTCATCTGCGAGGCGTAGGCTGCAGTGGAGATCCCAGTGGTCGAGGACAATTTTGCAAAAGGGGTCATGACCGGTCGGGTGGCGGAGAGGATGCCAGGAGGGGAGAGTCTGATTCCGAAGGGGGATGGGTTTTCGATGAGGGAGGTTTCAGGCTTTGGCGCGACAGGCATTTAGGCGCGATAATTGCCAGGGTAATGGGAGAGAAGTCTATGTATTGGTTGGGATTGTACTGCGGTGCGGCGGTGCGCCAAGAAAGCTTGATCGCAGCCGGATAAAAAAGACGCAGCACGCCACTGCTTCCACATTATTACCAGACCATGAATATCGTCGAAATCCTCTTGCTCGCCACCAGCCTAGCCATGGATGCCTTTGCGGTCTGTCTGGGGGTCGGGGCTATCTAGGAGGCCGGCGGTCCGCGCCGGACTTTCCGGCTGGCATGGCATTTTGGATTATTCCAGTTCATCATGCTTGTCCTGGGCTGGTTTGCTGGGAAATCCATTTTACAATCCATTTTCCTCTCGCTGGCGATCACGTTATCCTTGTGAGGACGAGGATAGTTGGGCGAAAAGGTCCTTTCGGTGTCTTGAAGGATGAAGCGAAAAACCAAGCGTGGGAATGCGACCTCTTGGAGTTTCTATCAGAAGCGAGGATGACGCTGTTTGTGATCGTGATCGATAAGCTCAGTCACTTGGTTACGTACGGCGATAGGGCCTTTCACCCCTACATCTACTGTCTTGAGGTTTTGCTGGAACGGTTGCGAGGATGCTTGAATCGGAGCGGTGGGGCCGCCGATGTCCTGGCAGAAGCGAGAGGCAAAGTCGAAGATGGGCAGCTGAAAGCAGCCTACCAGGAGATTCGTACGCGTGGAACTGACTTCATATCGGGCGAGGATTTTGAGAAGGTCCTGACGAGTAGGGACCTGAAGCTCGACAAGAAGGAGGCCGACGTTGCGGGGCTGCAGATAGCGGACCTGTTAGCTTCGCCCTCGAAGCTGGATGTTCTCAGGGAATATCATTGTAATATCGGCGGTCAGACCAAATTCGAGTTCCGCTTGAATGGGGCCATGCGTCCAAAGTTCGATCCTTATGCCAGGAAACTGCTTTCCCGAAAATAGAAGCGCGAGCCGGTTGGCTCGCGCACTCTACGCTGACCCATACGGGTCATCCACCTTCAGTTTCCTGAATTGACACCATTATAGTCGGCATTCATCGCCTTGGCAAGGAATTGCAAGGTTTGCCACCATTTGCAGGCGATTCCAATTGGAATTCCCTCTGATTCAGCGGTTCTCATTGCTCCGCGCAATCTTCCTGTCCACTTACAGCCAGGAGTCGAGCCCCGCCTTCTGATGGGCGGCCACCAGGTCGTTGTCGCACATCTGGACGTAGTGGCTCGTCATGCTGACGTCCGCATGGCCCATGAGCCGTTGCAGGCTGATCACGTCCATGCCCTGCCTCAAGGACATGAGGGCAAAAGTGCGGCGGAGCGCGTGGGGCGTGACCTTGAGGCCGGCCCGCTGGCTGAGGCGGGCAAATAGGGCCTGCACCCCTCGTTGGGCAAGCCTCATCCCTCCCTCGTCCGCCACAGCGGAGCGGAGGGCTGTGGAGGGCGGGGAGTGTCCTCCGGTACGCAAGGATCGCCCTGCGCGAACGAGCGCCGATGGCCGACATGCGTTTTTCGGAATGCGAAGATGTCAAGCCTCGCGCCAAACGTTGCAGTCCAGTGAAGGCTCCTTTGAGGGCCGATGTAGGTGCTCGACCGCGAGCCAAGTGATGACCTCGCTCGCAATCATCAACGGGAGGTGCCGGCCAGGAGGCGGACCCAGGGCCAAGTGACCTACGGCCTTGTCGGCCATCAACAGAGTGGTCGCCATGGCATCCCTCACTGCTTGTGGCGGCTGAATCGGATCCACAGGCCGAAATCCCTCAACCGTCACGTCCGTCCATCGCCTTGCATCTTCCCGTAAGCCAACCAGTTCCCCAACTCGGCTGACTCTTGCCCCGAGGAACCCTACCAGCCTCCGCGCGTGCATTACCCCCGCCTCGACCCCGGTTTCGAGAATCCACGATGTCCGACAGCCAAGGGTAGCAACGCTTTCATTGACGTCGGACTACGCGGGTTCACTTTGGGGGCTCGCCCAGGTAGGCCAGGATCGCACCTGTCAGGTGTAACGCGAGCCTCGCGTCAGTTGGAGTGATTTCCACGGGCGGCTGCGCTTCGTGTCTTGCGAGGTGAAGGAAAGAGCTTAGGGCCAAAAGCAAGTCATCAATGGCCTCGGCCCGAGGACCTTCACCAACAAGTTGGGTGATTGCAGCGTGCGATTTACCCATATCGTCTTCACCCGTCGTTTCCTTCACCAGTGCCTCGATAGCCCTGCGACAGTTTGCCATGGCCTCGGCCCAAAGCCCACGGCGATAGCAGTCGCGCGCGCCCTCGAAGCGCTCGATAGCCCTCCCCACAATTGGGAGGGCGCGCAGATTTCGAGACGGAAGCTCAATCAACTCCAACTCGGACCATTGCATCGCTGACAATAGCTTCACCCATTCAGATTGTGGGATGAGGTGTTCGACAAGGCCTTGGCCGCGGTTGTCAAACTGAGCATACGAGGGCTGAGAAAGGATTGGCCGATCCGTGGACGGCACGACGTACGCAATTAGCGCACTTGAGAAGGCATGGATCACTACGTCTCCCCCACCCCTTCTCTCCTCGATTAGCGAGAGGGCCTGGGGTGTCATGGGGATCGAGAGGTGAGCGTAACCATCCTGCATGCCCTCGATGGTGGGCCCCGCCTCCCTGAAGAGACGCCCCGTGGCTATGATGTGTCCATCGCCTGTCTCAACCCTCCACGCAGCGTCAAGGACACAAATCGCCAGGCTTGAGGGATTCTTAATGGTGAGGTCAAGCGAGAGGATCCGGCTCGGGAGCGGCCCCGCAGGCACTGAACCGACAGTCACTGGCACAGACATTATATTCATATGCTTGAAGCCTCCGAGCGACTAGGGATCAATGGCCCGCTGCCTCGAGCGGCAATGAATTGTCGGGGATACCGGTGCTCGGCACACAACCGCGGGCAGAACGAGGGCGATGGGAGAAAGCATCGTGATAGAAGCCTGAGGACACCTACTAGACCCTCGCCCTTCTTGCTATTCCTCTCTCGTGCTTGGCGCGCAAGGAGGTCACGTAGCGATCGTAGGGCCTGCGGTGGAGATTTCTTCTTGTATTGACTATCCGTTCATAATGCGTGTCAAAGTCTCGCTCGAACGCGGGCCTTGAAACGACGAGGTCGTTCACAATGCTGGAGAGGTAGGTGAGCAGAGTCTTCTTGAATTGCAGACTGAGAATAGTCTCCGACCGGAGGTCATCCATTTGCAGCTGCGCAATGTCGTCCCCATCGTCGTTAAGAGGATACTCCCACTGGCCATGGGCCAGCTTATTGCGCAAATGGATGACCGCTTGAAGGTCATTATCAAGGAGGTCCATAATTGAGGCGTATCGTGCGTAGACCGAGTGAGCAAGTGTGTCCCCCGATAGGGGCGCGTGTGCAACCCCGTAGTGCTTTCGAAAAGCGATTTCCACTGCCCCCCTCCACTTGTCAACCTCGGTGGGTAGTTTGAGGACTCTCCTCCGCTCTCCATCGGAGAATCCATGGGGCTCATAGAGCAGCTTCCGAAGGCGACATTCGGCCCACGAAGCGAGGACGAGTGCGTAGATGCGGAGGAGAGCGGAGGAGGAACGATTGTCTTCGATAGCGAGGGCGTGATGAAGTCCGAGGGAGAGACGGTGCAATCCATCCGTCACCGCGCGAAGGTTGGCTACGTGGAATTCGTAGAGCTTGTCCGGCGTCCTCATGTGTGCTGATTAACCGATGTTGACTCCCGGGGGCCAAAGCGCACTAGCGTCTTGGTTAGTGCGCTTTGGCCCCCGGGAATCGAACCCGGGTAGACTCCCCCCATGACAGGGAGGCGTGTTTCCATTACACCATGACCCAACTTTATTCTACATGGATAACTGAGAGGCCGCAAGCGAAGGGTCTCTCAAGTGACTTGGCATCCTCGTTCTCTCGGCGGCCTCAAGGAGATGAGACCCACTCATCGGCCAATGGGTGTCCAGCAGACCGGCATTCCCCAAGAGGAAGCAAAAATGTCTTTGCACCTGAACCCGGAGACCCACGATCCTATTCTTCACCGTTTTGTTCGGTTGCATCACCCTGGCCCAGGCTTGCCCGCACGGCCTGGGTGAAGAGCGCGTACCCCTCCCGCAGGTACCGACCACTGAACTCCTCATCGAGTCCCCACCCACCGCCAAGCCAGCCTTGCCAGTCAACGGAGGACGCCTCTGCCTGATGGCCTCAGCGTTGTACAATTGCCACCCGAGATACACCCGGGGCATATCCTCCATGAGGACCGGCACGAGATGGCCGAAGCCAGACCCGTAAGAGCATTCTTCGTGCCTGCCGAAGCGGGGCAAAGGGTCCGGGTGTCTGTCCTTTACGACAGCCAATGGCGTAGCATGTTCTGGTTCAAACTTGGGAGGGACGGCAGCCTCTACTTCGGACCGGGCTACAAACCAACACAGAGCTTTGCAGTTGGGCAGAAGAAGAGTCCGGGGCGGGAATACACGATCGGCAAACAGGACCTGTCTGAGATCGCTGAACCTGCTCTCATCAAAGACTCCCATGTCTCCATCCATTCCTCCGGTGCGATCCACTTGGGCGGCCGTCGCTACCATCGTGAGCACCTACTGAGTTCCTCGTAATGTAGTGACATTTGGTCGTTTTTGTGGTAAAGTGGGTGCATGGGAAACCCACGAGGAGTGAAGCGGGACGCGGAAGTGTTGGAAGCGCTGGAACAGCGGCGACTGCAGGCGGCGCGGCTCTTGCGCCAGGGAGTGAGGCAGTCGGACGTCGCCAGGCAAGTTGGAGTCCACCGCCAGTCGGTAAGCCGTTGGGCCAAACAGCTGGCCACAGGAGGCTTGGCCAGTCTGAAGAAGGCGGGACGTTCGGGTCGTAAGCCTCGCCTGAGTCCGGCCGATCTGCGGCGCATCGAGCGGAAGCTGAAGCGGGGCCCGGAAGCACAAGGATATGTGACCGGGTTGTGGACTGCGCAACGCGTAGGGAAGTTGATCGAGCAAGAGTGTGGAGTTCACTATCATCCGAGTCACGTCTGGCGCATTCTGAGGCAAATGGGATGGACCGCGCAGCGGCCGAGCGGGCGAGCCCTGGAACGGGACGAGGAAGCCATCCAGCGCTGGAAGGATGCGCGTTGGCCGGTGCTAAAAAAAACGCGGCGCGCCAGGGCAAAACCATAGTCTTTATCGACGAGAGTGGGCTGAGCGAACGCCCGCACCGGGTGCGCACCTGGGCACCCCGGGGCCAAACGCCGGTCCTTCAGTATCACTTCAATTGGAAGACGCTCTCGGCGATCGCAGGTATCACCTTTTGGAACTTCTATTTCCGCCTCTATCCTGGGGCGGTGCGTGGGCCACAGGTGGTCGACTTCTTCAAGCACCTTTCTCGCCACTTGCGAGGCAAGGTGCTGATCGTCTGGGACGGGTTGCCCTGTCATCGCAGTCACTTGGTGAGGGAATACCTCAAGCAGCAGACCGGTCGGATTGCGATCGAGTGGCTCCCGGCCTACGCGCCCGAATTGAACCCAGTCGAGTTCTTGTGCGGACACTGGAAAAACCATGAACTGCCAAATCTGTGTCCACACGACTACTCTGCCCTCAGCTGGCATGCCCGTGCCGCTCTTCGTCGCATGCGCCGTCGGCCAACACTGGTGGCCGCCTTTTGGAAACAAGCACGACTCCTGGAGTAGTGTATCTATATTATGAAATCCTCAATAAGAGACATTCTCGAGCAAGAGCATATCTGCTCGGTTATCTTTGAGCACCCAAAGGGGTATCCCGTTGAATCCACCTCTGAGGCGGGGACTATTGGCATCCACATACCATACCCCATCGATGAAGCACGCCCGCTGCTGGGTGAGCTTTTGGTCGCGCCAAGGGGGAAGGAGCGTTACGTCACATCGCAAAGTGCCCAGTTTCAGGTCAATATGGTCGTACGCTATCAAGGGTGCGCCGACGGTGTCGATAGGTCGTGCCAGTTCGCCCTCTACCACGCAAGTGAGAGCAAGTGGCCGAAAGCAACCTATCTGGTCATCCCATCTGGTGAAAGAAGGCCTATTCATCGACTTCGCCGGGCGTTCGTTCGCCTGATCCGCCGTTTCACCCGACACGACTAGACCCCATCTCCGTGCGGGCACGCCCTGCGACCACACGCGCGGCTCACTGTTCGCGTTCTTCCTCGTGCCTCTCTCGCCGGCGCTCCCTCGCGCGTCCAGCCCGTGCTTCTTCGGACGTCGAGAGGCGGCCCTTCTCCGGATTGCTAGGGAATCGGAGGAGGGCTTGCTTTCTGCAACGAGTTCGCACTTGTGGGCAGGTCTGTCCGGACGTACGCTCGAACAGCGTGAAGGGGTCACTGTGCTCTAGAACGGGCCTTCCCATAACCAAACTTCCCTACAAGCAGACTCCCGGACGACAGACCAATGATCTACGGACGCATCGGCCTGCAAGGCGAGGACGTACACGACGTGAAGCACGAGTAGCTGGCCGTTGAAAGCAAGGCCCGCTGGACGCCGGTGCGGGGTCTGGAGGCCGCCCTGCAGCAAGGGAAGAACAACCCGCGGGGGCTTGTGCCGATTGTCGTGTGGCATTGGGCGAGGAAGGGTTGCAGAATTGACATCGAGTGGCTGCGGCTTGTCGATTTCGGGGATTGGTTCGTGGTAGACCACGAGGGCACGCTACAGGGACATCCGGACCCTAGTCTCCGGAAGGGCCAAGTGATGCCTGAATACGGAGCGTGCGCCCGGAATGGAGGACGCTGGCAGAGATAGCCGCGGATGTGGCCCTCGCACAGAACGAGTCAGGCAAATCTGCCCAATCATGAAGGACAAAGCTGATGTAGACTAGGTAGCGGAAAACGAGGGGGATCGGGATTGAGAAAGACCAGGGGGCTGGCGGGTGAGAGGCGTTAACTTGGTTACAGGATGAGAAGAAGGATCGAGGCATGACACGGGTAATCGTCAGCGAGCTTATTCTTCGTTGGGCATTGGAGCGCTCTGGGCGCCCCGAGGTCCTCGCGCGGAAGTTCCCAAAGCTATCCGAATGGCTCGATGGTGAGAGTCAGCCGACGCTACGTCAGCTCGAGGTGTTCGCGAAGGCGACGTCTACCCCGCTTGGATACTTTTTCCTTCCCAGGCCGCCGGAGGATCGACTGTCTATTCCCTACTTCCGCACGCTTGGCGATGATCGCCCTCGTCGGCCCAGTCCAGATCTGCTTGAGACTGTCCAGACGATGGAGCGGCGTCAGGCCTGGATTCATGACTACATGATCGAACGGGATTACGAACCTGTGGCCTTTGTCGGGTCCGGACGGCTGGCGGATGAGCCTGAGCAGCTTGCTCGCGACATGAGGCGCACCCTGGGGATCGCTGGAGAATGGGCGGACAACCAACCCACATGGACGGCGGCGCTGCGTGAGTTGCAGCGCAAGGCGGAGGAAGCTGCCATCCTCGTGGCGGTGAGCGGCATTGTCGGGAACAACACACGTCGCAGGCTGGATCCGAGCGAATTTCGTGGCTTTGTGCTGGTGGACGAGTATGCACCTCTGGTTTTCATCAACGGTGCAGATGGCAAAGCAGCGCAGATGTTCACCTTGGCGCACGAGCTGGCGCATGTGTGGCTCGGAAGTAGTGCTGCCTTCGATTTGCGGGAACTGCGGCCAGCCGACGACGAGACGGAACAAGCGTGTAACCGCGTAGCCGCGGAGTTTCTGGTCCCGGCAAGGGAGCTACGCGAGAGCTGGCCAGCCGTAAGGCGGGACCCTGAGCGGTTCCAGACGATGGCTCGCCGTTTCAAGGTCAGCGAACTTGTCGTCGCCCGCAGAGTTCTTGATCTGGCGATTATCAGGAACGACGAATTTATCGAGTTCTATCACGCTTATCTGGAACGCGAACGCACCCCGGCGGCCGGCCAGGGGGGGGGGAACTTCTACGCCACCCAGAGTCTTCGTATTGGGCGCCGATTCGGGGAAACCGTGGTCCGGGCCGTGGGAGAAGGCAAGCTACTTTATCGCGATGCATACAGGCTGACCGGTCTTTATGGAGCGACCTTCGAGCGATACGCCAAATCCTTTGACTTTGGAGGGCCGCTGTGAATGGTGGTCCTACCCGTCATGTCTTGGATGCTGACGTGTTCATGGAGGCGGCGCGTCGCTACTACGCCTTCGACATTGCCCCAGGGTTTTGGCAGGCGTTGATAAGACATGCACGGGCTGGTACCGTACTCAGCGTAGATCGTGTAAAGACAGAGATAGATAGGGGCAACGATGATCTCAAGAACTGGTCCAACAGTGATTTCCAGTCGTGGTTCGCGGCAACGGAAGTAGACGATGTGATGGATGCATACCGCCGAATCATGGAATGGGCTTCCAACCAGCGTCAGTTTACAGAGGCAGCCAAGGCTGAATTCGCCCGCGGAGACAACGCGGACGCGTGGGTAGTCGCCCATGCTTTGGCGAAGGGTTGTGTCGTCGTTACCCATGAACAGTTTCAGCGCGAGAGCAGGTCGCGCATCCTGATTCCGAACGTATGCCGGGCATTTAGTGTTCAGTACTTGGACACATTCCAAATGCTGCGTGCCCTTGGGGTGAAGTTGGCTTGAAATGGTTGCCTGGCGTTCCAGGGAAATGGCGGCCGGGCGGGTTGAGGCTGGGCTTTATCATTTCCCTGGATGGTAGAAGGACTATCCAGAGACTTGCCTTTTGACCATCGAGCGCTGATCCTTTCTCTTGCGAACAGCTCAAGTCTATAATAATGGGACAGCAGCGATCCCCTGTTGGGCAGGGGACCGGTCCCGAGAGCACCGCCGTAGCGGCGCCAGGCAACAGGAAGCATAGCACAGCGGACGCCCTGCGATAGAGGCGTGGGGGGTTTCTGTTGCCCCTACAAGAGGCGCAGCTCAATGTAGTCGTCCTCGTTTGAGCCGCGTCTCCATCTCTCACTTCTAATCCGCAGGTTGTGGGTTCAAGTCCCGCCAGGGGCGCTAGGGCCGTGATTCTCATATTTCGGGCCGAGTCCGAGAGGATCTTGGAGGGTTCGGCAGAGGCGACCGTGATGGCTCGGCTTTCTATTTGGCTGGCCTAAAGGAACAATCACATGTCATCTGGCCCCAATGTGGCTGTTAGGTTTCCAGCATTGCCACTGAGCTCCCTCGTCCTCAACAATTTCGACCGTCGCTAGGGCTCGACTTGGCCGGCATCGTGTTGGAAAGAAGGGCCCCTCATGGCGCGACCCAAGAAGGACGGGCCGGCCAGGAGGGCCGTGGGAGCGGATCCCTTCACAGCCACGAGTCAAGCCCGTGGGCCTGGTGGGAGCGTAGCAAGTCGGAGTCCTCAAGCATCAAGTAGTGCGAGGTCATCCCTGTAGTGGCATGGCCCATGAGACGCGAGATGGTGATCAGGTCCATGCCCTGCCTCAATGACATAAGGGCAAAGGTGTGGCGAAGCGCGTGGGGGGTGGCCTTGAGGCCGGCACGCTTGCTGAGCCGAGCGAATAGGGCCTGCACCCCCCGTTGGGTAAGCCTCATCCCGTCCCTCGTCTGCCACAGGGGAGCGGAGGGCTGTGGAGGGGCGGGGAGTGTTCTCCGGTACCCAAGGATCGCCCTGCGAGAGCGAGCACCGATGGCCGACATGCGGGCCTTGCCTCCCTTGCCTCTGCGAACCAGCAGAGAGCCGGTGGCAAAGTCCACATCCTCCCAGTTGAGAGCTACGGCCTCAGCCCTCCTCACTCCCGAGTCAGCGAAGACGAGGAGCAAGGATCTATCTCGGGGTGTAGAGCACGCCTTGAAAACCGCCCTGAACTTCTCCGCGCCCAAGAATGGCAGTCGTTTCTTCTCCAGCTTGGGCATGGCGAAGACGATCGCCTGAGGGATATAGCCCTCGCTGTGCCAGAAGCGGAGGAGCGTCTTGACCCCTCGGGCCTTCGCGTGGAGGGTGGTGTCCTTCACACCTCTTTCAGACACTGCAGCCAGCCAGGCCCTCACGTGCAAGGCGCGAACATCCGAAAGAGAACTAACGCCTTGAGATTCCAGCCACGTTACGAACTCCCCGGCGGTGTAGCGGTAGTGCTCCAGCGTCGCGGGACTTAGCCGGAGCGCTCGACGGGACAGGTAGAAGTCCTCGAGGGCGGTACGCAGGTCAGCAGGTGGTGGAACGCAGAATGTGGCGGAGGGAAGTGCCGGAATGGCGGGGCGAAGTTGCCGAATAAAGGACTCCTCGCGCATGGTTTCAGCTCCTTGCAACAGCACCAGGCGCGAGAATCAGGTCAAAACAAAGGGAAAGAGCGGGTGACGGGATTTCCTGGCCCGTGGCCTGGACGGGCGAACCCGCGAATCCTTGCTTGGGAATAGAGCGGGTTTCAACTCACCAAGAGCCCTTGTTTTTCCCTGGTTTTCAACGATGACGCCATCGATTTTTCTACGAATAAAGTGTCCTAATTCTGGTCGCTGTACACGGCGTCCGCTCTGGTGAGCTGTTCTCGCCGCGCCAGGATGTCCATCGGCTGACCGCTGTTGACGTACCCCCTATGCGCATCGGCACTTTGGAGCGCCCGAGGAGACGCCCTCAGCGAAGCGTACTTATGGATGTTACCTCTCGTTGGGCCAAGCGTCCAGTACGCTCACTCCGCGGCACAAAGCCAAGTCCCCAACCCGTCCTTGGAATGGCCCGCAACCAGATCCTCGTTAGGCATTTCAATGTAACGGGATCTCATGTTCAGTTTTCGGTGTGCCTCATGGACCTCTTCCAGCGAAAAGAGCGGATCCTGGTCAGAGCAACAGGATCCACGATTCTTGGATCCAACTGTCGCCTGTGCCGTAGTGACAGTATGCAACCCTTGACATGGAGGTGACGCATACTCAGTAGGGCTGGCATTAGGTCCAACAACGGTTGGCCAGTCCTAGCCCGACTTTCGCCATTCGCGCGACAAACTGACCAATTTGGGCACATTCAACAAAAGACTATCGAGAAACCTCGTGTTTGGGATCGATTTGGGCTGTGGTGCAGACCCTGGTACTTGA
>Ga0187865_1004024_pt1 | contig 11349 bp, 9 predicted proteins | sample June2016WEW_11_1_2_FD_132989 | JGI IMG/M metagenome (GOLD analysis project Ga0187865, IMG submission 132989) | Peatland microbial communities from SPRUCE experiment site at the Marcell Experimental Forest, Minnesota, USA - June2016WEW_11_100 | ecosystem: Environmental > Terrestrial > Soil >...
GCGGGCCGAGCGGGTCATCGGCGTCGAGACCTCTGCCGACATGCGCCGCCAGGCCCAGGCGGCTACGACGGCAAAGAACATCACGTACCGCGACGGCCTGTCCCATCAAACAGGCCTGGAGGATCACAGCGCCGACGTTATCAAGTGCTGCCAGTCCCTGCACTGGATGGAACCGAACGGTACCTTCGCCGAGGCCCGGCGCGTGCTGCGCGCCGGCGGCGTTTTTGCGGCCTGCGATTGCGATTGGCCGCCGGCGACGGGCTGCTGGCAGGCCGACGCGGCCTGGGTGGAAGCCACGCGACGCGTCGGCGACCTCACGCAGCGCCACAAGCTTCAGGGCCGCAGCATGCGTTGGAGCAAGGAGCAGCACCTCTCGCGGATGCAGGCCAGCGGCGTGTTCCGCTTTGCCCGCGAGATTCTGCTGCATCGCGTGGAGGCCGGCAGCGCCGAGCGGCTGGTGGGCCTGCTGCTCAGCCAGGGCTCGGTGGCCGACTTGCTGAAGCACGGCCTGACGGAGCAGGAGATCGGGCTGGACGCTTTTCGCATGGCCGTCCGGCAGCATTTGGGCGACGGCGAGGGAAAGTGGCTGTTCTGCTTCCGCGTGCGCCTCGGCGTGGTGTGAAGCGGCCGAGGAATCCGGACGTCAATTCTTCGCCCGCAACGTGCGGATCATCGCGTAGGCGAACACCCCCAGGATCACCGCCCAGCTTGCGATCATGAACACCCAGCCGCCTATCGTCATGCCAGCTCACCCCTTTCGCGCCGCTTGCGCCAGGCGATCTTGACCATCAGCGCCAGCAAGGCAAACAGCGTCAGCAAGCCGATCCGCGTGGCCAACAGGTACGGCACGTTCTGAGGACTGCCCTTGCGGGCCTCGGTCATCAGCATGGTCGGCACCCAGTCCTGGACCAGCCAGAAGCCCAGGATCGCCAGCAAGACCAGCGGGGTTACATATTTAATGATGAAGCGGTAGATCCGCGGAATGGTGATGTCGGCCCCGGTGTGCAGCTCCGTCCAGGCCTTGTCCATGCCGAACACCCATCCGAACAAGATGGTCTCGATCGTGCCGAACAGCACCAGGCAGACGTTGGCCCCCCAGAAGTCCAGCTCGTCGATGACGCCGTAGCTGAAGCCGAAGATGCTCGCCTGGCAGAGGACGAACGTGACCACCGCGAACACGGCCGCCGCCTCGCGCTTGGTCAGGCCGAACTCGTCTTCCAGGAAGGCGATGGCCGGCTGGGCCAGGGAGATGGACGACGTGATGCCGGCCAGGAACAGCAGCAGGAACCAGGCGAACCCGAACAGGTTGCCCAGCGGCAACTTGTCCAGCACCAGCGGCATCGTGATGAACCCCAGCTCGAAGATGCTCTTGTTGCCCGCGGCGGCGGTGACTCCGAAAAACGCGATGGCCGCCGGAACGACGATGCTGCCGCCCAGGACCACCTCGGCCACCTCGTTGGCCGCGGCCGCCGTCAGGCCCGAAAGCGCCACGTCGTCTTTCTTCTCCAGGTAGCTGGCGTAGGTCAGAATCACGCCGATGCCCACGCTGAGGGTGAAGAAAATCTGTCCCGCGGCCGCCAGCCAGACCTTGGCGTCGGCCAGCTTCGACCAATCCGGATTCCACAGGAACCCCAAGCCGCTGGCCACGTTGTTTTCCGGATGGGCGGGATCGGGCGTCCCCAGCGTAAAGACGCGGACAACCAGGACAATGCCCAGCACGAACAACACCGGCATGGACCATTCGCAGAGCCGCTGGATGCCGCCACGGATGCCTCCCGCCACCACCAGCACGTTCAGGGCAAACGTGATCAGGAAAAATACGTAGGCCGTGCCGATGTTGGCGAAGTAGCTCTTGTCGGCCCCGCAATACGAAGACAGGAACGCGCTCATGGACTCCTTGGTCGTGCAGCGGGCGTATTGGCCGGTGAGAGCGAAGAAGCTGTACCCCAACAGCCAGCTCTCGATGTAGGTGTAGTACACGAAGATCACGATCGGGCCGAAGATGCCGATGACGCCGAAATATTTGATGAATCGCGTCTTAGTCGCCAGCGTGTGGAACATGCCCGGGGCGGTGGAGTGGCCGAAACCCCCGCCAAAGCGCCCGATGGTCCACTCGATCCACATCAGCGGCAGCCCCAGCAGCAGCAGGGCCACGAAATAGGGAACCATGAACGCCCCGCCGCCATTGTTGGCCGCCAGGCCCGGGAATCGCAGAAAGTTGCCCAGCCCGATGGCGCTGCCGGCCACGGCCATGATCACGCCCAGCTTGCTGCCCCATCGCTCTTTGGCCACGTGTCACCTCGTGTACACGACAAGTGCCGAGCTTGAAACTGCCGCTTCTTGGCCGAACATGATAACCGCCGGCGCCGAGGCGGCAAGAGCGATCCGCCTAAAGCAACTTCAACAATTCCATCGGATGCGCGACCAGCGCCTTGGCGCCGTTGGCGGTCAGTTCCGCCGCGTCGCGAAAGCCCCACAGGGCGCCGGCGGAGAACATCCCGGCCGCGACGGCCGTCTTCATATCCGTGCCCGTGTCGCCGACGTAGAGCACCTCCGCCGGGGCGATGCCGAGCTGGGCGAGGGCCTCCAAGGCGGCGGTGGGGTCGGGCTTGTGGTGGTAGCCTTCGCGGTGGCCGATGACGGCTGAAAAATTCCAGCGCGGGAGCAGCTTGCGGACCGTCAGGTGGGTGAAATCGTCGGGCTTGTTGGAATAGACCATCAGCGTCAACCCGCGGGCGGCCAGTTCGTCGAGCAATTGCGGGATGCCGTCGTAGGGGCGGGTCTTGTGGTCCCAGTTCTTGGCGTAGGCCTGGCGATACAGGGCCGTCACGCGCGCGACGGCGGCCTCGTCGCTGCGGCGGTTGGCCGGCATGGCCCGGGTGGCGAAGTTCCGCACCCCGTCGCCGACGAAGAGCTTGCACTCCTCGGCTGAGTGAACGGGATACCCGCACGCCGCCATGGCCTGATTCATCGCATCGGCCAGGTCGTCGATGGTGTCCAGCAGCGTACCGTCCAGATCGAACAGGACCGCCTTGTAGTCGCTCATGGGTATCTCGCAGCCAACGGATGGAAACGGCCCGCCGGATTCGTCGGCGGGCCGGGATGATTATCAATTGGCCATCGTCAATTGGCAATCCTCCTTCGCCCCTCGTAAAACTCGGGGCTTCGGAGGACACGTCGGCAATTAGTCGACGTTCAGGGACATCAGGAATTCAGCGTTGGTCTTGACCTTCTGGAGCTTGCTGATGAGCAGTTCCATCGCGTCCACCGGCTGCATGTCGGCCAGGGCCTTTCGCAGGCGGTAGACCAGCTTCAGCTCGGTGGGGTCCAGCAGCAGCTCTTCCTTGCGCGAGCCGGATCGGCTGATGTCGATGGCCGGCCACATGCGGCGGTCCACCAGGCGGCGGTCCAGGTGCAGTTCGCTGTTGCCGGTGCCCTTGAACTCTTCGAAGATCACCTCGTCCATGCGGCTGCCGGTATCGACCAGCGCGGTGCCGACGACCGTCAGCGAGCCGCCCTCCTCGATCGCCCGGGCGGCGCCGAAGAACCGCTTGGGCGCCTGAAGCGCGCTGGCGTCGATGCCGCCGGTGAGAATCTTGCCGGAGTGCGGCGCCACCGCGTTGTACGCCCGCGCCAGGCGCGTGATGCTGTCCAGCAGGATCACCACGTCCTTGCCGTACTCCACCATGCGTTTGGCCTTGGCGGTGACCATCTCGGCGATCTGGATGTGCCGCGTGGCCGGTTCGTCGAACGTCGAGGAAATGACCTCGGCCGTCGTGTGCCGCCGCATGTCGGTGACTTCCTCCGGCCGCTCGTCGATCAGCAGAATAATCACGGTGACGTCGGGGTGATTGGCGGCGATGGCGTTGGCTATTTTCTGGAGCAGGATCGTCTTTCCGGTGCGCGGTGGGGCGACGATCAGCATGCGCTGGCCGAAGCCGATCGGCGTGACCAGGTTCACCACGCGCATGTTGATCTCTTCGGGCGCGTGCTCCAAAAAGATCCGCCGGTCGGGGTGCGTGGGGGTGAGGTCCTCGAAGTTGACCTTGCTCGCCAGCTTCTCCGGCTCCTCGTAGTTCACCGCCTCCACCCGCAGCAGCGCGAAGTACTTCTCTGATTCCTTGGGCGGGCGGATCTGCCCGGCCACGATGTTGCCCTGGAGCAGGCCGAAACGCCGAATCTGGCTGGGCGAGACGTAGATGTCGTCGGGGCTGGGCAGGTAGTCGTAGTCGGGGCTGCGCAGGAAGCCGAAGCCGTCCGGCAGGATTTCCAGCACGCCCTCGCCGTACATCAGGCCGTTCCGCTGGATGCGCTGCTTGAGGATCTTGAAGACCAGGTCCTGCTTGCCCAGGCCGACGTATTCCTCGATGCCCTCGGTCTTGGCGATCTCGTGCAGCTCCGCCACCGACATCCGCTGAAGGTCGGTGATGTGGAGTTCGCCGCGCTTGACGCGCTCGTACTTGGCGTGCATCTCCTTGTCGAAGTCCTCTTCGATGGACGCCTCCGAGGCGGGCGGGGCGGCCTGGGGCGCCTTGGGCGCCTCCCCAGCGGCGGCGTCAGCTGGCGGGGCTGAAGGCTGCTCGGCAGCGGCCTGGGCTACAGGCGGCTCGCCGAGCGGGTCGGCCGCCGGGTCGGGGGGCGATTGGCCCTCTGGCTCAAGCAGCGGGTCTGCGTCGCCATTTTCCACGGCGGTCTTTTTAGTCGATTTTCTTGCTGTTCTAGCCATGACGTCGGCTCCATGGCGCCTGGGGCGCCTCCCCGGCGGGATTTTTTCACTCCCGCCTTATCACGATAAAACTCCCCGCCAGACACGGATACACTGCAGGCAGGGTATCCAAAATCCCGTTATCCAACCGAAAGCCGCGCGGGGGTTCGAAGCGAATCGCGGTCGCGGTAGACCTGCCTGCCAGCAGGCAGGTTGGCCGGTGAGGTGGTACACCGGTTGTTCAGTAAGCGCCTTTTGGCTGGACTTAACTATCCAGCTTACATAGACTTAAGAACATCCCGCACTATAACATGATGTCTCGGAAAAGCTTGCGGATTTGATCATTCAGGCGGGAAACACTGGAACTGTTAACAATGGCATAATGACATCTTCGGCGCTTTTTGTCCAGTGAAATCTGCATTTTTTCCCTCCCCTGGCGGGTGGCGTCGTCCCATCCCCGCCCTTGGGCCAGGCGGCTGGCGCGGGTGGGCTCATCGGCCTCGACAAAGACTAGGTGCGTGCACAGCTCGTCCCAACCGGCCTCCAGAAGCACGGCGGCATCAATGACGGCGGCCTGGGCGGCCGGGTCGGCCTGGGCACGGTCCACGGCCTCGGCGATCTGGCGGCGGATTCGCGGGTGCAGGATGGCCTGGAGCGCCTCCAATTCGCGGCGGTCGGCAAAGACCGTCTCCCCCAGCCGCTGGCGGTCCACCGAACCGTCCGGCCGAAAGATGCCCTCCCCCCACCGCTCGCGGAGCTGCCGACGAACGGCCGGCTCGGCCAGCAGTTGGTGGCCGATGGCGTCGCCGTCGATCACCGCGCAGCCCAGCTTGCCCATCTCGGCCGCCACGGTGCTCTTTCCGGCCCCGATGCCGCCGACCAGACCGATCACGGGTTTTCTCAATTTCGATTTCAATTTCAATTTCGATTCCGATTTAAATCGCGCAGGGGCATGAGCAAGACGCATTCTCCCAGGCTTCCTGAACCTGTCAAGGCTTGCTCCGCGCCCCTGCGCCCCTGCGGTCGGCGGCCTAGAATGGTTTAGGCAGCGAAAAAGTTGGCCATCGAAAAGGCAATTGGACGAGCTATAATACATGATTCGTACCTGCCCGTTGCAGGCAGGTGCTGTAACGGCTCCCCGGAGGCCTGAAGGATAGTAATGAACGATGTACTCGTGCGGCCTGCCCGCAGGTCGAAAAAGGCGTTTCTAAAGAACCTCGTCTGGTCGGCGGCGAACTCCTGCGCGTTGGGTGGGCTTTACACCGGTCGGCTGGAGAAGCACTGGCTGCGGCTGGAGCGGCGGCCCATGCTGCTGCCGCACCTGGGGGAGGGCTTCCGCGGCGCCACGGTGGCCCATGTCTCGGACCTTCACTGTTCCCCAATCGTCCGCGGGCGGTACCTCCGCCATTGCGTCGAGGCCATCAACGCCGTGCAGCCGGACTTCGTCGCCATCACGGGCGACTTCATCACCGGCCCGCGATCGTACATCCGCCGCATCGCCCGCATCCTGAAGGGACTGACCCCCAAGACGGCCGTGCTGGCCTGCCTGGGCAACCACGATTACGGCATCTTCCATCCCCGCGGCCGCGGCGGTAAGGGCGAACTGGCGGAAATGCTCTACGACGAACTGGGCCACGCGGACATCTTCGTCATGCGGAACGAGCGGCGGGTGTTTCACCGCAAGGGCGAGAGCCTGCAATTCATCGGCGTGGAGGACTTCTGGTCGTCGAGCTACGACCCCAAGCTGGCCTTCGACATGGCGCATCCGCACCTGCCGACCATCGCCCTGTGCCACAATCCCGACGCGGCGATGGACCTGGCCCGCCACGGGGCCGACTGGGTCCTGGCCGGGCACACGCATGGCACGGGCATCGCCAACCGCAAGCTGGCGGCCCTGTTCTTCCCCACCGTCCACAAGCACTTCACCGCCGGGCAGTACAGCCTGGGCGAGGGCAAGTACCTCTACGTCAATCGCGGGCTGAGCTACGGCCGGCGCCGCAACCTCAACGGCAGGCCGGAAATCACCCTCTTCACCCTCGCCAGCGCCTAGACTAGAGTGGTACGAGGCAAAGGCGGCCGCTCTGCCATTCACCTCTGGCAAGCAAGAAAATCAGGCGGTATAGTTCCGCGCGAGAGAGCCCCTTCCATGGCCAGGGACGCGTTCAAAGAACCGCTGCTGTCGGACAACGCGCTGCGGACGCTCCAGGCGCGATACCTCATGAAGGACGCCGAGGGGAACGTCCTGGAGACGCCGGGGCAACTGTTCGCCCGCGTGGCCCGCTGCGTGGCCGCCGCTGAGCAGCCGTACGGCGGGGCAGCGGTGGTGAAGGACGCCACCGCCCGCTTCTACGCGGCCATGGCCGAGGGCAAGTTCCTGCCCAACAGCCCCACACTGATGAACGCCGGCCGGCGGCTGGGCCTGCTCAGCGCCTGCTTCGTCCTGCCGATCGACGACAGCGTCGAGGGCATCTTTGAGGCGGTCAAGCAGGCGGCCATCGTCCAAAAGGCCGGCGGCGGGACGGGCTTCTCCTTCGACCGCCTGCGGCCCACGGGCGATTACGTGGCCTCCTCCGGCGGACGCACCAGCGGGCCGATCAGCTTCTGGCGCGTCTTTTGCCAGGCCACGCGGGCCATCCAGCAGGGCGCCTTCCGCCGCGGGGCCAATATGGGCATGATGTCCATCGGCCACCCCGACATCCTCAAGTTCATCACGGCCAAGAACGATCCGGCCGAGTTTGAAAACTTCAACATCTCCGTCAAAATCCCCAATGCCTTCATGGAACTCCTCCGCCGCGACGGGGCGGCGCCGCACGTCGTGGTCAATCCGCGGACCGGCAAGGAATACTACCTGCCGCAGACGCTGGACATCGCCCGCTACAGCCTGGACGACCTGGTCTCCGCCGACCAGGGCGCCCCGGCCGGGACGTACGGGCGCGCGAGCCTGTGGAATATGATCGTGGCCGCGGCCTGGGCGACCGGCGAGCCGGGCCTGTGCTTCATCGACCGCGTCAACGCCGACAATCCCACGCCCTCCCTCGGCCGGATCGAGGCGACCAATCCCTGCGGCGAGCAGCCCCTGCTGGACTACGAGGCATGCAACCTAGGTTCCATCGACCTGTCCAAGTTCGTCGCCGGAGGCCGGCTGGACGAGCAGGCCCTCGGCGAGATGATCCGCCTGGGCGTGCGATTCCTGGACGACGTGATCGACGTCAACAACTACGCCATTCCGCAGATCGCCGAGATGTGCCGGGGCAATCGCAAGATCGGCCTGGGCCTCATGGGCCTGGCCGACGCGATGTTCCTGCTGGGCATCAAGTACGACAGCGACGACGGGATAGCCTTCGCCCGCCGTGTCGCGGAAATCCTGACGGCCGAGGCCTTCGCCGCCAGTTCCGCCCTGGCCGAGCAGCGAGGCACGTTCCCCAATTGGCCCAACAGCACCTGGGCCGACCGCGGGAAAAAGATGCGCCACGCCGCCGTCACCACTATCGCCCCCACCGGCACGCTGAGCATCCTGGCCGGGTGCTCCGGCGGCATCGAGCCGCTGTTCGCCCTGGCCTTCTATCGCCACGTGCTGGATCAGAAGATGATCGAGGTCAACGCCCCCTTCAAGCAATGGGCTCAGCGGCGAGGCTTCTGGAGCAACGAGCTGGCCATGCAACTGGCCGGCGGCGCGGCGCTGGCGGACATCCCCGGCGTCGACGACGAAACCAAGGCCCTGTTCGTGACCGCTCACCAGATCGAGCCGGTCTGGCACGTGCGGATGCAGGCCGCCTTCCAGGACAAGGTGGACGGAGCGATTTCCAAGACCATCAACCTGCCCCGGTCCGCCTCGGCCGCGGACGTGGAAAAAATCTACCAACTCGCCTACGACCTGCGGTGCAAGGGCGTGACGGTCTATCGCGACGGCTGCCGCACCGGCCAGCCGATGGCCACCGGCCCGGCCGAGACATTCTGCCCCCACTGCCACCAGCCGATGGAAGACCTGGTCGGCTGCTCGCGATGCCTGCACTGCGGCACGCCCGTCTGCTCGGCGTAATCCAGTGGCACAGCCTTTCCGGGCTGTACACCCGCCCGCACAGGCATGAAAGCATGTGCCACAGAATCCCTCCACCAAAACGCAACTGCATCTTCATCTACGGGTTCTGACTTGACAATTTTTGGAAGCGCGGTAGTGTGTTGTGGCCTTCAACCTCCGCTGGGGAGAGCAGCGGAATGGAGGTAAGCTCGGCTTGAGCCGGCCGAGTTCACCGCGAGGGACAGGGCGAGATCCGCTCGCTCGAATCTTCCTGCCTTAGGCCACATCGGCCAGTTCTCATAAGTTGTTGGCTCCGACCTTCGTTCGTGGAAGCGGCGGAGTCTGTTATAAATCGAGAGGCGATGGGCGTTCCCGCTCACTCGCGCACGCCTTCAGGCCACCCGGCCGAGTTTCCATCAGCTGGTGTAGGTATCACTTCAGGAAAGGAAAGGATATGGACCTTCACATGCTACGTCGCACAGTAGCCGTAACAATCGTGATCGGGTGCGCTTTCCTTGGTTCGGCCCGCGGCGAGGTGTATTTCCACGACGGTTTTGAGACATTCACGGGCTGGACATACACCCCAGCCAGCACGGGTGCTTTCGATGCAAATGGATATCTCTATCTGTCCACTGGTCAGGCAATAACAGGAGAAACTATTGCAGAGAAGCCACTTGCAGTGAGTCTCAGCGCGACGAATGATTTTAGCTTCGTCGTGCTCCTGAGGTCTGGCGCGGACCTACCAAATACTTGTAGTTGGTTTGATGCAAGATTGCTTGACGCCAACGGTACCGTTGTTGCCGAACTTGGTTGGCATGATGTCCAGGCTGCGACGGGTTACGGCGGGGTTGATTTCTACGCGGAGAACCAGACTGCAATTTATCGAACAGACCCAAGCGGTTTCGGAACAGAATACCCCGTTTTCCCTGCAAGCGGAGACTACGGAACATTGATACTCACGCGCTCCGGTTCTGAATGGTCTGCGTGGGTCAACGGAACGCAGAAAGGATCGACACTCAGCTTGGCGCCAACCCTTACTGCCACCAAAATCGAGATTACAATGGGTCATTGGCAGGATTGGGGCGTAAGGGATTTGCGCGTCGATGATATTGCGGTGATTCCCGAACCCGCCACATTGTCGCTGCTGGTGTTGGGCGGTTTGGCCCTCCTTCGCCGTAAGGGCTATGGAGGGTAGATGCTGATTCGGCGGCGGAAGTAGCCACCAGTCAGAACTATTTTTGATGCGCGGCGGAGCCTGCCTACCGGCAGGCAGGTTCCTGATCCACCACCCTTTTGGGGTTATGCCGCTCGCTACATCCTGCCCACGGAGCGACATAGAGCTGGAAGGAAATAAAAAAGGGTCTGCCGATGAGCCGACAAACCCTTGTGTAATGAAAAGGGCTTTGAGCGAGCCCTTGGGCTATTTTTTCATTTCCGCCCTCTGCGCCGGAGTATCGCCAGGCCTCCCAAAATCAGCAGGCTCAGCGTCGCCGGCTCCGGCACGATGGACTTGTCCTTGCTGATGATGAATGAATTCTGCGGCGCCAGGTTGAAGTCCCATTGGAAGGCCCACTCCAGGTCGCCGGGGCCGATCGGGCCGTTGGCGTCCGTCAGAGTCGTCGGGCTGCCATCGTTCAAGGAATCCAGGATGGTGCTGTAGTAGCCCACCTGGCAGTGGTTCGGATACGGCGTGACGACCGTCTCGCTGACGGCGAAGCCATCGTCCTGTTGCTCGGCCCTGTCGCCCCCCAGGATCTGCACCAAGGCGTCGCGGGGCGTGCCGCCCAAGTCCAGGTCGCAATACTGGAAGAAATGCATGTTCATCGTCGTGGTGCCGTAGTTGGTAAGGGTAATGGTCTCGGCCAAGTCCGAGCGGGAGCTGTTGGGCTCGCCCCCGGTCAGCGTGTAGCTCAGTTCCACCAGCAGCCCGTTGAGGCTGCCGTACCGCGCCACGACGTGCTCGTTGCCTGGGTTCGCGTTGGCGTTGGTCACCTTGACACCCATCAGGCCCAGGGCGTTCAGGGGAGACTCGTCGCGATCATTCCCGACGCGATACCAGAACCATTGCTTGTTGAGGTGGTTTGTCCCATCCACGGTCCAGTTGTACATACCCGCATCGCTGGCAAAATTGATCGATGCCGTCGAGTTCCGGTCCACTAATGTGACATCGGAGGCGGGTACCGGAGTAGCCATCGCGGAAGAGAGGCCCCAAAATCCCAACACCGCCACCCATATGAATAGTTGCTTGCTCCTTTGGCTCCTCATGTGAGCGCTCCGTTTGTTTGAGAATCCGTCTTCGTTTGCGCGGATGGCGGGACATCAGGCGTCCGGCGTCATCCGCGCGGTCCTAGGCCAGAACCAACAATTCACGGATTGAGCAAAACTTAGGCTCTCAAAATCTTAGGCACGTAAATCTCCGCGTCGCGTCGAATCAGCGTCTAGTCTCCGTGACCTTTGCGGCGAAGCAGCGCCAGTCCACCTGCGCCCAGCAGGACCATCGTCGCCGGCTCGGGGACGATGGACTTATCCTTGCTGATGATGGCCGAGTCGCCCGGGGCGATGGTGAAGTCCCATTGAAAAGCCCACGTCAAGTTGCCCGGCCCGATGGGACCGTTGGCGTCCGTCA
>Ga0187865_1004033_pt1 | contig 11327 bp, 11 predicted proteins | sample June2016WEW_11_1_2_FD_132989 | JGI IMG/M metagenome (GOLD analysis project Ga0187865, IMG submission 132989) | Peatland microbial communities from SPRUCE experiment site at the Marcell Experimental Forest, Minnesota, USA - June2016WEW_11_100 | ecosystem: Environmental > Terrestrial > Soil >...
AAAAGATTACAGATTAATGAATATAAGTCATGGAAAAGTATTGATGGAATCTTTTGTTAATTATGCAAAACCTTTTCCAAATAGTGAAGGATACATGATATTTAAAAATCCCGATAGAACTGAACTAAATGAAATACTTTCTTATCATGATCATAAGATGTTAAGAGGTATTATTAATGATAATGAAACATATGTAAGTGATTATAATTTACTTCATGGTTTTATTATTCAAGAAGCAAAATTAAGAAATGGTAAAGAAAATATTTGTTTTATTGTAGATGAAAGAAAAGGAAATATCTATATAGGAGATACTTCTTCAGAAATAGGAGAAGGGTATTGTGCTTCTATAATTTCTAATAATCCTTGGATAAAAGAACATTTTAAAAATTTTGATATTTATGACAATGAAGCAATAGAAAATTTAATGAAGGTTAAATAAAATGGCTAATGAAAGAGAAATAACAAATATCACTCCTGGATATTATAATACAAAAGCTCAAAATTTTAGGAATACTGTTTATTCTTTGAATATTGCTTTAGAAAAGAAAATAAGTAAATTACTTTTTGATCTAACTCCTTGGATAGAAAAGCCTATAACATTAGAACAATTACCTCTGGATTTTGATGATCAAGTTCAACAATGGCAAACAGAAATTCCTGGAGATATGACAAGAGTTGTTTATTCTATGACAAATTTTGCTTTAAGAAAGAGATCTTCAAATGGAATGTTATCTAATGCTAATATGCCTTTTCTTAATTATAAATTAAAATCTATAACTAATACTACATCAAGAAAATGGAATAATTCAGTAAGATTTTTTAAAGGTATTTATGTAGAAGGTTTAAATAGAAAATTAAGAATGAATCCTGTAACATTAAATTATCAATCTACATTTTGGTGCAATAAAGATGAAGATCTTCAGTATGCCTATAATATCATGAGTTTTGAAACTAGTCAAGAACAGGAATCAAGAGTAAATTTTAAGATAGAAATGCAGAATCAAGAAATATGGATGCTTGGAATTATAACTTGGAATCTTGGTTATGAACCTGTATATGATGAAAAAGAATGGCTCGATTCAAATAAAATTCATACTCTGACAACTGATTTTTCAGTACAAACATGGATGATCATGGACAATACAGATATTATAGTTCCTACTTCAGTAGTTTTTGATTTTGCTGCAAATAATAATCAAGGAAATATGGAATACACTGATGCTCTTGCATTTACTATAGATCATTTCAATGAAGTAGTAACTGAAAGTTCAGATTCAGGTGATGTTCTTTAATTATTTAAAACCATTTTTATAGAAAATATCAATATGAAGTAAAATTTATTTTAAACATCTATTCTAACTTTATATTCTTTATTACCTAAAATTTTAGATGTTTTTCCGCACCATATTGCAGGTATTAAAATATATGAACCTTTTTTATTTTTATAAAAATTACTTTGTAAATGTCTTAAATGTTGTCTTCTATAATGAACTTTAAATGAAGGATCTTTTTTATCTTCTTTTTCATCATAAAAATAATCAAGAATTATATACTTTCTTATTTTTGAATAACTATATAATTATAAAAGTCAATTCAGAGGAGTGTTCATAGATGTCAACAGCTACAAATAGTTGGAGAATACAAGTAAATCAATATTCTGTAGGTTCTACTCAAGTTAATCCTACTGCTGGTAATGTTGGTGGAACAGTTATAAGGTCATATAAAGGTCCTCAAATGCCTATATATATCTACAAAGGACAAACACAAAGAATATTAAATATATTTGGTGTTCCTTCTGCTTCTTATCCTGATATATGGGATGCAATAGCTTATAATTCTGAAGCTGATATATGGATTTCTGCACCTATTAATTCAGGAACAGGAACTAATACAGCTTTATATGGTGGGGTTCTTGTAACAAAATCTGGGACAATACCTCTTCTTTCTGGTTTAACAAGTATTGGAACTTTTTCTAATAACCAAGTATTTACTCCTAATGTAAGTTTTACTGCTTTTCCTGTTACACAAACTTTAGGAACTGGTGATGGATCTACAACAAACTTCCAGGTAGTATTAAATTCTAATTTTAAATCTTTTTATAATTACCAATCAATAGGAATATTAAATAACGGAACTACTATTAATGTAACAGCTTCTAATGCTTCTACAGAAATATTAACAACTTCTCCTAATGTTGGTTCTGGAACATATAATAGAACAACAGGTCTTTTATCATTTACATTTAGTGTTGCTCCTACAAAAGGTAATCTTTTACAACTTACTTATACAGTTAATGAATCAACAAATGCTTATTTTGCTTTATTTACAAATCAACCTCAAGGTAATGATCAAGCTGTTATAGTAACTCCTTGTACAACTGGTGCAGGAACATTTGAAATTGATGCATACTTAATTGATCAATATGGAAATTATAATGAACTTCCTTCTGCTCCTTATTTTGCTTCTCTTCCTTTAGGTTCAGTAAATACTGCCAATGCTGATAATTATATAATGGATGTTTTTGCTAATGATGATTATATAACTCCTGTAATAAATCCTAATTTTGCTAATATTTCTTTAACAGGTTATACAGGTGATACAACTTATGTTAATTTTAGTGGTGGAAATAGAGGTCCTGCTACAACTTCTGCTCAATGGACTACAGGATGGGCTTATTTCCAGAATCCAAGAATTTATTCTGCTGATATCTTTTTTGATTGTACTGCAGATCCTTCTATACCTCCAATATTTTCTAATTTAAGAAATAATTACCAAAAGTATAAAGCTTATTTACTTCCACTTCCTAATGTTTCTCAATCAACTGCTATTACTACAAAACAAGCTCTTTCAATTTCTGATAGAGGATTGTATTTCTACTGGAATTGGGGTCTTGTAAATAATCCTTATACAAGTGGAACTTTTTATTCTCCTTTGATGGGTGCAGTAGGAACAAAACATGCTGCAATGATAGATGTATTTAATGGTCTTGCTCCTGCTTGGATAGATGAAGATGGTCATGGCGGTCAGTTATCAGGATTTGGTATTCTTTCAATGGCCAATGATCCTAATGAAACTCAATTACAGCAACTTGATTCTGCTCAAATTAATGCAATAGTATTTGATAGTACTTATGGAGTTATGATTACTTCTGATAGAACAAGTTTAACTTCTCTTTCAGATTATAGTTATATTCCTCATTCAAGACAGGCTGATTATTGTATTTCAAATGTTATTAGCCAAGTTCTTGTTTATCAAAATGTAAAATTAAATGATATTGCTCATAGAAGAAAAGTTGCTTCAAAGACAAGTGCAATAATAAATCCTTTGCTTGCACCACCTAATACATTATTAAATGATGCTGCTGTTATTTGTGATTTAACAAATAATACTCCTACTACTTTATCACAGAGGAAATTTATTTTATCTGTATATGTTCAGTTTACACCATTTTCAGAATACATAGTTTTTAATTTTGTGAACGTAGGGCAAACTACTACAGTTTCAGAAGCTATTGCAAGTGGAATACCGAGTTAATAAATAAAAAGTAAATTTTTAAAAAAGGACAGAAGGTAGCTCCTTTTTCTTAAACCCGAATTTAAGATAACTTTTTTAAAAATTTTTATTCTTTCGGGAGAATTTATGAACAAAGAAAAATTGAAATTATAGTTAAAAGAAAATAGTTTTGATAAAAATGGAGGAGAAATTTCTTTATTAGGTTACTTTCTTGATTTTTATGATAAAGTAAACAATATAATTATAGAATGGAATGAAAGAAGACATTATATTCAAGAAAAAATAATAGAAAAAGATAAAAGAAAACAAAGAGATATAGAAAATTTTTTAAAAAATATTAACTATATAATTATAAAAGAAGAAGATTTTTTAAATATGAAATTAGATGAAAAGTATAAATTTATAAAAAAAATAAATTAAAGAAGATTATTATTTAATCGAGGAGAATTTTACGAGTATAAATTATGCGGAACAGATCTACGCCCAAGGTGATGATGCCCTTACAAATCAATTTCAAGTAGTATTCCCACCTTTTCCAGGATCTACAGATACAAATTCTACTATTATAAGAATAAAGAGTTTTACAATACCTGATTATAAGCTTGGAACATATGAAGTAAAATATAAGACAGATAAAATCAAGAAAATTTCAGGACAAATTGGTTCTGAAAAAGATCTTAAATTTAATTTTAGAGTTGATAAATATTATAAAACTTATACTGCACTTGAATCTTGGATTAATATGCTTCAAAATCATGAAACAGGACAAATGGCTGAAGATGGTAATTTAACTACCCCTTCAACATTAAGAATTCCTGTAGATATAATTCCTATAGATATGAATGGAAATATAACAAAAGCTGGATGGACATTTACAAATTGTCTATAACAGATTTAGGAGCTCCAAAATTTTCTGAAGAAAACGGAACTGAACAAGATGTTGATGTTACATTTACATTTGTTACAAGAGTTACAAATTAAATATCCTCTTCCATTTTATAAACCCAGGCACAGTTTTTTAACTTAACAATAAGAAGTTGCCTGGGTTTTTTATTGCCAATTATATTTCCTTATAATGATTTATAATTATAAAAGGATTTTGCTGTCTTACTCTAATATCTCTTAATTTATCTTCAACATCTAAATCACAAGAATAAATATGATTATAATATTTATTTATATTTTCTATCAATCCTTGTACTGCTTTGATATTTTGAAGTTTAGGATAGTTAGCAAGAAATATAGCATAATCTTTAGAAGTTATACTTTTGTATATATCTTTTTCATATTCGGCATAATTTTTTCCGAGATACATCTTGAGTTGCGGCAAAACATCATTCATTTTATTTTCATAAATTTTTTTTCTATTTTTGATATTCTTGATAGTTTCAAAATCATATATTTGTTTATAATATATGGCTATCTCACAACAAATCCATATAATAAAATATGTTGCAGATATTACAGTAAAAAGTATAGGAAGCCAATTACCATTGTTTGCTGTCCATCCATTAGCATAGCCGAAATAAGATAATCCACTGAATACTAAAATTAAAATTACTGAAATCATTTTATAACTCCTTTAATCATTTTATATATTATAAACCAATTTCTTTGAAAATATCAATATTTTAGAAAATATATTTAAACTATATAAATAAAAAGGAGAAATTGTTAAGTGAAATTATTCTTAGTAGTAATTCTTTTGTTATTTTCTGGAATGGCATTTTCAAAAAGTGGAAATGGATGTAATTCAGGAGGACATGGGCATGGACATTCTCATGGTAAATGTCATCCTGCTCCTAAACCTTGTCCTAAACCAGATCCAAAGCCTATTCCAAATCCTCCAAAACCAATTCCTGTTCCAGTACCTCAACCTATTCCAAGTCCTGTAGTAAATACAATAACACATATCCAGTATTCAACGTATGGATTTTCTGTTCCTAATGATATTGAACTAACAAACAAAGATATTGATGATGAAATGGTAGTATATGATATTCAATTTGATTTTGACAAATATCTATTAAAGAAAGATACTACTAAATCTTTAGATTTTATTGTTGATGAACTTAAAAGGTTTCCTAGAATAAAAATTAACATCATTGGAAATACAGATAATATTGGAACAGAAGAATATAATATAAGATTGTCAGAAGAAAGAGCCAGGGCAGTAAAGAATTATTTAATTGCTAATGGTATTTCAGAAGATAGACTTACTTATGAAGGAGTAGGCTATTCTAATCCTGTTACAAGTAATGATACTGCATTAGGAAGATACTTAAATAGAAGAACCGAATTCGTTATAACAGCAAAATAAATTAAGAACCTCTATTTTTAACTATATAATTATAGAGGTTTTTATAATAATGGCTATTGTAAATGAAATTTCTCAATTTTTATCTATAGATTTTCAATTAGGAAATTTATGGGATTTTGAAATTATCGACAATCCAGTAAATGTTTCAACATTAAATAATATTTCAGGTCAAGAATTAGCTAATGATGTAAATGCTGTTATTACAAATACTGAAGATTTTTTAATGAAATTTAGAATTCAAACATCTTCTTTACCTACACCTGAATTAAGTGCTATAGCATCTAAAATTGGAAAAAAGTATTACAATACAAGAGTATATGAAGGTGACTATCAAATAACAGTTTTTGAAGATACTCAATGGACTTGTTGGAATTATTTCAATGATTGGATGAATTTAATTTACAATTTCGATACTCAGCAATGGAAACAGAATCCTCCAAATAGAACAGGAATTTTAACATATTATGATGGAAGTCTTTCAGTTCCTACAATGGTATTTATATATGAAAATCTTAAAGTAATTGGTATAAGTGATATAGCACAAAGTAGAGATACAGTAACTCCATTAACTTTAACAGTAAAATTAACATTTGATAAAATGAGTTATGCAAATACAACTTCATTGGCTGGGCAACTTAAGGATGCAAGTTTATTAGCTATAACAAATGCAATAGTAAAATAGAGGAGATAAATTAAATGGAAGAGAAAACAGAAAAGTTATTTTTTGAAGAACAAAAAAGAATAGAACCAGAAATTAAGAAAAAGAAAAGTACAATAAAAATTGATAAGAAAATTATTGTTCAACTTGAAGAAGAAGTAAAAGATCATACACTTATTCCATTCGGATATATTGAAGTAAAATTAGATTCCAATGGAAAATTATCTGCACCTCAAATTCTTCATTTTAGAAATTATGAAATGTCAGAAATCATAGGTCTTGCTGCTTGTACAGATGAAAAAAGAACTGAAGCTTTGATAAAATGTCTTAATGAAATGGTTTGGGAAGATTTTGATTGCAATCAACTTCATGAAAGAGAACTTGAAGAAATATTAATGTATATTCATGCTACATACTGGGGAACATTTTTATCTGATAGAAGATTTTTCATTGATGATACTATTACAGATGAAGAAAAATTAAATGATGAAAAAAATATTGCAATGACTAATATTCCTATTTGGGATATTCAAACAAAATTAATTGATTCAGAATTTCAAGAACCTATTTTTATTTCATTAGATAAAAAGAAAATTGGTTTTAGACTTCCAAGAGTAGGAGATATGATTATAGCAAAGAAATTTATTGCTAAGAAATATTTTGCAGAAGAAAGAAAAGTTTCAGATATTAAAGTTAAAATAGATAAGAAAGATCCTTCTTTAACTTATGATGAAAAAGAAATGTATGATAAATATATAGAAGATAAATCTAATGATTACTTAAAAATATTTTTAGCTTGTTCTATACATTCTATTAATGGTAAAGTATTAGAAACTCTTGAAGAAAAAATAGAAAATTTCTTTAATGTTCCTTTAGATATATGGAAAGATTACAATATTGTAGTAAAAGAAAAAATACAATTTGGTCTTGTAAATGATGTTACTTTTACAAATATAGAAGATATTCTTGATAAAGATGGAAAGGTATTAATTCCTCAAGGAAAAAAACTTACAAGGAGGTTTTCCTTTCAATCAATGGATTTCATACCTTCCCTGGAATTACCAAGAAACTCAAGAACTACTGTTTCTTTTGGAAATGCACTTTAGTACTTGGGAAGAAGATTTATTACATACACCAGCCCATATATTAAAAAAGAGGGCTTTAAGATTAGAACAATATTATAAGGATAATCCAAGACAAGGATGTCCTTTAATGAATTCGGAGAAAAAGAATGGCTAATTCTGATATAAGGAAAGTTACGAGATCTGATGATATGTCAGCTAAAGAACTTGCTCAATTATACAAAGAAATTCTTCAAGCTCCTGATGTTCCACAAAATGTTGCTCCATCCAAAAAAACTACAGGTGAATCTAAGGAAGGAAATAATATTGTTAAAGGATTAGGTGAAGAACTTAAACCTTTGTTTACTGATTTAAAAGATGATCTTACAAAAGGAATAACTGCAGGACAAGAAGAATCATTTAAACTTTTATTAGGACCATATGGTTTAGCAACTGAAGCTTTAAAAAAAGGAACTGGAATAGATGTAGCAAAATCATTTGAAAAAATATTTCCTAAACTTCCAGAAAAACAACACCCAACAAGAACAGATATGGCCAAACATCAAGCAGGTCAAGCTGCAAATTTTATAGTTGATGAATTAACCAAAAAAGATCAAAAGAAAGAACCTACAGGTTTAGAAAAATTTTTATCAGGATTATTTGGTCCTGCTGCTGGAAGTATAATTTCAGGTGCAATGGCTAAAGTAGGAGGAGTATTATTAAAACTTGCTCCTTGGGCTGCTATAGCTGCTGGTCTAGCTTTAATGGTCATGGACGGAATAAAAGGATTTTTCTTATCATCAAAATGGGGAACAAGTAAAATTAGTTCTGTATTTGGAGCTGCTTTAGGTGGAACTTCTTCAGGAATAGAAGGTGCTTTTGCAAATATGGGCAAATGGGCATTAATAGGTGCTGGAGTTGGAACTTTAATATTTCCTGGTGTTGGAACTGTCATAGGTGGTATTGCTGGAGCTTTGATTGGAGGAATTTTAGGATGGATTGGTGGAGAAAAAATAGCTAAAGCTTTTGATTCAGTAGGTAAATGGTTTGATGATACAATTTCAGGAATAGCTAAAGCTTTTGATGATACAATTTCAGAAATAGGAAAATCAAATAAAAAATTATTAAATGTTGTAGGAAATATTTTTAATTTAATGTTTGTATCTCCCTTTGAAGGTTTATACAATGCTATAAGTGATATAATGAAAGATATGATTAAAATTTGGAGTGGAAAAGGATCTATAGGACAGAAATTATCAAAGACATTAATAGAATTAGTTCTATCTCCATTTAAAATAATATCTAAAGAATTTTCTACTATAATAAAATCAGGTGGAAATTTATTTGGGGCATTAGGAGATTTCATTCCAAAGTTATTCAAAGGAATGGTAGATTCTTTGAAAGATATAAAATGGGGTGATATTTGGAAAGGTGCTAAAAATATTCTTGGTGATGTTATTGGTGGAATACTTCAAGGATTAACTGCCGGAGGGAAATTTTTAGATTCTGTCATAACTGCATTTGGAAATTTCTTTAGTCATTTATTTACAGGTATTTTAAATTTCTTTGAAGATGCTTTACATGATCTTCCTACATTTCTTGCTACATTTGCAGGAGATAAAGATAAAAAAGCTACAGCAGATGCAAAATGGCAAGCTTCACAAGATAGACAAGATAAAGAAAGAAGAGATAAAAAATTAAAGGCACTAAAAGATAATTATGATCTCGAAGACCATGTTCTTGATATTGATAAATATATGTCTGATAAAGAAAAGGCAGCAGAAAAGGCAAAAAATAAAAAAGCTTATGATGATGCTGTTGCTAATATAACTTCTTATGCTACAGGTGGTATTGCTAAAAATGGTCTTTATAGATATGCAGAACCTGGAAATCCTGAAATGGTTATTCCAATAAATAAAATAGCTGAAGGAGAAAAAGGTTTTGATAATGCTTCTATTTCTGGGATATTAAAAAATCTCAGCAAAGGTAGTAAAGGATCTGATTATACAAAAGAAATGGCAAAAGATATTAAAGAATTAGTTACAATAATGAAAGATAAACAATTTAACAATATTGCAGTTGGAAGTACAAATGATGAATTTGATTTTGGAAGAATGAGAATGTCAGTAAATACAGAAGGAGTAAGATAAAATGTTTGGTTTAGGTCAAACTATTCCCAGAGGTAAAAAAGTAACTTTTGATACTGGCAATCCTGTAATTGATTATAAGGAATTTGAATTAGATAGTCCTGTTCAAGTAAAAGCTAATTCTACTTTTAAAAATGTTGCTGGAGGTTCTTCAAATACAGCAGTTACAGCTCTTGCAGGTGTTTTAAAAGATAAATATAATTTTGAATTACCAGTTTCATTTAAACAATTAGGATTTCAACAATGGGAAAGTACTGAACCTGTTTCAATGCAATTTACAATAAAAGCTTATATGGAAAATAATGCTTTGCAAGATGTAGTTCAACCTATGCAAGCATTAATGTCTATGTGTGTTCCTAAAGAAATTACTGGTGGAAATGGAGGATTAGTTGCTCCTGGTCCTGCTTTATATAAAGCTATTTTAAATCAAAGAGGTATTTCTGCTACAATTTTTCTTGGACCTTTAACAGTAAATGATATTATAATGACTTCTGCAGATGTTACTTTTGCAAATGAAGTAGATACAAATGATTTGCCTATTTGGGCTTCAGCTAATATTTCTATAATTTCTTGTTTTACAGCTACAGATGTAACTATTGCCAATTTATTTGTTCAAGGATTAAAACAAACTGATTTAGATTTGCCTTCAAATAATCCAAAATATAAGTATGTTCATAAAATTTAAGGAAGCTATAAATGCCAAGAACAAAATATTTAGTAATAAAAAATAGCACAGTTAATGCAGATTCTTTAGGTAATTTTTATCCTGATGTTTTAACTTTTCCAGTATCTAAATTTATTTATAATGATGTTCCAGCACAAGTTACTTTAACTCAAGGTGATATAGCAAGATTTGATATTTTTATCTATACTTATTATGGTATTTCAGATTATCAAGATTTAATTTTATCATTAAATGGAATTCCTTCTGTTCATGAATTATATGTAGGCCAAATATTAAAATTACCAAGTACAAATGACATAAATATATTTTATAATCAGTATATGGTCTAAGGAGTAAATTTTGCAATATTTAGATTCATATATTTTTTCAATAAATTGGGCAGGTCAGGAAACAAATTTAGATCCTGCTGATTTTTCATTTTCAATAAGAGATTCAATACATAATTTTTTTAGTGAAATATCATTTGAAGTAAAAGATATAACAGGTCTTTTTCAAGAAGCATATCTTAATACAGATAGTATTCCTTTATCTATAAGTTATGGAATAGTTAATCAATCCAATTTATCTTGTAATTATGTAATAGATAGTGATGAAACTAAATCTACTTATAGTAGTGATTCAATAGGTGGTCCTTTAAAATTGAAAGCTACTCATGCTTACTATGATTTATCTGAAGAAAAAAGTGATGCTTATCCTGGAAGAATTTCAGATGTAATTCAAAATTTAGTTTCAACTGAATATGGATTTTCTCATTATAATATAAATGATACAGGATGTGATATTACTTGGTATAGACCACTTTATACTCAAAGAGAATTTATAGAAAAAATATTATTGCCTAATGCTTATTCTTATAATTCTCATGAAAGTCCTTTCTTTTGTTGGATTGATTCAAATAATGGATTTAATCTTAGAAATTATTATTCTATGATAACTACTAATT
>Ga0187865_1004040_pt1 | contig 11315 bp, 11 predicted proteins | sample June2016WEW_11_1_2_FD_132989 | JGI IMG/M metagenome (GOLD analysis project Ga0187865, IMG submission 132989) | Peatland microbial communities from SPRUCE experiment site at the Marcell Experimental Forest, Minnesota, USA - June2016WEW_11_100 | ecosystem: Environmental > Terrestrial > Soil >...
CGAGATGCGTGGGCCCGAGAGCGTCGGTCGGTCACTTACCTCGACCAACAAGCCCGTCTGAAGGAGTGGAGATCCTTTGACATCCACGGCCTCGGCGCTACCCCGTACGAGGTCGCCCGTGACTGCCTACAGCGGCTCGAACTTTCCTATCGAGCGGCACTTCGGCGCCTCCGTGAACGAGAGCGACCCGGCTTCCCGCGCTTCCGTCGTGAGACGACCTCCTTCACGTGCGTCCCGGACTCAGACCCTTGGGTCCAAGCGCCTACCGGGACCTGGGGTCTAAAGATTCCGAAGGCCGGAGCGGTTCCCGTACGACGGCATCGCCCCCCACCCGCGAGCAGGGTGCGGTCCGTGGTTGTGTCGCGAGAGGGCCACAAGTGGTATGCGATCCTCCAGTACGAGGTCGCCGATCCGCCGCCTCCACCAGAGACAGAACCTGTGGCACCAGTGGGCGTCGATCTCGGCCTCGTCTACGTCGCCGCGCTGTCGACTGGGGAGACGATCCAATCGCCACGGTTCCTGCTCCGGAGCGAGCGACGGTTGAGGCGGCTTCAACAGAACCTCTCCCGCAAGCAACGCGGTTCAAACCGCTGGAAGCGCCAGCGGGAGCGTGTCGCCAGGTGCTACGCCACCACCCGACGACAACGCCGTCACTGGGCCCATCAGCTGACGAGCCACTGGGCGGCCCGACACGACCTCATCGCGTTCGAAGACCTCGACCTCGCATCCTTCGCCGAGGGGAATCGACTCGCGAAGGGAATGGCCGACGCGGGGTGGGGGATGCTCCGCCAGATGGCGGCCTACAAGGAGCGGATGCGGTCGGGGAGATACGTCGAGGTCCCCGCGCAAGGAACGTCCCAGACGTGTTCGCGCTGCGGGCAGGTCGCCGACCCTTCTCTGACATTGAAGGACCGGGTCTTCCGGTGTCCGTGCGGACACGAGGAGGACCGGGACGTGAACGCTGCACGGAACGTCCTCGCGAGAGGACAGGACCAACTACGTCGGAACACGACGGAAGGAAGGCGCGTGGATGGAACGCCTCCACCGACCCGGAAGGGTCGGCGAGCGTACCAGAGGAAGCGTGAACACACGAGCGGAGGGCCGGAGGCGATGGAAGTGCGCCTCTCCAGTTGGAAACCTGGCCCGCCAGGATCGTGAACTGTTACGATGGGCCTTGTGGCTTCCGCGCCCGAAAGCGTCGCCGGTCGCATGCGTCGCCGGGGCACGGGATAAGCCTAAGAACGAGGCCGACGGTCCGCCGTCAAATGGTCGCGCAGCGGACTCGCGAGGTCGAGATCTCGGGCATCCGCAAGATGTTCGAGGCGGCGCCGCCCAACTCGATCAACCTGGGCCTCGGAGAGCCGGATTTCGACCCGGCGCCCGAGGTCATCGAGGCGCTCTGCTCGGCCGTGAGGGGCGGCCGGAACCATTACGGCCCCTCCGCCGGAATCCCCGAGCTCCGCGACAAGATCGCGGAGCGGTATCGGGAGCTCGACCCGGGAACCCTCCGAGACAACGTGATCGTGACCGCCGGAGGATCGGAGGGGCTCATGACCGCCGCCCTCGCGTTCTACGACCCGGGAAACGAGGTCCTCGTCCCCAACCCTGGGTTCGTGCTGTACGCTCCTCACGCGCGAATCGCGGGCGCCGTACCGGTCCCGTACAGCCTGCATCCCGCTCAGAAGTACCTTCCCGACTTCGACGAGCTCGAGCGGCTCGTGAGCCCCCGAACGCGCGCGATTGTCGTCAACAGCCCGTCGAACCCGACGGGCGCGGTCTTCCCCCACTCCGTCGTGGACCGGATTGTCGCCTTCGCGGACCGGCACAACCTCACGATCATCTCGGACGAAGTGTACGAGCAGATCGTCTACGGGACCTCCGCGACCTCGTTCTGGGGTCGCAGCGACCGCGTCGTGATCGCGAACTCGTTCTCGAAGACGCTCGCCATGACCGGTTGGAGGCTCGGATTCCTCGTCGCTCCGAAGTCGTACGCGGTCGCGCTGAACAAGATCCACTACTACATCCTCGCCTGCCCGTCGACCCCGGTGCAGGTCGCGGTCCTGGCCGGGCTCTCGAACGGGTCCTCGACCCTTCAGGCGATGGTCCAGGAGTTCCGGGCGCGCCGAGAGCTCGTGACCCGCCTCCTCGGGAAGATGCCCGGCCTCTCGCTCGTTCCCCCGCAGGGGGCGTTCTACGCGTTCCCCCATTTCGACTGGCACCGGTCGAGCGCGGAGGTCGCCCAGGCGCTGCTCGCGCGAGGCGTGATCACCACGCCGGGAGACGCGTTCGGTTCGCTCGGAGCCTCGCACCTTCGGATCTCGTTCGCCGCCTCCCGAAAGGCCCTCCGGGACGGGCTCAAGATCCTCCACACCTACGCGGACGAGGTGGTGACGTGATCGTGGGCCTCCTCGGGCGCGCGTTCCGCGCCGTCGCTCGGTGGCACTTGGCCGAGGGAAGCGACGACCTCGACCACGTCGGGGCCGAGCTCGTCCGTTTGGAAGCGCGTCGGGCTCAGCGGCCCGTGACCTCGCGGTAGAGCGCCCGGTGGCGGTCGACCGTCACCGACCAGTCGAACCCGCGTGCCCGCTCGCTCGCCGCGGCCCGGAGCCGGCGGGTTTCCGGCTCGTCCTCGACCACCGAGCGGAGCGCCCCGGCCAGAGCGACGGGGTCCCCGTACGGGACGAGGCGACCGGCGCGACCGCCGTCCAGCACGTCGGGGACTCCGCCGACGGCCGTCGCGACGACCGGCGTCCCCGCGACCATCGCCTCCAAGAGGACGAGGCCGAACGCCTCCCACTCGGACACCAGCACGAGCGCGCGCGCTCCCCGGATCACCCCCCGGTAGGCGGAGAGACTCTCGACGTGTCCGAGGAACCGGACCCGGTCGGCGATGCCGAGCTCGCGGGCCCGCGCTTCGAGCCGGGTCCGCTCGCCCCAGTCCCGACCCATGAGCACGAGCGGTCTCCGAGCGCTCGCCTCGAGCCGCGCGAGGGCGTCGAGCAGGGTCGGCAGGCCCTTGTTCGGGGCCACCCGCCCCACGAAAAGGAAGTACTCCTCGGGAAGGTCGAGCCCTTCCGGGCGGTCGGTCTCGGGGGTCGACCACGCCCTGAGGTCGATTCCGGGCGGGATCGTGCGAAGCTTCTTCCCGGGGGCGAACTCCCGGACCAAGGCCGCTTCCTGGTCGGTCTGCACCACGAGGGCACGGGCGACCCGGTAGGCGGTCATGCCGAAGACGACGTCCTGGACCCGCAGGAGACCGCGCTTCCAGGTGGGCTCCCGCGGACCCGCCGGATGGTAGTGGGTCGACACCACGAGCGGGATCCTGAGCCGGTCGGCAACGGCGGCCGCTTCGAGCACGTGGCCGTACCGGTGGGAGTGGGCGTGGATCACGTCCGCCCCGCTCTCCGAGAGGGCGTCGATGAGCCCGACCATCATCGGCATCGTGAGGCCGGGGAGGAGGCGCTTCCGCACCGGGAACCGGTGCACCGGGACCCCCTCCACGACCGGAGCGTAGTCCGAGCGTCGTTCCCAGCTTCCCTCGTCGTAGAGGTCGCTCGCAAAGACCTCCACGTCCTCCCCGGCGGCACGGAGCCGTCGCGTGACCTCCCGGACGTTCGTCTCGACCCCGCCGGGAGCGTCGAATCGCAACAGGACGTGGGCGACCTTCAACGACCCGCGACCTCCCGGTAGAGGGCATCGAGCCGGTCGACGACCGCGTCCCAGCGGTATCGGGGAACGACCCGGTCGCGTCCGTACTCGCCCAACCGGCGCGCAAGGTCCCGGTCCGACCAGACCCGGCCGATTGCCTCCGCGAGCGCGGCGGGCGACCTCGGAGGGACCAGGAGGCCGGCCTGGCCGTCCTCGACGAACTCGGGGATGCCCCCGACGCGCGAGGCGACGACCGGCGTGCCGGCCGCCAGGGATTCGAGGAGCACGAGACCGAACGCCTCGTACTCGCTCGGCAGGACCGTGAGCCGGGCCTCTCGGTAGGCGGCCGAGAGGAGCGCGTCGTCGTCGACGTGCCCCACGAGATGGACCCGGTCGGAGACCCCGAGCGCCTTCGCCCGCGCCTCTACCGGGGCGCGCTGGCCCCCGTCCTCCCCGACGACGACGAGCTGCGCCGAGCGGTCTAGCTTCCCGAGGAGGGCGAACGCCTCGGCGAGGTCGAGGAGGCCCTTGTTCGAGGCGAGGCGTCCCACGAAGAGCACGAACGGTCCCGGGATCCGGTACCGTTCCGAGAACGACGGGCTTCCGGGACCCGGCGGCGGCAGGGGGCGGTAGCCCGGCGGAACGATCTCGAGCGGAGGGAGCGCGAGGCCAAGCGACCGGAGAAGCCGCTCCTCTTCGTGGGTCTGCACGATGATCCGGGAGGCGTTCCGAACGACGCTGCCCGCGACCCGGCGGTCGTAGAACCCCCGGAGGCGGTGGCGGAGCCAACCTCCCTCGATCGACCAGATCGGATGGAAATGGGCCGTGAGGACGAACGGGGTGCCGAACCGTCGATGGTGGCGGTTCGCGGCCGCCACCTGGTTCGTCCCGTACGTGTGCGCGTGGACGACCTCGGGACGGTCCCGAGCGAGGGCCTCGGGGAGAGTGCGGAAGAACGTGTAGTGGAGCTCGCCGGGGAGCGACCAGACCGGGAGTCGGTGGACCGCGCCCCAGGACGTGCGTTCCTCGCGCGGGACCTCCGGGGCGAGCCGCTGCATCGCCGGGAACTCGCGGTAGAGGTCGCTCGTGTAGACGTCGACCGTGTGCCCCCGCGCGCCGAGGCGGGGAGCGATCTCCGCGACGTGCTGCTCGACCCCTCCCGGGGCGGGCGGGTAGCGGGTCGCGAGCTGAGCGACCTTCACGTCGACCGCGTAGCGCTTCCCTTACTTGACGGTCCGGGCGGCGGGGACGGCCGCGCCGGCTCGGTCACGAGAGGGTTCGCATGGAGGCGAGGCGCTGGGCGTACTTCTTGTAGACCTCGGTGGCGCGGGCGACCGACTCGATCTTGACGTACTCGTTCGCCTGGTGCGAGAGCTCCTCCTCGCCCGCCCCGAAGATGACGACGCGCGGGTTCACCTGCGTGTAGTGGACCGCCTCCGACGCGTGGGCGAGGACCGCGGTTTCGGCCTGCGCGACGTCGCGCAGGAGCTTCACGTGTTCGGAGTTCGGGTCGATCTGGACCGCGGGCATCGTGAGGATGCGGCGGAGCGTGAACGGGGTCTTGATCCGTCGCAGGTGCTCCTCGATCTCGTGGTAGAGCTGGTCGGGGGTGTAGGGCGGCGGGAACCGGATGTCGACCTCGGAGGTGCACTTATTCGGGACGACGTTGATCCGGGTTCCTCCGACGAAGGTGCCGATGTTGAGGGTGACCATGCCGAGCTCGGGGTGGGCGATCCGACCCTTGAACGACTCGAGACCGCGGAGGATGCGCATCATCTTGCCGATGGCGTTCTCGCCGAGATGCGGCATCGCGCCGTGCGCGGCCTTGCCGCGGGTCTCGATCGCCAGGTCGAGGACGCCCTTCTCGGCGTAGGCGACACGCAGCCCGGTCGGCTCGCCCACGACGACGGCCTTCGCCCGCCTCAGGGGAAGCGTCTTTGCGAGCGCCATCGCTCCCTGCATGGACGTCTCCTCGTCGGTCGTGAACGCGAGGACCACGGGGATCTTCCGGGCGACGAGGTCCTGCGCCGCGTCGAGCATCGCGACCACGGTGCCTTTCATGTCCGCGGCGCCACGCCCGTACATGCGGCCCGACGCGAGCTGGCTTTGGGAGAAGCTCCAGTAGTCGCCGACGGGTGGCGTGTCGAGGTGCCCGGAGAGCACCACCCCCCCCTGGCCGGACTCGGCGAGCAGCGCTGGGGCCTGCGGGTCGCCGAAGAGCGTGTTGCGCATATGGATCTGGTCGGTGAACGACTGGACGTAGTCGAGCACCTCCTGCTTGTCGGAGAACGGGTCGCTCGGGATCTTGACGAGCTCGGAGAGCATGTCCACCATCTGGCGCTTCATCGGAACAGTACCCTCTCACCGTCCGTGCGCGGACCCGGTGACGAGCTTCGGTCCGGTAGGCTCCGGCGGACTTAACGGTGCGGTTCGGCGGACGGCTGCGCGGCCAATGCATGGGTCCGGGCGAGCGCCCGACCGAACCCTTCGGGAGAACCGACCGACCACCACCCTCCGGTGCGGGGGGTCAGGATGAGGCACGCGACCCGTCCCCCGTCCGCGAGGAGGGTCCGGATCCCGTCCGTGAGCTCGAGCTCCCGGGGGTGCTGGGACTTCCGGACCTTCTCGAGAGCCGAGAAGATCGAGGGGTCGAACGCGTACACCGCGGTCGCCGCCCAATGGGTCTTCGGATGTTCGGGTTTCTCGGCTATCCCACTAACGTCGAGCCGCCGAACGCCTTGGACCGAGGGTCCGGGTCGGCCTTCGATCACCCCGTAGCGCTGCGGGTCGGCGACCTTCCGGGCGAGGAGGACGGCGTCGAGCCCATCCCGTTCGAGAACCGCTCCCATCGCCCGGAGGAGGCGCCCCCGGTGGGGTTCGAGGAGGACCGCGTCCCCCGCGTGCACGAAAAAGCGCTGGCCGCCGACGGAGCTCTCGGCACAGGCGACCGCGTCGCCGAACCCCTCGGGCCGTGGCTGGACCACGAAGGAGATCCGAAGCCGACTGAGGGTGTCGTAGAAGCGCCGGGTTTCGGTCAGCCGCTCTCCGTGGTAACGGTGCCGGCGGAGGAACGTCGGATCCACGCTGAAGTAGTTCCGGACCGCGTCCGCGTCCCGGGGTTGGTGCACGATCGTCAGGTGGACCGACCCCGCGGCCACGAGGGTCTCGACGACAAGGTGGGCGACGGGCTTCAGGACCGGCAGGCCGTTGCTACCGCGGTCGTAGAGGGGGAGGAACTCTTTCCGAAGCCCCCGGCTCCAGGGGAGCATGCGGGTCCCCTCGCCCGCGAGGGTGACGACGCTTTCCATGGGGAGACTCAGGCCGAGGGGTCCTCGGAGGTCGGCTCGCTGGGACCCGCCGAGGGGGGAGGAGGCGTATGGGGGACCCGTGCTTCGATCGCCGGGCGGCTATCGACCGACCGCCACTGGACGGTCGGTTGAACGACGTAGCGCCGGGCTTCGAGCCGCCGCCGGTAGTGGATGAGGTCGTGGAAGATCTCCCGGATGACCTCTTCGAGGTCCCGGGTCCGTCGGTAACCGAGCGCCGGGAGGTGCTCGTGGACCGGGTTGTAGTAGTGCTGCTCGGCCTCGACGCGCGGGTCGGGCGGGTGCTCGATGATGGGCGAGAGACCGAACTCCTTCGCCACCCGGGCGGTGGTCTCGGCGAGCTCATTGACGGAGTACGCCGCGTCGAACTGGTTGAACACGCGGTACTCCCCCGGCGGCGCGGGGTTCTCGATCGCCAGGCGGAGCGACTGCATGGAATCCTCGAGGGCGATGAACCCGCGGCGTTGCTCGCCTATCCCGTAGACGGTGATCGGGAGTCCCAGGACGGCCTGGGCGATGAACCGGTTGAGCGCCGTACCCCACGTCTCGTCGAAGTCGAACCGTGTGAGGAGTCGCCGGTCGCTGATCTCCGGCGTTCGGATCCCGTAGATGACCCCTTGCATCACGTCGGTCGCGGCGAGCCCGAAGATCTTGGACGCGTACATGACGTCCCCGGAGTCGAAGACCTTGCTCCAGTGATACCACGAGCCCGCCTGGCGCGGGAACGGAAGGCGGTCCTTCCGGCCGCGGTACTCCACCTCGAAGGACCCCTCGGGGATGTCGAGGTTGGGTGTCCCGTACTCGCCCATGGTCCCCATCTTCACGAGATGGGTCCGGGGGCAGGTATCGCGGATCGCGTAGAGCAGGTGGAGCGTCCCCGTGAGGTTCTGGACCTGGGTCGCGACCGCGTGGTGGACGTCGATCATCGAGTAGGGGGCGCTCCGCTGCTCGGCGAGGTGAACGACCGAATCCGGCTTCTCGCGGGCGAGGAGGTCGTGCACGAACTCGTAGTCGCCGAGGTCGCCGCGGTAGAACCCGACCTCTTTTCCGAGGAGCTCCCGAACCGCCTCCTGGCGCTTCGAGAATGAGGGGATGGGCGTCGCCGACCAGGAGCCGACCTCCTTGACCCGGCGACGGGTCACGAAGTTGTCGACACCGACCACCTCGTGACCCCGAGCGAGGAGGTGGAGGGCGAGCGGCCAGCCGGAATACCCATCGATGCCGGTAACAAGGACCTTCATGGCTTCGCGCCGTCATCATGGACCGAACCGGTTTAAAAGGGGAACGGGCCCCCGGGGAAGTGGGCCCAAAGGAGCATAAACGCGGCCGAGGTGAACCCTCCTCGAGGTCGCCCTCAGGACCGGTCCGAATGACGGTATCCAATGTTCGCATCGTGGACACCCGGGACGAGCCGCTGAAGGGCGCGATGATGGTGGTCGGGTTCCCGACCCACGGTCTCGTCGGTTCGGTCGCCGCGTCCTACCTCGTGCATTCGCTCGACATGACGCTCGTCGCGTACATGACCAGCGAAGAGTTCCCGCCGACCGTCATCATGGAGGAAGGGATCGTCGCGCGCCGGTCCGCTTCTACGCAAGCAAGCTGGTCTGCGGCGTCGACCGCTCGTGCGACCAACTGCTGGTCGTGCTCTCGGACATCCAGCCCCCGCCGTCCATGCTGAACGCCATCGGCCGGGCCCTCCTCGACTGGGCCGAAGCGAAAGGGATCCAGCTCGTCGTCGCGGTGGAAGGTCAGCCCATCGAGGGGGAGGCCCGTGGGGACGCCCGGGTGGTCGCGATGGCGAACCGGGCCGCGACCTCCCTGCTCGAGAAGTACCGCTTCGACGCCGCGAGCGGGGTGGTGACCGGCCTCGCGGGCGGCCTGCTCCTCGGGGCGATCGCGCGGACGACCCCGGTCCTCTGCCTGGTCGCTCAGGCCCACAAGGACTATCCGGACGCCCGGGCGGCCGCGAAGGTGATTGAGACGATCAACCTGCTCGTGCCGCTCCTGGTGCTCGACACGAAGCCGCTCCGGGACAAGGCCCGGCAGATCGAGTCCGAGGTCCGCAAAACGCTCCAGCAGACCCGGGAATCGATCGCGAGCATGCGGAACGCGGAGCCGGAAGGGCCGGGTGAGATGTATCGCTGATTCGGCGATGGGCCCCCCGACGGCCCCGGTGCCCGACGCCCATCCCCCGGTCACCCTGCGCGAGTTCCGTCTCACGGACCTGCCGTTCATCGGAGCGATCGTCGCCGAGGCGCTCCACGAGCACTACGACCCGTCGCTGTACGGTTCCCTCTCGACGGAGTGGCCCACCGGGTTCCTCGTCGCCGCCGACCCTTTGGACGTCCCCACCGGCTTCCTGCTCGGGGTGAACCAGGTCGAGGGCGAGGCCCGGGTCCTGATGTTCGCGGTCGAGCGGCGGCAGCGGGCGCAGGGGGTCGGGACCCTGCTCATGTCGACGTTCCTCGAGCGGTGCCGGGGACGAGGGTTCCGCCGTGTGACGCTCGAGGTTCGGGTCTCGAACGCCACCGCGATCCGGTTCTACTCCCGCTACCAGTTCTCCGTGGTGGACCTACTGCGGGCGTACTATTCCGACGGAGAGAACGGCTACCAGATGGCCTGCGACCTCCGCTGACGCGCGACCACTCCACCCGTAGCCTTCAAAGCCTCCCCGCCGGGTGCCCCCCTCCTATGCCTACTGGTTGGCCCGCGGCGAGCGACCTCATGACCGCGCGTCCCGTGACGCTCCCGTACGACGCACCGATATCGAAGGCGCTCGGCCTGATGCGCACGCACCGGATCCACGAGATCCCGGTGCTCCGGAACACCCGGCTCGTCGGAATGCTCACGATCGAGTCGATCGCGCGGCGGGGCCGCTGGTCGCTCGCGACCAAGGTCGAGCACCTCTTGGTCCTCCCGCCGCTGATCCTCCCAACGACCTCGTTCCCGGAGGTCGCGGAGCAGCTCCTCGCGACCGGCCTGAGGGCCGCGCCGGTCGTCGGCCGACGCGGCGAGCTTCTCGGGGTCATCAGCCGCACCGACCTCGTGCGCGCGATGCCCGGGCTCGCGGTCTTCCGCTCGGCGGAGGGCCCCACCGTCGAACAGGTCGCGCGCTCCGCCGGGGAGGTCGTCCGCGAGGACGACCAGTGCCGGAACCTCGTCACCCAGCTCCGGCTGCTCGAGGACCACCCGCTCCCGGTCGTCGACCGGAAGGGCCGGATCGTGGGAGCGGTCGGCATTGCCGACCTTGGCGAGGTCCTCTGGCGCCCGGTCGTGGGTGGGAAGCGCGACGCGCGGGCGAACCGCTCCGCTCTCGAGGTCAAGGTGGGGTCGATCATGCACTCTCCGGCGGTCACCATACCCCTCGGCGCCTCCGCGATCGAGGCGGCGCGGGTGATGGCCCGGGAGAAGGTCTCGAGCGTCTTCGTCGTCGAGGACGGGCGACCGACCCGCGTCGTCGGGGAAGCGGACCTGTTGAGCCTCGCCATCTCCCGCGCCCGGCCGGGCGTGCACCCGAAGGGCGTCGAGGACGTCTTCGTAGAGATCACGGGCCTCCGCGGCTCGGCCGACCCCGGTCTCCTCGCGGAGATCGACGGAGGCATCGCGAAGGGCCTTCGCCGGATCGCCCGGTACGTCCGCCCGACGTTGCTCACCCTCCATTTCGCCCCGCAGGGCACCCACCGCACGAACGACCTCACGGTCGAGGCGCGCCTGTTCACCGAGCAGGGCCGGATCTTCTACGCCTCCCACACCGGCTGGAACCTGATGGCCGGTGTCGCCGGGCTCCTGGACGAGCTCACCGCGCAGACCCGCCGGGTGAGCGAGGTGCCCCGCGGCAAGGGTCGGCGAACCGTCCTGCAACCCGAGATGGACCAGGCGACATCCGAGGACGCGGACCTCGAGTCGAAGCTCCGCACCCTGTCGAGCGACGACGAACCGTAGCGAAGGAGGTTCCATGATCCCGGGAGGGCCCCGCAACGCGCGCCAGATGCAACTGATGATGCGTCGGATGGGCATGACGACGGAGGATGTGCCGGACGTCGAGGAAGTGATCGTACGGACGAAGACGAAGGACCACGTCTTCCGGTCGCCCGAAGTGACGATCCTGACCGTCCAGGGGGTCCGGACCTACCAAGTCGTGGGCAATCCCGAGGTCCGGCCACGTTCGGTCGGCGCGCCGCCCCCGAGCGCTGGGGCCGCCCCGGCCGCTGCGCCCGTCGCCCCGAGCGGCCCGCCCGAGGAGGACATCCACCTCGTGATGGAGCAGGCGAACGTCTCGCGCGAGGAGGCGATCGAGGCCCTCTTCCAGGCGAAAGGAGCCCCCGCGGAGGCGATCTTGCA